>Ga0051980_10001048_pt1 | contig 20857 bp, 24 predicted proteins | sample CryGey13umfilter_2_FD_55014 | JGI IMG/M metagenome (GOLD analysis project Ga0051980, IMG submission 55014) | Groundwater microbial communities from aquifer in Utah, USA - Crystal Geyser 4/9/14 3 um filter | ecosystem: Environmental > Aquatic > Deep subsurface > Groundwater | place: USA: Utah...
GAGTGATTTCTTCTTTTTGTCATATCGGTAGATCCCTTTCGTTTTAATGTCAGAATTCCACCTTAGCAACATGTCCGATTTTCTGGGACCACCTCTATGCTTTATGGGTTCACTAGCCGGCTGTGCCGTAATCGCTGTTATTTTTCTAAAAATATTTCAGTGGTGGATTCTATTTTGAAGTACGACTTCTCCTACGCTTGGCATTATTGAGTTATTTTTGATTCGGAAATTTTTTTCTTAAGTAAAACTGGCCAATGGGAAGCCGATTTGATGATGTTTGAACGTAATCTCGGTAAAGCCAACGTTACAAAGATGTGTTTGAAACATATGCTTAAAACACATATAATTTTATTATGAAGAAAGAAGACTTAATTGAAAAATTTTATCTTAGCTTTTGGAAATTATTTTTTATAATCTTTCCTGTTTTATTTATTCTCATGCTTTGGACTGGTTTAATCGGTACTCGCCCTGGAAGTGCTATTTCGATAAATGATTTGTCTTTGGATGATAGCTTTTTACTGTTTATTTTATTACCTGTTTTGATTTCGGCATTATTCTGTTATTTCCTTCTAAAACTTACCCCAATTTCAATATATAAAGACGGAATATGCGCCCAAAACGGTTTGTATGATATAAGTTGTTCTTTTGTAAAATGGGAAGATATAGAAAAATCAGGATACGAAAAAATGTCATTCTTACATTTTTTTACGATATCTCATTTTTATATTCTATCTGGTGACGTAACAATTTTCGTTCCTGATTTTTATTGGTTGTCGCATTCATCGCATTTTAAAGATGTTGTTCAGCAATATGCGGGATATGAAAATTATTTTGCTGTGACAATTAGAGATCACTGACAAACGAAAATTAATGTAAACAAGCTGCCTAATCAGGCGGCTTGTTTACATCTCCGTATTCATGCGCTAACGTCAATTATCTCTTAGTGTCACACTTCACTTAGAACTTTCACCTTATTCTTTCCATCTGTCAAAAAAACTATAATGATAAATCACCGACAATCTTCCCAAGCCCCCCCATATACGGTTTCAGAGCCTCAGGAACAAATACACCACCATCGGCAGGGTCGTAATAATTCTCCATCACCGCAATCAACGCCCGTCCCACGGCCACGCCGGAACCATTCAGGGTATGGAGAAAATGCGTCTCTTTCTCGCCTTTTCTGCGGAAACGGGAATTCATGCGCCGTGCCTGAAAATCCCCGCAATTCGAGCAGCTTGAAATCTCGCGATAAGCCTGCTGCCCCGGAAGCCAGACTTCGATGTCATAGGTTTTCATTGCGCCAAACCCCGTATCCCCGCTGCATAAAACCATAGTGCGGAACGGCAATTCCAGTTTTTTGAGAACCGCTTCGGCGCATCCCGTCATACGTTCATGCTCTTCCGCGCTTTGACCGGGATGAGCAATACTGACCATTTCGACTTTATAAAACTGGTGCTGGCGGATCATACCGCGTGTATCCTTACCTGCCGCTCCTGCCTCGGAACGGAAACACGGTGTGAAAGCGGTATAACGGCGCGGCAGACTTTCTTCTTCCAGAATATCCCCCGCGACCATATTGGTCAGGGAGACTTCAGCCGTTGGAATCAGCCAGTGCTCCGTTGTGGTACGGAAAAGATCTTCGGCAAATTTGGGTAATTGACCCGTTCCGTAAAGTGCATTATCGCGCACCAGCAAGGGCGGAGAAATCTCGCGGTAACCATGCTCTCCGGTATGGGTGTCCAGAAAGAACTGTACCAGCGCCCGTTCCATCCGCGCCAGCCCCCGACACAAAAAAACAAAGCGGGAACCGGACATCTTTGCTGCCGTTTCAAAATCCATCATGCCCAGTTTTTCGCCAATTTCAAAATGCTCCGGCGTTTTTACTCTATTGGGCGTCCCCCATTGACGGATTTCCTTATTCGCGCTCTCGTCCGCGCCATCCGGCACATCATCCGCAAGCTGGTTCGGCAATCCCGCCAGATGCTGGTTCAGGCTTTCTGCCAGTGTTTTTTCGCGAATATCAAGAGATGCCATCTCCGCTTTCATCGCCAGAACCTTTTCTTCCAGCGCCGCGCTCTCCCCCCCATCGCGCTTGATCTGACCGATCTCTCTGGAAACCATATTGCGCTCATTCTGCAAGTCCTGTAGCTGCGTCTGCACCGCACGGCGTTCCTCATCCATTTGCAGGATACTGTCCGTCTGCTTCCCCAGCTTGCGCCGCGCCCAGTTTTTATCAAATCGTTCAGGATTTTCCCTGATGGCTTTTATATCGTGCATGATATTTATTTCCTTCATTACTCAATGAAAGTGATCGTAATATAAAACCAAATGGAAACAAGGTTTTTTATCATTCAATAAAAATGAGAGGACTTCAAATTATAAAGCAAGACCCTCTTACCCGGCACCAGATTAAACACTATGGAAATGAGATCCGATTTTGAAAATCCAAAGATTTTTTTAAATATTCCGGAATTTTATTTTGAGCCTTAATATCTGCTTCTTTATAACGAGGATGTGCTGTCATGTTTTTATCCATGAATTTAAATACCTCATCAAGAACGGAGTCCCGATGAATAAAAAAGTCTCCATATCTATCATTTTGATATTTTACTAGAAGCTCATCAGTTGCCTTCACACTACTTTTTACTTCACATTCGCATGACATGCACAGTAAATGATTTTCAGTACCAAAACAATATGAGGAACCTTTTCCTTTCTATCTTCCGCGCCATACCAACCCACAAGATAGGTATCTTTTACAGAAGAGCCTCTATCAGTTTTTTCTGAATGGAAAACTTCGTAAAAAAAAGCGTTCCCCTTTTCATCGGCACCCCAACTGGATAATTCCTTATATGCGTCTTCTACTTCTTGCAAAGGTAACGAAACAGAAAATGTTGCTTCAGATATCTTATTTTCTACTAATTGATTGAATAATTTACATTGATTGCTCTTTGTCATACGATCCTCTTTCATCTATATATTTCTCAATATTTGAAAAACTATCAAAATGTAAAGAATATGTCAACAATAAAAACCATAATGCCAAAAATTCTTTCTTTAAATGCTTCCAAGAGTCCGCTGCCCCTTATTTTTGACTCGCCACATAGCGGGCGGGAGTATCCGGAGGATTTTTGCTTTTCCTGCCCTTTTGACATACTGGAAAAGGCCGAGGATAACTATGTGGATGACTTGTTCGGCTGCGTGCCGGAGTATGGCGGTACGTTATTATGCGCCTTGTTTCCGCGCACCTATATTGATGTCAATCGTGCGGCAGATGATATTGATCCCGAATTACTGGATGACAAGTTTACGCCCTGCCAGATCAATCCGACAGCACGCTCCCACGCCGGCATTGGCCTGATCCGCCGGATTGTCAGACCCGGTACCCCGGTTTATGACCGCAGACTAAGTCTGAATGAAATAACGCAACGCATTGAAACTTATTACAAACCTTACCACAGACAGCTTGAGACAATCATCAGGGAGATGCATTATAATTTCGGACAGGTCTGGCACATTAACTGTCACTCCATGCCGCAATATAGCAACAAAATGGGGCTTTCCGGCGCCTCTTTTGCCATATCACCGGATTTTGTCCTTGGCGACCGCGATGGCACAAGCTGCGCCCTTGATTTTACTCATTCCCTGCGCGATTTTCTTAAAGGCCTTGGTTACAGGGTGGCCATCAATAATCCCTATCGCGGGCTGGAGCTGGTACGCCGCTATGCCGACCCCGCCAGAGGCTGTCACTCCCTCCAGATCGAAATCAATAAAGGCCTCTACTGGGATGAGAATAAAAACAAAAAATCCAGAAAATACAGTCTCTTGAAAAGCAACATTGAGCAGCTTATCCAGCATTGTGCCGCTTATGCTTCCGGCAATTTAACGGCCATGGCAGCGGATTAGACAAGGCAATAAAAAAATATCAGAAGGCCTGTAAGCCGGGTTCTGTAATCCCTTGCGGGAATGATGACCATTCATCTGGGATGTCCGTTACCGGACACCTCTAGCAACCTACCCGAGCCGCGGCAGGAAAACACCACCATATGCGGCTCCTATTTGGTCTTGCTTCCGGCGGGGTTTACCATGCCGTTCCTGTTGCCAGAAACGCGGTGCGCTCTTACCGCACCCTTTCACCTTTGCCTTCCCGAAAGAAGGTAGTCTGCTCTCTGTTGCACTTTCCGTCAGGTCACCCTGCCCGGGCGTTACCCGGCGCCGTGTTTTCGTGAAGCCCGGACTTTCCTCCCGCCCCCTATCAATAGAAAACGAGCGGCCATCCAGCCTTCTGATGACGGTAATATGATGTATTCAGAAAAGATTTTCAAGTTTTAAACAATTTACAGATCAGTCCTATTCCGCACCAGCCAATGCAGCCGTGCCGCCGCCGCTTCATTCATGCGCCCGGGAAGGGTATTATCCTGATCCCCGAACGCTTCGCGGTAATAATGACGCTGAAAAGCCAGTATGAGTTCCGGCAAAGCGGCTTTTGGATCATATCCAATTTTAATGAAGGCTTCCTTCAGAAACTGTTCATCACGAAGATAATCACCAGCGACTTTACGGTCTTCGGCTTCCGGTTTCGGAAACACACCAATGCCGGCGCCAGCCATCATTTCCCAGTCAAACAGCTCTCCCGGATCGGACTTTCGTGACGGCGCAACATCGGAATGCCCCAGAACACGGGAGGCGGCAATCCCGTTCCGTGCCATAATATCCTTACAAAGCCTTACCAGCGCTTCCATCTGCCGCGCCGGAAAAGCCCTGTAACCGTATTTTCGTCCCGGATTGACCAGTTCAATACCTACTGCGCGCACGTTCATATCGTCATTCCCCGCCCAATAGGATACACCCGCATGCCAGGCACGATGCCTCTCATTCACATACTGGATTATCGTGCCATCTTCATCAATCATGTAATGGGTACTGACCCGTCCGCCGCCGGGATGTTCCCTGCACCCGAGAAAGTAACCCTCGGCCTCCTGCAATGTCCGTGTTTCCGTATAATGAAGGATAATATAAGAAGGCTTTGCCCCGTTTTGACGGTCATTATAATGCTCTGACGGTTTTTGAAGGATATTCATGCTTTCTGCTCCCTGACTTTTAACAGTAAAACCATTCCGGCAATCCAGAATAGCAGGATTGTTGCAATGCCCGCTCTCTGGCTATCAAAGATAAAGGTTGCCGTGCCAAAGGCAAGAGGACCTAAAAAAGCAATAGATTTTCCCGTAAAGGCATAAAGCCCGTAAGTCTGCCCCTCCATCTCCGGCGGGGCAAGCCGTGCGGCTAATGTCCGGCTTGCCGCCTGCGCGGGGCCGATGAAAATTCCCAGCGCCATGGCAAGCCCCATAAAAACTATTTTATCATGGATAAATATAATAATACCGCCAAGCGCAATCAGGCCTGCCAGCGCTGTCAAAATCGTTGATTTTGATCCGAAATGATCATCCAGAAACGCAAATCCTCCCGCCCCCAGACCGGCAGCGACATTCAGACCAATCGCAAAAATCAGGATTTCCTGAAAATCCATACCGAATGTTCCGGCGGCATAAAGTCCCCCCACGGCAAACAAAGTATTCAGCCCGTCCCGATACAGCGCACTGGCAATCAGAAACCGNACCAGATNNCCGTGATGCCGCACATCATGCAAAGATTGCTTGAGCTGCNTTATTCCTCTGCCAAGACTGCTGCGCAGACTTAAACCGCTTTTTGCACTATCATGCGTAAACAGCAAAAGTGGCAGCATAAACAGAAAATACCATAACGATGTCAACAGGGCGCTGGCACGGACATGTTCTGAATGTTCACGCGGCAGTGCCAGCCACGGCGCATGATCTCCCATCCCGACAAGTCCGAATAATGCCAAAGCCAGACAGAACAGTCCTCCGATATATCCCAGCCCCCACGACCATCCGGAAATACGCCCCAGCATGGCATTTGGCGCAATATGCGGCAGTATGGCATTGCTGAAAACAAGACTGAGTTCAAAACCGATATTCGCCAGAACAACAAGGGAGAGGATCAAAACAATATGCGCCGATGAAGCATCCGGCAGCCCCAGCCAAAGCAAAGCCGTTGCCAGAACACAAACCATGCCAAACACCGCAAGCCAGCGCTTACGAGCCCCGTAATGATCCGCCACCGCGCCCAGCAACGGCCCCAGAATGGCAATCACAAAACCGGACGCCGCAATGGCATAGCTCCATAGCGCGCTTCCCTGAATTGCATCACCGACAATGCCCCGCGCAAAATAGACACTAAAGACAAAGGTGATAATCACGGTACTAAACGCCGAATTCCCCCAATCATAAACGCACCACGCAACAATCGAGCGTTTCTGTCCTTTTAGTACCGTTTGCATGTTCTTGCTGGTATTTGTCATCTGCTCTTTATATATTACCTGCAAAAAGGAGCAAAGCCTTATGAAGTTACCACAGATCATCATTGACGATCTTGTCCGCCGTGCCTTGCTGGAAGATCTTGGTCACGGCCATGATAGTACGACACAGGCGCTTATTCCGGAAGGCCAGCGCGGAAAAATGGTTATGAGAGCACGGGAGGATGGCTGTCTTGCGGGAATTGATATTGCCGCCGCCACATTCAGGATTTTCGATCCGGAACTGAAAATCACCAGACATCTTGAAGATGGTTGCGTCCTTTCTAAAAACAGGGAAATTCTGACCATTGAAGGGGCAGCACAATCCATTCTGGGCGCCGAGCGTACCGCCCTGAATTTCATCAGCCATTTATGCGGGATTGCAACACTCACACAAAATTATGTGCAAGAAATCAGAGGGACAAAAGCCACCATCGCCTGCACCCGTAAAACCCTGCCCGGTCTGCGCGCTGTGCAGAAATATGCCGTTCGTGCGGGAGGCGGTAAAAATCACCGTTTTGGCCTTGATGATGGTCTTTTAATCAAGGACAACCATATCGCCCTNGCCGGCGGCGTGGCTCGAGCCATCCAGCGCGCCCGACTTCATACCGGACATATGGTCAAGATCGAGATTGAAACTGACACGCTTGACCAGCTTGAAGAAGCCCTTGCCCATAAAATTGATGCCGTTCTGCTGGATAATATGAAGCCGGATCACTTACGGGAAGCNGTTCAGATGATTGATGGCCGCGCTCTGGCCGAAGCATCCGGTAATGTCACATTGCAAACCGTCCGTGCCATCGCGGAAACTGGTGTCGATATTATATCCATTGGCGCTTTGACCCATAGTGTGACGGCGCTTGATATCGGGCTTGATGATGGCGGCCAGAACCCTTAAAATACATCCCGCATCCTGATATTTTTGATTTTCAGTCATACAATTGTACACAATCCTGTGATCCGGTTGTTCCTCCCTTATAAAACATATATAAATACCTGTAATATAACACTTAATTTATTTTACATATTTATAAAAACATTTACCTTTTACAGGCATAATAATCAGAGACGGTAAATCCAGTATTGACGCGTTAAAAACGGGGGCAATGACCATTTGGGGAAGAGTTTAGAGCTTTTAGGGCTGGCCACTTTTAATATCATTATTGCCATTATTCTATCGGCAACTTTTCTGAAAAAATCAGAAGAGGCGATCAGCACCCTCACCACCCCGCATATTGAAAAATTTGTAAACGATATCACAGAAATTTCCGGCGGCATCCGTAAAGATATGGATTCTTTTGAGGTTACAAGCTATCTCATGGCGCATATTGCCAATGACAGCAGGTTTTCCAGTACCATTGATTATAACATGCCCGATATTTCAGAATCCGGGGAACGTATACTGGAATTGGACAAACTGCATTTCATCAGTAATACTCTACAGGGTATGAAAGCTTTCACGCGGCATGAAGCGGCTGTCAAAATTGACTATATCCAAATCGCCGATAATGGAAAAAGTGCAAGGGTGACAACAACAAGCCATGAAAGGGGCGTCATTCCCATAGAAGATAATTTTGGGGAAACACAATTTTTTCCGGTCACAGGAACGTCCTATTGCGAACAAAAACTTGTCCTGAGCGAAGAAAGCATCATTCAAATGGCGGAAGCCGTCTGTAGTACCAATATTGATTTTATAAATAGCGATTTCTAGGGAGTACACATGAACCAAAAGAAAAAGAAGATTTTCTGGATCGGCGCTCTATTCATACTCTTGCATTCTGCTTGTTTATCTTCTGCTCCGGCGCAGGCAGAAAGCGACCCGCGTCCTGATTTTATCAGCGTTCTGAATGATGAAAATATCCGTAGTTTTTTAAAAGAAACCAGTGATGTCTCGACAGGGCAGCGCGCCTCGATGTCGGATCAGGATGTGATTGATTATTTTGATAATCATATTGCAGAAAAAGGAGAGTTCAAAAGCCGTATGCACTACGAAATCCCCGGCTATCCGGCACAGGATAATGAGATCAGACTGGACAAAACCCATTATATCGACACCGTGGTAAAAGGCCGCCATATGCTGGAGGACTACCGCGCCTCCATTGATATTCAAAATCTTAAAATAAAAGGAAACGGCAAGGGCGCAACCTTCACCAGTATTATTACAGAAAAAGGCAAAATGGCCGTTCCAAAAGATCCTGAAAAACCGGAGGAAATAGAAATGGTTCCTATTGAAGGAAAATCAGTCTGTGAACAAAGGCTGGTCATCTCCTTCAATAATTACATCCAGATGGCCAGCGCCGACTGCACCACCACCATAAACTTTGACCCTTTTGCCGGAAAACCGCTTGTCCCGGAGTGAAGAATGCCAGCTATTTTATACTCGGCAAGAATAGACCGCCGGGGCTTGTATGAGTATTTGTATGTCTGGCGCTATAAGCCTGCTCAATTCTTGAAAAAGGACATAAATAAAGGGCTTCACCCTGTTCCGGATATGCAAGCGTGTAGCGGTCAGCTTCATATTTATTGACAAAATTTTCATAGGCTTTTTCATTATGAACCGTTTTTTGTCCGTTTGAATATGTTGCGGCTTTAATCGCATTCTCTGTCACACCCTCTCTCCAGAAGATGGAGAGATTATCTGCCATAACAAAATAGGTTTGCATTCTTTGCGGAAAAACAATGCCTTTGCTTTTTACATCTTCCGGTGTTGACTGATAATAACCTTGTACATTTGCCCTGTATTGCTGCGCATCGGCTCGCATGTCATCTTCAGCACTGCAAAGTAACAGATCAATTTCGTAGCCCTGCGCCTTTATTGTTGAAAGCAACGTGTTAATATGCGGGCTTGTCATCGTTGTGCCATGCGCAATATCAAGTTTACGCTCTGCAGCCTCATTCAGCATTTCAAGCGTTAAATAATTCGACCCCGGACGGGCGATGTCATAGGCACGCTCCTGCGCCTGCTCATAATTTTCCGCGTCTGCAATCATCCCTGCACCCATTAAATAATCCTGATATGTATTGGCCATAAGCGCCATCCCCCAGCGATCCGGGTCGATTTTAGCCATATTTCCGTATCGTTCAGAATCTACCGCCATAATCTGCTCCAAAGTTGTGGATTTTCCGGCAAGCGGCGCACCGCAGGTTGCCAGATAAACAGGTTTTCTTCCTTGCGCAGGCACAGTATCCTGCAAACAGATTTGATGAAGAATTGGCCTGTCACGTTCAACAAGCGTTTTTATATAATCTGCCTTATCGCGGCCAATTTGCGGGTATTTAGCCCATAAAGGATTATTCCCGTCATATTGTTTTTTCCAGTTATCAATGATTTCGTGGGAAATCACACTCATTTTCGATCTCCGTTTATGTCTAAAACGGCTAACAATTACATATTGCTGAAATAAAGTCAAATATCAGCGCCTTGCGATCATCAGTTTTTTGATCTCGGCAATAGATTTGGCGGGATTAAGCCCCTTCGGACAGGTCTTCGTGCAATTCATAATCGTATGACAGCGATAGAGTTTGAAAGGATCTTCGAGCTGGTCAAGCCGCTCTCCCGTGGCTTCATCACGCGAATCCGCTATCCAGCGATGCGCCTGCATCAAAACGGCAGGTCCCATAAAACGGTCGCCGTTCCACCAGTAACTCGGACACGCCGTCGAACAGCAAAAACACAAAATACAACCCGCCGGCCCCTTCCCGTCATGACCGTTCAGGGCATCGGCATCTTCGGGACTTTGCAACCGCTCGCGTGTGGGCGGCGGAGAATCCGCCTTCATCCATGGCTCAATGGATTCATATTGCGCTATCGCATGAGTCTGATCGGGGACAAGATCCTTGACCACATTCATATGCGGCAGCGGTGTGATTTTGACATCGCCTTTGACATCCTCAATCGCTTTGGTACAGGCCAGCGTATTTGTACCATCAATATTCATCGCACACGAACCACAAATTCCCTCGCGGCAGGAACGACGGAAGGTCAGGGTGCTGTCAATCTCGTTCTTGATATAGATCACCGCGTCCAGCACCATGGGACCGCACTTATCCAGATCAATAACATACTCGTCCATACGCGGATTGTCATCCGTATCGGGACTCCAGCGATAAATACTGAATGTTCTTTTGCGGCTGGCCTCTTTTGCCGCAGCATCATGCCGTTTGCCTTTTACAACTTTTGAATTTTTTGGCAGTGTGAACGTTGCCATGAAAGAGCGCCCCTCATTGGAAATAACAGTATCCCAGAATAGAAGACTATCCCCGAAAAAGGAAGAGCATTTTTACTTTTTATGCTGGGACAAAAGGCTTTACAAGCGGATGGTTGAGCACTGGGCTAAGCTCCCGTACAGTCTGGTAAGCCGCCTGACCACTTTGTGATACTTTTTCAAAAGTCTGTTTGAGCGTATTAATCTGAAGACATAATCTGACGTCCGGCTCCAGACTATTTAAACGCTCCAGCATCTGCTGTTTTTCCTGAATAAGGCTTTTTGCCCAGCGTTTCCACAAAGGAGAAAGAACATTTTCATTTTCTTCCGGATCCCTGCCGCCGCCTGTTTTACGGAGATAGTCCTCCAGACCATTGATTGTCGTTGCGCCGATGGGGTGTTTTTTATTCATAGTTTTCTCCCTGTTTTTATAATTTTTATTATTATCATATTTTTTCCATAAAATAACAAGAACTATTTTTAACCCTTTTTAAAAACAAGGAATGGGTCATGGCACCAGACAGTATCCAAAGCCCGTAAAACACCTTTTGTGCCTCCTGCCCTTATACAGTTTTTATTCTTTTCAAGAGCTTCCAGATGAAGCCCTTTTAATTCCATCCTCTGCTTATCCTCCGGTAAAAGACAAAAATCAGGATCAACCGTTTCCCGTTTTATTTTACGGATATCATTTCTAATAAATTTCAGGGCATCCGCCATCATTTTACGCCAGTAGGGTGTCAGATTTTTTCTATCCTGAATACTCATTTACAATACTCATTCCTTATTTAGAAGGGAACACAAACAAAACAAGACCCTTTCTTTCCGAAAGTTTCAATTCTCTTATTTTTTATGATATTTTCGAGAAAAGCACAAGAAAAATAGTTAATAAACCCGCTCTTTTGGCGGCACGGCCTCGACTTCTGCCGTCAGGGTTTTCAAATTCACAGGCCGATTTCCCAGTGTTACAGCGCCCTTTTCATTCACACGAACAGTCGAATGTTTGAGCCAGTCTTTATCATCGCGGTTCGGGTAATCTTCCCGCGCATGGGCACCCCGCGATTCAGGACGGTTTGCCGCAGAATGGATTGTCGCAACAGCCTGATACAGCAGATTATCAAGCTCCAGCGTTTCGACAAGATCGGTATTAAAAATCATCGAACGATCGGTCACGCCTATATCTTCGCGTTTTGCAAAAGCCTGATCGACAAGCTTGCAGCCTTCATCCAGCGTTTCCCCGGTACGGAACACGGCAGCATGGTTCTGCATGGATTTTTGCATTTCCAGCCGTAATTTTGCCGTTGGAATCGCACCCCCGGCATAACGGAATTTATCCAGACGTGCCAGAGCTTTGGCACCATTATCATCCGCTTTCAACACCTTATGTGGCGCGCCTGCCGTCACAGTCTCTGCGGCACGAATAGCAGCCGCACGTCCAAACACCACCAGATCCAGAAGCGAGTTCGAGCCCAAACGGTTTGCCCCATGCACCGACACGCAAGCCGCCTCGCCAATAGCCATCAAGCCGGGGACAATCTGATGAGGGTCTTTTTTGGTCGGGTTCAGCACTTCGGTTTTATAATTCGTGGGAATGCCTCCCATATTGTAATGAACGGTCGGCAGCACGGGAATTGGTGCACGCGTCACATCAACACCGGCAAAAATCCGTGCACTTTCGGCAATCCCGGGCAGGCGCGAATGAATAATATCAGGATCAAGATGCTCCAGATGCAGATGAATATGATCTTTTTCCTCACCCACACCGCGCCCTTCACGGATTTCAATCGTCATCGAACGTGACACCACATCGCGGCTTGCCAGATCTTTGGCACTCGGCGCATAACGCTCCATAAAGCGCTCGCCTTCCGAATTGGTCAGATAGCCGCCCTCACCGCGCACCCCTTCAGTAATCAGACAGCCCGCGCCATAAATGCCTGTGGGATGAAACTGCACAAACTCCATATCCTGCAATGCCAATCCCGCCCGCAGCACCATCCCTCCGCCATCGCCCGTACAGGTATGTGCGGAAGTACAGGAGAAATAAGCCCGTCCATAACCACCTGTCGCCAGAATAACCTGATGGGCGCGGAAACGGTGGATCGTGCCGTCCTCCAGATTCCACGCCATCACACCCCGGCAAATGCCCTCTTCATCCATCATCAGATCAAGCGCAAAATATTCAATAAAAAACTCGGCTCTATGCTTCAACGCCTGCGAATACAATGTATGAAGCATGGCATGACCGGTACGATCCGCCGCCGCGCAGGTACGCTGTGCCGTTCCTGTGCCATAATGGGTGGTCATGCCGCCAAAAGCACGTTGATATATTTTCCCCTCAGCCGTCCGTGAAAACGGGACGCCGTAATGCTCCAGTTCAATCACGGCAGGAATGGCTTCCTTGCACATATATTCGATCGCATCCTGATCTCCCAGCCAGTCCGAGCCTTTGATCGTGTCATAAAAATGAAAGCGCCAGTCATCCTCGCCCATATTCCCCAGCGCGGCACTAATGCCGCCCTGCGCCGCAACAGTATGGGAACGCGTAGGGAAAACCTTGGAAATCAGTGCCGTGCGCAATCCTTTTTCTGCACAGCCAAATCCGGCTCGCAGCCCAGCACCCCCTGCGCCAACAACAACAACATCATATTCATGGTCAATAATTTCATAAGCCGTTGTCATTAATTATCCTCATTTCCGAACCGCAAGCGGTTCTGATGATTTTTGTGATTCTGCACAGTGATCCTGATGGATTTTATAAACACTCCCCGCGACACTGAGCGCACATAACGATGCCATGGCAAGCCAGAACTGATCGGCCATGGCACTATTGGCATACATTCCCGAAGAAAATATCGCGCCAGACAAGCCTGTCGTTGCCGTATAAATTGAGCTATATGCCGCAAAACCGGAAGCCCCTCCCGAACGGTTAAAATCATTCCGGCTGCTTCTTTGATTTTCACTGTTATCCATCATGATCACATTCTAATTTAAACGGGTAAAACTGATAATTTGCCTAGCGAAGCCATCCCGACGACTCCTATCCCGCAAACGCGATTTTCAAAACAGAGAAAATACTGGCCACAGCCGCGCCAATAAAAAACAGCCTCATGCCAATCAGTTTAAAAATTTTCAAACCTTCATGATGGATATAATCCTCTGCTATCACCTGCGATCCCAGCGCGGCGTGGTAAAAAACAGATAAAAGCGACAGAATCATCAAAATCGCATTCACAGGCTGCGCCAGCCATGCCGTAAAGATCTCGTAAGACCAGCCCTGCATCTGCAAGACCGACCAGACAAGCCAGAGCATCAATGGGATATTGGCGACCGCCGTTAAACGCTGATGCCACCAGTGCGTAACTCCCATATGCGCTGCGCCCAGACCACGCGCACGCGCCAGCGGTGATTTAAACGTGCCGTCATCTTCCCATTTCAGCTTCATGCAGCCCCTCCACAAAGCAGCCACCAGAACAAAGCCAGCAATAACGCTGCCGCCGCCAGCACCAGATACCCCGCTTTATAGGCATTCTCGATTTTAAACAGATACCCCATATCCCAGAATAAATGCCGGACACCATTGCAAAGATGATAAAAAGCCGCTGCCGACCAGCCAAAAATCATCAATTTTCCGATGACTGTACCAACAAACCATTGAAAGGTGTCATAAGCCTCCACTCCGCTTGCCGCCGCCACCAGCATCCAGACAATCATCATCGTGCCAACCGCCATCGAAAAACCCGTGGCACGGTGCAGAATCGACATTACAGAGGTTAATTGCGGACGATAAACCTGCAAATGCGGGGAAAGCGGACGAGGATTTATTTTCTTTGCATCAGACATGCCCTTATCATAGGCACAGATTATCCAATTGGAAATGATAAATTTATAGAGTTCCAAAAAAAAGATATAAACCCTTTTTTCCGTTACGGCTTGGCGGACTCATAGGCTTTCAGGATTTCGGTTCTATGATGTTTATCACAGCTATGATAATAGCCATTATTTTTTGTAACATCATGAAATTCCAGCTCACGACCCGATGTCTTCTGCAATTTCCTTACAAAGCTTTTCTCTCCACCCCATAAGCGGGACAGACGATGAGAGCGTTTTCTCATATTATAAGACCTCTCATTAATGCCTTCCAGAATAACGCTTTTTTGTAACTCTGGATAAGATTCCTCAGGAATCCGGTTTATACCACATTTGTGAGAAGGCAAAGTCGTAAAAACAGGAAGAACTTCTGCCCCTGCGCGACGATAGGCAGGACAAAGAGAATCTTTATAAGAATTTTCTTCAACCATATAATCGGAATTCGCCGTCATCAGACCAAAAATATGAAAAAGACCTGCAGATTGCAACAGGACTCGCACGCCTTTTTTAGACGCATAATCCAGACCATGCTTCGCCATAACAAGATTACGGATAGCAACACTCTTCTCACAATCTTTCCCGATATCTTTTACGTCGCAATCATAGTCTGTTATCGCTTCCATCGTAAAAGAATCCCGCAGGTCTAACGCGCCGTTTATAAAAGCAGCATCATTAAACACAGTTTTTATATTATTATGATAACAAAAAGCTATTAGATTTTCTTTGGAAACAGGAGATAATGAAGTGCTTTCCCACGCCAGAAACGCACTTAAAGCACCATGCCCGTCAGTGTCATACTGTCCACAGTTATAGTAAAGATCTGGCGGAAGCCTCTTGTTCGAATCTTTTACATTCATTATTCTCTCTGTCGTAATCGACCAAGAGTTATGTGGAAGCTCCATAGCCATCGCAAAATTCTCGCCACGGGCCAGCAGACGAGAGGCCAGCAATTGCTGATAAACTCTATGAGCAGGAAAAGAATGAATTTCTCCAATCAGCACAACAAGAACCTTATCCTCCGGTAATTCGGCCAGACGATCATCAATAGCTTTGAGTGTTATATCAACAGATGGACGCAGATCATGAGGGTGCGCTGTGCAATTAAGATAGTGCGGCGAAAGCCCTTCCCCTCCATGAAAGACAGAAGAAGGATGCAGCCCTTCAGGATTAAATTCCGTATTTTGATTGACTGGTTTCATAAATAAAACATTACGACATTTATTTTCATAAAGCAAGACATAGTATTTTATAACCCATCATTTTGAGCAGAAAAAACTATCCCCTTTTCCCTTGCTCCAATTTCACAATATTATTATTTTCAGAAATATAGGAGTTACTATACACCACCTGATTTCTACCATTTTCCTTGGCCTGATAAAGAGCTTTATCAGCGGCATTCATCGCAACATCAAAATCGGAAATGCGCGGATCAACTTCTGCAACACCAATACTGGCCGTAATATAAATCTCTTTTCCTGCGTCATAGCAGATTGGCGTGCTGGAAATAATATTTCTTATTCTTTCGGCAATAATTTTTGCGCCTTCCAGATTTGTGCAAGGCAGTAAAATAGTGAATTCTTCCCCGCCTATCCGCGCAAACTCGTCTTCAACCCGCATACTATTATGGACGATCTGCGCAAAAACCCGCAAAACCTCATCACCAACCAGATGACCATATTTATCATTAATCTTCTTGAAATAATCCAGATCAAGAATAGCCACACATAAAGGCTGGTTATGCCTCCTGCTACGCTTTAATTCTTTCATACATTTTTGCATAAAACAGCGACTATTATCAATCCCTGTCAACCCGTCTGTCATAGCCATACGCTTGAGCCGCTCGGCATAATTATGAACTCTGGTCACCAGTGGCTTGAATATCAAAGATGCCTCGGCAAGCAATGTTGCAAAAATGACAAATAATGCCATCTTCTGATAAGATTGCAGCTTGCCGATACGCAGCTCGCTTTCCGCCTCATACTCCAGTGTTGCCGCATCAAGCGCGGTCGAAAGCGAACCTTTAACCGCTTTCACAAGATATATATATTCCGGATTCTGTTTATTGATCTTCTCGGAGCCTGTCTCCAGAAAAGTTTCTGCATTTTGCAGAAAATCTTTCACCTTTTTATCCAGATTATAGGGCAATGAAAAATAGAGTCTTTCGATATTTTCGGACAATTGTAATGGTAAGTTTAATGCCTTATCTCCTTTAATCAGGGACTCATGGGATCGACGCATCAACTGAATCGCTTCATGCATTTGCATCTTTAACGCAGGATCTTTATCTTCTGCATATTGTATTGCATAAAAAACAATTTTTTGGGAAATCTGTGCCTGACGTGCGCTAATCGAGACTGCTGGATTATTCTGCTCGTCCACAACCTTTCCAATCACGACATGAATACATAAAGACATCGCCGCAACAATGAAAAGCGCCAGCAAATAGCCGACTGTCAGCAAATAGATGGGATCTTTACGTATTTCTGCCTGTTCGATCATATGACTTTTTTTCCATCGCCCCTCTTCTATTACAGCGTAAAAAAGATAAAAAGCCGTTAACGGTCTCTATTAATTATATTTTTTAATCATATGGGATTGAAAACCATCGCCACACCGTTCATACAATAGCGCAATCCCGTTGGGGGAGGGCCATCTTTAAAGACATGCCCTAAATGCCCGCCACAATTAGCACAATGAACTTCTGTACGGGGAACAATCATTTTATAATCTGTTGATGTTCCAACAGAATCTTCATTTGCGGGCTGCCAGAAAGACGGCCAGCCCGTACCGGATTCAAACTTACTCTCACTGGAAAACAGGAGCCAGCCACACCCCACACATCGATACAAACCGTTTCGTTTTTCATCATTCAGAGGAGACGAGGCAGAGCGCTCCGTATCATGCCTGCGCAAAACATTATATTGCTGCTCTGTCAATCTGTTACGCCACTCTTCATCACTAAGATGAAAAGAAAACTTTTGCTTTTTTTCCTTGCCCAACAACCCCATTGCTGATGCTCCTTTTATAAAAGGGAGCGCAAGAACCAATGTTCCCGCTCCCAAAAGAAATATGCGCCTGTTCATAACAAACCTCCTATTCTCTTCAGAAGTTCATCCTGCTACAGGAAATAGTTACAAAAAAATGAGGGGTGCACGATTCAAGTCAGTAGTGCCACTCAAACCGCCTTTTCCAGATGATCTTGCACAAGCAATTCGGCAATCTGCACCGCATTCAGCGCAGCGCCCTTCCGAAGATTATCTGTAACACACCAGAAATTGAGGCCGTTTTCGACAGTCGGATCTTCGCGGACACGAGAGATAAAAACATGATCCTCGCCCTGAACTTCCGCTGGCGTGACATATTCCATTTCGCTCTCCAGATCAATCACTGTTACACCCGGAGCATCACGAAAAGCGCGCATGGCATCTTTTCCCGATATATCATTTTCAAACTCCACATTCACCATTTCTGCATGACCGACAAAAACCGGAACCCGTACGCAACTGGCACAGACTTTAATATTGCTGCCAAGAATCTTTTTGGTTTCCACAACCATCTTCCATTCCTCGCGGGTCATATGGTCATCCATGAACGCGTCAATCTGCGGAATCACATTAAAAGCGATCTGCTTCGGAAACTCGGATGTTTTCATTTCAGCATTCATATAGATGCCTTTTGTCTGGTTAAACAACTCGTCCATTGCTTCCTTACCCGCACCGGACACAGACTGGTAGGTCGAAACAACGACCCGTTTTATAATGGCCAAATCATGCAGGGGCTTGAGCGCCATGACCATCTGGATCGTCGAACAATTCGGGTTGGCAATGATATTACGTTTATGATACCCCGCAAGCGCTTCCGGATTAACTTCAGGAATAATCAACGGCACATCGGGATCCATCCGGAAATGGCTGCTGTTATCAATAACAATAGCCCCCGCTTTTGCCGCCTTAGGAACAAATTCTGCCGATATTTTTGCGCCAGGTGAGGAAAGAACAATATCAATATTTTTAAAATCAAAGACGGCTAAATCCTGTATTTTAAGATTTCGGTCACCAAAAGAAACTTCACGTCCGATCGAACGACTGGAGGCCAGCGCCACAATATCGCTCACCGGAAAGGCGCGTTCATCGAGAATATTCAGAATTTCGCGCCCGACATTCCCCGTCGCGCCGACAACTGCAATTTTATAAGTCATAGGAATTGTTATAAAGATCATGAGAAGAACTGTCTATGATCTTTATCGTCTTCATCAACGATTCGGATTATAAAAAATATTAAACTTGTCTACTCATAAAAGGTTTAACGTCTTCCCTGATTTCGTTAATCATTTTATCTTTCTTATAATTTGCTCCTCCAAATGCCCCTAAAGAACAAACAGCGACAGGAAACATCAGATTCATTATTGCAGGATCCGATATAATCCCGACAACAGAAACTGCTGCGGCGACAAGAGAAAACCTGGCTATACAGTCCCACTTTTCGGAACTCGCCACTTTATTGAAAAGCGGCTGCAACATCTCTGCATCAAGTCCTATAGAAGATACAGCATCTTCTTCAACGCCAATTATTTCTGCCAATTTTTCTTTTAAGCTATGTGTTTTCATATATCTATCCTTTAAAAAGCATAAGGATTTATATCATTAAAAAACAACATAACAAAAGAAGAAAAAAATCTAGCTCAGAGAAGGCGGCGGAAGACTCTTTGGCTTTGATTCATGAGAAGGCAATAACCCGGTAACTTTTACATCATTTTTACGACAGGAATCTCTTTTACCTTCTGCCCATTCACCAACAACAGCGCCGGAAATAATCATGATCAATCCACCCGCACCAGCAAGTTCTGGCTGGTTATTCATCAGCATTACAACAGCATAAGTCAAAGCCAGAGGAAGCGCCCATTGTGACAAATTAATAATATTGTCCCATTCTTCAAAGGCTGTACTTTGTTCGAATAATACTTTCAACTCTTCGGCATCAAAGGATACGGAGTTTACAAGATCTCCTTTTGCCGGTTCAGGCTCAGTAAACCATTCAGCGTTTATTGAAGGATCATATATTGTCAGAGCAGTCGTTTGAATCGGCTCCGTATTCATTTCTTCACTTTGCATTTCTTCACTTTGCATTTTCATTCCGTTTCTTAAAAATATTTTGCCATCAACACCTACCATTTATCATAACAAGAAATTTCAGAGCAAGGAAATTATACACCTGCTGATGTTTCTAACGATTACATCTGAAAAATACAATCTCTCCTTCGCCAAACATGATGCCTTTAAGATGATTTCATGCTAGTCTTTTCAACCATTTGTTTATCTACTTATAAGAATCATAATGTCAGCTAAAAATTTTTACGATCACATACCGGTCGGTGTTTGTATCTTACAATATAATGCACGGCCTCCCCATATCATATATGTCAACAAATCCTTTCTTCACATTATGGGCATTGAGCAACAGGCACAAAACTGTCCGGGACTTGAATTAGCCTCTCTGTTACCGGATCAGGAAATGGACGCTCTTAACCAAACATTACAAAACCCTCATCCCCCGCATAATCTTACCCTGTCTGTTTCCAGAAACAGGACAAAAGATCCGCGCTGGGCAGCACTTCATATAGAGGAAGGAGTCTTTGAAGGAGAAAATGTTCTCATCCTCTGGGCAACCGATATTTCCGCGCATAAAAAAACCGAGAAGGAATTAAAGCAAGCCGCACGTGCTGCTGATGAATCTGCAGAAATGAAATCCAATTTTCTGGCAACAATGAGCCATGAAATCCGCACCCCCATGCAATCGGTTTATGGTTTGCTTGAACTTATTGGCGAGGAAAAGCCGCCGGAAAATATTATGGCCATGGTTACAACAGCGAAAAACTCGGCCAGCGGTCTGCTCGAGATTCTGGATGATATTCTTGATTTTGCCAAAATGGATGCGGACAAAATGGAACTTGATTGCTTTGAAGTTCCTGTGCGGACTCTGGTTTACGGCATTAACGAGGCCATGGCCGTCAAAGTTCATGGGAAAAATGTTGAGTTAAAAGACGATATCGCAAAAGATGTTCCCTTTGTCGTCATCGGTGATCCCAAGCGTTTGCGCCAGATTATCATGAATTTATGTGGCAATGCGCTTAAATTTACAGCAAAAGGCACCGTTACAATTCGTGTCACAACACAAATTCAAAATATAACGCCGCCTCCCAAAGGAATAGGTCTCCGTTTCGAGATTATTGATACCGGCATTGGCATGACGGAAGAAGCCCGCAACCGTCTGTTTCAACCTTTTAGTCAGGCAGATAACTCAACATCACGGAAATATGGCGGGACAGGACTGGGGCTTTCGATCTGTAAAGCGCTGGTGGAACTAATGAATGGGAAAATAGGGGTTACCAGCCTTGTTGGAAAAGGCTCGGTTTTCT
>Ga0051980_10001064_pt1 | contig 20625 bp, 21 predicted proteins | sample CryGey13umfilter_2_FD_55014 | JGI IMG/M metagenome (GOLD analysis project Ga0051980, IMG submission 55014) | Groundwater microbial communities from aquifer in Utah, USA - Crystal Geyser 4/9/14 3 um filter | ecosystem: Environmental > Aquatic > Deep subsurface > Groundwater | place: USA: Utah...
TCCATACTGGGAAATCTCCATAAGGGAAAATTGCCAGAAAATGCCGCCGGACTGCGCCCCTATATTCCCCACACGACAGGTAAAAGCAAAGAGGCGCTGGAGATTTCACATTTGCTTATTCCGGCAAATCCGGGAATGCCTCACGCCTTGCGGCGGGTTTTGCGTATCCTGATTTCTAACCGCGTGGCAGCAAGCCGATCTCTAAACGCCGCACAGATTCAGGAATGCATACTGGTCTGCGAAGAAAAAATTCTTAAGACCAATATTAAATTTTATAAAGATTTACTCGCGCATATAGAAAGCGCCGGGATCCGGAATAATCCGGCAATGACAGAGCCTGCAAAAATCATCCGTGATCTTGCTACCCTGCAACTGACAAAGCTCTATAAATACAGTTTTGACGACAGCCACTTTAGAGAAGAAAGTGCCAACGTCCAAACGGACGAACAACTTGAAGGCGCAGGATCATAAATTCGGTTAAAGATTATTTTGTTTCCTGATTTTCCGCCATCTGGCAACATTTCTATTATGCTCTTCAAGCGTTTTCGAGAAAACATGCCCTCCTGTGCCATCCGCGACAAAATAATAATAATCATGTATTTCAGGATCAAGCACGGCAGCAAGTGAGGCTTTTCCGGGATTGGCAATAGGGCCGGGCGGAAGCCCCGGATATTTATATGTATTATAAGGCGATTCAAATTGCAGATCTTTACCCAGCAAACGCCGTCCGAGAGGCCCCTGNCCCTCTTCACGGATTTTTCCGCTGGTCAGGGCATAAATCACCGTNGGATCGGTCTGCAGTTTAATACCCATTTTCAGACGATTCAGGAAAACACCGGCAATACGGCGGCGCTCTGCTGAAACAGCCGTTTCCTTTTCAACAATAGAGGCCAGAATCATAACCTCGGCCTTGCTTAGAACAGGCGCCTCGTTCTTTCTTTCCAGCCACAAGGTCTCCAGCGTCTGCGTCATCGCTTCCTGCATCTGGTTGATTTTATCCTGCTTTGTTTCACCGGAGAAATAATTATAGGTTTCCGGCAGCAGGCTCCCTTCCGCCGGAATCTCTGTGATCGTTCCGGGAAGCGCTTCGATCCTGTTCAGGATCTGCACGATCTGCCAGCTTGTCAGCCCTTCGGGAATGGTGAATTGCCGCTGGTAGATATCGCCCTGCACCAGCTTTTGCAGCACCTGCGCCATCGAGATTTCCGGAGAAAACTCGTATTCTCCCGCCTGCAATGACCGATCTGCGTTATTCATCCGTGCCACGATACGAAATAAAAGCGGACGGGTTATGATTCCTGCTGTGGCAAGATTATCTGCAATGGAGACAACACCCTGCCCTTTTTCAATCTGGAACAGCCTTGTTTCGGCAAGCGTTCCTTTCTGGTTGTATTGCTGGTATCCCCATAAAAAAGCACCCGCTATCACAAGCAGAAAAAGCGTTAGAGCAAAACTCATGATGATAAAAATATTTTTCATGACAGCATCAAGATAGTCGCGACAAAGGATATTTCAAAGCCCTGATGAAACAGAGCGCATAATCAGACTGGCGTTCGTGCCACCAAAACCAAAGGAATTTGATAAAGCCGTGGTGATTTTCTTCTCTCTGGTTTTTAGCGGAATCAAATCAATGCCCTGACAGGCTTCAGAAATATTTTCAAGGTTAAGAGTCGGGGGCATTAATCCGGTTTCCATGGCTTTGAGCGTATAAATCGCCTCAACCGCTCCTGCCGCCCCGAGCAAATGCCCAATAGCTGATTTGGTGGAAGACATGGAGATATGATCCAGCGCCGCGCCAAACAGACGTTTGACCGCTGTGCATTCAATACCATCCCCGACAGGTGTCGAAGTGCCATGCGCATTAATATAATCAATCTCATCAGGATTTATGCCGCCATTTTTCAAAGCTGCCTGCATCGCACGGAAACCGCCATCCCCATTTTCCGCAGGAGATGTCATATGATAGGCATCACCGGACAGACCGTATCCTGCTATTTCACCGTAAATTCTCGCGCCCCGCTTTTTGGCATGTTCAAACTCCTCGAGCATCACAAGACCGCAGCCTTCGGAAATCACAAAACCATCGCGCCCCTCATCAAAAGGACGTGATGCCTCTTCAGGACGGTCATTATAGCCTGTCGACAGGGCGCGAACCGCAGCAAAGCTGGCCACACCAAGNCGGTTCACGGCGGCCTCGGCTCCGCCTGCGAGCATCACATCCGCATCCCCCAGCGCAATCANCCGTGCCGCATCACCAATGGCATGGGTTCCTGTTGCGCACGCCGTGACCACAGCATGATTGGGCCCTTTGAAACCGTATTTGATGGAAACATGTCCCGAAGCCAGATTAATCAGCATCGCCGGATTGGCAAAAGGCGAAATACGTCGGGGGCCTTTTTCATGCAAAGTTATAGACGTTTCATACATTGTGCCAAGGCCGCCAATACCGGAGCCGATCAAAACCCCGGTGCGGCACAGATCTTCTTCACCGGTTGGCCGCCAGCCCGAATCTTCAACAGCCTCTTTGGCCGCCGCCAGCGCAAAATGGATAAATTTATCCATTTTTTTCTGCTCTTTAGGCTCGACAAACAGATTGACGTTAAAAAAACCTTCAGGGGGGGTTTCGTCCGTGCTTTTAGGAACGATACCGGCAATTTGCGAGGAAATATCTGCCGCCTCGAATTCATCAATTTTGCGAATCCCGCTCTCGCCTGCAACGAGACGCTTCCAGTTATGGTTCACCCCGACACCCAAAGGTGAAACCATCCCCATTCCTGTAACGACAACCCGTTTCATGAGAATACCTGTCAATGATTTCAAGAATTCAGCAGAAATTCAGCTTTTATTCAGCAGAATTTTCCTTGATGAAGCTGATTGCATCACCCACAGTCTGGATTTTCTCGGCGGCATCATCAGGAATTTCGACATTGAATTCTTCTTCAAAAGCCATGACCAACTCGACTGTATCCAGTGAATCAGCGCCCAGATCATCAATGAAACTGGCTTTTTCGGAAACTTTTGCCTCATCAACACCAAGATGTTCAATAACAATCTTTTTTACCCGTTCTGCAATATCACTCATCTTTATCTCACCTTTTTCAAGTTAACTTTATCAAGATCGAAACGGACTTTAAGCACGTCTTTTCCGCAAATCAAGCAATTTTCTTCAAGTACCATATTGCAATGCTCCGAGCCAGCACTTTCCCTATGCTTTAACCACTTTATGTGGATAATCCCGCTTCCCTTTTTTAGATCATCGCCATGCCGCCATTAATATGCAGGGTCTGACCCGTCACATAAGCGGCTTCTTCGCTGGCCAGATAAACGGCGGCAGCAGCAATTTCGTGAGCCGCTCCCATCCGCCCCATCGGAATTGTGGCATTGATTTTGGCTTTCTGATCTTCCTGAAGCGCGTCCGTCATTGCTGTGGCGATAAAGCCTGGTGCAATACAATTGACCGTTATTTGCCGACTGGCAATTTCTGCGGCCATTGCTTTTGACCATCCGGTCATCCCCGCTTTGGAGGCGCAGTAATTGGCCTGCCCCGGATTGCCCGTTGTACCTACAATGGAGGAAATATTGATAATCCGTCCCCAGCGCTTTTTCATCATACCGCGCTGTACCGCACGGGCAAGACGAAACGGCGCGGTCAAATTAACATCCAGCACTTCCTGCCATTCCTCGTCTTTCATCCGCATCGAAAGATTATCCCGCGTCAATCCGGCATTATTGACCAGAATATCAATCCCGCCCATCGCGTCCGTTGCCGCTTTTACGAAAGCATCCGTGCTTTCTGCGGTTGACAGATCGGCAGGGAAACAATACACACGCGCCCCGCCCAGCTCTGCCTGCAGGGCTTTGAGCCTGTCTTCGTTACGGCCTGACAGTCCCACAAGAGCGCCTGCTTCGTGCAGGGCTTTGGCAATCGCGCCGCCAATGCCTCCTGTTGCCCCTGTCACAAGCGCTGTTTTTCCTGATAAATCAAACATGGTTTTATCCTTTCAATGTTTCAATAAGGGTGTCTACCTGCTCCGGTGTCCCGACAAACGAGACCGCAATATCTTTGTCAATCCGGCGCACAAGACCGGACAGAACTTTTCCTGCGCCAATCTCGACCATTTCCTCAACGCCCTGCTCTTTCATCCACAGCACCGATTCACGCCAGCGCACGACACCGGTAATCTGGTCAACAAGTAGCGTACGGATTTCCGGAGGTTCGGTCACGGCTCTGGCCGTCACATTGGCAACCACCGGCACGCAGGGTGGCCGAATGACGGTGTCTGCCAGCGCCCGCGCCATTTCATGGGCAGCAGGCGCCATCAAGGTACAATGAAACGGTGCGCTGACCGGCAACATCACGGCTTTTTTTGCGCCACGTGCGGTGGCCAGCGCAATGGCCATCTCTACGGCATTTTTGTGACCGGAAATAACAACCTGCCCCGGAGAATTATCATTGGCGGCCTGACAGACTTCTGTCCCGGCCGCTTCGGCGGCCAGCATTTTGATATCGGCAAAATCAAGCCCGAGAATGGCGGCCATCGAACCGATACCGACAGGAACAGCACGCTGCATTGCCTGCCCCCGCAAACGCAGCAGTCGCGCCGTATCGGCAAGCTCCAGCGCGCCTGCCGCTGCTAAAGCCGAATATTCACCAAGCGAATGGCCGGCAACATAATGACAGATTTTATCCAGCTCAAAACCACCCTGCCGCGTAAGAATCCTGACCAGCGCCATTGACACGGCCATCAGCGCCGGCTGGGTATTCTGCGTCAGATTCAGATCGCTCTCCGCCCCCTCAAACATAAGGCGGGAAAGTTTCTGGTTCAGAATGTCGTCAACCTCTTCGAAAACCTCTCTGGCTTCAAGAAAGGATTCAGCCAGATCCTTGCCCATCCCGATATATTGGGATCCTTGCCCGGGAAATAATAACGCACGTGTCATAGTTGGCTCCTTTTTTACATTATCAACCCTGCTATCGATAAAGCGTTCGAGAAAACAGATCAAGAGGGCAGTTACAACGCGCCGGAAAGCGCGTACCCCTCTTTCCGAATATTTTTGCGGTTTTGTAATTTTTATGCTATGATCTGCGCATCTTGACATTAAGAGAGGCGTAGTCTCTACCGGATTTTATAGAGGGCTTTACGCCACGAGACCATATTATGCGGACTTGTACGGATTTTTCTGTCAAGCCTGAAAGATTTAAAAGACTGGAAAATTTTTAACAAGGAGCCGGGGAGATCAATTATAATGGGCAGTTCTATTCATAACGGACGGGTACAATTATTCCTGCAAAATTCACTGACTTCAATTACCATGCCTACCGCGCAAGATGTTTCCGGTACGGATTATGCCGGTCTCCTTGCTCAAAACCGTATCAATCTGTCTCGCAGCGCTTTACAAAGACCGGAAATTAACCGGGCCCATCTGGCCTCGATGCTGCGCAAGACCCTGAAAAAAGACAAAACACAAAAAGCGCAAAAAACGGATTGGTCAGCCTTTCTAACAGGCTATGTCAAGAAAAACGCCAATAATAACGATGTTTCCGAATAATTTTCTTGCCTTGTGTATAAAAATCCGTATAGATAACGTCATTCGTAAAACCTCGCTGGTATCATTATAGATTCCAGCTTTGTTTTTCGCTGCACATTTTCTTTATAAGAGAATGGAGTCCCTGTTGTAGGAACGCAGCGCAAAAGGCAAAACCGGGAGGAAACAAACTATGCCTTATTATGAAACCGTGTTTATTGCACGGCAAGAACTATCAGAAGCACAGGTCTCCGAATTGACGGACACCTACACCAAAGTCATCAAAGACGGTGGCGGTAAAATTCATAAAACCGAAAACTGGGGCTTGCGGACGCTTGCCTACCGGATCAAAAAAAGCCGGAAAGGTCATTATGTTCTGATCGAATCGGAAACACCGCCTGCCGCCATGCTTGAAATGGAACGCCAGATGCGCCTGTCCGAGGATATTCTGCGTTACCTGACGGTTCGCGAAGACAAACTTTCGGAAGGACCTTCGTCTATTCTGAATAAGGACACACGCGACAGCGATAGTAGAGATAACAGAGATAGCAGAGAGGCCGCATAATATGAATATGACTACACCAGATGCAGCAACGGCAAAACGCCCGTTTTTTAAACACCGCAAAACCTGTCCTTTCACAGGACCACGCGCATCGGCCATTGACTGGAAAGATGTAAAATTACTCGGACGCTATATTTCCGAACGCGGCAAAATCGTGCCAAGCCGGATTACAGCCGTCTCCATGAAAAAACAGCGGGAGCTAACCAAAGCCATCAAGCGGGCTCGTTTTATGGCTTTATTGCCTTACGTCCGCACAGAATGGGACGGCTCTTCGCCACGTTAAGCTGATAGAACAAGGAAAAAGACAATGCCTATTCAAGTTATTCTTTTGGAACATGTTGACCATCTTGGCAATCTTGGCGATGTCGTCAAGGTCAAGCCCGGTTATGCCCGTAATTTTCTGATCCCCCAAAGCAAGGCGCTTCGGGCAACAGCAGATAATGTGGCCTATTTTGAAAGCCGTAAAAAAGATATCGAGAAACAGAACGAAACAAAACGTAAAGAAGCGGAAAAAGACGCAGAGAAACTGGCCGATATGACCGTTACCATTATCCGTCACGCCTCTGAAGGCGGGCATTTATACGGCAGTGTTGCCGCCCGTGATATTGCCGAAATTGCCGCACAAAAAAGTGGTCTGACGATTGGCCGCTCTATGGTCACCATCCATAATGCGTTTAAAACCATCGGTTTGTTTAATGTAACAATTGCCCTTCATCCGGAAGTCAAACTCGACATTCGCGTGAATATTGCACGCTCCGAGGAAGAAGCCAAAGTACAGCTCAAAACCGGCAGAGCCATGATTGCGCACCTACAGGATGATGCGGAAGAAATTCGTGCCAAAGCCGATGCTGAACTCGAAGCCATGTCTGGCAAAGCTAAAAAAGAACTTCTGGAAGAGGATGCTTTGGAAGCTGAACAGGAAATGGAAACAGAAGAAAAAGAGAAAAAATCTCTCAAAGATGCCGAAGATAAAGCCAAAGCCGAGAAAAAAGCTGCTAAAAAAGCAGCAGCAGAGGCTGAAGCGGCAACCAAAACAGAGATAATAGAGGAAGAAGAGACAAAAGAAGCCGAAAACGAATAATTATTTCTTTCTTCTCATTGTTAAAAAGCGGCTTTTTTTATAGAGCCGCTTTTTTATTGAGACAAACGTTTTTGCCACTACAGTATCTGTAAAAATACTCTTGACATAATTTTAAATAATTTATACAAAGAATTGCAAACCAAGGACACAAAGAAAGATATTTAAAATGGCACGTACAGCTCAAAAAGTACAAGCTGATTCCGGACTCCTCCGTGGAGGACTCTCTGCAATTTTTACGGCAGCCACTGTTTTAATGGCGAAAACCCCTGTTATTATTGCATTAAGTACTGTTGCAGCAGCACTGGCTATCCATCATTATCAAAAACCTGAAAATAGATCGAAGGGCGTACAGGCCTTATTGGGAGCTACACTGGCTGCACCCTCAGCCCTTGCCCTTATGTTTTACCTCAATGCCACCAATATCAATAATGACTCTCTTCATATTCCTGTAACACCCGTTATACGCGAGGCACAAGAAAAACTACCGCCAGAGATTCAAGAGCTGATGATCGAAAATTTACAAAAATCTGCTGCAGAAATAGCAGAACAACATCTGGTGCGCTGGGATACTGCAAAAATAGAAATGAAAAGGCTTTGTACAGAAGAGCCCCTCATTGCGGCTGCAAACGGAACCAATTGCAAAGAAGCACAAAAATATCGTCCCCGCCGATAAAGAACCTATATTATTTATGGTACAGAATGCCGTAAATAACAGGCTATTTCCCTGAAAATATTTTTGTTATTTTCATATAAATCATGAAGGTCTTTATACTCCACACTTTGTTCTCTGATAGATTGGTCAATCATTTTTAATCTACCCTCCAGCATTTCCCAACGATCTGCAAAAAGGGATATTTCATAAGGTTTTCTATTTTCGGTAACCATTTTAGTAATAATTTTTTCCAGTTTTAAAGAGTCTTTTTTCATATCACAGATACGGGCAATAAGAACCGGAGATATTTCTCCGCTATTTCTTGTCATATAATCAGGAAGCTCCTGTATTAAATTCCATTCCTTCTGGGTTAAAACGGACGGAGCGATACTGGATCCGGAAGAGCGGCTTTCCTTCCGGAAAAAATCGATTAATTTATTTTCTGAATATATATTCATATTAATATCCTTATGATTCAACAAGCTTCTTTTGCCATATCACATTCAAAAGGCAATGGTCAACTATCTTATGAAATCTGTGAAGGACAACGGCAAAAATTTGAAGGGCAGATTCTGCCTCCGCAAGCCGATCTCATTTCTTTATCCTCTTTATGCACACGAACTATCTCTGCCAGACTCTTGATAAAATCGGGCATAATACCGACAGTTTCAACACGCGCAAAATAGGGAATCTTCAATTTTTTTGCCAGATCACGATATTCAATATCAATTTCAACCAGTGTTTCTACATGTTCGCTGACAAAAGAATGCGGATAAACAAGAACAGATACGGCCTCTGACCCCGCTTTTTCAAGCGCCACCCTGATGTCAGGATCAAGCCATTTTTTAGGACCGACACGGCTTTGATAACAGATCTGCCAGTCTAGCTGTTCTATATCCATCTCTTGAACAATCGCTTTGACGCTTTGTTCACATTGCCATTGATAGGGATCGCCCTCTTTAATAATATCTTCCGGCAAGCCATGTGCAGAAAATAAAACACGCGGAGGCGGTAGATTTTTTGTCGTTGTTTCAATCAGCATACTTTCATAAGCTCTCTTTATGTTTTGCGCCGAAGCTTTGATGAATCCTTTATTTAGAGGATAACAACAAATTTTTGNGGTAGGGATAAACAATTTTATTTTTGCCGCTGCTCTCTCCCAGGCTTCGAAAGATGACTTTGTTGTCGTTGTGGAATATTGCGGATAAAGTGGCAATAAAACAATATGATCCGGTTTATAATTTTTTACTTTCCGGGCCATTTCATCAGCCATTGGATGCCANTAACGCATACAGACAAAAACCCTGAAATCGCTACCCAGCTCCTTTTCAAGTGCTTGTGCCTGTGCTTGTGTATTTTCCAATAAAGGAGATTTTCCACCCAGAAGCGCATAGCTATCCCCCGCTTCTTTTTTTGAACGGCGTATAGAAATCACAACGGCTATAAAAAACCTTAAAAATATCGGTATCCGGATAATATTTCTATCCATGAAAAAATTGAATAAAAACGGACGGATCGACCCAGAAGAATCGGGGCCGCCCAGATTAAATAATATAACAGCGGTTTTTTTCATTTCTAAATCCGCCAGTTTTTTATAATTTCAGAAAGCACAGCCATATGTTCAGGCGGTGTTTCTTTGATAACGCCGTGACCCAGATTAAAAATAAACGGCTTTGCCGATAATTTTTCCAGAATTTTCTCGGCTGTATTTTTTAATGACATTCCTCCTGTCAATAAACAGACCGGGTCAAGATTACCCTGCACAGGAAGAATATCCTGCAAAAAGTCTGCCTTCTCGAGCGGAACCTGCGAATCCAGCCCTAGTGCCGTAACTCCGGTTTTCTTTGCATAAACTTCATAAAGAAAACCGGATCCTTTTGGAAACCCGATAACAGGAATATCAGGATGGCTTTGTGCCAATGCCTGTGTGATTTTTTTTGTCGGGATAATAACCCAGCGATTATATTCAGATTCATCAAGAACACCTGCCCAGCTGTCAAAAATCTGGATGGCTTCCACTCCTGCTTTAATCTGTGATAAAAGATACCGGATCGTTGTCTGCGTGATCAGCTCGATCAGTCTCTCGAAAGTTTCAGGATTGCAATAAGCCCATTTTTTAACATTTTCAAAAGTTCTGCTGCTCCCTCCCTCAACCATATAAGTAGCAACAGTCCATGGCGCGCCTGCAAAACCAATCAGGGCCGTATCATAAAAACCTTCTTTTTGAATCTGTGATTTTAAAGATTTTATAGTTTCATAAACCGGCGCCAGAATGGCTTCGGTATATTCCAGATTTTTAAAATCCTCTTCGCAGCGAATCGGCTCAAATTTAGGCCCTTCACCATGAAGAAATTCCAGTTTTTGTCCTAAAGCATGAGGAATAACCAGAATATCTGAAAATAAAATAGCTGCATCCATCCCATAACGGCGTAAAGGCTGCATCGTGACTTCAGTTGCAAAATCAGGATTATAAACCATATCCAGAAATCCGCCTGCCCTGGCACGTAACTCCCGGTATTCGGGAAGATAGCGTCCTGCCTGACGCATAAACCAGAAAGGAATCCGGTTTGATCTCCCCCCCTGCAAAGCAGATAAAAATAATTTCTTTCCGGTTTTAATATTTTTTACAGCGCCTGTCATTTTTTTATATTTTCTATTCCAGTGTTATTTCAGGAGGGCATCAAAGCAGACTACTCCTAATCTAAAAAGTAATTTCTTTTAGGAAGTAGTAGATAGTAGGGGCTGTGCAAATCGGGGATTATTCTTTATCCCGAGAATTGCGCACAAGAAAGAAGCACTGCGACTCGCATAATTTTCCGCGAGTCGAATTTTTTTAACCATTTTTTCCTCTCTATCATAAAACAGGTTTGCACAGGGTATGACTACCCCTGATAAAAAAAGGGTGGACTGGGGACAGCTTTCCTCCCAAAACTATGCAGGGGGTTTATCATGTGATTTACACAGGGCAATGGGGATAAAAAACTCGAATCATCTCTTTATATAGAATATGATGATTCGATGTTTCGGAATGCTTTTATAAAACTGGGTAGAAAAGAATGTGCGGCAGCACTGGAGATCATTAATCCATTACTGGATGATTCTTTTGATCCATCAACGATAACAATTCTGGGACAGGATCTTTCTTTTTATCCGGGCTATCGTTTTCTGGATATTACTGATTACGGGATGACACCCTTTCTACATAAATCAGTTATCTATAAACNGGATCATGTTGTTTTTCTNGATGGAACAAATGAACCCATTTATGCCTTGAATGAACGGGGTGCTTTATATCTGGCAGAAAAGACTGTTATTGAATATACGCGGTTTTTCTTTCATTATGTTCAATCGTCGCGTGGAAAATTCATAATTGTTGAAACTGTTGATGATATTTCATGGCGCGAAGATCCCCCATTAGAGATACGAAAAACCCTTGGTACGATACTGCAACCAATGACTATGAAAAAAGCAGACGAGAAAGACGGGTATGATCTGGAAGCCTGTATACTTGTCAGAGAGTCTTTGATTAAAGTTACGGTAACAGTTTCTAAAATTGGGAAACCCGTCCTGTCAAATGAAAAACTTCTTATGGATGATCTTCCCGTTCTGGATAATATTTTTGGACAATAGCGCACAAAATTTATTGCAATAGAATTGATCTGTAGATCGCCTTATAATTCATAAATGAATTCAGGCGCTGACGGTCTCTTGATATTTATAAATTTAGCTATAAATTTTTTTATCACTAAAAGTGATCCCCATAACATTTTTTCTATAAATCTTTAAAAGAAGTATATTAAAAACATTTTTAGTTTGCTTCTTAAGACAATATTATATTAATTATAACTAATATTGTAAGTGTTCTTTTTCCTAATATGGTTAAAGATTGTTGAAATTATAAAAAATCGAGAGTTAAAAATATAAAATGGGCAAAAAGCAAAAAAATCATATTCCTTTTTATGAAGAAGAGAAACTGGCTCTTTTTATTGATGGATCTAATCTTTATGCCTCTGCCCGGGCGCTGGGCTTTGATATTGATTATAAACTCTTACTTCAGTGGGCAGCATCAAAAGGACGGCTTGTCAGGGCATTTTATTATACAGCCCTGATCGAGGATCAGGAATATTCACCGATCCGTCCGCTGGTGGACTGGCTGGACTATAATGGCTATACGATGGTAACCAAACCGACAAAAGAATTTGTTGATGCGCAGGGTCGTCGTAAAATAAAAGGAAATATGGATATAGAGCTTGCCATTGATATGATGGAACTGGCGGAACATGTTGACCATATCATGCTATTTTCCGGCGACGGGGATTTTCGTAAACTGGTTGAGGCTGTTCAGCGTAAAGGCGTACGTGTCACCGTTGTCAGTACAGTAAAATCATCGCCTCCGATGGTGGCGGATGAATTACGCCGTCAGGCAGATCATTTTCTGGAACTGGAATATTTTGCCGGAGAAATTCTTCGTGAAAATGCAGATCACGTGCAAAATTCTGACTCTGATTATGAGGATTTCCAGCCTGAAATTGTAAATGCATAAATGTCACATCAGACGGTCTACAATTTAATGATATGGATTTTTTCTATAGAATGAATTAATTATATAGAATGGATTTTCCCTCTGAAAATTGTCCTTTGTGCCCTCGACTGGCAAATTTTCGTGAACAGAACCGTAAGGCTTTTCCCGGAAAATTTAATGCGCCTGTGCCGTCTTTCGGATCCGGAGATGCTGAATTTCTGATTGTCGGACTTGCGCCCGGTTTGCGGGGGGCCAATTTTTCCGGCAGACCCTTTACCGGTGATTATGCGGGCGATTTACTCTATGCCACGCTTTTAAAATATGGTTTTGCGCAAGGTGTTTATGACGCCCGAAACGATGATGGTTTCAGTCTTGTAAATTGCCGTATTACCAATGCTGTACGATGCGTACCCCCGGAAAATAAACCGGTTATGACAGAAATAAGACAATGCCAGAATTTTCTGGAAAATGAACTGCGTTTTCTTCCTAATCTCAAGATTATTCTGGCGCTGGGGAAAATCGCTTATGATTCCGTTCTACGCGCTCACCATCAAAAAATATCGGATTTTAAATTCAGGCACGGCGGGATCAATAATTTGCAGAATGGTACAATATTGGTCGCAAGTTATCATTGCTCGCGATATAATACCAACACAGGCCGTTTAACAGAATCCATGTTCCATGATGTTTTTGATTTTATCCGCTCTAAAATCAGGCTGTAATTCCGGTTTCTTTGTTCTTTTTTGTGGTTTAAAAGAAAAAGTATGACAAACAAATCTTTAAAAAAACTCAGGATTGGAACACGCGGCTCGAAACTTGCGCTGGTGCAGGTTGATATGGTCTCGGCCCTGCTGAGGCAGCATAGACCCGATCTTCACATTGAAATTATTAAAATCCTGACATCCGGTGACTGGAAACCCGCAGATGGCGAAACGCGTCTTTCAGAAACAGAAGGTGGCAAGGGACAGTTTTCAAAGGAAATCGAGCAGGCGCTACTGGATGGAGACATTGACTGCGGTGTCCATTCGATGAAAGATATGGAATCTTTCTTACCCGAGGGACTGGCGCTGGATCATATGTTGCCCCGTGAAGATGCGCGGGATGCTTTTCTTTCCAATGCATACAGGAATATCAGGGACATGCCGTCCGGTGCTGTAATCGGGACATCAAGTGTCCGGCGACAGGCTGTTATACTGGAAAAACGCCCTGATCTTGTGCTTGTTCCCTTGCGCGGGAATGTTCCTACGCGCATCGAAAAATTACGATCCGGAAAAGTTGATGCTACTTTACTGGCTTTGGCCGGGCTCAGGCGTTTGGGGCTGGAACATGAAATAGCCTCGATTATCGAGATCGAGGATATGCTCCCTGCGGCGGGACAGGGCGCGGTAGGGATCCAGACACGAACCGGTGATCTGGAAACGCGGCATTTATTAAACCGGATTCATTGTGTCACTACGGGTTTGTGTGTGAAGGCCGAGCGCGCCGCACTGGCGGTTCTTGACGGATCCTGTCATACGCCTATCGGCGCTTATGCGACACTGGCCGATGATAGAATGCACTTGCGTGTGATTGTGTATTCTCCGGACGGAAAACAGAAATACGAAGAATCCGCCACAAGGGATGTAAGGAATCCAGAACAGGCCGAAAATTTGGGTCATAAAATTGGCCGTGTTTTAAAAAAGCGTGTTGACCCTGAAATCATCCGCTGAATGAGTGACTTTTTACGATATGTCCTGATTACGCGGCCTTATGAAGAATCGCAGGACATTGCGCAGGAAGTCGCAATGCAGGGATTTTTACCACTCATTGCGCCGGTACTGGAAATTGTCCCTGTCCCTTTTGTCTTGCCGGATGACTGTCAAAGGCTGGTTTTCACCAGTGCCAATGCCGTGCGTATGGCCGCCGCGTCACTTCAAAGCCGCCAGCAAATGCTTTACTGTGTAGGATCCCATACGGCACAAATAGCCCGGGCATGTGGCTGGAAAACGATCAAAAAAGCGGAGGGTAATATGGCCGCCCTGAATAGATTGCTGGCGTCTGAAAAACCGGAGTCCGGTGCTTCTTTTGTCCATTTATCCGGCGCGGATATTGCAGCGCCTGTCAAGATTGCAGGAAAGCACGTGAGAAGGATTGTTGTTTATAAAGCCATATCTTCCGAAAAACTGGATGAGGCTGTCTGGCATATACTGGAAACCGGAAAGATGTATGCAGCCCTGTTTTTTTCGTCACGCTCCGCCGCCGCGTTTGTGACACTGGCAGAGCGCAGAGGCTGTACGCATACAGTGATGGCAACAAAAGCCTTGTGTCTTGCAGATTCAATGGTAAAGTCTATCTCAGGGCTGCCGTGGAGAAGCGTACAGGTTGCAGAAACCCCCGACCGCAAATCCCTGCTAGCGCTCTTGTAATACCAATTTGCAATCATTAAATGATTACAAATTGGAGGGTTGCGACTGCAATCCCGCGCGAGAGCGCGAAGCCTGCGTGGCGTTTGAACGCTTTTGCCATCGAATGATGGCAAAACGGTATAATATAGAGAATGATAGAANACAGGATGGATTTATGACCGATAAACNCGGACAGGNGCAGGGTTCTATAGAAAATGCAGAAGAAATTATTGAACGCTTCGGCGGTATTCGTCCGATGGCGAATAAAATGAAAGTTCCTGTGACAACGATACAGGGCTGGAAAAAACGTAATATAATACCCGGAAACAGACGGGCGCAGATTCTTGAGGCCGCAAAGAAAAATCATGTCAGCCTGTCCGGGCTGGTGGAAAATAATGCCGTGAATGAAAATACAGCAGCGGCTCCCGATAAAAAACAATCTGTGGCAGGAGAACATAATGCTTTCTCGCAAGATGGGGATCGTGTTGCCATCGCAAAAAAACTGGATGATGCGGCGACAAAAGAGGCTGCTTTTTATAATCAGGATATGCTGAGGGATATGGAGCGCGCCCAGTCTGTAAACTTTAATAAAAGCATGTGGTTCACAGTCGGTTTTGTGACTTTTGTTGTGCTTTTATCCGTCTTGCTTTTATGGCCCGAAAAAAAGCAGCTTGACCGTAACAGCCATAATATTGCGCAGTTACAGGAAGATATGTCCGGCGTTCAGAAAAAACAGTCCTTTTTGAGCAATCTTGTTCCCGGGGATCTTGACCAGCGCGTTGCCAGGCTTCAGGAGCAGGCCAGAACAATAGAGCAGACGGTTACAGCTCTGGGCTCGCAGGTTGATGTGATTGCCAGAGAGACTCTGGAGCCGGATCAGTCTATGGCAACGAGAATCCGGACTCTGGAAGACCATGCAACAAAACTGGGCGCGCCGGTTCAGCTCGTCGATATGCTTCGCAGGGTTGCGATTATGCAGGAATCGCTTGAAGGGCAGTCACAGCTCTCCGGAGGGATTGTAAAACTGAATGCCCTGTTGCAGGGCATGCAACAGGATGGTGAAAATGAAGAAACAATTGAAATGGCATTGATGCNGGCGCAACAGGAGGATTCTTCTCTCGGGCAGGCTTTGCAGGGTGTTGCGCCGCAGGATATGAAGGCCGCTGTCATGTTACTCGGACTGACGCAGTTTCGTCATTCTTTGAATCGCAGCGCGCCCTTTGAAGAAGATCTTGTTCTCATGCAAAATCTGCCGGGTATGGATGATCCGGAACTGCAATCCGCTATTTCAAAGCTTGCACCGAAAGCGGCAAGCGGTCTGCTGACCCCGGAAGGTTTGAAAAATGAATTTAAAGGGCTTGCCGGAGATATTGTTGTGTCTTCTCTTAAAGGCGAGGATATTGCGATTAAGGAGAAAGCCAGAGCGCGGTTCAATGAATTACTTTCGGTTGAGAAAGAGGGTGAGTTATTAACCGGAACGGAAACACAGATAAAAGTCGCCCGGGCGCAAAAATTACTGGATGAAGGAAATATTCAGGGTGCTATCATCGAATTACAGGGGCTTGAAGGCGAGGCTGCACAGACAGCGCAGCCCTTTATAGAGAATGCACAATTCACCATGCTTGCAGAGAAATTGCAGGGTATGTTTGCTGACCGTGTTATAATGAATATCGGGCAATCTGCCTCAACAGGCAGTGTTGGTACAAGCCAGCTTATCGGCGAAATTAAAAAGCTTGCTCCTCACAGACGGATTTTTAAAGATGAAGAATCCGGCCTGATTATACTGGAACCCGTAACCGGACTTTCTCCTTAGGGCTCTTCAACCATTGAAGTTGACGGGAAACAGGGCGCGAGGAATGATGCGCGCTCTATATATCAAGCAGAAGCCTTTGAGGATCTTCAAGTGCTTCCTTGATACGGACGAGAAACGTCACAGCATCACGCCCGTCAATAACGCGGTGGTCATAGCTCAGCGCCAGATACATCATAGGTCTGGCAGCAATAGAACCATCCGGCATNACCATGGGGCGCTGCTGGATTTTATGCATTCCGAGAATACCGGACTGCGGCGCATTTAAAATCGGGGTCGAGACCAGCGATCCGAAAACACCCCCGTTGGTAATGGTAAATGTACCGCCTGTCATGTCTTCCAGTTCGATTTTACCATCCCGCGCTTTAACGCCCATTTCCATGATATCTTTTTCAATTTGCGCCATAGATTTGGTATCACAGTCGCGAATGACCGGAACCACCAGCCCCTGCGGGGTGCTGACCGCCATGCCGATATCATAATAATTCTTATAAATAATATCATCGCCATCAATTTCCGCGTTTACAGCCGGAATCTCTTTCAGGGCGTTAATGGCCGCCTTTGTAAAAAAAGACATAAAACCGAGCTTGACCCCGTGCTTTTTCTCAAACACATCCTTGTAGGCATTGCGTAAATCCATAATAGCGCCCATATCAACTTCGTTAAAAGTTGTTAAAATAGCGGCTGTATTCTGTGCTTCTTTCAAACGCTGGGCAATTCGCTGCCGCAGCCTTGTCATGCGGACGCGCTGCTCTCTTTCTTCTGTGGCTCGCGGTTCTTCTTTCTGTTCCCTGATCGGATGGGTGGAAACGGCCTCTGTCGGAGGACTCTCTGCATATTTTCCGTGCTGTTCTATAAAATTCTGGATATCTTCCTTGATTAAACGCCCTTCTTTTCCCGTTCCTTTAATTTTAGACGGATCAATATTATGCTCTTCAACCATTTTACGAACCGCAGGAGATAATTTTTCTTCAGCGCCGGAAGTTTTTTCTTCTTTTTCAGGCTCCTGCCTCTTCAAAGGTTTTTCTTCGCTTTTAATCTGCTTTTGTCCGGAATCATTCGCGGCACCAATTTCCCCCAAAATAGCGCCAACACCAACATTCGTTCCTTCTGCGGCGATAATTTTGCTGATAACACCAGCTTTCGGCGCATTCACTTCCAGCGTCACCTTGTCGGTTTCAAGCTCTACAATCGGCTCATCCATAGCGACTGTATCGCCTTCTTTTTTCAGCCATTGCGCCACTGTTGCCTCAGAAACAGATTCGCCCAGCACAGGAACTTTGATTTCGGTTTTTGTCATTGCAAACTACTCTTTCATTTTTAAAAATCTGTATTCCTAATCTGGCGCGAACATAGTCCGGCGTCAACGATTTTAAAATAGATAAAAATATCGGGGCTTTTAAAGTTTTGCTAATTTATATAGTATAGGATGACTAATAGGCTTTCACAATGTCTCTGTTATTTTAAATTTCTATTGCAGGAGCAAGGAACACACCATGAGTAATTTTATAAAGAATATGAAAATATCAAGAGCAATCCTGACGGTCGCGCTTGTGCCGATTGTTGTCGCTATCGCTTTTTCCGGAATGATGGTTTTACAAGAGATGCAAAAAGTGCAAAGCCTGAAGCAGCTTGAAACACTGACAACGCTCTCGATCAAAATGAGTTCCCTTGTTCATGAACAACAAAGGGAACGGGGCGCAATGGCTATTTTTGTGGGCAGTAACGGTGCAAAATTCAAGTCGGAAATGAATGCACAAAGAAAAGAAACCGACATAAAACGCTCTGAATTGCAAACCTTCCTTACCAATTTTAAGGCGGATAGTTTTGGTCAGGAATTTAGCGGAAAACTGAATGAAGTTCTGGCTGATCTCGCGCAAATAGATGGAATCCGCTCTCGAATTGATTCTCTTTCTATCTCCACGGCTGATTCGATTGCCTATTATACAAATCTTAATGCGAAAAACCTTGATACAATCGGATTTATGGCAACACTCAGCTCGAATGCACAGATTGTTTCCAGTATTGTTGGCTACACGAACTTTCTGCTCGCAAAAGAACGTTCCGGTGTAGAACGCGCTGTCGCTGCCGGGGAATTTGCAACCGGTCGGTTCACTCCCCAGAATCTGGATCGTTTCAAATCGCTGATCGTGGAACAAAATACCTATAACAAAATATTTTTAACATATTCGATGCCTTCGCAACGGAGCGCTTTTAATGAAGTCATGAATAGCACCTCCGCAAAGGAAGTGCAGACAATGCGTGATATCGCCATCGCCAGCGGCATGGCAACAGATGTGGGTCCGTCACAGGGATTAGGTGTTAATGCTGAAGACTGGTATAAATCCATTACGGCAAAAATTAATGGTCTGAAAACAGTTGAGGATGTTCTAAGTCATGATCTGGAAGTGCAGACAGCATCGATTAAAGAGGTCGCAACCATAAAACAGTGGATTGCCCTTTCGATTGCGACCTTGTCAATTCTTCTTACAATTGCCCTGTCCGCTATTATTATCCGTACCGTTAATGTCTCTTTTGGTGAAACTGTCACGGCGATGACCGGTCTGGCAGAAGGTAATCTGGAAACAGTACTGCCGCCAGAAACAAAAAATGAAATTGGCGATATGATTAAAGCCCTGCACGTCTTTCAGGCAAACGGTCTTGAAAACCGCCGTCTTGCCGAGGCACAGGAAAAAGAAAATCAGGAAAAACTCAAACGTGCCGAACGTGTGGAAGAGCTGGTTAATGGTTTCGACCAGAAAGCCAACGAGCTTCTGGAAGGGCTGGCAGCCGCAGCAACAGAAATGGAAGCCACGTCCCAGTCTATGAGCTCGATTGCCGAGGAAACAACGCAACAGGCTTCATCGGTGGCCGCCGCAGCCATGCAGGCCGGCGCGAATGTCAACAATGTGGCCTCTGCGACGGAGGAACTGACCGCCTCTATCCAGAACATTGCTTCGCAGATCGACCAGTCTTCCAAAAATACGAAAGCAGCTTCGATCTCTGTGGGTCAGACAAAAGAAACCATGACCAGACTAGCGGCCTCGGCCGAGAAAATCGGTGATGTTGTCCGTTTGATTACCGATATTGCAGAGCAAACGAACCTTCTTGCCCTGAATGCGACCATCGAAGCCGCCCGTGCGGGTGAAGCCGGAAAAGGCTTTGCTGTTGTGGCAACGGAAGTCAAGTCTCTGGCCAGTGAAACACAAAAAGCGACAGACGAGATTGCCACGGTGATCCAGAGCGTTCAAAGCCAGACACGCGAGGCGGTGGATGCCATCGAAAAGGTCAATCAGGTCATTGCGGAACTCACACAGACATCTTCCGCAATTGCTGCTTCAATGGACGAGCAGACCAGCGCAACACACGAAATCTCGCGCAATGTTCAGGAAGCATCGACGGGCACGACAGAAGTGACGCAAAATATTACCGGTGTGAGTGATGCCGCCGGTGAATCTGGCCGTGCCGCCGGTGAGGTTCTTGATGTTGCAAAGCAGCTTGCCGAACGCTCGCAGTCTATGAAATCAGAAGTGGAGACGTTCCTTCGTGAAATCCGCGCAGCCTGAAAAACGACCCTAAATAATAAAAATGAGCCGGATATTGCATATGTCCGGCTCATTTTTTGCATCAATTTTTATTTCCTATCTTTAGAGACCGGAAAAAGAGAGCATTTACATCTTTTCTTTGTAGAATATGTTCTATATCAATAGAAACATGAAATATCCGTTTTTTATAATTCTCTTTTTTATATTTTGCAGCCCGGCTTTCGCCGCTGCGCCATCCTATCCTCCTGCCGTGGCACAGGCCGAGAAATATATCAACAATATCAAAACAGCACAGGCGCGCTTTTTACAAACAGCACAGGATGGCACGCAGGCTATCGGTACTTTTTATCTGGATCGTCCNGGAAAATTGCGCTTTGAATATGATGATCCTATTGAGGATTTTATCGTCGCTGACGGGTTTTTAATCTATTTTTATGATGCTGGTCTGGGAGAGCAGAGCAATTCTCCTATTGGTTTGACGTTGGCCGATTTTATTTTGCGTCCTGACTTGCGGTTTGAGGGGAAACTGACGATCACCGATAT
>Ga0051980_10001065_pt1 | contig 20617 bp, 13 predicted proteins | sample CryGey13umfilter_2_FD_55014 | JGI IMG/M metagenome (GOLD analysis project Ga0051980, IMG submission 55014) | Groundwater microbial communities from aquifer in Utah, USA - Crystal Geyser 4/9/14 3 um filter | ecosystem: Environmental > Aquatic > Deep subsurface > Groundwater | place: USA: Utah...
CTGCTCGAGCGAGGGCGCTTCCCCGCGCTTGCGCGTGTAGGAGAGGCCGGGGCGGCCATCGAGGAGGTCCCAGCTCAGGTCCGCCTCGTGGCCGACGAGCANCGCACCCGGGCCGCGCCGCACATGACCGTAGTCCACGACGTCGATCCACAGACCGGGCAAGCGCGCCTCTCGGATGAAGCCATGGAAGAGCGCGACGAAGGGCTCGACGTCCGTCTGAGAAGTGTCCTCGGCGTAGAGCTTCACACGAATACGTTGCGGAATCATGCGCGTTCTCCCGAGCTAGGGATGGCGGTCTCCGCGCTCGCGGACGCCTGGGAACCCGCCTCGAGCAGGCGCTCGGTGCAGGCGTAGGCGGCCTCCAGGAACAGGCGGGCCTCGTCGAGGATGCGGTGCGCCGTCTCCACGGAGGCGCCCTCGTGGGCCTTGGAGTCGTGCAGCGAGAAGAGGTAGNNGCCGAANTTGNCCTTGGCGAAGGGATCATGGAAATGCCCGGGCGCGTAGACGTGCTGGCGGAAGGCCGCCACGACCTCGTCGGNTTCGTCTCGAACCTGTCCGCCNAGGTGGCGCACCAGGCCCGCCGCGGCCACGAGCATGGCTTGGTAGGCGTTGCCGGCGGCGCCCGCGGCAGCTCCGGATTCGAGCTCGTCCTGGGCTCCCCAGAGCTTCTGCTCGGCGGCCGAGAGCGCGAACTCGACGGCCGGCACCAGCTCGCCAGCGCACTCGCCGATGCCCATGTCGCCCAGCGTGTACTCGCGCGGATCGCCGAAGTCGCGGTAGTAGCTGGGGTCGACCTCGTAGGGGGGAGGCTTGGAGATGGGCGCGAGCAGGGTGCGGATGGCCGCCTTGCCCAGCCGCTCGACGAAGGCCTCGAGGCTCTCGTCTTCCTGCCGTTCGGCGGCGTATTTGTTCGTGATCAGGCGCACGGCCTCGGGCGCGTTGCGCGCGGGTACGGCGCCGACGACCACCCCGTAGGCGCCGCCGTTGTCGCGGTAGCGACCGCCCAGGACCAGGTTGAAGTGCGGTACACGCCGGCCCCCCACGCTGCGACTCACGCCCAGGAAGCCCAGGTCCGCCACGTGGTGCTGACTGCAGGAGTTGAAGCAGCCGCTCATCTTCACGCGCAGGCGCTTCACCGCAGGGTCGAGATCGTCGGCCACGACGCGCAGGGAGCGCCGTAGCTCCTTGGCCAGACCGCGGCTGGAGGCGATGCCGAGCTTGCAGGTGTCGGTGCCGGGGCAGGACGTCGGATCGAGCAGCCCGTCCGCGCCGTCCTCACCCAGCCCGAGCGCGTCGAGGGCGGCGTAGAGAGCGGGGACGTCCGCACCCGCGACCCAGCGCAGCACCACGTTCTGCTCCACGGTGAAGCGCAGGGCTTCGTGGCTGAAGCGACGACCCAGGTCGGCCACGCCGCGCGCCTGCTCGGCCGTGAAGTCTCCCAGGGGCAGGCTGACGCTCACGACGTGATAGCCATCCTGCGCCTGGGTCCGCACGTTGGTCCCCTGCCAGCTCCGTTCTGCCCTCGAGCCCGGCTCGGCCAAAGGCGAGGGCGCGCTGCGTGGATCTGGGTCCGCCGGTGCAGCGTCGAGATGGGCCGTCCAGCGCGGATCCTCCAGCAGCTGGCTGCGCTCCTGCGCGACGAGCTCGCGCAGAGCCTCGATGCCCAGCTTCTGCACCAGGAACTTCAGGCGCGCGCGGGCGCGGCTCTCGCGCTCGCCATGCTGGGCGAAGACGCGGCACAGGGCTTGGGCCGTGGGCAGGAGCTCCTGCTCGGGGCAGAACTCCGTCAACACCTTGGCCTGCACGGGCACCGCGCCGAGGCCACCGCCGACCAGGACGAGGAAGCCGCGCACGGCCACGCCGTCCTGCGTGCGCTCACGCGCGACCAGGCCCAGATCGTGGAAGCGCGTGAGCCCACAGGGTTCGTCCGCGCAGCCGCTGAAGGCGGCCTTGAACTTGCGCCCGAAGTCCTGGGTGTCCGGGTGGCCGAGCAGGAAGTCCGCCAGCGCCTGCGCGTGGGGCGTGACGTCGAAGCTCTCCGTGTGGCAGGTGCCGGCGTAGGGACAGGCCGAGACGTTGCGCACGGCGTTGCCGCAGGCTTCGCGCGTCGTGATGCCGACGGCTCCGAGGCGCCGCATCAGGTCGGGCGTGTCCTCGATGTGGACGAAATGCAGCTGAATGTCCTGCCGGGTCGTCACGTGCAGGATGTCGTCGGAGTACTCCTCCGCCAGGTCGGCCAACACCTCGAGCTGCTCAGGACTGACGGCCCCGAAGGGGATCTTCACGCGCATCATGCCGGGCGCGTCCCAGAACGTCCCCGGTCCCTTGGTGATCNCGCCCGACGGGAAGGTCAGGGTCTTCTGTCCGGTTCCGTCGTGGCGCAGGCCGTTGTCGTAGCGTTGCCCGTAGGCGCCGCGNCGCAGCCGGGTCTCGGCGAAGAGCTTGTCGCCCANNCGCNCCTGCTTCTTGAGCTCGATCTGGCCCTCGAAGGCGTCGATCTCGTCGGCCAAATCGCTCGCNATGCGACCTGTGAGNGCCTGTTTCCACGTCTGAATNGTCATGCGCGCGCTCCGGCGTTCGGGACGATCGAAGCATGCGGTGGAGTTTCCCATGGGTCAAGTGCCAGAACTGAAGTTTCACAGCATAACGCGGTGGTATTGCCGATAGTATACACGAGTAATATGGTGCTTGTATAGCCGCGCCCGTCCGGCCGCAGCTGTCCCCACCGTCCCGCGGGCGCAGCAGCAGCCACGGGCGCAGCAGCAGCCACGGGCGCAGAAGCAGCCACGGGCCCAGAAGCAGCCACGGGCCCAGAAGCCTCGGCGCAGGCGGAAAGAAAAACGCCAGCCCGCGAAGTGCGAGCTGGCGTAGTGACCCCAGGGGGACTTGAACCCCCGTTACCGGCGTGAGAGGCCGATGTCCTAACCGCTAGACGATGGGGCCTGGGTGTTGTCAACCAGATCCGAAGATCTGGCACCACTGGTTACCGAGAGCATTTGCTCGGGGACTAGGACTCGAACCTAGATAACCAGAACCAGAATCTGGTGTCCTGCCATTAGACGATCCCCGAATGGTGTCACGCCGCGGCGAGCGCGCTACTTAGCCGGACGTCGGAATCGTGTCAAGCGGTCTGGGCCCCGGGAATCACCTTGGCGTCCCACTTCTGCTTCACCGTCTTGAAAGTCTCGATGCCGTCGGCGCTGAGGTCGAGGGCGCCGGCGCCCATCAGCCGTTCGTGCACCTTCTTGGGGTCGTTGTCCCAACCCTTCGGCAAGTCGATGTGCAGGTTCAGCGGGATCCCGCCCAGCAGCTGCTGGCTCTCGAGCGTCCAGAGGGCGTCTGCGGCCAGGAACTGTCCGGCGACCTTGCGCATCTCGAGGTCGAGGTGGCTGGCCAGCGGGAACACATCGTACAGCCCGACCTGCTCCTGCGGCCCGCCTACGTGCTTGCGCAGGGCGGCGAAGACGTGGGGCGCCACGGGCAGCTCGACGACGTCGATGCCGGCGACCTCGAGGCCTTCGGCGGCGGCCTGAGCGCGCTCGAGCGCGTCCGCGTGGGAGAGGGTGGCGGCGGCGGCGCGCGCCACCGAATCGAGGATGGACGTGACCACCAGATAGGGGCGGGGATCGGGAGAGGACATGGGAATCGCCTTCTGTGCGACTTCGGCGTCGCACGCGGGCGGTGATCTAGCCGATGGCAGGCCGGTTGCACAAGGCGACGCACGACCGAAACGGGACGCCCACGATCCAGGGGTGCGCGGCGCAGCCCGCACGAGCGTCCGCGGCGGGCCCACAGAAGACTCGTCCCGACCGTGGTGCTGGGCGCGACCCGCGGCGCACTGTGGTAGCATGCGCCGACGATCGTGCGCATTCTGGAGAACGTCAGCGTCTGCCTCGTGGCGGCCCTCTTGCTCGCTACGCCTGGCGCTTCCGTGCGGGGCCAGGCGGACGAAGGCGCCGCGACGACGGCGCTGGCTCGGGATCTCTTCCATCAGGCCCTGACTGCGAGCAGCGAAGGGCGCTGGGAGGACGCGGTCGAGCGCTACCGACGTGTGATCGAGCTGCGCGACACGCCGCAGGTCGAGTTCAATCTGGCCCAGGCCCTGATGCAGTGCGGGCACGCGGTCGAGGCGTCGGAGCTCCTCGTGCGCATCGGTCGCACGGAGTCGGTTCCCCAGGCCGTGCGCGACGCGGCGGGTCCGCTGCTCGAACGCGCGCAGCGCGAGACCGCTCGCGTCACGCTCCAGGTCGAAGGCGATCCTGCCGGCGCCGAGGTGCAGCTCGATGGGCGTTCCTTGCCTGCCGCCACCTGGGGCGTGGCCATGCCGGTCGATCCCGGAGCGCATCGACTCTGGGCGACGCGCGACGGCGTCGAAGTCGCGGCGTTGGCGTTGGAGCTCACCGCGGGCGAGGAGCGCTCGCTGACGTTGTCCATTCCAGAGGCGGTGGGCGAGACGTCGGGTGCGGGGCCGACCCGCGTCGACGGAGCCCAGGTCGACACCGCCGCGTTGCAGCATCGACCCGAGGACGACCAGCCTGCTCGACAAGGTGGTGTGCTGCGCTCGCCTTGGTTCTGGACTGTCGTGGGGGTGGTCCTCGCCGGTGGAGTCGTGACGGCCGTCGTCGTGAACAACCACTCCGGCGCGCCGGTCTTGAACGGCGACTTCATGCCTGGACGCATCGAGCTATGAATCGTCGCGTCCTGGCCGTCCTCGTCCTGCTCTTCGTCGCCTGTGCGGCGGACCCGACGCAGCTCGTGATCCTGGTCGACAGCGACATGCGCGTTCCGGGGGAGCTCGACTCGGTCGCGCTCGAGGTGACGGCGCCCGACGGAACCACGCACGACGCACAGGTCTCCTTGAGCGCGGGTGAGGACCTGCCTCGCACGCTGGTGCTCCTCCACTCCGGCGGCGCGCTGGGTCCGGTCACGATCGTGGCGCGCGGGCTGCACGCATCGGCGCCCGTGGTCGAGCGTCGGGCCAGCGCGGCCTTCGTCTCCGGTCAGACGCGCATGATCCGCATCGAACTGCTGCGAGAGTGCGTGGGCGTGTCGTGCGCTGCGGGGGAGACCTGCGCCGCCGGAGGGTGTCGAGTGGAGACGCTCGATCCGAGCGAGCTCCTACCGTGGACCGGCACGCCGCCGGCTTTGTCGGACAGCGACGGGGCCATGCCGGACGCCGGACCCGACGCCGGACCGGATGGGTGCGTCGCCACCAGCGAGACCTGCAATGGCGTCGACGACAACTGCGACGGCACGATCGACGAGGGCTTCGACCTCGACAACGATCCCGCGAACTGCGGGGCCTGCGGGACGGTCTGCCCGGACGGTCTGCACGCCTCGGGCCGCTGCGAGGGGGGCAGCTGCGCGCTGACCTGCGCGACCGGCTTCTTCGATTGCAATCGCAACCCCGCGGACGGCTGCGAGGCGGACCTCTCCACGCCCGCGAGCTGTGGCGCCTGCGGCGTGGTCTGCGATCTGGCCTTCGCCACCGAGGCTTGCGGCTCGAGGGTGTGCGCCGTCGAGAGCTGCAACGTCGGCCACGCCGATTGTGATGGCCTCACGGGTAACGGCTGCGAGACCTCCACCCACGCGCTGAGCAGCTGTGGCTCCTGCACCCACGCATGTCCGGCGGATCCGCCCCACGCCGCCTCCGCCTGCGGGTCTGGGATCTGCGAGTTGACCTGCGATCCAGGGTTCGCCGATTGCGACTCCGATGTCTCGAACGGCTGCGAGACGGACTTGTCCTCTCCGTCCTCCTGCGGCGTTTGCGGCGCGACCTGCAGCGCGCCCACGCCCAACTGCGTGCCGGGTTCCTCGGGCTTCGCCTGTTCGAGCAGCTGCGGCGGGCTGACGGACTGTGGCGGCACGTGCGCGGACGTCACGGTGGATCCGGGCCATTGCGGCACCTGCGCCACCATCTGCCCGGATCCCGCGCATGCGTCACCGACCTGCGCCGCCAGCGCCTGCGAGTTCGTCTGCGATCCCGGCTTCGCGGACTGCAACACGACCGGGTCGGATGGCTGCGAAGTGGATCTCTCGACGCTCTCCGACTGCGGCGGCTGCGGGGACGTGTGCGCGCCCACCCACGCGATCCCGAGTTGCAGCGCGGGCAGCTGCGCCGTGGCCGCCTGTGACGCGGGCTTCGGCGACTGCAACGGGTCCGTATCGGACGGCTGCGAGACCGACCTGACGACGGCTGCGGCGTGTGGCGTCTGTGGTCGGGCGTGCACGGGCGCGACGCCCGACTGCGTGGGCGGGAGCTGCGTACCTCACGTGGACGGAGTGGTCGAGGTCGCCCTTGGCACCGACCATGCGTGCGCGCGTCGGCTCTCCGGCGCCGTCGCTTGTTGGGGCCGGAACGACAAGGGCCAGCTCGGCATCGGAGGCCTCGGGGATCAGGCCGTGCCCATCGCCGTCGCGGGGCTCACGGGCGCGAGCCGAATCTCCGCCGGCGCGGCGCATACGTGCGCGGCCACGGTCGCGGGCGCGGCCTTCTGCTGGGGCGACAACGTCCGCGGACAGGTCGGGGACGGAACGCGGTTGCGCCGTGACGTCCCCACGCGCGTGCTCACTGCCGGGTCGGCGCCCCTGACGGGCATCCTCCGCGTCGCCGCGGGATTGGATTCGAGCTGCGCCGTCGCGGGCTCCGGCGTCTACTGCTGGGGGCGCAACAACAAGGGTCAGCTCGGCGACGGCACCAAGATGGATCGTGTCTTCGCCAACGCCGTCAGCTGGCCAGCCATGGCTGGCTCACCCCGAGGGGTGGACGTTGGTGACAGCTTCGCATGCGTGTTGAACGACGCGGGGAGCGTGTACTGCTTCGGCTCGAACGATGTCGGCCAGCTCGGCGACGGCAGTACGACCGATGCGTCTTCCCCGGTCCGGGTCAGCGGTCTGGTCGACGCAGTCGAGATCTCCGCGGGCGCTTCCTTCGCCTGCGCCCGTCGAGCCGGGGGTGAGGTCGTGTGCTGGGGAGACAACCGTGCGGGCCAGCTCGGGGACGGAACTCTGACCATGCGCACGCGACCCGTCGCGGTCAGCGGCGTCGCCTCGGCGCGCGGGATCGGCTGCGGCACTCGTCACGCCTGTGTCCTGTACTCATCAGGTCAAGCAGGGTGCTGGGGTCGCGGGATGGACGGAGAGCTCGGTGACGACCTCAGCGCCGATTCGCCGACGCCGGTCACGGTCTTGGGGCTCGTGGATGGCCTCGGTGCGGCCGCGGGGGAGGACTTCAGCTGCGCGTGGCGCACGGCCGGCGGAGTCGCGTGCTGGGGTCGGAACAGCTTCGGTCAGCTCGGGGACCGAACTGCCCTCACGAGGACGTCGCCCAGGCCGGTCTTCGGTCTGCCGTGAACGATCCCCCGACCTGCTCGGCTGAATCAGAAGCCGGGGTCGACGAAGGGGGTGGGTGCGCCACGCATGGTGGTGTTCCCCATGGTGTTGGCGGGCGCGTCCGTCATCGGCGAGGTCGCAGGGGGCTCGGTCCCGCCGACCTCGACCGGCGCGGCACGCAGCGTAGGACGCGGCCTCGGGTGCGCGGTCGTGGTGGTGGTGGGACGCCCGACCACCGCAGGGGGCGCGGCGGCGGCCGGCGGGGGCACCGCCACCATGGTCGGAGGCGTCGGCGCGGCGTTCGACGTGTCGGCGACGGCTTCGTCTGCCTGCGTCGCCTCATGGGCGCGCGTCTGGGTGTCGGGCGTCGCCGTGATCTGGGGCTCACCCCCGGTCTGCCCCGACTGCAACGCCAGGGTCAGCACCAACGCGCCCACGATCGCCGCGACCAAGGCGCCGATCCACAGGCCGCGCCGTGCCTTGGGAGAGCTGGTGACGGGCAGCGCGCTCACCTCGTCGATCGGGTCGAGGGTCTCCATGGCCGACGGGCGACGCGACCTCAGCAACTCCTGGGCGGGTCCGAGGCTCTGGACCTCGTCCTCCGGGTCGAGGGTGGGAATCACGGAATTCGCGGAGGGCGCGCCCGAGTCGGATGGCTTCACGGCCACCGGGGAGCCAATGGACATATCGTCCCAGCCCTCCACGCTCGCCGCGCTCGTCTGCATCGCGGCCAGGAGCGCATCGCGCATGGCGCGCGCGTCTTCGAAGCGGTCTTCTCGCGCTCGCGCCATGGCGTGATCGACCCACTCGCTGATGGCCGGACCGAGCTCGGGTCGGTGGCGACTCACGGGCAAACGCGGACCGCTGGTGATGAGCATCAGCAGGTCGCCCACGGCCTCGGCTTCAAAGGGGACGCGACCGGTCAGCCCCTCGTAGGCGACCGCGCCCATGGAGTAGAGGTCGGTGCGGAAGTCCACGTCCTTCAGGCCGCGCGCCTGCTCCGGCGACATGTACTCCGGCGTGCCCACGAGGATGCCCTCGATGGTGGGAACGGAGGACCGCAGTCCGGAAGCACGCGTGGTGGCGCGCGAGATGCCGAAGTCGAGCAACTTGGGGAACTGGCCATCGGCGTCGCCGATCAAGAAGATGTTCTCGGGCTTGATGTCCCGATGCACGATGCCCGCCTCGTGCACCGCCGCCAGCCCTTGCAGGCAGGAGCCGACGATGTGCAGGAAGTCCTTGGCGAGCAGCGGCGGACGCATCCCCATGCGATCGCCCAGATCCACGCCGGCGAGGAACTCCATGACGATGAAGGGCACCCCCCCATCCGTGAGGCCGTAGTCGATCACGTCGATCACGTGACGGTGGCGAACGGCCGCGGCGACGCGCGCCTCGCGCAGGAAGCGCTCGGCGGCGGCTTCGGCGCCAGGGCCTCGCACGGTGTTGAACTTCACGGCGACGGTATGCCCGAGGTCGACATGAACGGCTCGCCAGATGGACGCCATGCCGCCTTCTTCGATCGTCGCCTCGAGGCGGTATCGGCCCGCGATGATCTGGCCGGCGCGCAGCATGCGTGCAGTGTAACGCAGTCGAAGGGCCGCGTCTTCGCGACTGGCGATCCGTTGTTTCGCGCCCGAGCGTGGCGAGATCGTGACGAAGAGTGCGCTCCCGATTACCCCGCGCGCGATTCGTGCTAGGAGTCGCCGTCCATGGACGTCCTTCTCGTTCGCTCTTCCGTCTACGCATTGCCCGCCACTCAACGCGTGGGCGCGATCCTCTACGGAGGGACCAGCGACATGCAGTTGTGGCCGGGACCGGGACCCGACACCGATCTGCGCGAAGCCTGGGGAGGTCGCGCCATGTCCGCCGCCCTCGAGGCCGAGCTGGAGAACGGCGGTGGAACGCTCGCCCTGGGTCAGTCGCTGCGCGTTCAGCCCGGGCGCCTCCACTGCGACTTCCTGCTCTGGATCGCCCTCAAGGGCTCCGAGCCGGGCGCGACCCGGTCCCCCGCGCCGGCCGCGGAGCTGTTGCGCCGCAGCGTGGTCGACGCGCTTCGCTTCGTGGCGGGCCGCAACGTGCAGCGCGTGGCCATGCAGGCCCTGGGTGACGGTCCCGGAGAGATCGACCGCGCCGAGCGCCTCGCGATCCTGGTGCGCGCCGCCGCCGAGTACGAAGAGAGCTGCTTCGCCGAGCGCCGTCCGACGGTGATCGACGAGGTGCTGATCTGCGAGCCCCTGGGGACCGTGCTGCGTGCCGCGCAGGCCAAGGTGGGGCGTCTCGCCCACGCGGCGGATCCCGTGCCCGTGGCCAGCGCGGTGGCCGCGGCCGGCGCGCGCAAGAAGCCGGCTGGGACGCGCAAGCCCGCCGTCCCACGCGCCAAGAAGAACGCGCCCAAGGGTTTGAGCGCGGTCGAGGCGGCCTCCGGTCGCGCCGCCGCCGAGCCCTACGACATGCACCGGACGTACGCGGTCGACGACTACCTGCTGCACGCCAAGTTCGGCGTCGGTCTGGTGGCCGGGGTGGTCGACAACCGCGCGATCCTGGTGCGCTTCGAGGACGGCAGCGAGCGCAAGATGGTCCACGCGCGCTGAAGGCTCGCGCGAGCCGGCGCGAGCCGGCCTCCGGCTTGACCCATTGGAGTCGCGCGGGTAGGGCGCCCCGCCATGGCCAAGCGACTCAACATCCATCCCACGCACCCCGAGCCGCGCAAGATCCTCGAAGTGGTCGACGTGCTTCGGCGTGGTGGCGTCATCGCCTATCCGACCGACACGGTCTACGCCCTCGGCTGCGACATCCGCCAGAAGAAGGCCGTGGACGAGGTCTACCGTCTCAAGCGCATGTCGAAGGAGCATCCGGTGGCCTTCGTCTGTCCGGATCTCGGCGATCTCGCGCGCTTCGCCACGGTGGACGACCAGACCTACCGCCTGATGCGCAGGCTGCTGCCCGGTCCCTACACCTTCATCCTGCCGGCGACCCGCGAGGTGCCGAAGATCCTGATGATGAAGCGCAAGACCGTGGGTATCCGCGTGCCCCATCACGAGGTGGTCTTGGCCATCGTGCGCGAGCTCGGCGGGCCGATCGTGTCGACCTCCGCCGCCTTCGAAGGCGAGCAGCTGAACGATCCCGACGACATCATGCTGCGCTTCAAGGAGGCCGATCTGGTGATCGACTCCGGCTGGGGTTCCCTCGAACCGTCCACGGTCCTGGACCTGTCGGACGGCAAGGTCCAGGTCGTGCGCGAAGGCGCTGGGCCCGTCGACGGGCTCATCTGAAAGCTGCGCGACTTCGCCGCCATTCGGCCAGGCGGAGCTGCCAGACATCTCCNGGCCAGATGCCGACGCACTCCCCCGGGAGCGTGAACGCCACGTCGTTCGTGTCCGCGTCGTCGAGGGCTGCATCGAGGTGGTCATCCATCTCGTCGAGGGCGGGCCAGAGGCAGCGCTCGAGAAGCGCGCGCTCGTCCGAGGCCTCGAGGCGCTCGAAGGCGCGGTCGAAGGCCTCCCAGCTGCGGCTCAGTTCGCGCAGGCGCGCTTCGCTCAGGGCTACGCGTGCTCGGAAGGTGCCCGCGGCGACGCTCGTCTCGACGTCGGCGACGATTCCGACGCCATGGCGCGCCAGGCTCGACGCCAGGGGCGCGAGCTGTCCGAGCTCCGAGCCAGGCTTCATCGCAGGAAGAAGAGGGCCGCGGCGATCGCCACCACCAAGAGCGGAACGCCGACCCCGAGCCCGATCGCGAGCGCGATGAGGGTGCGCGACGGGCGCGCGGCCGTGGTGGGCGCCGAGGGTGTGGCCTCGCCCAGACGCGCAGCGGGCGCGGGCAGGGCGCGCAGCGCGGCGAGCATGGCGCCCGCGTCGGGGAAGCGATCCGCCGAGAGCTTGGCCAGGGCTCGTTGGGTCAAGGCCTCGAGCTCGTCACAGGTCCACAGCCCTTCACGGGTGGCGCGCAGGGCGGGCACCGGCGAGGCGAGGTGCGCCTTGAACATGGTCAGACGCGATTCCTCCATGAAGGGCCACTCGCCCGTGAGCGCCTCGAACAGAATCACCCCGGCCGCGTACACGTCGGCGGCGGCGGTCACGGGTGCGCCGGCGCATTGCTCCGGCGCCATGTAGGCGGGCGTGCCGAAGACCGAGCCCATCACCGTGAGCTTGTTGCCCGCGCCCCAGCGCTCGTCGTCGACGAATTTCACCAGCCCGAAGTCGAGCAACTTGGCCATGGGCCGGCCGTCGGGGCCTCGCGTCACGAAGACGTTCTCGCTCTTCAGGTCGCGATGCAGGACGCCCAACCCGTGGGCGAAGGCCAGGCCCTCGAGCACCTGCGCCACCAACTCGAGGGCCTCACTCGGAGGCGGCTCTCGCTCTTCCAGGTAGCGATCGAGGCTCATGCCCTCCAGCAACTCCATGGCGAGGTAGGGCGAGCCCTCGGTGACGCCGAAGTCGTGCACCGCCAGGATGTTGGGGTGTGCCAGGGCGAAGAGCGCGCGCGCCTCGCGCTCGAAGCGCTCCCGTTGGGCGGGATCCGTGCCCAGATCCTCGTGCAGGATCTTCACGGCGACGGGCGGGCCGTCCGGCCGCTCCGCGCGGTAGACCGCGCCCATCTCGCCTTCGCCCAGCAGCTCCGTGAGCCGATAGCGATCATCGATGATGCGCCCGATTGCGAGCATCACGCTCGGTCGTGACGGCGAGCTCATGGCTGCTTCGCCTGGCTGAACTTGTCGCGCACGGCGTCGAGGATGCGATCCGCGAGCTCTCCCTTGCTCGATCGTGGCAGCTCGATCTCGCTCTCGGCGTCGATCAAGGTCGCCTGGTTGTCGTCTCCACCGAAGCCGACCTGGGCGTGGTTGGCGACGATCAGGTCGAGGTGCTTGGCCTCGAGCTTGCCGCGCGCGCGCGTGACGAGCGCCTCGGATTCGACCGCGAAGCCCACCAGCAAGGGCCCTCCGACCACGCGTGCGGCGCCGAGCTCGGCCAGGATGTCGGGGTTGCGTACCAGCTCGAGCCTGCGCGGACCGGGCGTCTTCTTCAGCTTGCCCGCCGCGCGCTCCGCGGGTCGATAGTCTGCCACCGCCGCCGCCATCACCAACGCGTCCGTGTGCGCGATCCGCGCCATCAGCGCGTCGCGCATCTCGAGCGCGGAGCGCACCTCGACGCGTTCGACTGCGGCAGGCGCGGGGAGGTTCGTCGGGCCGCTGACCAGCGTCACGTTCGCGCCTCGGCGCGCGGCTCGTTCCGCGACGGCGTAGCCCATCTTGCCGCTCGAGCGGTTGCCCAGGAAGCGAACGTCGTCGAGATCTTCCAGCGTCGGTCCAGCGCTGACCAGCAGGCGGACGCCCGCGAGATCCTGCGAGGCGCCGAGCGCGTCGCTGAGCGCCTCGGCGATCTCCTCGGCCTCCCACATGCGGCCCAGGCCCGACTCCCCGCTCGCGAGCGCGCCCTCCGCGGGCCCCAGGATGCGAGCGCCGTCGCCGAGCAGAGCCGCGATGTTGCGCTGGGTCGCTGAGCGCAGCCACATGCGCGTGTGCATGGCCGGCGCGAAGAAGAGCGGCCCGCGCGCGCAGGCGGCGGTGGCCAGGACCGCGTCGTCCGCCATGCCCGCGGCGGCACGCGCCAGCAGGTTCATGGTGGCCGGAGCGATCACCATGGCGTCCGCGAACGCGCCCAGGGACACGTGCGCCTCACCCGTCTGCGACGCCTCGAAGAGGTCCACCAGGACGGGGGATCCGGTCAGTCCGGCGAAGGTCGTCGGGCCCACGAAGCGCGTGGCGGCGTGGGTCATCGCGACCCGCACATGCGCGCCACGACGACCGAGCTCACGCACCAGTGTGGCGGCCTTGAAGGCGGCGATGCCACCGCCGACGCCGACCACGATCTGCTTTCCCGCGAGAGGCATGCGGGGACTCTAGAGCGTGATTCAGGTAGGGCGCAATGCAATGGCGCCGGATGAAGGGCCGCGGGCACGGCGCGACGACGAGGCATACGGACGTGTGTCGAGGAGGAGCAACGCAGCCTGCGGCCCTTCAGACAAGCCGGTGCGTGCGCCGCTCCTGAATCACGCTCCCATGCATGCGCGCCCGAGGCGAAACGTGGCTCGGCGCCCGACTCGATCAGGGCTGCGGCATGCCCTCGTGCGCGGTCCAGCCGGGCGTGCCCGTGCTGCCGCCTCGATGGACCTCGGCCGTTCCCTCGACGCCGAGGCCCTGGGTCATGACCGTGTACTCGTCGGCGCGGTACTCGCCGTGGCTGTCCCCCGTGGGTGCAGGGCTGCCCGGAGCCGCCGCGGGCCCGGTGCCGTGCGCCCAGATCTGCGTCGTGGACGGGTAGGTGTCGCTGGTCATGCGCTGGCGAATGCTCTGGTTCGTGCGCGGATCCTCGATCACGCGGAAGCGCGTCACGCGGAAGCCCGGCACGCCGCGCTGGCGCAACACGCGCGCGCCCGAGGGTAGGCTCGGATCGTCGTTCACCCGCTCCGCGTAGGGGTCGAAGCCATCGACGCGGCGGATGAAGGAGACGCGCCGCGTGTGCCCTGCGCCCAGCACGCGACCCGTGACCAGACCTCCGCTCACCGTGAGGTCGAGCACCACGGGGAAGGGCAGGTCGTTCTGGAAGCGCAGGTTCAGCTGCGGGTAGGAGACGGCCGCGTCGAGGCCCATCTTGATGTAGGAGCTGGGCCTGGAGTGGGGATGGCGGTCGAGGATGGGCAGCCCGGCGAAGAAGGCGGCCGCGTGCAGCGAGCCCGCGACCTGACAGGCGCCGCCTCCCACGCCGTCCACCAGCTCGCCGCCCGCGATCACGGTCGCCGGCCGGAAGCCGTTGGCGCGGCTGCGCTCGCCGACCACCTGGTTGAAGTCGAAGACAGCTCCGGGCAGCAGGATCGTGCCTCGGATGCGCCGCGCCGCGGCCCGTAGGTTCTCGGTGCGCTCGGTCGCCATGGCGTTGTAGTGGGTCGAGAAGCTGCCCAGCTCGGCCTGCACCAGCTGCTCCGGGGGCACGTCCGTGGTGACGCTCGGCGGGCTCTGGGAGACCACTGCGCGCACGCTCACCTCGCCCTGGCGCGCGGCCTCTTCCACCGCCGCGAGCGTGGCCCAGACATCGAGATGACGGCCCTGTTGCGCGGGCCTCAGCTGCTGCGCGTCGAGATCGAAGTGCGCGTCGCGCGCGTCGCGATCGTAGCTCCGACGCAGCGCCATCAGCCGATCCAGAAGGCGCGCGTGGGCGTCGCCCAGCGGCATCGCCAGTTCGACCATGCGCAGGGTCGTGGGCAGGTGGTGCGAGAGCGCCGAGCTCGGATCCGCCGCGGCCGAGAGCTGACCGCTGAGCCGCTCGAGATCGACCTCGAGGCCCAGCTCCGAGAAGCTCGCCCGATCGCTCTGGCCGTCGAGCAAGAGGCTGAACTCGCGCGCTCCGAAGCGCTCCGCCAGACGCGCGGCCTCCGCCATGGGCTCCGCGCTCAGGTTCGCGCGCAGCCCTCCGAAGGTGAACTCGGGCGCATGGGGCGAGGCCGCCTCGGCGCGCGGGATCAGGGCGTAGGCGAAGAGTCCCGCCGCAGTCAGCAGCAGGAGAGCGCCCAGGCCGCGACGCAGGCCGAGCAAGACACGTCGGAATCGAGACTTCGGATGGGACATGGATCCATCCGCAGCCTCCGAAGTGCCGCGTCTGACGTCAAAATTCCCGCGATCTCAGCTCACGAGATGTTCGAGGCCGGGCGCCGGGAAGCTGTGCAGCATCTCCTTCACCTCGCCCGCGATGGCCGCGATGCGCGCCTCGTCCTCGGGCGCCGCGACGACCTCGGCCATCCACTTCCCGATGCGCTTCATCTCGTCCGCACCGAGTCCGCGGCTGGTCAGCGCCGGCGTGCCGATGCGCAGGCCGCTGGGGTCGAAGGGCTTTCTGGGATCGAAGGGGATCGAATTGTAATTCGTGACGATTCCGGCGCGGTCGAGCGCTTGCGCGGCGACCTTTCCGGGCACGCCCTTCTCGGTGAGATCCACCAGGATCAGGTGGTTGTCCGTGCCGCCCGTGACCAGGCGGAAGCCTTGGCCGAGCAACGCCTCGGCCAGCACGCGCGCGTTGGCGACGATGGCGGCGGCGTAGCGTCGGAAGTCGTCCGTGGAGGCCAGCTTGGCGGCGATGGCGATGCCGGCGGTGGTGCCGTTGTGGGGGCCGCCCTGAAGACCCGGGAATACCGCCCGGTCGATCGCCTTCGCGTGCTCGGCGTCGCACAGGATCATCCCGCCTCGCGGACCTCGGAAGGTCTTGTGCGTGGTCGAGGTGATCACCCCGGCGTGTCCCACGGGGCTCGGATGCGCTCCGCCGGCGATGAGCCCGCTGATGTGGGCGATGTCCGCCACCAGCACGGCGCCCACCTCGCGCGCGATCTCGGCGAAGCGTGGGAAGTCGATCTCGCGCGGGTAGGCCGTGGCGCCGCAGAACATCAGCTTCGGACGATGCTCGCGCGCCAGCTTGGCGACCTCGTCGAAGTCGATGCGCTCGTCCGAGCTCCGCACGCCGTACTGCACGGCGTCGAAGAACTTGCCGGAGATCGACACCTTCCAGCCGTGCGTGAGGTGGCCGCCGCTGGGCAGTCCCATGCCCATCACGGGATCGCCGGGCTTGGCGAAGGCGAGGTAGACGGCGAGGTTCGCGGGCGAGCCCGAGTAGGGCTGCACGTTGGCGTGGTCCACACCGAAGAGGGCTTCGAGCCGCTCGCAAGCCAGACGCTCGATCGCGTCGATCTCGCCCTGGCCCTCGTAGTAGCGCCGTCCGGCGTAGCCCTCGGAGTACTTGTTGTTCAGCACGCTGCCGCAGGCGGCCATCACGGCACGCGGGGCGTAGTTCTCGCTCGGGATCATGCGCAGCTTCTCGTGCTCACGCCGCTCCTCGGCCAGAACGTGGGCGTGGATCTCGGGGTCGACTTCTTTGATGGCGGCGAGCGTCATGGGCAGGAACCTCCGTTCAGGTGGCGCCTCTTAGCACAGCCGCAGGATTGTCGTCAGCCGTAGGCTTTGCCATGGTGCGTGCGTGCCCGCATCGGAGACGAGCCTCGACGACTTTCTGGCACTGGCCGAGCACGCCAACCTGGTGCCCGTGCGCCGAACCGTCCTGGCCGATGGGGTGACGCCGGTCGTGGCCCTTGCGACTCTGGGCGCTGGACCGGGCAGCTTCCTGCTCGAGAGCGTCGCCGGTGGTGAACATTGGGGTCGCTACAGCTTCGTCGGCTTCGATCCCGCGCTGCGCGTCTCGGGCCGAGGCTCGCGCTACGAGCGCGTCGACGCCACGGGCGCGCGCACCGCGGTGGAAGGGGTGGATCCCTTCGAGAGCCTGCGCGAGGAGATGCGGCGCTTCCGCCCGGCCGTGGTGGAGGACCTGCCTCGCTTCTGGGGTGGCGCGGTGGGCTACGTCGCCTACGACGCCGTGCGGCGCTTCGAACCGACGGTGGGCGGGGAGGGCGACGCGAGCTTGCCCGAGTTCTCCTTCGCCATCGGCGGGACCGTGCTGGTCTTCGACGACCGGCAGAAGACGCTCACCATCGTCGTCCCGAGCCTGGTCGAGGGCGATCCCCACGCCGCGTACGCACGCGCTCGCGAGCGCATCGAGCAGGTCGCGCGCGCTCTGGTCGAGCCGGCTCGCCTCCCGCTCCTGGCCCCTCCGGACGGCACGGCGCGCGCGGAGCTGCCGGAGTCGAGCTTCGACGAGCCCCGCTACGTTGCGGCCGTCGAGCGCATCAAGGAGCACATCCGCGCCGGCGACATCTTCCAGGCCGTGCTGGCGCAGCGCTTCCTGCTCGACGCCACGGACGTCTCCCCGCTCGACGTCTATCGCTCCATGCGCGTGCTGAACCCCTCGCCCTACATGTACTTCCTGCGCATGGACGAGGCCTGCGTGGCCGGCGCGAGCCCCGAGACTCTGGTGCGCCTCGAGGGTGGACGCGTCGAGCTGAGGCCCATCGCCGGCACACGGCCACGGGGCGCGAACACCGAAGAGGACGAGGCCCTCGAGCGTGAACTCCTGGCCGATCCGAAGGAGCGCGCCGAGCACGTGATGTTGGTGGACCTCGGCCGCAACGACATCGGCCGCATCGCCGTGCCCGGCAGCGTGCGCATCCTCGAGCGCATGGTCGTGGAGCGTTACTCCCACGTCATGCATCTGGTCTCGGACGTGATCGGGCAGCTGGCGCCGGGGCTCGATGCTCTAGACGTGCTGCGCGCCACCTTCCCGGCCGGCACGCTGACGGGCGCGCCCAAGGTGCGGGCGATGCAGATCCTCGACGAGCTCGAGCCCTGTCCACGCGGCCTGTACGGCGGGGCCATCGGCTACCTCGGCTTCGACGGAAACATGGACGTGGCGATCGCGATTCGCACCATCGTCGAACGCGACGGGCAGCTGACGCTGGCGGCAGGAGCGGGCATCGTCGAGGCGAGCGATCCGCACGCGGAGTATCGCGAGACGCTGCATAAGGCCCGCGCCGCATTGGTGGCCGTGGAGGCCGGTCGCCATGCGGGTCGCGCCGCGCGGCGGGCGAAGGGCGAAGCGTGAGCCTCGGGCCCGCTGCCTGGGTCTTGTCGGAGCTCGCGTCCAACCAGCCCCTGGACGATCGTCTGGCGGAGGCACGCGAGGGCATCGACAGCGCCCAGGGACCGGCTCGGCTCGACGCCGCCATGCGCTACGCCGTGGTCGCGGCCTTGGCGGGCGAGGCGCGTGAGGCGAACGTCGGCGTCAGCTACGCGCGCGACCTCGACGTGCGCGCGGGCCTGGTCGGCGTGGAGGACATCGCGGCCTTCGTCGCCATCCGCACGGGAGATCCACGGCGCGCCCTGGCCGCCTCGCGCCGCGCCCACGCGGACGCACTCGACCCGAAGTCGCCACCGCACGCCGCCGCTCTGGCGCTGCGGGCCGAGGCCCACCTGCTCGCCGGCGAAGGCGAAGTGGCCGAGGCCTTGGTGCTCGAGGCGTTGGCAGGTGCGGACGGGCCGGAGGCTGCGTGGCTCGCGCTGATCGCCGCGGAGGCACGCCTGGAAGCGGGCGATCTGGCCGGCGTGTCGTCACAGCTTCGCCACGTGGGCGCTGGAAACGGGCTGCTCTCGACGCGCGCCGAGATGATCCGCGCACGGTCCCTGCTCCTCGGTGGCACGGAGATCGACGCCGCGCGCGCCGCGCTCAGCCTCGCCGTCTGGCAGCTCGTTCGCCTGGGTGCGCCTCGGGAGCTCGGCGTCGCCTACCTGAACATGAGCGACGTGGAGGTCTCGAGCGGCGCCGAACGCCGGGTCGCCGCGGACTGGCTCGCACGCGCCCAGCCGCTCTTGGCGCGCGCGGGCACGCCCCAGGACCTGCATCGGCTGCGGGCCGCCTTTCGCATCTTCGGCCGTCGTGCCGTGGATCGCGTGGTGGACGCCGAGGGCGGCGCGCGCATCGACGCCATGCGCCTGGCTCGCGACCGCATGCGTGACCTGGCCGCGGCCTTTCACGACGAGCTGCTGGCGGCCGGCCGCACGCTCGAGCCCTTGGCCGAGTTCGACGACGCGGTGGTCGGTCTGCGCGAGGCCAGCGAGGAGCTGGTGTCGGATCTCGAGCGCGCCCTGGTGGATCGCGAGCGCGTGGGCCAGCTGATCCAGGCCGGGCGACGCCTGATGCCGCTGGAACGCAGCGAAGACGTGCTCGAGAGCATCCCGACCTTGGCCCTCTCGCTGGGCGTGGGCGACACGGCGGAGGTGGTCGAGCGCAACGCGCAGGGCGCGCTTCACGTGGTGGCCACGCAGGGTGCGGCCGCCGCCACCGCGCGCGCGCGTTCGGAGCACGAGATCACGCGCGTGCTCGACGGGGGGGACGCGCGCCTCTTCACTCGCGCCGGGACCTCGGCCAGCGAACCGCCCGGAACGGGCCGAGAGGCGCCGCGGGCACGCGTGGCCGTGCTGCCCATTCGCAGCGATCGTCGCGAGCTCTGCTTGGTCGTGGGCGTGTCGGCTCCGGCGGGTGTGATCCGCCAGGCGGATCTCGAGCGCCTGCGCCTCTTCGTCTCGCTGGCGGCCAGCTCCCTCGAGCGCGCCCGTGGCGCGGAGGCGCTGCTGCTCTCCGCCTCGCGCGACGCCGCCACCATCGAGGCCATCCGCGACGGTGTGCTCACCCTCGACGAGCGGGGCCGTGTCAGCTCCCTGAATCGCACCGGCGCGCGCTTGCTGGGGACCACCGCCGACGCCCTCGTGGGGCGGCTGCTCGCGGACCGACCCGCGCTCGCACCTCTGGGACGATTGCTCGGACGAGGCCGCGATCTGGACGACGAGATCGTCAGCCTGCCCAAGCAGGATCTGCTCGTGCGCCTGCGCCTGCACGCGGGGGGTGGCGTGTTGAGTTTCACCGAGCGCGCGCGCGCCGAGCATCGCGCCCACCGCCTCGTCGGCTCGGACGCCCACTTCGACTTCACGGACATCGTCGGTGAGGATCCGAACCTACGTCGCGCCGTGGCCGACGCGCAGCGCGCCGCCCACGTGGACGTGCCGATCTTGATCACGGGCGAGAGCGGCACCGGCAAGGAGGTGCTCGCCCAGGCGATCCACAATGCCTCCCCGCGCGCCGGCTCGCCCTTCGTGGGCGTGAACGTGGCCGCGATCCCACGCGAGCTGCTCGAGAGCGAGCTCTTCGGGTACGAGCCCGGCGCCTTCACGGGAGCGCGCCCGGGCGGTCATCCGGGCAAGTTCGAGCTGGCGCAGGACGGAACGCTCCTGCTCGACGAGATCGGCGAGATGTCGGCGGAGCTCCAGGCGAAGCTGCTGCGCGTGCTGCAGGAGCGACGCGTGCAGCGCCTCGGTGGATCCCGCGCGACGCCCATTCGCGCGCGCATCCTCGCCACCACGCATCGCGATCTCGAGGCGGCGGTCGACGAGGGCAGCTTTCGCCTCGACCTCTACTATCGCCTGAAGGTCGTGCACCTCGAGCTGCCGCCGCTGCGGGAGCGCCGCGGCGACGTGCCCCTGTTGGTCGAGCACTACCTGCAGCGCTTCGCCGCCTCGTCGGGCAAACCGCGCCTGCGCGTCGATCCCGCGGTCATGCAGCGCTTCGAGGCCTACTCGTGGCCCGGCAACGTGCGCGAGCTGGCGAACCTCGTGGAGGCCGAGGCCAGCCTCGCGGCGCCGGAGGTCGAGATCCTGTCGAGCGTGCCGACCTCGCTCCTGCGTCGCCTGGAGCGTGGCACGAGCGCGCCCCCGCGCGAGCTGCTTCCCGACGCAAGCGGCCCCATCGTCTCCCTGGCTGAATTGGAGCGCCGCGCCTACGCGCACGCCCTGGCCCACTGCGACGG
>Ga0051980_10001072_pt1 | contig 20563 bp, 17 predicted proteins | sample CryGey13umfilter_2_FD_55014 | JGI IMG/M metagenome (GOLD analysis project Ga0051980, IMG submission 55014) | Groundwater microbial communities from aquifer in Utah, USA - Crystal Geyser 4/9/14 3 um filter | ecosystem: Environmental > Aquatic > Deep subsurface > Groundwater | place: USA: Utah...
AACAGCGAAGTTGCCCCGCCCGTCGTGTTAGGCAAATGGTACAACGACGCCAGTTCCTCGATGTTAAGAATTTCTATATGGTTTTTACTTAGATACCTTTCTTTTAAGTGTTTAAAGACTTCGAGCGGTTGTTTCGCTAGATTCAGCGAGAAGGCATTCAGATGTGCCGTCGCATACTGTCGAAACGAAGCGGCAATCCCTTCGAATATCTGCACCGCGCGAACAGAATCTGTGCTTTTTGCAAGAATACGGATTACCACCTGAAATCCTTGCTTTTCAGCTTTTGCCTCTACCCTCTTTATTTCTTCTTCCTGGTAAGGCTCTAATTTAATCGTTGGTGCCTTTATGGGTTGAATTGGTTTTGTAGGGTCGTAGGTAAAAGACTCGAAGAAAGCCCTGAAGAAGCCGGAAATCGTGGCCCAGAACGCGCGCCAAAAACCACCACCGTCAAATAGGTTATTCCCTTCGTCTCGAAGTGTTGCTATATATTTTTGTGCTACTTTTTGCCACGTATTTGGATACGGTCTGACCACAAATTGAACCCAAGCTTCTTCATCTCCATGTAGTTCGCTGATTGCTCCCGTAATTCCTGACAACGGATCTACGTCAAAATCCACAAAGGTTTTTAAGGGGAAAATATGTTCACGTTCCAATACAATTTCGCCAGCCGAAACCTGAGCAGCAGCATCCCAATTAGCTGCTGAATCCATATAATCCTTAACAACCGTGATTTCTGCAGTTGGATATTGCGCATAAATTTGCCCCTTAATAAATGACGCAAAAGATTTATCAACAACAACCAAAAATTGAACACCATATTTTGCATCGGTAGCCAACTCTAGGCTAAGAATGGGAACTTCTGAGGTTTCTTTATATAATCCGTGGAGCGAAGCAAACAGTTGCTCTGCTGCAAGTGGAGTTTTATCATTGTTTCTTGGAACGGCTATCTTTAAACATACTTTAATATCTTCAGCAATCGTTTCGGTTGTACCTGAAGGAAAGGTGGTCGAGTTCTTTCTTCGAGTCAACACCAATATAACCAACAGAAATACAATAAAAAGTGAAAAAATTCCGAGAAATATCAACAGGGCAAGGTTCATACTAATACATTCTACCTTTTAAGTAGGAATACCACAATATCTCCAGTTGTCATCACGTTGCTCGGTCTACCTTGTTTGACCACTACTTTGCCTTCGGGGAAGGAGCCTTTAATCATTGCCAGCGTCCGAGAATACAACTGCTCATTCTTTACATAGAGTACTGCGTCTGCGTCACCTTCTTTTTCGTGGGCTGCATTACCAATACGAGAGATATCAATACCTAACATGGACCACTTTCTTGATAAAATGCTTGCGTAACCATCGATTGGAGTACTATTATATACTTCGACAAATGCCTGCTCTTGCGATACACCTTCCAGTTCAAAGAAAGTTGGGAACTGCTCCTTGAAGGATTCGTAGGTTATTGCAACCACTCGTGACCCGTCATCTAAAGTCAATAACGGCAGCAGTTTTCGATTGAATTTCTTCGGAGATTGTTTCTCTATTTCGTCAAGGATTATTTGTGCATCTGCAATCGAAACAGTGGCACTTACGCCTTTTTTGCTGTCTTCGACTATAACAAACTCAATCGGAACGCCACTGGTTAAGGAGATTTGTTCAAGAACATAACAATAATCGACCTTTCCCTTTTCTAGACGGCTTAAACGAAGAAACTCCCCAATCTGCGTTGATGTAAAGTTTTGAGAAAAATACACAGCCACCCAATCTTTCTTCTCAAGTAAAATTGACTTGAGTCCAGAAACTCCCTCCGGTGCAGTTAAATACATTTCGTCAACAGCATCATCGGTTGTTTTAAATACAACACCGTAAGTAGGTTTGGTTTTAATATGGATAAACGTGGAACTACAAGCTTCGAATAATTTTGCGTTTGGCTTGTATGACTCGGTAACAAGCTTGTAAGTATATTGCCATCCCGTTATCACCACAAATACTACTATTGCACCGACAATTAATAGTTTAATTAGCAAGCCAACTGTCTTTGCAACTACGGGGGGAAGTACAAACTTCTTTTTCTTAGTGTTAAGTTTGTTGAATAGACGTTTATTCAGGGGCATAGCTTCATCATACGATAATTTGCGTGGTTGGACAACCTATCCAAAGTATATCTGTGCTAGCACTGCAAGCATGACAATTCCCCAGTTAAACAACCAGAACCTCATTACCACTTTTGTACCTGGCCAACCCATCGCTTCAAAATGATGATGTATTGGGGCAATTCTGAAAATCTTTCTCTTTAGAAAACGCAGAGAAATCAATTGAATAAAACTAGTAGCAAGATCAATAAAGTAAGGAAGCATCAATACTAACAAGGCTGGGATCATATTGCCATACAAACCAAGCAATAAGAAGACTGGTCCCATGGGCATTGCACCTGGGGCACCCATATAAAAACGTGCTGGCGGAATATTAAAATACAAATATACCATCAATACTCCCTGCAAAACGCCCGTGATAACCATGGCAGTAGTATCCGCCGAAGTAAAGAAACTCGCAGGAAAAGCAAGCATTAACAAGGAAAATCCGACTAGCGTAATCATATACATACCTGAAGATAAGCCATCAATTCCGTCAATGATCTCGGTAGAATAGGAAAATATGGTCGTAGTTACTGCTAACAAGACAATTCCTAACACGTTATTTAAGGAAATAGTATAAGAAAGAAAATCAATAGAAGTAACACCAGCAACGTTTACTATCAGCAACGCTACGCCAATATTGACCAGGATTGAAACCAATAGCTTCCCTACTCTCCATTCGAATCTGTTCTGGAACTCTCTGAAGGCAACATTATTCTTTGTAATTACATCAATAATGGCATCAACAAAACCGTATAGTCCGACCAACAATATTATTAAGGCTGCTGCTTTAACCAATGGCACAGTGGAAAATGCAAGTAACAACACTGCTGGCACGGTAAACCAGAGTANAATTCCTCCATTACTCGGCGTTCCTGAATCTTTTTCGTGTAGCTTCATCCATTCCTCATTTGCCTTGCTGGGCATAGCAATATGCTTAATAGTAAATTGGAACTTGTACAAGAGAGCGATTAACGGAACTACCCAGAGTCCGGCTGCAATTGCACCAATAACCGCCCAAAGGGCTAGCTCTTTAACCATAAAAAATGAAATTGAGGTAATCATATATAGTTTGTTATTTAATTCTTGGCACCCCAAGATCGTCCTTGATGGTGTCAAATATTTTCATCCATAGAGGAAGAACCGTTAGATTTGCTAGGGTTCCCGATTGTGGATTTTCAATTTTAACTAACATAATAAAACGCGCGTCTGTTGCCGGTGCAAACCCAATATAGGTCACATTGACTCGGTCTTCATAGTACCCCGAAGCATCTGATTTTGCAACCTGTGCTGTTCCGGTCTTCCCTGCAATACTATACACCCCTTTATATTTTGCCATATCTAGACGCGTAAACGTTGCATATTCCATCATTTTGGCGACCTTGTCCGATATTTCGGCAGAAAAGATTCTTCCCGTACTGGTAGGTTTTATCACAATTTCCTCTTCATTATTATAGATTTTTTTTACAAGCATCGGTTGCATACGCTCGCCATGATTTGCAAGGGTAGACATTGCAGAAGTGAATTGCAGCGGAGTTGCCGAAATTGCCTGCCCGAAAGACGTTGTGGCAATATCGATTTTAAGCCATTTTTCAGGGGCCTTCAAGTAACTTGTTTCCTCCTCATGAATTCCTATGCCTGTTGAATAACCTATGCCCAACTTCGTCAAATAAGTATACATTGCGGTAGCTCCGACACGAAGTCCGTATGTTGCTGCACAAATATTGTCAGAGTATTGCAGTGTTTCCTTTGGTGTAACTTTGCCATAGCGATGATAATCGAAGTTGTATATGGTTTTATCCTCAATCTTGAGTTTTCCCACATCATTACAAATATCATCCTCGGTCAATTTTCCCTCTTGCATAGCCATAGCAATGGTCAGTGGTTTCTGCACCGAACCGTATTCATAGGGCCCAGATACACTCTTATTGCGGAATATTCCAACATCTTTAATTTTCCAGAACTCATTTGGATCATAATCTGGATACGTTGCCATAGAAATGATTTCACCAGTTTTAGGATTCATTATTATCACACTGCCACTATCTCCCTTTTGCCCACGTACGCCGTCTTCAAGTAATTTTTCCACTTTCTTTTGGATTCCAGAGTTTACTGTTAAGACAATATTCTTTCCTTCACGATATTGAATATTTTTGTATTCTTTGCTAATGATTGCCTTCCCGCTCAAGTCCTTTTCTTGCTGACTGGCACCTTCTTTACCTTTGATATCACCCCAAAAGAAGCCTTCAACGCCGTAATTCCCTTGTGGTCGTCCAATACTATCCGTACCAACATACCCTATTAAGTGAGAAAACAGGTCACCATTAGGATATAACCTCTTAATCGAGTCTTCTGCATAAATTCCAATCAGCTTCTTCTCCTCAATCATATCTTTTTGGCGTTTTGTGATACCTCGATATAACACCTGATACGTAAGCACCTTATCATCAAAGTTAGTTGTTAATTCTTCCTGCTTAATATCGAGTATTCTTGATAATTCAGTCATAATTTCGGCTTTTTTCTTTAAAAAAAGCTTTTGGTCTACCGCATTTGAAAGCGAGACGATAATATTCCAGGCTGGACTATCAACAGCTAAAATCACGCCGTCTTGGGTGTAAATTGTACCTCTCTTCGTAAAAACGTCTTGCTGAAGTGATAGCTGCGCAGTTGCTAGGTTATTAAAGCGTTGGAAATCTAGTATTTGCCACCGAAACAATTGAATAACAATCATGAAAAACCCGAAAGAGATTAACCCTACCACCACGTCCTTAGCGCGAATATGTAATTTTGGTTTTGTCGCTACTCCTTTTTTATTCATTGCTACTAACAACAGTATCTCCTGGATTTACGTATAATACTTTACTTGGAGCTGATACAAACCCAGTTGCTTTTTCATTGAGCAAGAATTTGCTTGAGCGAAGAATTGCATTTTGTTCCTCGTAATCTAAGTACGTCGTATTGAGTGTTTTACTCTGAGAATCCATTACACCCACCATTTGCGCTACAGGTTGATATCTGATTGAAACACTAAATTGCAAAAAAATCAAAACCGCTGTTATGCTTACCATAACTAGAGCAATGTGTTTTGGAATTGATAACGATTTTTGGTGTTGATTTTTATCGTTTAGCACGCTTGATTACATATAATTTAGCACTTCTTGCCCGTGGATTTCCACGGATTTCGCGAGGAGAAGGAGCAATTACCTCGGCCTTCATCGCGTTTGCTGTTGTAAATTGAGTTACAATGTCTTCCTCGCCACTGTGATACGTCATAACCAGCATCACGCCCCCTTGCACCAGCTTTTCGAGAGCAATGGGGAGAATTTCCTGCAAATTCTGTAACTCCGTATTGACTGCAATACGAAGTGCCAGAAATAGCAAGGTTGCAGGGTGAATTCTCCCCCTGGAGTTAGCTCGTATCGGTACTACGTTGTACGCTATATTTGTAAGACGCTCGATATCGTCAGTGTGACCAAATTGTTTTTCGTATCGAGCAGCAATAATTTCGCGAGTTAGTTTTGCACCCAGGGGACCGGGCATTCCGACAGTGTTTCGGAATAATTGTGTTAACTTCGTATAAGGAAGGAGATTTAATAGGTCGTATGCTGCTATTGCATACATCTCGGGATTCATTCGCATATCTGCTTTACCAGATCCGGTAAAGCTAAATCCACGCTGTTTTTGAACAAGTTGCCTTGAAGAAATACCTAGGTCGAGAAACAATGCTGCGATTTTGTCACCATACCCAGTCTTGTTCGATACATCTCGTAACATCGTTTTTAGGTGGGCAAAATTGTCGTTTACAAGTACCCAAGTCGAATCTTTGGTTGCACTGGCCAACAGCGTGGGCAGCGGTTGCTCGTGCGTTTTTAGCGCTTCATAGCCAGACAAGTCCCAATCAATACTTAATAATCTATTTGCTTTGTATGCGTTAATTCTATGTTCAAAAATTGCAGATGAATGTCCGCCATCACCAAAAGTCCCGTCTACAATCCAACCTTCCTTTGGTACTACGGCTAGTTCTTCTAGTGTTTCCTGAAGCAACACGGGACGATGATAAAGTTTTTTTGGAGATGCCGTATTTTCCATTACTAGGCCTCACTTTTTATCGAAATAAGTTCCTGTGCAATGCCATCTGCGTTTTCCTCAAGAAAGGCAGCACGCTCAGTCCATCTACTCTTTTCCCAAACTTCAATCCAACTAATCAATCCTACAAACACAACTTCTGTATCGCGTTTTTCATTAAATACCATGTCTGCATATTTTCGTAGTGTTTCTGGAAGAACAACTCGCCCCTGGGAATCTCCCGTAACCTCAAAAGCGCTACCAACAAGAAAACGAAGAGAATCACGAGCATTGCGATCAAGAAACGATCTACTTTCCATCGGTTGGACTAATTTCTCCCAAGAATTTGACGGCACCACCAATAGACACCCCTCGTAACCCTTTGTAACAATAAATGACGTTCCCAGTATTTTACGCAATGGAGCAGGGAAAGCGACTCTGTGACCGGAAACCACTTTTCCCACGTACTCGCCTATTAGTTTTCCCGGCTCACCATGTTTCACCATACGTCACCATTGTAATCTCTTTTTTTGTAGTTGTAAAGAGGAAATACAAGCAATAGATATCCCTAGCCTTACGGTTTTGTAACTATGTTACAAAAATTGCTATGCAATTTAGGGCTCTATATTCCTACGCTTCGCGTCCACTTCGTGGAACTGCTCTCATCCACGCTCTTACGGACGTGGTGTTCTCACTACGGAATAATACTCAAATGGAATTGTAATCTAGACTATCTTAAAATCGATACGTGCTTCTTACGATAAAGCTCGTATAATGCAACACTTGTTGCTTCTGCAACATTTAATGACTGCTTAACTCCGCACATGGGAATCTGCAGTAATGTGTCGAGATTGGCCATTAGTTCTAAAGGAAGGCCGGTAACCTCGTTGCCCACATAAAGAAAAATCTTTTGTAAGGGTGGTAATTGCCACATGAATATATCCTCTGAACGAGCGGACAGCTCAAGACCTACATGCAAAACGTTTGGAGTCGCCCTTATAACTTCTAATAAGGGTTCGTGTGCCCACGGAACTTGATAGTCTGAACCTAAGGCTGTTTTTGCAACCTTCGGGTTATCTGGAGTTGGCGAGTACCCTGTAATGATTATTCCGGTTTGCCCCGTACCATCGGCCGTTCGGAACATTGCACCGACATTGTAGGCTGAACGAATATCAAGAATTACTAGGAATACCTGCAACATCGGGTTGCGAACAAGTTGTTTAATTGTCTGATTATTTGCGACCATTGACAGATTTTACCCCAAAATAGCGAGGGATGACAATGTTCTTCGTCTTTAATTCCTCATACAACGCCATTGCTTCTTTTAGTAATGCAAGATCTGTTAAAGTAGCAATCTTCAGCTCTGACATACCCGATTGTTCACGACCAACAAGAGTACCCGTACCACGATGTTTAAGATCAAACTCTGAAACATCGAGGCCAGAATGATGCGTTGAAAAGAATTCTAATCTTTCGCTGGCTATTTCATGGTTTTCTGCGGTAAACAACAAGCAGTAGCTTTGCTGAGAGGATCGGCCAACACGTCCACGTAATTGATGTAACTGTGCCAATCCAAACCACTCCGCACCATGGATTGCAATAATGGTTGCATTTGCAACATCTACTCCAACTTCAATTACAGAAGTTGAGAACAGCAGGCGGATTTTTCCTGATGAAAAATCCGCCATGACACCCTTTTTTTCCTCTTCCTTCATACCACCGTGTAACAATTCCGAGGTTACTCCCTTAAAATACGTATTTTGTAATTGTGCTGCCATCGAAAGCAATGACTGTTTCTCTGTTTCTTCTGCATCAGCAATCCGCGGAAACACAATATACACCTGCTTTCCCGCTTCAAGTTGCTTTCTTATCCATTCGTAGGTGGCCGATTCTTTACCACTGGGTACAACTTTTGTAATTACCTCCTGCCTACCTACGGGTTTTTCTTCTAAATATAATGCTTGTGAAAACCCAAGAAAAGAAAGTGCTAAAGAGCGAGGAATTGGGGTAGCCGAAAGCGTCAGCACGTGCCGAGTTTGATTTCTGACTTGTAATCGTTGTTCGACCCCAAACCGATGCTGCTCGTCAACGCAAACAATAGAAATGTCTTTATTCGAGAGTAATTCTTTGTGATGCAAAATGGCCTGCGTGCCAATAAATAGCTTGCGCACAACATTTTCGTACTTTAGTTTATTCCCAGCAGGCACTTCCACAACCTCAACTTCTTTTTCTAGTCCTAACAATTTGCAAATCATTATTGCAGTTTTATAATGCTGGCTAGCCAAAATTGTTGTCGGAGCCAAAAACAGAGCGCCCTTCCCTGCTTGAGCACAAGCAAAAAGTAACAGCAGCGCAACAATAGTTTTGCCACTTCCAACATCTCCATATAGCAACGTATCAATCACACGACCAGAGGTGAGTTCCTTTGACAGTTGACTCAGGACAGTCACTTGTCCTGTTGTTAAGGTGTAGGGTAACTTATCTATCCAAATTGCTATAGTTCTTTCTAAATCCTTTTCCGCTACCTCAATATTAGCAGGTAAACACCGTAATGCGAATTTTTCTTCATAGGATTCTCGAAGCTCTAAAAGTTCTTGAATTGCCAAGCGACGATAGCCACTTTCAATCTCTGACCGTGATGTTGGGGCATGAACGCCACAAAAAGCAGTCAACATATCATCAAGTACGTACCGCCGACGTTGTTGTGCAGGCAACCCTTCTTTAATAGTTGTTTCCTCAAGTGCCGTATGAATATAGTTATTGAAGTACGTTGTGGTGATAGACTTTACTCTTCGATAAACTGGTGTTATTTTTCCAAGCTTCTTCAATGCAACACTTGGCACAACTTCCTCAAATTTTGGTGATTGTAGCAAAAAAGTACTTCCTTCTTTCTGGACTCGACCATAAAATACGTATTCTTTTCCTTCGAATAAATGGGATTGTATATACTGTTGGTTAAACCACACTGCGGAAGCCTTAGTCTCATTATTGACGGAGCCAAGTGTTATTTTGATAAGAAACATACCACTACGTGTTCTGAAAGAACTCACCTTGGTTATCATTGCTCTTACGGTAACTCGCAATTTTGGAATTTCCCACAGTGGTATTGCAGAGAGAAGCTCGTAAATTTCTGTTATAGATTTGATTTTTGTTGAATCCTCGTATGAGGTTGGTAGATAGGAAAGCAAGTCACCAACTGTTTCAATGTTTGTAGCATTCAGCAGAACTTTTCTAGACGCACCTACTCCCTTAATCTCTCCTATTAAATCAGAGAGTTTCATGGCTAGCCAAAGACAAGAAGTAATGGGACTACAATCATCGAGAATATAACTGCCACTACAAATAGTATTGTAAAGAATTGACCGATAATCCGCTTAATTCTCTGCTTCCGCGCTGCTCGTCGTTTTTGCTTTTCTTCAATAAGCTGTCGTTCTTTAAAAGGTGACAATTTCTCAATTTGCTTCTTTTTTCGGAAGAAACCAAATGCTGGAGTTCGACGATTTTCTACGATTTCGTCTGTAAATGGCTTGCTCTTTTCAGATTTCATAGTACCATTGTACCATGGTGTTACGTTCTGTTTACTTAATCGTTAATTGGAATATATGAATACATTAAATCTGCACTCAGCTTCTAGAAAACCGAAGAGTTTCCATTTCGTATCAATGAAAGCTGCCAAAAAAGGAGCTGCTGCACGCAGAGGCTCTCAACATACAGGACGAAGAATACTACTTACCGTTCTCGGAATTCTATTTGGACTAGTAATAATTGCAGGAATTGTCGGTTCGATTCTTGTAGCAGGGTATATAGGCACTATTAACGCGTCACTGCCAGATGCAGGAAAATTAGTAACACAAGAACTCGAGCAAAGTACAAAAATTTTTGACCGCAAAGGTGTACTCCTTTATACAGTATATGGAGATGTAAACAGGGAATTTGTTTCGCTAGACAAGATTCCAGAGAAAACCAAGTGGGCATTTTTAGCAGCGGAAGATATTGAGTTCTATGAGCACAAAGGTATTGATATCCCTGGAATGGTCTCAATGGTTGTAGATTACGTTAGAACTGGGGCAAAAAGTAGTCGTGGCGCCAGCACTATAACACAGCAATTGGCTCGAAGTGTCGTTCTTTACAAGATTCTTGGTGCAGAAGCTTACGAGCGTACCGTTTCTAGAAAACTCAAAGAGATTCTGATTGCCTTCCAACTTGAAAACAAATTAACAAAGGATCAAATATTAGAGCTATACATGAACGAGGTAAACTTAGGAGGAACCATTTATGGATTTCAAACTGCATCGCGAGCATACTTCAACAAGGATATAGCCAAATTGACAGTTGCTGAAAGCACCCTCTTGTCAGTCGTTGTTCGCTACCCGGCTGCGTATAGTAACGACCTTTATAACGGTGATTTCGAAGAAATTCAGAAATTTCGAGACATCGTTTTAGACCTGATGCTTAAATATAAAGACAAAACCGGAGTTACAGAAGAAGAAATTGCCCAAGCAAAAGCAGAAAAAATTGTCATAACCCCAGGGAAAGTAAATATTACAGCACCACACTTCGTCTTCTATGTCATTCAGCAGTTAGAAAAACAATTTGAAACAGAGGCGGTACACTCAGGAGGATTACGCGTTTATACAACTCTCGATTTGGCAACCCAAAAAGTAGCAGAAGAAGAATTGGCAAAACGAAGGTCAATAGTGAAGGCAAATTATCAGGTTTACAACGGTGCCATAATAGTCAACAATCCGAAGAACGGGGAAATACTCGCTATGGTTGGTTCAGTCGATTATAACAACACCAAAGACAAACGTATCGATGGGAAGGTAAATGTAACTGTAATGAATCGTCAAATGGGGTCATCTGTCAAACCCTATACGTATCTAGCAGCCATTCACCGTGGTTATAACCCTGGAACACTTGCCCCAGATATCAGTATGACCTTTGGTGCGTATAAACCAGCAAACTGGAACTTTTCTTTCGACGGATTACTAACTATGCGTAGAGCGCTAAATCAGTCAAGAAATATGGCTGCCGTATACACACTTCAGATGATTGGTGGCACAGAAGTTTTCCTTGAAACAGCAAAGGCACTTGGTATTACAACCCTGACACAGACTGACAGATACGGGCTTTCCTTAACCTTGGGCGCTGGTGATATGAAACTAATCGAACATACAAATGCCTTTGCCGTATTTGCAAATAAAGGAGTTAGGCATGATATTTCGACAATTCTTCGCGTTACTGATGCCAAGGGCGTAGAACTTTATAAATCGCAACCCGATAAAACGGCAAAGAAAGTCTTTTCAGTCGAAGAAGTGTACCTACTTAACTGGATTCTTTGCATGATGCCTCCTGGAACCAAAGATAAGCATGTCGCTCAATACTATAGCGTTCCAGGACAAACCCTCTGTGGCAAAACAGGAACTACAAACGACCAAAAAGACTTAGTAACGCTTTTGTACTATCCTCGCTTGGTCGTTGGCGTATGGAATGGAAACAACAACGGAGCCCGAACAACAGGGTGGTCTGAAAATGTTCCGATTGTTGTTGCAAACAATATTATGAAAAGACTGGTTCCAAAATATGGAAAAGAGTTCTATTCCCAACCGGCAAATGTAACCTTTACGACTGTCTGTACCGATACCGGACTGACTGCATCGAGTGGTGTCGATTGCAAAAAATTTAGTACACCAATTATTCGTGGCCAGGGTCCGGCGATGGATACTGCGCATAAGAAATTACCAATTTGCGTTAAAACCGGCAAAATTGCCAGTAACGAGGCCGAAGCACGAGCGGCTGGCTTGGTAAAAGATACCTTGTACTTAGACTTTAAATTACCCAACACCGCACAGCAAGGCGCCTACGATAAGTACGTTACTTCCAAACTTAAGTATAGATTATGGAAAGATCGCCCAGATGCTGCACCTTGTGTTCCCGATGTAACCGTTTCGATACTTACACCAACTTCTGGGCAAGTATTCAATCCCGGAAATACAGTCTATACAACAGCGTCAGCCTTTTCGGTGAATGGAATTTCTACTGTTGAATTTACTATCGGGGCAACAACGTACGGAAGTTCATTGGTTGGCGACAAATGGGTTTGTATTGGTTGTAAAGTTCCTGCTGATGCTACAGAGGGCTCACTACAAATTTCGGCAAAAGCCATCGACTTACTTTCGAAAACAGGTACATCCACAAGAAATATCACCGTCGTTCTCCCTACTCCTACACCAACACCCTCACCTACGCCTACGGTAACTATGACTCCGACAGTTATACCTACGATATCTCTTATCTCTACACCGTAGATTACCGGAACTTGTGCAATAGGTTTATAGATTCCCACGTGCTTACAACAACGAATGAGGTAAGTAGCTAATTTATTAGCGTACGAATCCATGAGAAGCTGTGGCTGAGCTACGCACATGTGACTTCGTCATAGCCTACAGGGTGGCCACTTAGCAGGCAGAACTACGTTCTGCGGGGTACTATATTTCTTCGCTTCGCGTTTACACGCTTACATCTCACGACCTCACAACCATGAATGTGGTGAATAGTGAAGCATTGAGCGTATGAACCCATAAATGGCTGTGGCTTAGCCACGGTCGGAGTTTTACAAACTATTCATGAGGTGAAGTATGAACCCATGAATTGCTGTGGCTGAGCTACGCTACGAAATAAATTACTGAGTCTTCTTTTTAGAAAAGGGGAACGTACAAACATTGAGCAGAAAATTGCATTGGCAAATGATATCTATATCAATGACGCGCCAATCTTCTTCATGGCTGCTTCAAGTTTTGTTCTGTAGAGTTTCATTGTTGCATCGGTCAACGATTCCTTGCACGGAGAAAAGACAATTCGATGGGTAATTTGCTTTGTTGTTGGCTTCTTTTGGTAAATATCTTTCACTGTAACGGTAAGCAAAAAGCTATCTGCAAAGTCTTTGGCAACCNCCTCAAATTGCGAGACAACTGCTCCGTATGCCATTCCAACAGGCACTTCAAAACACAAATCCTCAGTAACCGTCGGGTACTTTGAAGGTTCGCGATGTAGGGGCTCCAAATTTACATGGGTAAATATTTTATTGAGTGACAATTCTGCAGTAGCCAAGCTCTTTGTTATCCCAAAAGACTTGCTAGTCATTGTGCCAGGTTCACCAATTATGCCAAGAAAATCGTTGGTTCGTGCATGCAGCACTAATGCAACTCTCCCTCTTTTGTAATGAGAAAGCATTTCCAACACCCATTGTGGAAGTTTCTTGAGTTCTTTCGCACCGTAATCATCTGGATGAACNAATGTTGAATCTATCTGCAAGCTCTGTAAATATTTTCCAACACTGTTCTTAATAACATAAAATCCCGGTTGCGCGGAATCGTCAATAATACCGATAGCTATATGCTCATCTTCGATGGGTAGGCCGAGCTCGTCTACACCAAAACGTGCTTCGGGCATATGAAGTTCTGAGACAGAGACACCCGTGTAACTTAACCCAAGTCGAGATGTTTTTCCTATTTCAAAAAGCCCAAAACGATCAGCGTAATATTGATTCTTCGCGAGCTGCTCCACCAATCCAGGTTCAATATGCTTTCTAACATACTGTACATCGGGTGAAATTGCATTTGTAATAGCTCGCGCACCTTCTAAGGGAATTTGACACCTTTCATAGAGAAGCTNGCTCACAAAGCTAAAATTCATTGCTTGAGTTAATCCCAAAGATGTAAGTGACTGCAATGTGGCAAGTTTGAAATTCTCGTATGGTGCCAAGCTTACTCCAAAAATCCCACGTTTAGGTAATTCTGAAGGAATTTTGTTATAACCAATCATTCGTGCAATTTCTTCGTATACGTCTTCGTCTATCGCAATATCTGGGCGCCATGTTGGGGTTTCGATTCGGTACATGCCATTTTTTTTGACAACCTTACAACCAAGACCTTCCAAAATCTGTACAACAGCGTTTGGAGACACGGCAATACCAAGAAAATCCTCAATCTTTTGATGAGAAACCACAATTGAGGTCGAGAGGCGTTGTTCTGGATAGACATCGGCTATTGAAGATGCTACCCGCGCCCCAGCCAATTCCTTTAATAAATGTACCGCGCGAAGTAATCCGCGAACAGTTTTTTCTGAATCCTGCTTTCTAGAGTAAACCACTGATCCATCGGTAACTTTCCCAATTGTCATGCTCGCCTTCCGAATCGCATACTTGTTGAATACGGCCGACTCCAACACGATTCTTGTCGAATTTTCTGTGGTACTCGACTCCATTCCACCAATTATTCCTGCGACAGCAAGTGCCTTTTTTAAATCTGCAATAACAGCAACTGTTGAGGGAAGGGGTTTTTCCTTACCGTCCAAAGTCAGGAGGATTTCTCCTGGCTTTGCATAACGTACATCTATCTCGTATTCTGTCAGCTCATCACGTTTTTTGTGTGAAATTGTTGCAGCATCAAAAGCATGCATAGGTTGTCCATAATCAACCATTACGTAATTAGCAACATCTACAACATTATTAACCGCATTAACTCCGTGCTTCATAAGAAAGATTCGAAGCCATAGTGGAGAAGGTCCAACCTGAAGTCCATCTAACACTATTGCCGAGTATCGCTCTATTACTGGAGTAGCTGAGACAGTAACCTTTACGTTACAGGTAAACTCCCGATCAAAGGAATCACCCATCAAAGCAGGAATGCCGAACGAGGGGATTTGCCATTCGGGGATTACTAATTTGAGCCCATACATCGTTGCAATCTCTCTTGCAATACCCATATCAGAAAAACAATCACCACGATGAGTTAGTGACTTATTTTCAATTTCGAACACCACATCATCAAACTCTAAGGGAATTGCCGCTGCTTCNCCCACCACCAAGGTTTTACGTAACTCTTCCGGTGCTAGAATCATGATTCCAGTATGGTCATCACTCACTCCCATTTCTCTTTCACTTGCAAGCATGCCAACTGAGGGAATGCCACCCATAGCACGTACCTCAATGACAATAGGATTTCCTGCTTCGTCTGTACCTACGGGAACTGTCCCTCCATCAGGAATATAGGGTACAAAATCACCTTTTTTACAATTGTGTGCAGCGGTCACAACCAATACCGGTTCTTTCTTTCCAACATCAACAGTAACTAGAACCAACTTCTCCGACTTGGGATGGTTTTCTACAGATAATACTTTTGCAACAACAACACCTTCGTATTTTTTTTCTAAATACTCAACATGCTCGACTTCGGCAATTGACGTCCAGATTCTTGAAATGAGTTCAGCTACCGGAACAGCTGCAATCTCGGGAATGTATCGTTTTATTTGATTAAGTGAGTACTTCATAAGGAGGATTGCAAAAATCTTATATCACTTGCGAATAGTGATCGAATATCTTTTATCCCATTTCGTTGCATTACCATTCGGTCAAGCCCCAATCCCCATGCAAAACCTGTATATACCGCAGGATCAAATCCTCCTTCTCGTAACACGTTCGGGTGAATCATTCCTGCACCAACAAGTTCTAACCAACCTGCGTGCTTGCACGAACCACAACCAACGCCCTCACAAAATGGGCATTGTCCCATGTACTCGATACCTGGCTCTACAAAAGGAAAATATCCTGGCTGTACCTTGCCAATAACTTTTTTCTCGAAGAAAGCTTCGACAAATGCATTTATCGTTCCAATCATGTTGCTAATACTTACCCCTTTATCGATATACAAACCTTCGATTTGATAAAAGGTATGCCCGTGTACTGCATCTACCGCTTCGTTTCTCGCAACTCTGCCATACATAACCGCACGCAATGGTGCTGTTTTTAATTGGCGCATAATTCGAACCTGCATATTTGAGGTGTGAGGTGTTGGAATAAGATTATCCTCGGTTCTAAAAGAATCCCAATTTTGGCGTGCAGGGTGTTCAGGAGGCATATTAAGCGAGTCAAACACGTAATAATCATTTTCCAATTCGCGTCCTTCGAACGAAACAAAGCCCATCGTTTTGAAAATATCTAACATACGGTTAATTTCGTATTGAATAGGATGGATGGACCCAAGTTTTGTAAGCGGTTCAATCCGAGGATTATTTATATGAAAAGGGGCAGTGACATCAATATCTCTGCGTTCGTCTTCAATCAAGGATTCCTTACTAGCCAAAAAATCGAGGGCTTTTTGCAAATTCGCTTCAATTGACTTTTTGGCTTCATTAATTTTAGCACCAACAAAAGGACGATCTTCTACCGCAACATCCTTAATTGATTGGAGTAATTGCTGTAAAACACTGCCATTCCCCGTAAATTCCGAACGAATTGCATACACATCTTCCACGGTGGCGACTTTAGCTAGTTTTGTTGAAACCTGCTTTATTAATTCTGCTAGTTCACTCTCAATAGTTTTTTTTGCCATGCATAGATGACTAACCTAATTTCGCGATCTTTGCAAAGATCTCTGGTTGCTTAACAGCTAATTCTGCCAACATTTTTCTGTTAAGTTCAACCTTCGCGGTTTTTAGGTGTGCCATAAACTTCGAGTAGCTAAACCCAAAGCTTTCTACAGCAATACTAATTCTTTGAATCCATACACGCTTAAATTGTCCTGCGCGCTTTTTACGATCAACATAGGAATATTGTTTTGCGTGTAACAATGTTTCTATCGCTTTTCGGACATTAGAGCTATGTGACAAACGATAGCCTTTTGCACGGTCTAAAATCTTTCGATGGCGACGTGCAGTTACAATACCACTTTTGACTCTCATTTTTGTCCTTGCAATAGTTTATTCCAGGGGAACTTCTTAATTGAATCAATCTTCTTTGCGCCAGTTCGTGCGCGCGCAGAAGCGGATTTTTTACTTCGTAAGTGTGACGCAAATGCNCGTTTTCTAATTAACTTTCCATTAGGGGTTAGCTTTACACGAGACATTAAGGTTTTATTTGTTTTAAGTTTTGGCATCTATTTTGCTCTTCGATTTAACCAAGATAAAGATATTCTTACCCTTCTCTTGAATGCTGATGATAGTACAGGATTCGTCCAGCTTTGTCAACATAATATCCTTGAATTTACGGGCTGCTTCTTCAGTAACGGGCCAGCGCCTCATAATGGTAATCTTAGCCTGATCACCTTTCGCCGTTACTTCATGAATTTTGTCTATTTTCCTTTCAAGATCCATTCCTGCAATCTTTGGGCTAACCTTTATTTCTTTAACTTTGATCGTTTTTTGGTGCTTTCGCATTTCTTTCACTTTCTTTTTGTGCTGGTATCTGAAGGATTCCCAAGCAATCATTTTACAAACAGGAGGTTTTGCTTGCGGGGCAATCAAAATCAAGTCGATTTCTTCATTCNCTGCCTGAGCAATAGCATCTTTCGTCACCATAACACCAAGATTTTCGCCTTTTGCNCCGACAACTCGAACTTCTGGTGTGGTAATAGCGTTGTTTCTAGGGAATTCTTTTTCTAACGGGTCAAATACCTGCATTCTTGGTCTTGGAGTGTATCCTGGCCGATCGTTCGAAAAACCTCCCGGACGCCTTCCACCTCCAAAACGAGAAAAAGAGCCACCACCAGGGCGAGGCTTAAAAGAGGAAAAACGGTTATCTCTCATTACACAAATGAAGATTTAATTGATTTACTTTGTACTTCACCTTGAATATCCTTTATAAACGTCTCCATNTCAAGTAGGCCAATATCACCATGTCCTTGAACACGAACTGAAACACCATCAGTTGCCTGTTCCTTTTCGCCAACCACAAGCATATATGGAACTTTTTCTTCTTCCGCTTGCTTGATTTTTCCTTCTAATGGCTCCGAAGTCAGATCGGTAGTTGCATGAATGCCACGCTCTGTTAATTGTTTAACTATCTTTTCTGCATACAATTCTTGTTGACTGGTAACAGGGATAACACGAGCATGCTCGTAGGTTAACCACAAGGGTAAGACGCCCGCGTAATGTTCAATTAACGTTGCAATCACCCTTTCGAGTGAACCGGCGATGGTTGCTCTGATAACAACTGGCGCGTGTAATTCTCCATCCTTACCCATATAGGTAAGCTGCTGCTCAAGTGGGAATTTAAATAACAACTGAATTTTTGACCATTCTCTGTGTTGTCTGAGCGAGTCTTTTACGATTAAAACTAACTCAACTTCTGAAACTTGTCGGCCTGCAGCATCCTCGATTATTGTGACAGATTGCCGGCGTGATATGGTCTTAAACAGTCCAGACAAAAATGTAGCTTCGCCATTGTCTGCCTTGGAGATTGCGTCTGGCAACCGAAGGTGCAGTTCGAAATCGGGGAAGCCAAGATCTCTAGCGAATTGAACAATAATTTGAACTAATATTTCCACCTCTTTTTCTATTTGTTCGTGCGTACAAGCAATAGTTATGGTGTCTTGGGTTATTTCACGAGTTCTGTGCAACCCTTCTAATTCGCTCATTTTTTCGTAGCGAATCACTTTGGCAATTTCGCCAACTCGCCAGGGTAAATCGCGGTAACTACGTTCTTTCCAAGAGAACATTCGTAAATGTGATCCGATAACTTGTTGACGAATTGCATACCAATGTTCACCCTCTTCGGAAAGACTTTTGGCGATAATTTGCTCGTTTTGTGGTTGAGTAATTAGGCGAATTTCGTTCGAATTTCCCAACATTGGTGTTTCGACCATTTCTGCCCCAAGCTGAAACATCCTGCTCTTTATTAATCCGGCAATGACATCTCTGACATAACGACCCCGAGGCGACCAAAATACTAATCCTGTTCCGATTTCTGGGTCTACTGAGAAGTATCCCAGTTTCTTTCCCATTACACGGTGATCTCGACGTAGTACGTCTATTCGATATTCTTGGTATGTGCTTAATTCTTCGGCAGTTGCAAAGCATGCTCCACTAATACGAGTAAGCATGGACCTTTTATCATCACCTTTCCAATATGCACCGGAGACGTCCAAAAGTACACAGTTTTCCAAACTCTTAGCCGATTCAACAACATCACCAACCTTTATATCCTGAAAACTGTTTTCGCCAATTACAATCAAATCTACCTTTTTCGTGTCTGAGTCGTCTAAAGTTTCTCGCTTATAAGGTTGTTCTTTCTCGGTAAAGTACGCAATTGCTTCGTTCTGCGTCTTTTGTACTGAAGAGATTTTTACATTGGCTTGCACCAGCTCCAACATTTTTACTTGAATTGCGGGTAATACATCAGAACTAATAGGTTCATCAAATTCAATATCGTAATAAAAGCCGGAGTCTGTGATTCCGAATGTGCCGAGCTTCGCATCGTTGTGTAACTCTAACACTGCCATAGCAAGCAGGTGGGCTGCAGAACGTCGGAGTTTTGTAATATCAGTAGTNCTCATAGAGAGATGCAGTATTATACTGCTACGCTAAGACCTTATCAACTAAGCCGTATTTTACAGCTTCTTCGGCCGACATCCAGTTATCAAGTTCGGTATCGTTTGTAATTTCTTTCACAGTTTTGCCGGTGTGCTTGGCTAAAAGCGTGTTTAGCAATTGCTTATTTTTTTGCATTTCGTCATTTTCAATCATTAACTCTGTTGCAGTCATGCGCGGAAGGCCTGTTAAGTGAACTTGGTGAATCATTAATCGTGCGTGTGGAAGCATAAAGCGCTTCCCTTTTGCACCTGCAGTAATCAACAATGAAGCCATTGACGCAATCATGCCCATACCGATAGTGACAATATTCGGCTTAAGATATTGCATCGCATCATAAATCGCCAGCCCAGCAGCGACAGAACCACCTGGACTTTGTATATATAACTGAATATCTTCTTTCGTATTTTCTTTTTCTAAAAATACCATTTCTGCGATAATAATGTTCGCCATTTGATCCGTAACTGGCCCATTTAAGAATATAATTCGATCTTTTAATAAACGCGAAAAAATATCGTAGTAAGAGCGATTTCCCCTACGATCTTCTTCGAAAACAGTTGGAATAATTATATTTGCGGTAACCCCTTTCATTGCTAATTATATCATAACTCAGACATCTTCTTTAAGTTTTTGGGCAACTATATAACGGCAACCTTTGGAACCTATCCTCGCTGAATGTTCGACTGTCGGGGGAATATCTATTCGATCACCGACCGCCAACGCCTTACTTACACTACCAAAAAAGGTCATTGCTCCTTCGAGAACATAAAAGCTGACTTTCCCCTTGTTACTCCCACTTGGATACGACTTGTTTGCCTCATCAGANAACTCGGTTACAATGGGAAAACCCTCTTCTTGAAAGAATTGGGTTACAAGATTTGTCCATATTACCGGNTTATGCTTTATATACTTTTTTAAATGGGCAAACCGAGAACGTTTCTTTAGGTAGTCAAGATTAAACATATTGTCATAGGCTTCCTGCTCTACAGAATGAAG
>Ga0051980_10001109_pt1 | contig 20252 bp, 12 predicted proteins | sample CryGey13umfilter_2_FD_55014 | JGI IMG/M metagenome (GOLD analysis project Ga0051980, IMG submission 55014) | Groundwater microbial communities from aquifer in Utah, USA - Crystal Geyser 4/9/14 3 um filter | ecosystem: Environmental > Aquatic > Deep subsurface > Groundwater | place: USA: Utah...
GTATTAAAGTAGATGGCATTAATGCAAATTGTGCAGCAACAGAGGCGGGATTAAGTCCAAAAACAGTTTACGGCTGGCTAGCTAAAGAGACCCATAAATCATGAGTATCATGGGCTGAACACAACAAATTAAAACGGGAGAATAAGCAGTTGAAAGAAATTATCGGACATATCACGTTGGGCATGCAGCAAACAAAAAAAAACTAGGGAATTATTGAAAAAAATGCCAAAAGCCAATAAAAGTGCCCTAGCATTGCAACTAGGGGTTTCACGGAGCAGTCTATATTATAAAAGTAAATTAGATCTAAAAGATCAGTTAATTAGAGAGCAAATTTTAGCTGTACAGGATGAACATCCTGCATATGGTCATAAGCGTATCGCTATTGCTTTAGGGTACAACAAGAAAAGAATTTTGAGGATCATGAAAAAGTATCATATTGTTTGTCGTAGAAGTCGTGCCAAGAGACCTGTGAAACTGGCAGATTTAGGTAATGAACCACGTAAATATCTAAATTGGGCCGGGTTAGTTTGCCCATTAAAACCAGGTATATTTTGGGCCAGTGATTTTACATATTTGTGGTTTGAAGGTCGATTCTACTATCTGGCTACAATAATTGATGTTGTTTCAAGGGAAATACTAGGCATCGCATTTAGTCCTTTTCATAATAAAGAGCTGGTTATGGAAGCGTTGGTGGATGCATTATCCAGAAATACAGTTCCTAAATATCTTCATTCAGATCAGGGGTCTGAATATAACTCTGAAGCATACATTGATTTTGCTCAATACAAAGGGATTACCATCTCTATGGCTCCTAAAGGCTCACCTTGGTGGAACGGTTATCAGGAATCATTTTATTCACAGTTTAAGCTGGAACTAGGGACACTTGCCCGTTTTCAAACTTTAGGCGAGTTAGTAGAAGCAATTTATTTACAAATCCACTATTACAACCACCGTAGGATCCATTCTGCCCTTAAAATGCCTCCCGCTACCTATGCCAAACAATATTTAGTCTATTAAGACAACCTGTTTTAAGAAATGGGTACTTGCCACTAGTGTATTCCGATAGCCTCAATATTTGATCACTTCCATCTAAAAATTCTTTAGCAAAAACATTAAGATCGTGAAAAATTAAATTAAGCAATGCCTCAGAAACAGATTTACTATCCGTCACAATATCTGCCTTTATTTTACCCTCTATTTTATCCTCAAATAGTGACTGCTTAAATACCGACTGATTACTCTCAATATTATTAAGTACATCAAATAGATCTTGTAACTCCACTGCATCGGGAATTTTGACATCATCACTATCACTCTTTTTGCCACTAAAAATTCCAGCCTCCTTAAGCAACTCCTTTAACTCGTACCAATTAGCAAAATATTTGTTAGAAATACTATTAATTGCTGCTTTAGACCAATAAATACCAAAATAATCATCCTTGCCTCGTAAATAATCAATAAAATCATTCAAAGTTTCAACTCCTCCCTTCTGACTCCTACCAGCAAATTTTTCTTTTCCTGCAAAGCCAGCCAGCCTTAAGATCTCTTCAACAGATACTGCATCTTTTTTCTGACTCCGCAATTCCTCAGCCTCCTTTGTAGTATTACAATTCAAAGCAAAAAACAAAGTATCACGTTTCCCACAACCAATTTGCTTATACAAAGTCTTAAAAAGAGACAACCTCTTAAAGCCACCTTCCTTAGACCTAGCTTGATTATAAAGATTTATCAAAAAATTAGCATTGGCAATTTGCTTATTATATTCCTCAAGACCATGCTGTGATAAACATCCATTAAAATAATCCATTGAAAAAATTTCAACCAATATCGGAAATAATGGCTTATTATCCTTATCAATCAAAGCATTCCCCCTCTGTTTCAAAAATTCAAAAATACTCAAATATTCGTCTGTTCTCACATTAAAAAACACCAAGTTATCACAAAATTTCGGTAAATTATCATGTACAATTCTGGTTGCAACTGCTGTTACCTTTTCGTCTTTAGTAACATAATAATTCTCCCGATTTTGACTAAATCCAGAAAAATAAGTGAAGAACCCCTTAAAACGTTCCAATGCCTTTATTAAGTCATCTCTTTTAACAATTTCCGAAAATTTATCCGCATTTAATGCAATAAACTCCAAGATGCCACTCTCGGTTAGAATATCACCACCATTCTTCTTAAAAAATAACTTTCCGTTAGCATTATTACCTGCAGTATTCTTCCAAGACTTTGCAGTTACTATGAATGCTTCACCAATCTCATTTCGCAAACTTTTTTCTACAGCTGTTATATCTCCCTGCTCTTTATATAAATCAAAATATCTATCAAAATTCATTCCAGCTACAACAATAGACTCTAAAGATTCATTAATAAACTCTTCATGCAAAGCATCCAATACCGGCTTTAACGTCTGATATGCATCCTCAATACTCTGATCTTTCAAAAATGTTTGAAGCTCCTTATTATATTCTAAACTTTTCCCCATCCACTCTCGAGTCTGCCCAATCGGTTTTAATTCAAAGCGCAACGTCTTACTCAATGCATACTGATTAGTAAACTTATCAAATGTATTATTTTTTTTCATTGAAATTAATTTAATAACTTATATTAAACCTATCACCCCACACAACAAAAAGCCACTACACAAAAAAAAGCCGGCTGCCGCATAACGCNGCAGCCTACCACTCTAACCTTCCAAATCACATCCTCCCTACATCCCCATCATCCCACCNCCCATNCCACCACCGTGGCTATGACCGTGGTCATCTTCCGCTGACTCTTCTTCGGCAACGGCACAGCCCATNGTTANGAAAATACCGGCAATNGATACAGCATTTTGCAAAGCGCTACGTGTTACCATTTTTGGATCCACAATTCCGCTCTTAAACATATCAACAATTTCATCTTTAGCGGCATCGTATCCCATTCCCGGTGCAGAATTTAAAACTTTATCAACAATAACAGCCGGCTCTTGACCTGCATTGCTGGCAATTTGCATTAAAGGCGCTTTTAGTGCTCTCTTAACAATGTGAACACCAGTTACAAAATCGGTATCACCTTCCACATTTTCTAAAATACTCATGGCTTGCAACAAGGCAACACCACCACCAGCAACAATTCCCTCTTCAACAGCGGCCTTAGTGGCCGCCAAAGCATCTTCAATTCTATGTTTCTTTTCTTTTAGTTCTGTTTCGGTTGCGGCACCAACTTTAATAATGGCAACACCACCACTTAACTTAGCACGGCGTTCCAGTAATTTTTCTTTATCAAAATCAGAAGTTGTATTTTCCAAAGTAACTTCAATTTCTTTAATACGAGCAGCCATAGCCACTTCGTCACCTTTACCTTCCACAATTGTCGTACTGTCCTTAGAAGAAATAACCTTGCGCGCTTGCCCCAAGAAAGTCATAACCTGCTCCACATCTTCCGGAGTTTGAGCATTATAACCTACTAATTTAAGACCAATTTCGTCACTCACAACTTGCCCACCGGTTAACACGGCAATGTCCTTCAACATTTCCTTACGACGATCGCCAAATGCCGGCGCCTTCACTACCAAAACATTAAAAGTACCACGCAACTTGTTTAAAACGATTGTGCCAAGCGCACTACCATCTAAATCTTCCGCAATAATAACCAACTCTTTTTTACCACTGCCGGCAACAATTTCCAAAATCCCCAAAATATCTTCAATCGAAGAAATCTTTTTATCGGTAATCAAAATGTAAGGATCTTCCATAACCGCTTCCATCCGATTAGGATCAGAAACCATGTATGGTGAAATATAACCGTTATCAAACTGCATACCTTCTACCAACTCTTTATCAAGCCCCATAGTTTGAGACTCTTCCACCGTAATTACACCGTCTTTGCCTACCGTATCCATTACCTCGGCAATCAAAGTTCCAACTTCTGGATTTTGAGCAGAGATAGTCGCAACTTGGGCAATTTTTTCTTTAGAATCTACCTGCTGAGCTTGACCACCCAAATGTTCCACAATCATGCGTACAGCATGGTCCATACCTTCCTTTAATTGGATAGGATTAGCACCGGCGGTTACATTACGCAAACCTTCGGCAATCATTGCGTCGGCAATTACAGTAGCGGTTGTGGTTCCGTCACCGGCAACATCATTAGTTTTAGAAGCAACTTCCTTTACAAGCTGCGCTCCCATATTTTCAAACTTATCTTTTAGTTCAATATCTTTAGCGATTGTCACACCATCATTAGTAATTGTTGGTGCACCAAATTTTTTTTCCAAAACAACATTACGACCTTTTGGGCCCATGGTAATTCGCACAGCGTCAGCTAACTTTTTCACGCCACTATACAGCTGCTGTCGCGCATCATCACCAAACGAAATATTTTTACCTGCCATAGTGATATGGTTAAATTAATAAATAATTATCCTTCAATTTTAGCTAAAATACTGTCCTCTCCTAAGATCAGAACTTTTTCACCGTCAATCTCAAACTCATCCGGCGCGTACTTTTTAAAGATAACAATATCGCCTTCCATAACATTCATCGTACCAACCGTACCGTTTTCATATTTACGTCCGGTACCTACCGCAACCACTTTTCCTTTTTGCGGTTTTTCATCTTTATCCGGCAATAAAATACCAGCAATGCTTCTGTTCTCCTCTAACATTGGTTTCACCACAACTTGGTCACCAAGAGGAATAAGTTTAGCCATAACTAACTTGTATTAAATAATAATTAGCACTTAGATTATCCAAGTGCTAATATAGCAAACAGTTATTTTCAGTCAATTCATTTTTTCAGACATCTACACTAACTCGCAATATCTTCAACACGCTTTTCTCTTAATACAGACACCTTAACCTGCCCTTGATACTGCAAATCAGTTTCAATTTTGCGAGCCAATTCATGCGACAACTTAATTGCCTCTAAATCATTTAGAACTTCCGGATCCACAACAACATTTACCAATGCACCTGTGTGCAAAGCAAAACTTTTTTCAACACCCGGAAAACTATTTGCTACATTTTCCAACTCTTCCATTCTCTTAATAAAATTATCCAAATTATCAACAGTTGCCCCCGGACGATTTACTGCAATCAAGTTTGCCACTTGTACAATAATTGCCTCCAAAGATTTAGGCTCCGGATCGCCATGATGTGAACGAATCGCTTCCACAACTTTTTCATTCATGCCGAATTTTTTCGCAATATCAGCACCAATATGCGCATGATGTCCTACAATTTCATGATCCACCGCCTTACCAATGTCATGTAACAAACCGGCTTTTTTACATAAATTAACATTAGCTCCCATTTCTGCCGCAATTTGACCAGCTAAAAAGCTTACTTCCATTGAATGCTTTAAAACATTTTGCCCGGAACTAACACGGAACTTAAGACGACCAAGCAACTTAATCAATTCCGGCGACAAACCAACTACACCTGTGTCATAGGCAGCCTTTTCGCCTAACTCCTTAATCATCACTTCAACCTCTTCTCGCACTTTAACAATTGTTTCTTCAATGCGCGCCGGATGAATACGCCCATCAGACACAAGTCGCTCTAAGGCAATTTTAGCAACATAACGACGTACCAAATCAAAACCGGAAATAATCACTGTTTCAGGTGTATCATCAACAATTACATCAACACCGGCAATATGTTCAAAAGTATTAATGTTGCGACCTTCTCTACCAATAATTCGCCCCTTCATGTCATCCGAAGGTAATTGAACCAAAGTCGAAGTAGATTCAGATGCTGTTTCGGCAGCATACTTTTGCATTGCCTCAGCAATAATATTTTGCGCTCTCTCCTTTGCCTTACTTTTCACTTCCGCTTCTGCTTTATCTAAACTTTTCACTAAATCAACAACATGCTCTTTTTCAATTTTCTTAAACAGTTCTTCACGCGCTTCATCTTGAGATAACTTAGCAACACGCTCCAACTCCTCTTCTTGTTTAGATAAATTCTCCATAACCATACTCCTTTTCACACCCAACTCTTCAATCTGCTTTTGCAAATTATCTTGCTTTTGTTCAGCTTGCTCAAGTTTTTTATCTAAAGATTCCTCCTTGGTTAATAAACGCTGTTCATTTTGAGACAACTCTCGTCTCTTTTGCTGTTCCTCTTTTTTTATTTCCTCCTGCATCTTTAAAGACTCCTCTTTTGCTTTATAAAGAAGCTCCCGCGCCTCATTCTTGGCCTCATCCAATATTTTCTTACTTTCATCCGAAGCACTTTTCCCTTTAGCTGCAAGCAACTTAAGACTGGCAAAGTAACCAACAATCAAACCACCCCCACCCACTAAAATGTATACAATAGTCATAGCGTAGTAATAAAATTACAAACGCTTTTCATCCAATAAAACTCTATTAATCTACAATTAATCTGCTATGCAAGTAGATATTTTTTAAACTAATTTCTTTTATTTTCAGTAATTAATCGAATCAATATTTTGAATAATTTGAGTTTTATAACACAAAAAGCATAAGCAAATTAGCTAATCAAAAAATTAAAGTCAATCAAGAAGTACCATAAAAAAATTTAACTTTTCTTAAAGCGGATAATTTAAATTGACACTCCAGTCATTTAATTTTTACGAAATGAAACCACGCATCTTTGCAGCTTCCGCAATCCTCTTTCTCCTCATTTTCGGCAACATCATAACCATGGCTCAAGACAATCCTCAACTTCAAATAACCGAAATCAACAACGCCCCCGAAAGCAGTTTAGAATGGATCGAAGTTTGGAATAACACCCAAAGTCCACTCTTCCTTAACAAACTAAAATTTATCGAAAACGATACTCGCCACAACATCACCCACGAAACTCGAACAACCATCGAACCAAACGAAATATTCATCATCGCCAACAACGCCAATTTAATGACCGACATCCCCGCCCAACAACTTTTCGACTCCAGTTGGCAAACATTAAGTTTAGAAGGCGAAAGCATTGCCCTAGAATATGACAACACAATTACTGATCAAATAATGTACCCAAACACAAGCGCAAGCACATCGGCACAAAGCCTGCATCGTATCGACTCAACCACCTTTACACTAGCCTCAATATCACCACTTATTAACGGTATAACTTCCCCCATCCAACTCGATACACCTACACCGATCCTCTCACCACCCACTTTCGCCCTCATCACCGAGGTCAGCCCCAACAGTGCAAACGATTTTGTAGAACTATATTTCGCGCCAACTCCCGGCACAGAACTAAACCTCCAAAACTGGCACCTAATTGACGACAACACTTTTTACACTTTCACCGAACAAATAATTAGCACACCCACCTATCTAAGTGTAGATGCACCATTCACCAAAACAAATGAAAACATAATTCTCCTAGATGCTGAAGATAACATCATCGACGCCGTATGCTGGCACAACAGTCAACCAAGCCAAACCGAACTTAACGAAAAAGAAAATCTAATTACCGCCAACGCATGGCAAGGCAACTGCCTCGACAGTGATCAAATAGCAACCAACACATCTATTGGCCGTACTTCATTTTTCGATACCAATACAACAAGCGATTGGGAGTATTTTAGCCATCCAACCTACAACAAACCAAATGAATACAAAAATAGTGCACCAACCGCAATTATCAAAATACAAAGCGGCAAAGCAGTAGAACATGAGAAAACAAAGCTCAACTTAACGGGAATAGAGTCTTCAGACCCCGACAACGATCAATTAAGTTATTCATGGGTTCTAAACCAAACTCCTTGGAGCGAAAAAGCAAATCCTAGCGAATTAGTTATTACAGAAATTGGCACGCACCAAATTCAACTAATTGTCACCGACCCAAGTGGAGCAAGTAGTAACGCATCTATCTATATACAAATTTTGCCTCCTCTCCCAATTACAAAAGCCCCGGAATGCAAACCCATTGCTCAAAGCATTTCAGCAACACCTGCTCCCCCCATAGTCACTACAGTTCAAGACACCAGTTGGTGGTCACAAATTTCCATCAACAGTTTTCTAGCCAACCCCAAAGGAACCGACACAAACAACGAATGGATCAAACTAACTAACAACAGCGCACAAACAATCACGTTAAACAATTGGAAACTTGATGACAAAGAAGGCGGTAGTACACCATACAAAATCCCCGACCTTCAAATAACCTCCGGCCAAACAATTTCAATTTCTAGTGCCGAAAGTCATCTCAGCCTCAATAACAACGGTGATGAAGTTCGCCTATTTACACCAGATAATCAACTCGCCGCCGCCATCAGTTACGACATAGCTACAGACGATCAAATTCTTCCTGCAACAGAAGATGAAACAGAAACAAACACGACCAACAACGCCTCTCCAAAAATAACCCCAATTCAAACAAAACTAACTACATCTGCCACAACTACACCTACATCTAACACAGCTACTACAAAGACCTCAAAAACAAAATTCACAAACGGATCCACCGGAACCGACCTCAAAATTACCGAAGTTTTCCCAAATCCCAAAGGAACCGACACCAATAACGAATGGCTCGAACTATTTAATCCCACTCAAGCCACAATAAATATCGGCAACTGGAAATTAATGGTCAACAGTCACGAATATATATTAACTGACACCATTAACATCCTACCCTATACATATTTAAAATTAGATCAAAGCAATGTCAAATTCTCACTTACAAACTCCGACACCACAATCCAATTACTAAATTTCGAAAACCAACTCGCCGACACACTCACCTACTCCAAAACAAAAGAAGCAGAATCATATGCACTATTAACCGACACACGCATAACCGACGGCACCAAAACATGGAAATGGACCACCTACTTATCCCCCGGCCAACCTAACCCCGAATTAATAGAAATAAACGGTGTAATCGACAGTAAAGGCTTTGCCCAAAATCAACTCATAATTAATGCAGGTTCAATCCAAGAACAAATTGTGCAATTTGCCACCGATCAAATCTCACAAGAACAACTAAACCTCCTAAACTCAAATCCTCAAATAAAACTAATCGCCCTCCGCACCAACAACAAACTAAATTTAGAAGAGATTCTCGACCTGAAACCAATAACTAACGCTTCAACAAATAAACCCAACTACATTTTACCCATACTCATCTTCTGCATTTTACTATCACCACTGTTATATAAGCCAAGCCGTAATTGGCTAATTCAAAAGTTCAAACTTGCTAATACTCAATTATCAAACTAATATTCACACTAGTAATAATATTTAATTTACACTATGAAAAGATATGTTAGCTTAACGCTCATCATCTCACTGTTTATCAGTTTGATGGGGACCACAGCATCGGCACAAACAACCGCCTTTGCCAACAATCAAAACCATCTTATTAATGATCCCTTTTTAGTGGTCAATTACCAAGGCGCAACCAGCAACATCATTAATCAATTTTCCAATGGTGTTATCGCTAAAATGCAAAGTGCAGATAAAGACCAAGCAGAACTATTTCAAAAACTATTCTTAGAAAACAATGTCACCGCCGTCATGGGACAACCACAAGCTACATATGAAGACACAATCGCCTACTTCATTATCGACACAAGTGAAACCTCACTAACCGATGCTGTTTCAACTCTAAAAACAATTGAAGCACTAGAAACAACCGAATACCAAGGTTACACAATTTACTCTTCATACAAACGCGCTGATTTTGCCGCTACCTATACCGAAGGCGTCATTCTTGTCAGCGATAGTGTTACTCGATTGAAATTAGCGATCGACAACATCACCGCTTCTTCCAATGTCAAAACCTTATACAGCAAAATCCCAAACGACAGTTTTGTATCAGTTATTTTCGCACCAAAAGTTTCCGCAGCCGACAATATCGAACTTGCCAAAATATCAGACGCATACGAACATCAAGTACTAAGCATTAGCGAAAGCTCAACAGATCACTTTACCATCACTTCATATAATAAAGGTAAAACAGCTACTTTCGACAGCAACAACTTTAGCTACGAAGACTACGTATTTACACCAACTTTGTACAAATCCGTACCCGGTGAAAACACCCTTTTTTACGCAGAAATGAATGACATTTACGACAATCTTACTAAATCCGCAGAGCTTTCAGGGGCAACCGCAACACTAGGCTCAGATTATGACCAATTAATCTCATTAATCGCTCCATATAAAGATCTCTTAAACGGCAATACCGCTTTTGCAATTCAATTTGCAACCGACTCTCCGGTTCCGTACCTTACACTTGCCAGCCAAATTGACAGCCAAAACGCAAATGAAACAACTGCTGCCAACCTTCTTACCGACTTACTGACTACCCACATTGATACCCAATTAGAAATTGACGAACTGGTCCCTGCCGATCTTACAACACGAACCGGCACCCTTACCGGCAAAGACATCTCCAGCGCAATTAACGATGCCAAACCACTAAAATTAACATACGGAATTAAAGACAATGCCTATTTAATTAGTAACAATCCCAATATTGCTACAGAATTTAATGGTGCCAATACACTTACAAACAACGCCACCTTTACAAATGCAATTACAACTAACGTACCTAATGGTCTTACCACAGCCGTTACAGGTTTAAGCTATGTAAATCCGGCAACCCTCAGTAATTTAATTACATATGCCGTAACTTCCTTTGATCCTAATCTCGACTCCACAAATCAAGCAGACATAACAGAAGTCACCACCTACCTCGAAAGCCTACAACCATGGGTGATATATTCAGTAGCAAACAGCAAATACGAAACAACCGACACCGCCAAACTACAACTCCCTCTAAATTCATTACTGACGACCCTACTAGCAACAGCAGGTGACCAACTAATCAGTACTGAGATTAAACCGACCTACGAGCAAAAACTACAATTTAATGATGTAGACTTAGATAACTACGAAAATATTTGGTACAGCAACGACCTACTTGAACTCGCAAACGACAACATCATCCAAGGATCACAAGACGGATTCTCGCCTGCAAATTCAATTACAAGAGCGGAATACATTACCATGTTAGTACGACACTATAATCTTAAAGGTGATTGCTTAGGTTCAACTAAATTTAGTGATGTAGAAGCAGGTGCTTGGTATGATGCCAACATTTGTACAGCTTACGAGCATGGGCTTATTAAAGGCGATGACAACGGCAATACCGTTCGTCCTAATGCACCAATAAATCGTGCCGAAGCCACCCAAATTTTAGCTAACTTTAGTGGCGCACTCGTAAATGCCGATACCAACAATACTTTTACCGACGTTAAATCAAGCGACTGGTATTACAATGCAGTAGGTAAAGCCTTCAACCAAGAAATTGTTAAAGGTCGTGATAACGAACACTTTGCCCCAAGCGAAAACCTAAACCGTGCCGAAGCTGCCGCCCTGGTAAATCGTGTTAAACACAAAGAAGTCCACCTATTTGGACGCCTAAACGGTTTACTATAAACAAAATCATGCTCAACAAAGAAATTGCCGAAATCTTTAACACTTTCGCCGATGTCTATGAAATTCTGATCGACGAACTACAAGAAAATGACAAACAAATTTCTTTCAAAATCAGAGCATACCGCCAAGCAGCGTTAACACTTCAAAATCTTAGCCAAGACCTAAAAGTTCTCAACACAAAAAAGCACCTCGATGCCCTCCCAGGCATTGGGGCTGCTTTTGCAAGTAAGATCCAAGAGTACATTAATACCGGTAAAATTGCCGAATTTGAACAACTCAAAACACTAGTTCCACCCGGGCTACTCGACATCCTCAATATTCCCGGCCTTGGACCCAAAAAAGTAAAATTATTTTACACACAACTTGGTATCACAAATTTAGAGCAACTCGCCAAAGCAGTCAAAGAAGGCCAAATTGAACAACTCCCACGCATGGGCAAAAAAAGTGCCGACAAAATTTTAGAAGCAATCAATAGATTCCATCTTCAACCAAAACGTTTCCTCCTTGGCGACGCCATCCCTCAAATTGAATCAATCATTGAAGATCTCAAAAGTTCCAAATTAATTGACCGCATTAGTTACGCCGGATCAGCCAGACGCCAAAATGTCACCGTCGGTGATATCGATATTATTTGTAGCACCAATAATCCGGCACAAGTTATCGCCTACTTCAAAAAACAACCTTACATCAACGAAATCATTGCCGAAGGTAACACCAAAATCTCAGTCTACCTACAATCAAAACTCCAAATGGATTTGCGTGTTGTCGCCCCACACCAATTTGGGGCTGCCCTCCAATATTTTACCGGCTCTAAAGCGCACAACGTAAAATTACGCACCATCGCCAAAACCCTTGGCTACAAAATCAACGAATACGGCATTTTTAAAGAGAACCAGTGCGTCGGTGGCGAAAACGAGGAAGACATCTACAAAACCCTCAAAATGAGAACTCCCCCACCCGAAATCCGCGAAAACACCGGCGAAATCGAACTCGCTCAAACACAAAATCTCCCCCACCTCATCAATCTCAAAAACATTAGAGGTGACCTCCACATGCACTCCACATACTCCGATGGCAAACAAAGCATCCGCGAAATGACCGAAGCAGCACAAGCCCGCGGCTACGAATACATTGCCATTACCGACCATTCCCCAAGTCTCCACATTGCCAAAGGCGTAAGCGAATCCGCTTTAGTTGAGAAAAAAGCTGAAATCGATAAACTAAATAACGATCCTGACATCAAAATCAAAATTCTCTTTGGCACCGAAGTCGACATCCTCGCTGACGGCACCCTCGATTACCCAAACAAAATCCTCAAAACATTCGACATCGTCATTGCTTCCATTCACTCCCGCCTTAGCCAAGACAACACTCAACGCATCATTAGCGCGATGCAAAACCCCTTTGTCCATATCATTGGCCATCCCGGCACTCGCATGCTGAATAAACGCGACCAAAGCCCAAACGATTGGTCCAAAATCTTTACTGTCGCCGCTCAAACCAATACAATCCTAGAAATCAATGCCAGCCCCAAACGCCTCGATTTAGACGGCAATTTAGTTAAAGAAGCCCAAAAATATGGTTGCACCTTCACCATCAACACCGATGCCCACAACATAGACCAACTGGATTTTATGTGTTACGGAGTCGGACAAGCTCGCCGCGGCTATCTCACAAAAGCGGATGTAATCAACACATACTCACTCAAACAGCTATTGACAAAACTCAAACAATCTATAAACTGTAAGGCTTAATTCACAGCATGCTAACTCAAATTTCAAAAAGCGAAATCGAAAAAGGGCTCAAGTTAATTGAACAAGCCCAAACAATCGCCATCATCTCCCATCGTGGACCCGATGCCGACACCATTGGTGCCAATCTAGCCTTACGCCTCGCCCTAGAACCTTTGGGCAAAAAAGTCACCAGCCTTTGCATCGACCCTGTCCCCGAAAACTGCCAATTCATGCCACAAAGCACGCAGTTTAAACAAACCTTCAATTACGAAGATTTTGACTTATACATCATTGTCGATTGCGGCGCTCACTACATGACCCGTTTCCACGAAGACAAACCGGAACTACTCAGCAAAAAAATCCCAATTCTCAACATCGATCATCATTCTTCCAATGACAATTTTGGTACAGTCAATTTAGTGCAAGATGATGCCGCTTCCACAACCCTCATTTTATGGCACCTCTTTAAAAGTTGGAATCTAACACTCACATCCTACATTGCTACCTGCTTACTTGCCGGCCTTTTCTTTGATACCGGCAGCTTTCAACACGACAATACCAATGCCGACGTATTGCGTTGCGCCGCCGACCTTACTCGCTATCACGCAAATATCCCCCTAATTTCTTACAACCTTTTCCAACAAACCAGCGTCAACAAACTCAAATTATGGGGACGAATTTTAAATCGCACCCACGTTAATAGCAAAAACATTGTCTCCTCAGTAATTACCGAAGAAGATTTCACAATCACCGGCGCCAAAAGCAAAGACACCGAAGGTCTCATCGATTATCTGACTGCCGTTAAAAACAACAAATTTGCCATCCTCCTCACCGAAGATTTTAGAGGTGGCATCAAAGGATCTCTCCGCACCCAAGGCGACACCGATGTTTCCCAAATCGCCTCCCTATTTGGTGGCGGCGGACACAAAAAAGCCTCAGGATTTAGAGTCACCGGCAAACTCAAAGAAGACATAAACTGGATGGTAAACTAACTACCCTTCCCACTTCCAATTCACAATCTCTTCCGGATCTTCACCGGTTGCCAAAATACACTCGCGATGCAACTTAATCGTTTCTTTAATATACCCAACCAATTCATCCACATTAATATCCAAAGTTGGATTATATTTTTTCGCCTCACAAATCGCATCCATTGCAATATGATAACGACTCGTCTTATTAACCAATTGCATATCAAACGGCGTTGTTGTCGAACCTTCATCAATATAACCATGCACCGATAAACGTGGAAATGCCGGATGTTTAATCAACAACTTTTCAATCGCAATCGGATAACCATGGAAATTAACAATAATCGGCTTATCATCTGTAAAATGCTCATTAAACATCGATGTACCAATTGAACACGGATTATGCTCATCCCCTACTCCTAAACAAGATATTTCCGAAATACTTACAAACCGTGTTTTAAGCTGCGGTGCCAAATTTTTCAATAACTGAATCGCTGCCATTACCTCCAATGTCATATAATCACCACAACCGGACAAAACAACATCAGGATTTTCACTCTGATTGCCGGCCCAATCCCAAACCATAATACCCATCTGTAATTGTTTTTGTGCTTCCTCTATCGTTAACCATTGTGGCAATTTTCGCTTTCCGGCAACCACAATATTAATACTATTTTTACGATCCAAACAATCCTTGGTAATTACCAATGCACTGTTCGCATCCGGTGGGAAATACACGCTAATAAACTCACCATACTTATCCAACATATTACTAATAAAACCCGGATTTTGATGTGAAAACCCATTATGTTCCTGCCTCCAGCCCAAACTGGACAACAAATAATTAGCCGACGGTACATCGGGACGCCACTCAATTTTACTAGCCTGTTTAATAAATTTAGCATGTTGATCAACCATACTGGAAATAATCTGAATAAATGCTTCGTACGAAGACAAAAAGCCATAACGTCCTGTCAAAATATAGCCCTGCATCCATCCTTGCAAAGTATGCTCGCTCAAAATTTCCATAACTCGTCCCGTAGGCAACATTTTATCGTCATAATCTTTAAGCGGCCACATAAAAGCACGACCGGTCGCCTCAAACATCGCTCCCAAATTATTAGACGTAGTTTCATCCGGACAAAAAAAGCGGAAATTTTGCGCTTCCTTATTTTCCTTAAAAATATCTCTTAACAACATACCGATTTGGTAGGTACTCTCACCTTTCTGTCCTCGTTTTTCACCTAACGGAACTTCGAATTTTTTTAAATCGGGAATCACTAACTCCTTTGTAATATTCTTATTATTTACATACGGATTAGACCCCATACGTAAATCACCTGTAGGGATATACTTAGTGACCTCCGGAATCGGCCTTCCTACTTCATCAAACAAAGAACCAATATCATAACTTTCTAGCCAACCTTTAACTGCCTGAAATTTATCTTCATCCTTTTGCGGATCAACAATTGGCACACCATGTGACAAATAATTCCCTTCAATCTTCTCTCCATGGAAAGTTTCAATCCCTGTCCACCCTTTAAGATTGCGCACAATCAACATCGGCCATTTTGGTTTTAATACAACCTCACCCGACCTAGCTTTATTTTGAATTGCCCTAATTTCCGCATACGACTCTTCCAAAGCAATTAACATACCCTCAAACGCATCCTTAGGCTCCTTAATGGCATCCACAATTTTCACATTATAACCAAACCCGGTAAACAACTGCGTTAACTCTTCATCATCCATCGCTCCATAAACGGTTGGTTGTGAAATCTTATAACCATTTAAATTGATAATTGGCAAAACTGCACCAGACTCCGCCGGATTCAAAAATTTATTACTATGCCAAGCCGCTGCTAATGGGCCGGTCTCAGCCTCTCCATCACCAATTACACAAGCCGTAATCAAATCCGGATGATCTAAAACAGAACCGTAAGCCGTTGCTAAACTATATCCTAACTCGCCACCTTCCAAAATACTCCCTGGTGTGCCCGGAGTAACATGCGAAGGAAACCCTCCCGGCCAACTAAAATTTTTAATTAAACGACCAAGCCCTTCCGCATTAATTTTATAATCAGGATAAAAATCTCCCAAAGTACCCTCTAAAAATAATTGTGATAAAACCGCCGGCGCCGCATGCCCGGGGCCCAACATAAACAAAATCGATTGTTCGTACTTCCAAATCAAATAATTAAGTGCAACATATATAAAAGCTGTTCCCGGAATACTCCCCCAATGCCCCAACTGCCTCCTTTTAATATGATCCATTTTTAACTCTTCCTTCAGCAAAAAATTATCACGCAAATAAAGTTGCGCAGCCGATAAATAATTAGAACACATAAACTGCTTAACCAATGCATCCAACACACCTGACTCAATTTTTCCCATAATAGTAAATTACATCCTTACAAACATCATAAGACAGTTCCCCATCGATGCAATATCGACTCCCCAATTCTTGTTTACAAACCAGCCATTGCCACTTTAAAAAAATCTTTTAGAATAGAAACCGATTAACAAAAATCAAAACTGCACACAAATCTAATTAAATACGGAACCATCATTGCCACATTCGTCGGCCTCATTTTCTGCGTTTTCCTTTGGAACAGTCACAACCTCATCGCCCTTGTATTACTAATCACAATTCTCCTTGCCAGCTACATGCGCTTTATCGAACCACAAATTATCGTCACCCATCACCAAAACATCGATGTCGATTTTATTACTGAAAATGACGCCCCAATCACCATGGTCCTAATTGCCGACATCCACCTCGGCCCCTACAAAAGCATCAATTTCCTTAATCGCGCTATCAAAAAAATAAACGCCCTTAAACCGGATCTCGTTATAATTGCCGGCGATTTTCTCTACGCACCAAAACTAAAACAAATCCCCCAACTCCTAGCTCCCCTTGCCAACATCAACGCTCCCATCTACGCCGTCTCCGGCAATCACGATTACGATAATGCCGAATACATCCAACAACTTAAAACCCATTTACCTAAATCGATTAAACTACTCAGTGACAAAATCATCAAAGTCACAATTAAAAATAAAGAACTAACAATTATTGGCCTCAATGACTTGTGGGACGGCAATCCCAATAATGACCTACTACACCAAGCACCTCCCAACCAAAACACAATTGCCATTGTCCACAATCCCGACCACATCAAAGACCTCACCAATGCCAACATTGACTTAGTAGTCTCCGGTCACACACACGGCGGCCAAATTCGCATCCCATTCCTATACAAAATGGCCATCCCTAGCGATTTTGGCTACGATTGGGGCTACAACAAAGAACCACACACCCAACTATACATAACCTCCGGACTCGGCGAAACAGCCTTGCCAATGCGCTTTCTACAACCACCACAAATTGTCGTTCTCACTCTTTGCTAATCTAAATATTGATTTCAATACCGTAAATGCTACTGTTACTTACAGAAAAACCTAATCTATAATCAACAACATGGCTTTAAAAACACTAGATCAAGCCGACCTAACCAACAAAACCGTCCTTGTTCGTGTCGATTTCAACGTCCCGATTCAAAATGGCAACGTAGCAGACACATCAAGAATTGAAGCCGTCAAACCAACTATCGAATATCTCCTTCAACATAATTGCAAAATCATCTTATGCTCACATCTTGGCCGTCCCGAAGGTAACAAAAATCCGGAATTCTCCCTTAAACAAATTGTGTCATCCGCCAGCAAAATTCTCGGCCACCCCATTGGCTTTTGCGCCGAACCCCAAACCGAATTAGTTAAAAATGCCCTAGTCAAAAATCAAATTATTTTACTAGAAAACACACGCTACTACCCAGGTGAAGAAGCCAACGACAAAACCTTCGCCCAACAATTAGCCTCCCTAGCCAACGTCTACGTCAACGATGCCTTTGGCGCAAGCCACCGCGCCCACGCCTCCACCGAAGGCGTCACAAAATTCCTGCCAAGTTATGCCGGCAAACTAGTCGAAGCCGAAATAAATGCTCTCAGCAAAATTAGAGAAGGCAGCCCAAAACCTCCATTCACCTTTGTGATCGGCGGTGCCAAAATCGACACAAAAATCGGCATCCTCAAAAACTTTATCGATAAAGCCGACAATATCTTAATTGGTGGCGCCCTTGCCAACACCTTTCTTGCTGCAGCCGGATTCAACGTTGCCGAATCCAAAGTCGAAACCGACAAAACAGCAATTGCCCAAGAAATAATGCTCCTAGCCGAAAAACACCACGGCCGCCTCCTCATCCCCGTCGACGTCATCGTTGCCGACGAAGTTAGCAACACTACCCTCNCAATCAATATCCCCGTCGAAGATGTGCTAGGCAACATGAAAATCCTCGACATTGGCAACAAAACAATCGAAACCTACAGCGAAATCATCAAAAACTCCGCAACCGTCGTCTGGAACGGCCCCATGGGTCTTTACGAACTAGAGCCATTTCAAAACGGTACAAAAATGATTGCCGAAGCCATTGCCAATTCCCCATGCAAAAGCTATGTCGGCGGTGGCGACAGCGTCGATGCCTTAGCAAAACTCAACGTCGATCAAACAAAGTTCACCCACATTTCCACAGGCGGTGGCGCTATGATTGAATACATCGAAGGCAACAAAATGCCGGGCTTAGAGCCACTAATGGACTAGCATCCGTTTAATTTGCTGCTCAACCATCGCCCGCTTATTATTATAACGCTGCCGCGAAACTCTCTTAATTTTGGCGACCCCGACCTCATCATGCAATTCCCCCACCGACGCTAGCGATTTAATTTTAAAGGCTGTTGTTGGCATTCCGTCATTCAATAACCGCATATAAGCGTTATATTTTGGCAACATTAACAAATCATTAACCAAAACATCCGCCCCCATCTGCTCCGTTAAATATTTAGCATCAGCAATCCCAACCTGAAAACTCATTAAAGACCCCACATTCCCCACAATTGCCGCCATAATTTCTTCCGGAATTTGCTCCAAATACTGATTTGCCAAACTCAAACACAGCCCATACTTACGCGCTTCCGCCAAAATCGTCACAAACGACTCATTCACAAAATTTTGAAACTCATCAATATATAAATAAAAGTTTTTCCGCATGGTCGGATTTATTTTAGCCCGCTGCATCGCCGCCAATTGAAACTTAGTCACCAACAAAGACCCCAATAAAAAAGAATTATCTTCCCCAATCAAACCCTTTGCTAAATTAATCAACACAATTTTTTGCTTATCCATTGCAAAACTTAAATCAATTGTGCTTTTCGTCTGCCCCAAAATATTACGCAACACCGGGTTAGCCAAAAATTGCCCCACCTTATTTTGAATTGGCGCAACCGCCTCATTACGCATACGATCATGCATTTGATTAAACTCCTTCAGCCAAAACATCTGCAAAACCGGATCATCAATCTTAGGCAAAATCTTTTGCCGAAACAAATCATCGTTTAATAAACGTGACACCATCAGCAAATTGGCATTCGGACATTTTAACAAAGACAAAATTGTATTTCGCAAAATATACTCCAACCGCGGGCCCCAACTATGTTGATACAACTTTTTAAAGACACTAATTAAACCGGAGGCAATCAACATCTCGCCCTCTGCATCAAAACTTTCAAAAACATTAAAAGCAATCGGATTATCGTAATCAGATGGATTAATATAAACCACATCATTAATCCGCTCTTTAGGAATTCGACTTAAAACCTGTTCCACCAAATCACCATGGGGATCAATTAACGCAACACCACGCCCCGCCTTTATATCTGCCTCAAGCATATTCAACAATAAAGTCGACTTACCCATCCCCGTTTTACCCACAACATAAAAATGCCTGCTGCGATCAATCTCCTTAAACGGAACCAACTTAGACCTCCCTCTAAATTCCGTTTCACCCAAAATAACATCATTAGCAAAATTCTGCTGCAAATTGGGCGACAACAAATTATAACTTGCCAAATAGTTCAGTTTAAAACCAAAATTTTCACCCAAAGGCAAGTGATATAAACTCGCAACACTTTCCGGCGTTAAACAGCCGCTTAAAATCAACAATCGTCTTTGTAATCTAAGTTTACGTGCAAAATACACAAACTGTAACTTTACTTTATACCCATTCACTCTCCCCCATTCCCGTGC
>Ga0051980_10001135_pt1 | contig 19951 bp, 17 predicted proteins | sample CryGey13umfilter_2_FD_55014 | JGI IMG/M metagenome (GOLD analysis project Ga0051980, IMG submission 55014) | Groundwater microbial communities from aquifer in Utah, USA - Crystal Geyser 4/9/14 3 um filter | ecosystem: Environmental > Aquatic > Deep subsurface > Groundwater | place: USA: Utah...
AAAACAACCAATTAAGTTCGATAATGGATATCGGACCATAACAGATATCAAACACTCCCGAATCTTCGGGGGTGTTTTTCTTTGGGTTGCTACAAGAATATTACAAGCAAGACTTATGTTATATGAAAATCTCATGATTTATAAAAAAAGATTTATACATTTGAATTTCCCTCGTTTTCTCATATAATTCTTTGGAGGTATTTTCTTACGAAGTTTTTATGTGTATTTTCTGTTCTATTGCTTCTCATAAGATTCCTTCCACTCTTGTATATGAGGATGAAAAATATATCGTACTCAACGATATTCATCCGAAATCACGCATNCATATGCTTCTCATTCCTAAAAAACATATTGAGAGTATCTCACATATGAGCAATGAGGATCAAGAGACTATTGGATGACTTTTTCTCATTGCTCGAAATCTTGGACATGAGATGCAGATTCCCGGGTATCGACTCCAGTTTAATGTCGGAAAGGAAGGGGGACAGGAAGTAATGCATGTACATCTTCATTTTCTCGCAGACTAGGGAATTTTCTGAAAAACTCGTTCTTTGAGCTTAAATCTCCACTTCCTCGTTCTTCCGCCGCGGCGGATTCACTCCGGTGGCCCCACAAGGGGGAGCTATGGCTTCGATTTATACTCAAATTACTTCGTTTTTGAGAAAAGTCGAGAAAATTCCAATATTAACTTTTAATAAGTAATCTCTCCAATATGACAGATATCGCTTCTCTTTCCAAAAATAAAATAATATTTTTCGCTATAACGGGTGTCGTATTGCTCGGGATTATTGTCGGTATAGGTATGCTTGGTTCAGCAACACCAACAACGAAGAATAAAGCTCCGAAAGAGCTTACTGTTTGGGTGGTTGGAGATGAATCAGTAGGTTTTTCCGACATTATAACCGGATTCAAAGCTCGTTATCCAGACTATGCGACTATGGAAGTAAAAGTAACAAAGTTCGGTAATTATGCGGATTATGAAAAAACACTTCTCACTGTTCTCGGAGATGGAAATTCCCCAGATATATTTGTGGTAAATGGAACAGATAGTTGATTACTCGAGTCAAAGATTCTCGCTATACCTGCCACTATTATCAATCCTGATGAATTTTCTAAGAACTTTAATAAAGTATTCGATAATCTTCTTATAGAAAATAAAGAAAAAGATGCTTCAGGAAAAGAAAAAACGATAGCCTGAATAAAAGGTGTTCCACTCGGGTATCAGGCTATGGGAATTTTTTATAACTGGAAACTTATTAAAACAGTTCCACATCTATGGGCTGAGATTGGAAGAAATACGAGAGGTTCAGTTGATACAATGGTGACTACTGATACGCAAGCATTACCTGATGTTCCAGACTATGCTGATATTATGCTCTGACTTGATGGAAGATATATACCGGGAGCTTCAGATATTCTCTCATTATTCTTTTTGCAGAATAATATTTCTTCATACGGTAATTTTACCGAAGCAGGTGCAGACAAAGCTATAAATTCATATTTCGTTTTTTCTGGGAATACTCCACTAAGTGCCTCGATACATATACAATCCATTATGAAAGATTTAAATCTGACAACAGTTGATATGTTTGTAAGAGGGAAAATAGGAATGGTGATAGGATTTCCTTCTCTTCTCCGAGAGATTGAATATGCTATAAAACGTGCCGGAACCGAAAATGTTCTTTCAGCTTTAAATCTTCGTACATCGGAAATCCCTCAAATATCACTCAATCCGAGAGATGCTGTAAATCTTGGAGAGTATAATTATTTCGCACTTTCCAAGCTTTCCAAGAATCCTCAGGCAGGATATTCCTTTCTTGCTTATCTTGCAACAGGAGAAGCGGAAGAGAAATATCTCCAGAGTTTTCCTATGTATCTTCCTGCTCAACGATTACAAGAAGAGGCGAAATTTAGTGAAGCGATAAGTAAGGATTATGAACGAGTGAAATACCGAAGTTTTATGAATTCTGATACTAATCTCCAGATTTTCGGAAAAGGTCTCAAAAATGAATATGATACATATTTTTCTCAAATTCTTTGAAATATTCAAAAAGATTCCAAAAGTATGCTTTCTAGTGCTATCAAATATATTGATTGTAATAAAAAACATCTCATCGACGGAACATCATTCGATGAAGAATGTAAAATAGAGTAGTATTATGATTTTCTTCGATTTTTTTAGAGAGATTTCTTGCTTTTTATTTTCAGATATGCTAAAATCAGAACAGATTTATTATTAATAAGCATCAAAAATGCGTTCATATTCTCGAATAAAAACACGGTTTTTCTCTAGTAGTATTGCACTTCTTGTAGTATTTTTTTCATTTCCTTCTGTTTCTCTAGCAGCTTGCGGTCTTTTCGACTTCAACTGTAATCCGTCACAGTCGGTAGATTATTGCAATAGTAATGATCCTGCTTCTGCAGATTTTTGTTCTCTCGATCGAGGTACCCAAGTAGTGAGTGGGAATATCAACGATATTGAAAAGAATCGTAAATTCTCTGTGTTTATCCAGGATATTGTTGCATATCTTCTCTTGTTTCTCGGAATCGTAGGAGTTATTTATATTATTTATGCAGGTTTCAATGTTCTGACTGCTGCATGAGATGAAGACAAAGTAAAGAAATCAAAGTCTACTATTTTTCATGTAATTATCGGACTTCTTCTTATTTTTCTCGCGTATTCCATAGTAAAATTCTTCATAGGATCTGGGGGAGTGGGAGGTGTTCTTAATAACGCATTCAATAAACTCCCTTCTCTTATCGAAACAACATATGCATATACGGAGTATGATATGAATACTTTTGATAATTATAAAAAACAAATCGAGCTCCTGAGCTCCACACTTGATCGTGAGTATCAAGTAAATAATAAGATCACTTCAGGTACCCTTGATTCTCTCAATACTCTCGTAAAAGCATCCATGGCAACATTTCCTGATGCTGATAATAATATTTTTAATACAAATCTCGCAAATTCTCTTATTACCGCTATTGAACTCGTAAAAAAAAATCCTGATTCCGATACTAATATTGCCAACCTCGCAAAAAATATCAATGATTATCTTACAAAGATAAAAATCAGTCGTATTAAAGGGAAAGTTACCGTGTCTCCAGCAACAGGAAATGCTCCTCTTACTGCTACGCTTCGTGCCTCGGAAGTGATTGATCCATCTGGGGTTATTATACCCAAGGCAAGTTATATCTGGTGGATTCGAGCATCTGGTGGAACGAGAACTATTCTTGGAACTGGACCATCTATTTCTTATGTTTTTCCAGAAGAACGTACNTATACCGTTTTTCTTAATATTCTTTCAGCAAGTCGTAATAAGAATGGAAAAACTGATGTACTTCCATTCGATTCATCCGTAAATGTACAAGTACTTCCAAAGATTGGGAATCTTTCACTTTCTATCAATGGAGTATATGTTTCTAATGTTGATAAAGTAAAATTTACTCCTGCGCAAGGTCGTCAAGGTCTTCTTATNGATGCGACATCATCTACTCCAGCATCCGGAACGAAATTCATTGCAACTCGTATCGAATTTGGAAATGGAAATATTGCACAATACAATAATTCACCGTCACTTGATCGTCAGATTTATTCCAATGAAGGAGTGTATAAATTTAGAATGGAAGTAACGACAAATGAAAATAAGAAACTTATCAAGGAACTTGAAATCGAAATTCGCGATCCTATTTCCAGTATAAGATCTGATAAGACAAACGGTTTTCCACGCGATGAATTTCATTTCAATGCCTCTAGTTCTGCTGCTGCTTTGAATCTTGGATATTCTTGGCAAATTACCGAACTCGATAATGAAAAATCGCTTTTCACTTCTAATCTTCAGAATATTTCTTACAAATTTCCAAGAACGGGAAAATATGCAGTAAAACTCAGAACCCTCGCTTCTAATGGAAAAGAAGATTATGATACACTTATTGTTACTATCGAAGGGCGTGATCCTATCGCATCTTTTGAGACCAAAACATTGAGTACAGAAACACCAAATACCCTNGTTCTCGATGCAACGAAAAGTTATGATCCAGACAATCTTGATTCTTCAAACCTTGATTATGCATGGATTATTGATGGAATTCGTACAAATCTCGCAAATTCAGTTCGCAACGGAGCTATAGGAAGATATACATTTGATACAGTTGGTACACATCATATTGCTTTGGAAGTGTCCAATAAAGATGGGAAAACTATATCAGCCAATAAAGATATCACTATCAATTCTCTTCTTTCCGTTAAACTTATAACCTCTCCAAAGATTGCAAAAGCAGGATCTTCTGTTGCTATTATTGCGGATTCAAAAGAAGCTCAAACATTTGAATGGCAGTTTGGAGATGGTGAAACGGATACGAGTNTAACCGGAAGAGTAAATCATGTTTATAAGAAAGCAGGAACATATTCATTGACNCTTACTGTTCGNGGACGTAATTCTGANAGTAATTCCATTTCTCGAAAAGTATACGTAACGGACAGTACAAATCCTTTTGCCATCATCACACTTAAACGTGACGGCGAAGAGATTATCCCGACTGCAGATTCTTGTGATGGAAAAGAAGCGTTTGTGATTGATCGAGCAAAAGCCGTGACTATAAGCGCTGAAAATAGTGTGAATATTGATGGGACAAACCAAGGAATTGCTTATACATGGAAATACGGAAGTAGAAACTCTTCTCAAAGAGATTTTAGTTATAAATTCGATGAATTCGGATGTTTTCCTGTTTCTCTTACTGTCCGCAGTCAAAAGAACGGCACACAAGATACTACTTCTGCATACGTAAAGATTGAAAATATTGCTCCGAAACTTTCGTCTCTTACTNTTACTGCTGATAATATTAATGCCGATCCAGTAACAGTTACTGTTACTGCAAATAATGCAGTGGATGAGGATGGTATTATTTCCTCATATATTTGGTATTATTATACCGATGAAGATCCGGAACCACANGATTTTCGTATTACTATCTCTCCNAAAACTGTATTCGTTCTTCCTCGTGTTGGTGCGAAATACTATTTNGCTGTTATTCTCGAGGATTCCAATGGATTGAAAGTAAAGAGTGATGATATAAGTACGGAAAGATATTCTCTNACACTTGTTTCTGATAATATTAATACTCCGATTATAGGATTAAAAGCATCGAGTAANAATATATCCGTGGGTGAAAAAGTAGATTTCAGTGTTACGGCACGTAATATTCTCGGAACCGATATTGCATCTAAAGCGGAATACAAATGGGACTATAACGGTGACGGATTTTATGAAGAAACTACCAATACTCCTACAGTGAGTCATATATATACTGAATCTGGAAACTTCAATTTCAAAGTAAAAGTTTCATATAAAGGAATCTCCAATACGAAATATCAGTCCATTTCCGTTAAAAATGAAATAACACCAAGTCTTGAATATCTTACTATTGGGAAAAAGGTTATATTCTTCAATACTACCAAAGGTCTTTATACGAAGGTAAAATGGACAATTGGAGATACGACCTCCACGAGACTCGATTCTTTTACGTACGATTTTTGAGAGAATCCTGTTTCAGGAAGCGTGTCTCTAGAGGTTTCCGATGGAGTNAGTACGAAAAATACTTCCGTTGCTCTNAGAAAAGACATTCTCAATGCTCTGAAAATAAAGAAGTCCACAGATAATGTTATTTATTTTTCGTATCCTTCTGCAGANAATGANGTTATCCATATAACAAACANTNCTGATAAACTTTATCTCTATCTTGGNGAATCCAAGGGAACTATAGCGAAATATGGAATCGACACGGATGTATCTTTGGATTCTAATCTTAATGGAAATCCAGNTGATGATATCGACAATAAAGGAACGGATTCTTCCGTAAACGGAAACGTCTTTGTGATAAAGAGTTCCGATGTGACTGCCAAGGAAAAAACCATGAGACTCAGTCTTTATGATTCCAATAATANGGTTATCGGTACAAAAGATATTAAAATAGTATACGATTTNGTTACTTCTCCTTCTGCTGAGAGTCTNTCCGAGAGTGCTGATACCTTACCGAAAGATATTTCCGAAATCGATAAGGTGAATCTCGAGAAGCTCAAGGATCTTATCCGAGGCGCTAAGGAACAGGATCGATTGAAGATGATGCAATATTTCTCAAGTCTCCAGGAAAACTGGTTCGATACCCGTGAAAAAACAAAAACAATCATTGATTTCGAAACATATATTGATAGTGGTTCTTCACTCGATGTTGCTACGAAAGATTCATTTTATTCTCTTCTCGAAGGCTTTCTTTTTGCTGATACTCAAGTGAAAGANGATGTAGGCTTGGCAANAAAAGTACTTAAATCACTCATACCGAAGACCAATTCTTCGTATGATCAGATTATAAAAAATATAGATGATATCATTTCTCATCCAACAAATACTACACTCAATAAAGAACTTGGAACATTCATTCTNAATGCTGTAAAAGATGATGCTGATATTGAAGTAAAAGATAAGAATATCATCAAGTCACAACTTCAGACTATCATCTATGGCGGACAGAATAATATCCCAGAAAATATTCCTGCAGTCGAAAGTACGAGTTCGTCAGGAATCCTCGATTTCCTTCTCGGCTTTGGAAAGGTTCTCGGATTTATTTTTCTCGGTCTTCTCGGTCTTATTATCGCCATCTTCGTATATTTCAAATTATTCAACAAAGACAGTAATCTTGGATTTCAAGATTTTATCATAGATAAAATTTCCGGAAAAGAATCTCCTGAAGAAATTTCCTATGTTCCGCCTGTTGTAACAGAAACAGTTTCCNCTAAGAAAGAGGAAGAAATACCACAAACAGATGTACTTGCAAATATTGTATCGGACAATCAATCGATTGTTATTCCAGAATCTTCCGATGAATCCGTAACAACACCTTCAGTGTCTTCCGTAGAGAATGCTACGATTCCGGATTGGCTCAAAGAATCAACCAGTCTCGTGTCTCATACAAATACAGAAGAAGAAGTTNCATCTGAANAAACTCCTGCATCTGAANAAACTCCTGTACCAGCTTCTGTTCCAGAAGAAGTACAGGTCGATACTACTTCAGTACCTGAAAACCTNGAAACTCCCGTTGTTACTTCCGATGTTCCGGATTGGCTCAAAGGAATGGAAACTCCCGTTGTAACTCCAGCAACTCTCCCAGAAGAAACTATTATTNTGAAAGAAGAAAAGACATCAACTGTCGAACAANCNGATAATTCTGGTCTTCCTCCATGGATGCAAGGAGTTGATCAAGAATCCTTGGATAAAGAAGTGGAAGAAGAAATAAAAAATACTCCTACTGCAGAAAAAACAAAGGAATCGTCTTCTTATGAAGATATTCCAGATTGGCTCAAGAGTGCTCCTACTCTCTTGGAAAATACAAATACTGCATCGGAAGAGACTTCCAGCGAAGCAAGTACGGAAGCATCTGAACCGGAACAAAAACAATCCACTCCTAAGAAACAGTCGAAAACGATAAAAATAAAAAAAGAACAATCTACAGATTCTTCAGATACAAAAAAAGAAACTTCTCCATCCAAGCCAAAAAAGAAAAAACCAGAATCAGTCGTTTCTCCTGGACCGGTAATTTCCGCAAATCCCGATGAACTACCGGATTGGCTTAAGTAATACTAACTTCTTCATATGTCTCAAAATGAAAATCCAAACACGCCTGTAGNTGAAGAACCGAAGACTCCATCCAATGGACTTCTCGGTGAGATTTTATCCACTACGGAAACTCAATCTCCCACAGTGGATATCTTGACTGATTCATTTATTCCAGAAAATGAAATAAAGGATGTAAGTACTTCCTCTTCTGTTAATCCTGTTTCTTCTACAACTCCGGGATCGGCGGTAAAAAAACCATTGAAGAAATGAATGAGTACCGATATGTTCCTGCGCATCGTTGGAGCAATTATTCTCGTTGCATCTATATTTTTCGGTGCATTTCTTTCCTATATAGTATTCAATCCGGGACAGGCTGGTTTTTTTATCTCTTTTGGTATTAATCCATGAGATATAGCACGACTTCTGAAGCAATTAGTAAGCTCCATGTTCGGGGTAGTTACCTTTATACTTTCTGTCGTATGGATAGTATTTCTTTTCCAAGCTATCCTCACAAAGAAAGAATATAAGAAAAAGAAAACAATCTCGATTATCCTCTCATTCTTTTTCGGTATCCTGCTTTTCTCCGAGATAACTCTCTGGGCTTTTCTCGTACAGAAAATCAATGCAACCGATTATGAAAACCCGAATGGGGGAGTAGTAGTATATGATAATGAGAAACTCATTTCTGAACGTTTCAAAGACAATGCTTTAATGAATAATTTCGATAATCTTATCGGACCGATCGAACTCAAATTCGACCTGAAATCGGATGCAAATTTTGTTGGGAAAATGATTAATATCGAAAATTACAAGATTAATTTCGATGGAGCAAAATGTCAGCAAGGAAATTCTTCTATTGTTGAATGAGTGAATCCCCAGGATGATAAGAGTATTATCTGTATTTTTGATGAAGCAAGAGTCTATAAGCCAACTGGAGTATATGAAGGACTTGACCGAGTAACTCGCAAACCGAAAGTAATTCCTATTAATTTCCATACTGTTCAAATCATCTGAGTAGTGGATGTAAAAAAAACAAAAACCTCTTTTACTTATGATGCTTCCCGTCTTATAAGTCTTGGAAAGATAAATTGGTATACAGAAAAAAATGGTGATACGCCTGTAAGTGTTGAGAAAATTGTTTCCATTACTATGGAGAAAGATGAACAAGTTCTCTGTCTCAGGGTACTCTCTGAAACAGCTTGCGATAAATTATTTATAATCCCCAAAGGAAGCTCAGGTGTTGTAGCAAAAATCGTACACGAACAAGATCAGGTAAATCCATTTTTATATACATTTCATATTGAAGATGCGGTTGTAAAAAATGCTGAGATTACTGGATATAAATGGATAGTCGATAGAACAACAGTGTGTACAGAAGAAGTATGTGAAATAAATTTCATAAAATATCGCGATGTAGAAATGACGTTGATTCTCTCTGATTCTGCTTGAGGAACAACAGAATTGAAGGATAATTTCAGTATTCTTCAACCTATGCAATTGATTAATTGATGAGATGGGAAGACAACGTACAGTCCGTCGCTACTAAAGATAAAAGATACGACTGGTAAATCTCTGATTGAAAATACATACAATAGATCTATCAAAGCATATCTTATCTCCGATGCAATTGCTCCTATGATTGTAGGTTTTGATGCAACGGATGTAAAGGTGGAAAATATTTGATATGAACTCGATAAAGTTGAATGGGACTTTAATGAAGATAGAGTATTTGAGAAAATTGGATTCAAAACAGAATATGAACTCATAGAAGGGAAACGTTATACCTTTATAGTGCGTTATACTTTCTTAAATAGAGAAAAAGGAATTACTATTCCGATAGAAGAAAAAATAATCTTCGAACCAGAAAAGAAAGATATCGCTATCAACTTGAAGCTTACACAAGATTCCGAATATGCTCCGACTATCGTTCATGTTGATGGATCTGCAAGTACTCCAAAAATTGGAACAATCATAAAATTTATATATGATTTCGGTGAAGGGAAGTGAGCTATCGAGGGAGATGCCATACAAAATTATCAGTATAATTTTCCTGGAACATATATCATTACATTTACGACAATTCGAGATGATGGAATAAAAGAAAGTACTTCCAGAAAGATAGTATTAAAAGATACTCCGAAACGAATTGTATTGAATACGAGTGTATCATCAGGTATGGTTGGTAAACCAATTGATTTCGATATCAATGGAACTGTTGGACAGATAGATTCATATAATTGGGAATTTTGAGATGGAAATACTTCCATGGAAGCAAATCCTACACATACATATCTTAGTTCAGGAAAATTCGTTATAAAAATCAATATAATATATGCTGATGGAACAATGAAATCAGCAGATAAAGAGATAGTCATTGTTGAATAATATTCATAAAAATATCCTACAAAGACTGTCTTTGTAGGATATTTTTAAAAATTCTTTTTCCAATTTGTGAGGGTAGTTTCTAGATTGAGTATATATGGTTTCGAAGTTTTGGAATTATCTACCCATTGCACAATACTGTTTATTTTTAGATGATTACTATCCGGATTACGGATCTGAATTTCTCTGGTAAAAATGGTTTTACAATTGGAAGTTACCGAGGAGGTACATGGTGTGTTATTCCCGGAACTTACGGCAAATCCATTGGAATCGAGAAATATAGGAAATTGTTCTTTATATAGATTGTATGCTGAATTGGGAGTTATAGTTCCTGAAAGCGTCCAAAGCGTTCCGCTCTGAACGAGAAGATATGATCCGGTTGAAAAATTTCTATTTCCTGACGTATCTCCTATGCAGAGTGGATCATAATTTTTTACTTTCCAGCAGTTATCATAATCATTGGAGAATTTAATCCAGTTCGAATCACGAATATTTTCGACCGCTTCGATTCATTCTCGAGCTATATTAATGGCTTTAAGACGATTTTCCGCGCCGATGGAAATCTTCTGACCGCTATTGAGAATTCCATAAGTGCCCACTATTCCGATAGTAAGAATAACGATAACAACCATTACCTCGATAATGGAATTTCCGCGTTGATTTTTAAGCATAGTCTCCAAAAAGAAAAATTAAAGACTTACTAACTTTGTGTACTGCTTCCGGTAGAAGTTGATTCGTTATTTACAGGAATAGTTACAGGTATTGGAGCTTCTTTTTTCTCTTTTACTATAGTAAAGAGATTGGTAAAAAGAAGCTCGTCGTTTTCTCCATAATATTTAATGGCATACAGATTAATTCCATCGTTCATTGTTCCATAGTCTTTATTTGCGAAATAGTACCAAGAAGTTCCGAGAGGTGTAAATTTCGTAAGACGAAAATCATTGACAGTGATATATTTTACCACTCCTTTATTTACACGCCCTTCTATACGAACGATATCCTCGGTGGTTTTATAAGGATTTTCCGTTGGAGAAATAATCCGAAAGTCTTTATCTGAGATAGGATAGGTCGTAACTGACGGTTTTTGACTTGCATTGTTTTTTCCTGCTTTCTCTGAGGTATAGATAGTGAGAACTCCTTTTGTACCAGAAATAATATTCCCATCACTATCATACGCCTTATAAACAAGATTATTAATAGGATTAATAAGAGGAAATCCTTTATATAAAAAGCTTTGGTTTTCTTTGTCGATAAGAACTTCTTTATCATTAATGGTGATTTTTACAATCTGAGAATTCATAAGTTTTCCTTCTATATCCACCTGATTTGCATCCACTGAAGATTCATCTTCCGGTGAAGTAATAATAAGCCCCACTTTTGAATTTTTCGAAAGAACTGATCCAGATCCATTACTTGATGTGTTTCCACTTCCTGTTTCGTTTGCTATATTAAGAGAAGCAAGAAGAGAATCTCCATTGTGATTTATAAAAAGATCCGTTGTTTTTATATAGTCGCTCAAAGGTTCGATTTTGCTTGAAAATTGCAAAGTAGTATTCGTGAGATCATTTTTCATGATAGTAAGCTGTTGTCCTACACCAATATTCTCAGGAGATCGTTTATTGGAATAATCCGCTACAGTAGCGCTTCCTTTAAGGATATAGATATTGCTCGCTATAGCATTTTGGCTGAGAATTACGATAGAGTTATTGCTTGGTACAACTGAAAAATTCACAAGTTTTATATTCAAATCTCCTGTGCTGGAATCGGCAAGCAGATCGGCATTATTAAGAGAAATAGTTTGTTTTCCATCAATAATTCCTTCGTATTTCACTTCTCCTCATTTTCCTATGAAAATTTTGGAAGTGGTGTTTTCGAAGTCTCCTTCCGCTTCACCGGAAACAACAGCAAGCTTGCTATCTGTTGCAAACATTTTCGTTGCCCCATCGATACGTTTCTTGGAATCACCAGACATATAAATGTATATTTCGGATTGTTCTTGTTTCGGTGTTACAGTCAGAAAAGATCCTGTCTGATTCACAGAAGACGTTTCGGAAAAAATATAGCGTATCACTAGAATAAGAACAATAAGTGCTATAACAAATGGAACAATAAAAGAAAAAGAACTGCCTCCTATTATAGGAGAGGAATTTCATCGATTTCTGAGACGAGTCATAGAAAAAATATTTAGAAAAATAATTAGATACTCTGAATATACGCAAAATGACGTAGGAATCAAGCGGAAATGACAATAAAAAACATTTCCTCATATATAAAGGGAAATGTTTTTTTATATTTGAGAATTATTATTCTTTTGAAAGCGTTTTCGGGATAATCGCCTCAACTGCGGCATACGTAGCATCTTTTCCTTTCGGAATCCGTATGGAGACAGAATCTCCGATTTCTCACTTAATAAACGTTACTGCGGCGAGAAGGGTATTATAGGTCTTTCCATCGGCGATGACTTGGAATCGGTCCTTATTCTTGGTCAGAATCCCTATCTTCGTTTCGTGTTCGATTTCTTCTATAATCTTGTAAGTAATCTTTCCATCACTATGTATAATCGCTTTGAGCTTGCTTCCTTGTACGAGTTTGGATTTTGATGCGTAGTTCTGAGGAACCGGATACATCGCTCCATCTGATCCGAGCATAGCTTCTCCAGTAAATACTCATTCTATAATTTTCTCGTCTCCGCTCGTATAGTTCGAGAGTCCGGAAGCATCAAGGTATTCGAGTTCTTTTTTAAGTTCGGTATCATTACTCATAGTTGCGAGAATCTTTTTCGCGGAAATGATGGATTTCTGCGCACTATCGAGAAAATCCTTGATAGCCATAAGCTTCTTTGGTTCGAGCATATATGTGTTTTTATTAGATAAGTTTGATGTCAGTATATTCCATAATGTGTTTTTTTCCAAAGAAATGAGTATTGACGGTAGGAGAAAGTATGTCTTGAATGAGAAATTTAAAGCCGCCATCGCTGGCGGCTTATTTTGAGGTGAAAATTTACGCGTAAACGTCAATTTTCTCAGAGGGGATTTCGGGCACTGAATTTCCAGATACTGGATCTCGCAGACCGCGAACTTCTACCAATTGCTGCGCTCCCTTTGAAAGCGGGGCCGGATTTTGCGCCCTGAGTTCATCGAAGCTTTTTTGATCGGTCGTGAAACCGAGATTCTGCCTGGTAAAGTAACTTGGAGCGATACCAGTATTATTTGTGTTTATTTGCATNACTTGACTCCTATCTTTTTATTTTCTCTTTTCCAGACCTGGATTAGAGAGTTTCCTTTCGGGAACATCGGGTATTGTATACGAATTTTTTTATTGTCAAGCATTTTCTAAAATTAATAAGAGAATATCTAGTATTAATTAGAATTTATACCAAAAAAAAGTCAATATCTCTTTTTTTGTATGGGTAGTGTTTTTATGTTAATATAAAGGAAATACTAACTCATATCATATGTCACAAATAGATAATATTTCTTCTAAACAAACGGTCGTTCCGCACGATTATCAAGACAAAGAAGTGGATAACGAAGGTTTTTTCTCCTCGATAGAAGAACAACTTCCATCGATTCTTTCAAGTGCAGAAATCTGGAAACAGACACGTTCGGAACTTTTTGAATTAAGGCAAATTCTTACTCAGATGAAGAAACAGAAATTCATTCATGGTGTGACCGAATGGACTGCTCAAGAGCAGAAATATTTCTTCAAAAAAGTTCAAAATGAAGTAGTGGACGCTGGTATAATGNCATCTGCACAAATCAAACAGAAATTTCAATCTCTCATAGAAGATGAAATTTGGCGGGAGATTAATGATAACGGAAAAAAAGACTATAGTATTCAAGATGCTGATGGAAATACAATGCTCCTGAATATGGGAACATATCAACAATTCCTTGATACAAGCTTTCTTTTTACAAAAGAAACAAGTATTATTCCATTGGATCTCAAACTGACTGTCAACAAGACGGAAACTGTGGAAAATGCCAAAAAAATACTCAAAAAATACGATGGAAAGTATAATGCACTTGTTTTGGTAGATATTGAAAATCATCCGATAGGAATCGTAAAATCCAATACGCTCCAGAAATATGAAAAAACAGGAAACATAACTCTTGAGAACATAGAATTCCTTTCTGGTATTTCCGGATATTACACGACATCGAGTGACGAAGTGAAAGAAATTATGCAAGAACAGGGAATAAATATTCTTCCTATTGTCGATTCAAATACACAAATCCTTATAGGAATTTTGACTAGTCATTCGCTTATAAAAAAAGAACTTCAATATTATTCCGCTACTTCACTTACGAAACTCAGCCTGGAAGTCGGAATGAAGATGAATGCATAGAAAATACAGACATAAAAAAGAACCCGCCACGGCGGGTTCTTTTTTCGGATTTTTGTAAGAAAAAATCCGTACATGCGAGGCATATGTCGAATGAAAGATGCCTATGTACGGATGATTTTTTGTTTTGCCAAGAGTTTTCCATCTACATCCTGGTCGCATCTACTGCATTCCCGTCTTTTTTGCGAGTATGACGAGCTCGTTTCATAGAGAAAAAATCCTTTCGCTCATATGAGATTTTTATTGTACAAATTTTATTGGAATTTGTTTTTGTTTTTATGCTTGTGGCAAGATGGATTCACCTCGTTAAGCAGTAGATAAATATATCATAGTATATAAAAAATTAATTGTCAAATTTTTGATATATATTTTAATAAGTATTTGCTGTATCTCGATTAGAATCGAATAAAAGCGAAGTAATTCAAGTGCAAATCGAAGCTATTTAGCTCCCCTTGTGGGTCACTGGAATGAACCGTACGAAGCCAGTACGGTGAATGAGGAAACGGAGATTTAAACTTGAAGAACGAACTTTTATCGGTTCTAATTTTATTTTTCTGTTGCTCGGTATACTCATTGCCACCCTTCTGGAACTCCTTCTTCTATGAGTTTTCCGCATCGCTCCAGGAACGTAAGGGAAGGTGCGTCATCGAAATCCTTGTAGAGTCTTTCGAAAATTTTCCGTCATTCCACGATATTTCCAATAGTATAAAATTCCAATGCTTTCTCGAATTCCTTGATAAGTTCCAATTTCTCCTGAGGAACTTTTCCGATCTCTCCGACGAGTTCGTAAATGAAAACAGGTTTTTCCTTTCATTTTACTTGAATGGAATCAAGTTTACGAAATACGAAGAATCATTTTGATTCTTCCATAACACTCTCTCCTACACAAATAAGTGTACCATAGAGTTTGTTGATTCCTTCGAACCTGGATGCGGTATTAACAGAATCTCCGAGAGCAGTATATTCGATTTTTTTCCCGACACTTCCTATATTTCCTACAACTGCGACTCATTTGTTAATTCCCATACGAACACTGATTTCAAATCCATGATCTTTTTTAAATTCTTTGTTAATGTCCTGAATTTTTTTCTGTTGAGCAAGTGCTGATCGGCAGGCGAGAATAGTTTGTTCCTGTTCATCTCCCCCGAATGCTCCCCAAAGGGCCATAACAGCATCTCATTCATACTTGTTGATAAATCCTCGATTATGCATGATAATATCGGAAACCTCCTTGAGATAAATGGAAAGGAAATGTACAAGCTCTTCNGGTTCCATATTTTCTGATATACTTGTGAATCCAGCAATATCCGAAAAAAAGCTGGTTATATTCATACGTTTTCCATCGAGTTTTACTTCTTCGAATTTATCAAGAATATTAACTACAAGCTCTTCCGATAGATATTGAGAAAGGGCTCATTTAAGAGCACGTTTTCAAGATTCTTCGTATATATATTTATACCCGGTAACAAAAAGCGTTGTGAGTATAACAATAAGTATGAGTTGTACTGGAAGGGTGAATAATCTCTGCGAGATATCAAAATACCATATTTCTGCACCAAAGAGTATAATAAAGCCCACCAATAAAAAAAGGAATTGAAATATCCTATTCTTGGCATAAAGAGTAAAAAGCACGAGAAGAAAAGTAAGTGCAACGAGCATTACGAGTTCTTTCCATCTTTCCACTTCCACTATGTATTTCTGATTAAGAACGGTATTTATCATATTCGCATGAACGAATATTCCATCCTGGATTCCGCTTGGAGTATTGAATTTATCGTACAATGCCGTTGCGGTAGAACCAATAAGAATGATATTACCCTTTACGAGATTGGGATTATAATTCCCATTATATACATCCACAAAAGAGATTTCTTGGAATTTTGATCCTTCTGGAAGATAATTTATGAAAATATCCCGTGCGTTTCTGGAAGAATACGGAGCTTGAATATTTTCATTTATACCATTGAATTGGTATACCATTCATTGTAATTTCGCAGGAATTATATCTTTTTTCGTATTGGATTGAAAATATTTTTGCAGGACTTCGAATGAAAATGCTCTATCTCATCTTTCCTGAGGGATTATACTGTACACAGTTGAATTATAGGTATTGAGTTTCGGATGAAAATGTCCGATTCAGAGAGCGTTTTCTCGAAAAATGGAAATAGGATAGAGTTTTTCCGTAAGGGAAAAACCAAGTATGACATTCCCAGTGTTTTTTATTGATTTTTCTAGAGTAACATCCTCTTCCGATTTCTCGGAAAAAAGTACGTCTATTCCGACAATGGATGCACCATCTTTTTTGAGATTATCTATGACTTTTGCATAATAAGCTCGCTTAAAATTCTGAAATCTTCAAAGTCATTCATTGTCCGAAAGGGTTTTATTATCAATGGTAACGATAGTGATATTTTTGTTGGCAATCTCATTTTTACCATACTTAGTAAAGAGAATATTTTTTATTCAGAGATTTGCTTCCTGTATGAAAATCCCGGTAAAATTTCCGATAACAGGAAATCTTTCAAGACTTAAAATAGTGACAAGTGTTATGATAAGAATAGAGAGAAAAAAAGAAATGATTCTCTTATCATGGGCTATTTTTTTGAGATTCATATAAAATTTTGAGTTATGCTACTGGAAAAGTTTATCGAATTCATCGGAAAAACTATTACGGATACTATCCGCTGCATCGTTTATTTTTTGAAGACTCTCAGGAGTTATTTCTTTTTTCGCTTCTTCTAGAATATTCTTCTCTCCTATAGTTTTTATAATTGTCTGTTTCATATCTTCCAAAGTCTTGTTGAGATTTTGTAAATTTTCCTGTTTAGCAGCATTTTTCAGAGAATTTATGAGATTTTGATCCGCCCCCTGTTTTATATAGTCATTGAGTTTTAACTGAAGTGATTCTATGCTTCCAGTTCCGAGTTTTACGACATTCCAAGAATCGTAAATCGTAGAACGGGCAAAGTCATCAAGAAAGGCTTTCTTTTTATCGGTTGCCGCAGTTTTAACAATAACATCTCGAAGTTTCATCTTGGTGTCCAAAAGTTCGGAAGTATTTCTGAGCCCGTAAATACTTTGATATAGGTCCATAAGACGCCCNGAATTACTCGTTGTTCTTATTTCGTTTTCCAGAAGGGACTGGAGGGAGGAATCAGTCTTTTTGAGGCCAATTTTTCTGAGAACAATATCCATATAATTCGTTTTCCCCGTAATTCCGAGAATCTGTTTATTGAGATTTTCTAGTCTTTCATTTAAGTAAATAAGATCCGCATCGTTATTAATTTTATTCCATGTTTCATCGATTTTCTCTCGTATAATAGCTTTACGTGTATCAGTATCAAATACTCAACCAGCTACGACAAAAACGCTTCCGGTATGACTTTGAATATCTTCAACAGAAATAGCATGATCAATGGTATGAATATATTTACGATCGAGATTTACTTCAAATACTGTTCCGCGAACTGCCGCAAGCGATGTATTATTATTGAAGCGTTCATGGAAATAAGAATCCCCGAACATATATTTTACGACATTTGACCAAGTTTTTCCTTCTTCTAGACTGAAATCTATTTGTATATCTTCATTTGCGGTTCTCGCGTGTATTTCATTAATTTTAATGGAGGTTTTTTCTCCAAGTCGGGTAATACTCCCATCAGGCCAGAAAATAGTTGCTGTAGAATCAAGCGTCTTGATTTTATCTCACACAAAAATAAGTTCTTGCTGATTTTCCTCGACTGTAATAAGTTTATCGCGAATAACAAGGGTTTTTCCTTTTGTTGAAAGTACGTAGGGATCCACTTTCTCGGCTACAACGATAGGTCCTTTGGAGAAATCGGAAAAAAGAAGCAATCATATAATTGCAAATAATCCCCACATAATAAGGGAAATCGCATTTTTTCTAAAAAACTGCTTAGGAGCTTCCAGAGAATTCTGCATAAAAATTATGAAAAAAAATATTTTTGGATAGTATATCCAAAAAAAAAGGAAAATACAATTCTTCTATGAAAAAACGCTACCAATACATCCTCTTCTGTCTTCTTATTCTCATTGTTTATGAGGTATATCTTGTCGTATTGTATAAATACAAGGATTTCCAGATTAATTCCTACTTATCATACATAATAGCAGAAAATGGAAAAATAGAAGAATCCATAGAACAAAAAAAAGAACGTCTTGCATATGTAAAAACCAATGCTTTTCTCGATAAAATTGCAAAAACTTCCCAAAATAAGAAAAATCCGTGAGAAGAAGTAGTTGTTCTCGTAACCGATCAGGAAGTGGAAGAATACAAAAGAATCGATACGAACAAACAAATGATCGGAGGAGCGAAGCAGGAAGTTTCCAAGACGCTTGGTATGACGAACAGTGAAAAATGGATATATTATATATTCCATATCGATACACGAAACGACTAATAAAAATCCCCGTTTGAACGGGGATTTTTAGACTAAAACGGAATATCTTCGATATTAATTTCTTCTTCTNCTTTAGGAGTTGTTTTTTTTGCTTTGATAGGAGAAACTTCTTCCGGAGTTTCCTGAGAGAAAGAATCACTTCGTTCTTCTCTTTTACCAGAAAGCATAATAAGATTATCTGCTACTACTTCTGTTTTATATTTTTTCGCTCCTGTTGGATCATCCCAACTTCGAGTCTGAAGACGTCCTTCAAGGTATACTTTTTGTCCTTTCGTAAGGTATTGCTCTACGATATTCGCGAGAGAACCCCAGATAACGATATTGTGAAATTCTACTTGTTCTTGTTTNATTCCTGATGCNTCTTTCCATACACGGTTTGTTGCAACGGAAAAGTTAGCAACCTTCTGTCCATTNGGTGTTTCTTTTACTTCTGGAGTAGCAGTAAGATTTCCTATAAGNTGTACCTTGTTGAGCGAATTCATAAAAAGAATTGGTAAAAAGATAAAAGTACAAGCGTAATGATAGAGAAAAAAAATAGAAGTGCAAATCTTTTTAAAAAAATCCTATGAAAGCGTGCTTTCATAGGATTTTTATTATATTATAATAATTAAGGAGTACTCGTTACTCATGAAAGAACTTCATCGACAATATTTGTTTCAGAAGAAACTCCTGTCATCGCATCAATCTTATTTTGAATAATCGCTCGAATTTCTTCAAGTTGAGCAAGGAAATTATCTTTTTTTGCTTGAACAAGAGTACTTGCGTTAATCTTTGTTACCGCTTTGTCGATATTAGAAAGAACTCTGTTGAGTTTTTCTAAAGCGATATTTTCAATTGCGGCAACGAGTTGTGTATGAAGCTTCTCTGAAAGAGCTTTTCTTTTTGCTTTTGTTTCCTGTTTGAATTCCTGACGTTGTTCTTTTGCTTTATCCTTAAACTCCATTAGNTGTTCCTTNTTTTTCTGTTCTATATTCTTTCTCTCTTCTTTAAGCTTTTGTTCTAAAAGAGCTCGTTCATTTCTTATTTTTCCCTGAGCTTCTTCTATTTTTGCCTTACAATCGATCCCGGAAATATTTTTCACTTTCACATAGTTCATACATTGTGCATAAAGATCTTGTATTTTTTTAGTATTTTCAACAGATGTTGTATCTGTCGCTGAAACGGAGGAATTACTCGAATCAGTATCT
>Ga0051980_10001141_pt1 | contig 19902 bp, 30 predicted proteins | sample CryGey13umfilter_2_FD_55014 | JGI IMG/M metagenome (GOLD analysis project Ga0051980, IMG submission 55014) | Groundwater microbial communities from aquifer in Utah, USA - Crystal Geyser 4/9/14 3 um filter | ecosystem: Environmental > Aquatic > Deep subsurface > Groundwater | place: USA: Utah...
TGGCAATCAGGAACAGGCATTATTTCTTAGAATTAAAAATAATTTAAATTAAATTATTTTTTCATTTTTATTATTCGAAAAACTTTACTATTACAAACAGAACAAATTCCTCTAACAGCATGTCTGCCATTTTTCATAATGGATTTTTCTGGACTTTTGATTGTACGTTTAATTTTACATTTTACACAATAAGCATCATATGTATTATATTCAAAAGAAATACTCTCATTTTTTCTCGGATTATGAAGATTATGTTCAATATCGTCAAGTTTTTTATTTTGTTTTCGTAGAGTTTGAATTATTTCATGTTCAATATCAATGGCTTCGAGTTTTTCAATTTCTTTTTCTAATTCCTTTACTTTTGATAATTGTTCATATGTTGGGTCATCTGAAGTATTCAATCGAATAGATAGTATATTTTCTAATTCATCAATTTGTTGCTGTAAATCATTTACTTGTATTAATTGCTCAGGTGTAGCTTCTTCAGATATATCATTATCAGAGTTTGATTTTTGTAGATTTTGATTAGCGAGTATATTTTCTAATTCATCAATTTGTTGCTGTAAATCATTTACTTGTATTAATTGCTCAGGTGTAGCTTCCTCTGTCTCTTCTATTGGTTTGGGTGCAAGATCTAATTCTTGAGGAAGTTCGTCTGTGGATTCTTTTGGTAGTGAGCCTCTAGGACTTGAGAACGATTCTTCTATTGGTTCTGATTTAGTCTCTAATTCTTGGATTAGTTTTTCTAATTGCTCTAATCTAGCCAATTGTTCAGNTGTAGCTTCCTCTGTCTCTTCTANTGGTTTGGGTGCAAGATCTAATTCTTGAGGAANTTCAGATTTCACAACCAAGTATTCTGGTATGTCACCTAAATAATCAAATGCCACTTTATTTCCATCTACACGAAGATATGGATTACCAGAAATAGAAAAAGAACGAATTTGATGTCCTTTTTTCCAGGAATTTTTTCCACTGTAAATGGTAATGTAAAATAAACCATTTTTGATATCAGATGCAATAGTTAAACGATCTACAGGTTTGCCAACAGTAATTCCATTATCGGTATCTTGATGTCTAATAGCAACATAAATCAAATTTTCATGATCATAACTTACTTTAGAAATTAAATAATCTGCCCATTTGGTCACTAAAAAATAGTGATTAGTTTCTACTAAATAAGCGATCTTAATTGTGACGTCTTATTGTTTTATTTTTTCAAAAGTTCATCATAATAATTCATCAGAAGATCTAAGATAGTGCGATAGTAAAGAAATCAAATTTATGAGTGTTTCATTACAAGACATACAACAGTCAGGCTCAAAAAATAAGATTATAATTGGCACTATATCAATACCAACAAATGGAGATTTCTATTGAACCATGGAAAAAATTAATCATTCATGAGGTAATTGAATATAGATTTGAGGATTGGGTAAAACAAATAGCTTTTAGCACACGATCATCAGGAGGTGGTATTCCAACTATGCAGTGGACAAATGGAATAGTTTTTTCTCCAGCAAATTTTCCAACAACAAATTCTACTGTTGAGGAACAACTGAAAGGCATTCTACATTGGTCATCAGTGTCATTTGCAATTAAAGAAAAATTTGAGAAACAAATTGTCAAGGAAAATGCTACAATAAATTTAGTGGATGTAAGTGTAAATGAAATTTTTAAAGAATTAGCTACTAGTTTAANATCTCAATCAAAATATACCAATTTAGAATCTAATAAAACNNAATGAATATTGAAGAAATAATAAAAAAACTNGAAATTTCCTTAAAACAGATTAAACAGTATGAACCTGATCCATATTACGTAAATTATTTTTTTAATCAATTTNTCAATGAAAGAAATAACATAATTTCAGGAATTTTTGAAGAAGCTAATANAGATTTTGGGTTATTTGTAANAGGGCAAATTACTGAAAAAAACTTTCATGAGAAAGCAAAATTGAAGAAAGATGAAAATGCCATAAGATTTTCAGAGTGGTTTAAAGAAACATTCATCGAAGAGCACAAAAATCCGTATCCAAATTTTATGAACAGTATTGATAACTTTAGAAACAAATTTGGAAAATTACCTGAAATTAAAATTATGATTAGAGCATCAAATAGATACAAAGATGATATTAGTCAACAAATCAAAGTTAGTTTGAGTCAAGAGAAAATACGGTCTAAAGAAGAGTTAAAAATTGAAATTAAAAGACAGATGCCCATATTTTTAGAGATCATCAATCATAAAAGACATGAAAATAATGAGCCTAAAGTTGAAGAAGATAATGTTGTTGCTGCAACATTTCTAGATGTTGAAAATCATGAGAATATTGAAATTCTCTATGCTGCAGAAATTTACATTCCAGTAATGAAAAGATTGGTTGAAGAATCAAGGGGAAAAATTAAAGAATTAACACAGCGGAAATAACACGTTCTAAGAAATGCTTGTTTTATTAGATATGTCACATGTTAATCTCAAACTATAAAGTACAAAAAAGAAAAGGCTGATCTCAATTAATTATTTAATGTGATTTTGGCCACATCGAAGTCCAAGTTTCAGCAAATTTTTTCATCATTTCACCATAAGCGTTCATTTGTTCTAATCCAGATGAACTGAGTGCTTTTTGCCAATTTTCAGTAAATTGTTTGAATGTAGATGTACTATTATCACTGATAGCTTTTTGCCAATTTTCTCCAAATTCCTTGAATGCATTAATTCCTACTTCGTTGAGAGCTTTTTGCCAATTTTCTCCAAATAACTTCATTGTTTCAGTACTAGATTCAACAGTTGCTTTGTCCCAAACTTCATTGAATTTTGATTGCATATCATTACTTGCAGTTTGGATTTGTTCAAAAAGAGATTTCCAATTTTCAAGTGATCTGGTNTATTCTTGCCATAATGAATCCCATTCAGTATTTTTTTCTTGGTCAGACATTAACTAAGCATAACTTTCATTATTCTTAAATGGATCCCTAAAAATCAGGTATTATTTTAAACGATTTTGNAATCGTTTTTCCATTCTAATTTTACCCTCTTCAAATTTTATTCTATCTTCATCTGTTTTGAGAGATAATTTTGGGACATGTATGGGTTTTCCAGTCTCATCTAATGCAACAAAAGTAACAAATGCAGTTCCAGTTGTAGTTTTGATTCCAGTTACAATATCCTCAGCTTCAGCTTTGACTTCTATTTCCATAGAAGAATTATGGATATAGTTAATTCTTGCATCAAGTTTTAGGACATTTCCAACAAAAACAGGTTTTAGAAAATTGACACTATCCATACAAACAGTTACGGCATTGGATTGAGAATGTCGCTGAGCAACAATACCAGCTACCATGTCAATATGTTTTAGAATTTCACCACCAAAAACATTACCAGCAGGATTTGCGTCAGAAGGAAACATTCTGACAATTACTTCAGCATGAGATTCAGAAGGGCTTTTTTCTATACGAGTTGGAGTCATTGTATACTCAGGTGCATCTGAATTCATCCAATTTAATCTAAACAGTTGTTTTCATTATTTGAAATATTTTTTTAGGTTAATTTTATCTATTTTAGGAATTTTTGCAAGTTCGAATCCCTCTGGTCTTTTTGAAAGAGAGCGTGTTGCATCAATTCCCATTTTGGCCGTTTGCAATTTCTTTTGATCACTAGAGGGATCAAGGCTAGATCCACGCACCTTAGAAAGAATTATCAAATCTTTATCAGCTTGAAATCGAGTTGCCATAGCATATTCTACTGCGTCTGCACTATTGGGATCAATATCCTCATCTACAATAGTAACCTGTTTTAGAGATCTATGAGATTCAAAAGTTTTCTTGATAATTTTCTTTGGATCAGAATCTGATTTCTTTTTGATTTGTACAACAGCATGAAGCCAATTACAACCACCATTAGTCATTGAAACTTGTTTTGTTTGAGGAAATGATTTCTTCAATTCTCCATTTAACTTAGATTCAATTGGCATGCCCATTAACAATCTATGTTCAGAATAACCAGATAATACNTCATGAAAAATTGGGTTATTTCTAAAATAGAGATTTTCTAATTCAAAGACAGGCTGTTCTCTTTTATGATCATATGTTTGAAGCATTTCCACCATCCATTCAGGATGAGTTTTATCTTGAAGAATTTTTCCTTCCATAACAATTTCAGATCCTGAAGGAACATTCAGTTTACTAAAAGGTAATTTTGCCAGAGTTAGTTTTCCACCCAAAAGTGAATTTGCTATATCAATTTCNTCTTTTCCCCAATCTGCTTGATACGCTCCAGCAATGGAAACTGCAGGATGAACACCCACAGTAATTGCGATTTTGAGATCTTCTCCGTGCTCTTTTGCATCAATAAAACATCTGTGAAGATGTCTACCTTCTACCATTCTAATAGAAAAATGGGTTTTATCAATAGGCATTAATCTGTGGAAAGAAGAATTTTGTTTTCCTGTTTCAGGATTTTTANCATATGCAATAGATGATGTGATAAATGGNCCAGATTCTTTTTCAAAATGAGTGACAATAGGCATAGAAAAAAGATTTTTTGACTTGTTTTCCATGAATTTNCCTGATGAGATGATTTTTGGTTTTTTAGCTGTTTTAATTGCTGAAATAACCTTTTCGTGTATGTTAAATTCTGTTCCACCAACTGCAACCCCAAATCGCTTTCTAGTTCCAACTAAATTAGAAACTAAANGAAAGTTACTTTCTTTGATATTTTCAAACAAGACAGCATAAGAACCGTCAACCTTAGCAGTGATTCCAGCGATTTCAAATTTTGTAGAAACTTCAGTTTTCACAGTTTTAAGTTCTTGAGTCTTCATAATTTGTGAAATATAATTTCTTAAATCACTCATTCTCTATCATCTCTATAATCTCAGACATTAAGGCTTTTGCAGTATTTGGTTCCAATGGTTTTTGAATGAATGTTGAGACTAGAGCAATCCCCCTCATTCTAGTGCTGATTCGTTCAGCAATTAATTTTAAAAAAAGAGATTCTGATCTAGATGGAATGATAGTGGTTGTGATCGGAGTAGGCCCAGTTGCTAAGGAAACAACCATTGAACCTAGTTTGTTAGAACCTTCAGTGACAGAAACAAAATACCCGTTTTCAAATTTTTGAATTTGTAAAGAAAAACTACGACTCTCCAAATTTACCATTCTATGGAAAAATCCATTTGGAGAGGTCAACAAGCTATGAACGAGTCTTATGCTTTTATTGCTATTGATTCATTTGACTGAGAAGATATAACTTCAGTATTCTTCTTGCAATTCTTTTCATGTTTGTCTGGATAGATAAACAGTTTTTCACAGTATTTGCATGGAGTTTTTTCCTTAGTCATTGCTTTGGATTTTGTTGTTTTGGCTTTAGCAGTTTTAGCTTTTGATTTGGCTTTTGTTTTAATTTTAACTTCTTGAATTTCTGATTCAATATCAGTAGCTGCTTTAGCTTCAATAGAATCAGCCTCAACTCTAGCCCGTAATTTTGCTTTGTATTTCAAATTACGTGGTTTTGTTCTTAATCTATATCCACAACATGGACACCAAAGTCCTTCCCATTTGATGAATATTTCACAAATTTGGCATCGACGTTGTCCAGAAGCATATCTTCCAGTGCCAACAGGCTTTTGAGCCTTGTATCTAACACAAATTCCTTTACAAGTCATCTTGGTATTATCATATAGAATTCATAACTATATAAGCATGGATCGATTAAATTTATAAAAAATAATCATAAAACTTGTAAAAATTTCATGTTATATATCGATCAAAATTATTATTTTCAAATAAAAAGTCGAAACCTTCAATAAATATGTATAGCTGATTCCAAGACATTATTTTTTGAAAAAATAACATTTACAATATTGTTGTTTGATAAATAATTTCATATTTTTCAAAAAATAATGAAAATTTATGAGAAAGTCATGCTTTCATTATTACATCAATTAAAGAGAATAAAACATAGTTAATTTTTCTTAAAATTGTAAACATGATTTTGATAGAAACTTNCAAAAAATTAAATTTTAAAAAATAAATTTTNAACCTGTGATTGATAAAGGNAAGATGGATTGCCTGAATCCTTCTCTTTGGGAGATATATTTTGCTGAAAGCATGTCTCGTTTTCCTCTTTGATTGAAGTTTTTAATTTTCAAACTGGTTTTATGCTCATCCACAAATTCTAATTCAAACGATGAACAAAAATTCAAATTAAGCATTGTTGCAATCTGTTTAGCAATTTTCATATTTCCATTTCCGATTTTGATGATTTTTCGTTTTGCACGCAGACCCCCTAAAATTCCTATAATATAAGAAACCAACTCATCAATTGAAGAGTGAAATGAGCTTCCAATCTCTATTCCATAATAAAATATAGACAATCCGATTCTTTGTCCTGGATCGATTCCTAAAATTAATGTCTCTTCGTCAAAATCTAGATTAAGTTTTTGCATCATCATGCCTCGAATTACGATAGGAGGTAGTTCTAAGATATCTTCATGAAGTAATAGTTTGTCATATTTTTTTGGAGCTTCCTTTCTAGTGGTAAATATAAAATAATCAGGGCAATTTAGAATTTCTTCAGGCAATATAGAATCAAAAGATAGTTTCATTGTCTTCAAAAAAGTTGAAAATCTATAGTATGGTTTACCATACGTAGTTGCAATTCCAATACGAGTATATTGTAAGGGATCTATATTTTATAAAACAAAATACAAGATTTAGGTTTATGCCTTCAAAACAGTTGACACCACATGTTTGACTGCTTCATCAAAATTAGCATCTATTTTAGACTGAATTTCAGATAGTTTAGCATCGCCATCTTGGATAATTTTTGCAGATTCGGATGTTGCTTTATCTTTTGAAGCATTGATTAGAATTTCAGCTTCTTTTGTGGCCATCTCTCTAGTTTTTTCTAATAAAACATCGATTTCAGATAGTGCTTTCACAGATAATTGTTTTTTCATATCGCCCACCTTACTGTTAAGTGAGTCAAGATCATCTTCTAAAGCATTCAGAGATTTTATAATTCCAGTGACTTTGGATTCAGCCATGCTACTCATTATATCCAAATTTAGGAATTCCATTACTTAAATCATTCATTTTCAGGCACAAAAACCATAAAAACTATAATCATCCAGTAGTCAAAAGTAAGATAGCTCTGGCAAGATCGCCTTCAGCCTCCTCTAAAGCACTTTTTGCCTTTTCTTCATCTACACCAGCTTGTTGGCTAACTAATTGAATATCTTCATCGGAGAAAATTGGTACCTCCAATTCTCTTTCTTCATAGCTATCCGATGTTACCGTAAAAATTGAATTGTCTTTTGCTTTCATTTCAGTAACAGAAGGTTTTGAAATAATAATCTCTTTTTTATCCGTCTTAATTATGACTTCTTGAACATTTGTAAGTTCATTCATATCAAGACCCATTTTGTCCATCATTCTACGCATTTCACGATTCCCGCCACGCATCATGATGTTATTTCCTCATTACGACTTTTTAAACTATCTCTGACCTTCACTGCGACGCCTCTATTGAAATCAGAGATCATATCAGAAGACAAGATCGCCTTTCCAACAGCAATTACTCGATTTTCAAATAAAATTGGAGTATCTGCTGAAATACGTACTTCTTTACCACACCATGTAACATGTTTACAAAATACAGATTTACCATCCTGCACAAACGGGGCGGCATCTTTACTAATTTCTACACAATTTTCTTTAAATTTTTTATTTTTTAATAGAATTTGGGCAAAGTGTGTACTAATGGCCAAACCCCCATCAATTCTCAAAGTACATAGTAATTTTCCTTCATGAGAGACTGTTCTTATTCTACCAGTCTTTCTAGAAAAAGTCATTTCAAGATCTTTTGGTAGTTGTTTAGATACACCACTGCCAAATAATGCATCAATAGTATACTGAAGTTTCAGAACATGATCCATACATACGGTACAATTTTTTCTAAATATTAGTTCAATGTTAAACCATACTACAAGTATGAAACTATATAGAATGGATTTTTCTCTTTAGATCATGGAAAATGGAGAAGAAACAAGGAAAATTCAATTTACAGGAAAATCATCATACATAGTTTCACTGCCAAAACAATGGATAATGGAATTAGGTCTAAAACAAGGAGATCAGATTAGAATGGTTAGAAAAGGTTCATCAACATTAGAACTTTATCCACCAAAATTTGAATCACGAACTCAGAAAATAGAAGATGCGGTGATAGAGATCAATGAAGAAGAAGAAGCATCTTCAATTGTTAGAAAATTAATATCATTGTATTTTTTGGGGTACAAAACAATCAATGTTAAACCAAAAAATGGCAGACTTAGTGGACATCAAAGAAACGCTGTAAAAGAAGCTGTTAAGCGAATGCTAATGGGTTCTGAGATAATTGCAGATTCAAGTGTAGGAATTACAGTTCAAGTTCTTGTCAATTTATTAGAATTAACAGTAGATGGGGCATTCAAACGAATGATTCACTTAGCAAAATCAATGTCAAATGATGCACTTTTAGCAGTAAAAGAGAATAATTTGGAATTAGCACAAGAAGTAATNAATACAGATGATGAAGTAGATAGATTTGGATTTTATATTATTCGTCAATTAAAGATTGCAATACAAAATGAACANATGTTAAAAGAGATGGGATTTAGAAACGCAAGAAATTGTTTGGGATATAGATTGGTTGTAAAAAATATAGAAAGAACAGGNGATCATGCNGCATTTATTGCAAAAGATCTTTTAGAATTTAAAAAACCAGTTAAAAAAGAAATTTTACAAAAGTTACAAGATATGAATGAATTTTGCCTATCTGTCTTGGATGATGCATGTTTAGCATTATTCAAAGAGGATTATAATCAAGCAGAAAGAACCATCACAAAAACAGATGAAGTAGTAAAATTTGAAAAAAAAGTTAGAGATGCTTCAAAATTATTAAAAGATGATGAGGAAATATACAGAGTCAGAAGAATGACTGAAAATATCAGAAGGATTGCAGAATATGCTAGCGATATAGCAGAGATAGTTTTGAATATGAACGTAGAAAAAGCACTAAAAAAATGAAACAATACAATAAAAATAANGATTTAAGATGAATTCAGCGATTTTAATTACATATGATCAAGAAGACTCGATAAATGAGGCCAAAGGGTTATGCAGTACTGCAGGGTACGAAGTAGTCCATGTTATCACTCAAAACTACCTTCAAAAGGCAAAATATGGAATTAGTGGTGGCGTATTAGAAAGACTAGAAGAGATATCTGAAANATTAAGACCAGATGTAATCATATTTGATGAGATTTTAAAACCAAGTCAAAACTATAATCTTGCAACCGCATTACACAGAGAAGTTTTAGATAGAGAAGCACTAATTCTAGAAATTTTTGAAAAGGGAGCATCAAGTGCAGAATCAAAACTACAAGTAAAATTAGCTCAATTAAGATACGAGATGGTTAGAGCAAAAGAAAAAGTTCGCCTTGCAAATATGGGTGAACAACCAGGATTCATGGGTATAGGAAAATTTGAGGTTGATGTCTATTATAACGATATCAAACACAGAATGCAAACTATCAAATCTAAACTAGAAAAATCTGGAAAACAAAGAGATCTTCACAGACAAGGAAGAAAAAGATTAGGATTCAAAACAATATCATTAGCAGGATACACTTCATCTGGAAAAACAACATTGTTTAATAAAACAACAGGAGAAACCAAAACTCAGAGTGATAATCTCTTTACAACTTTAACCACTACAACAAGAAGATTAACAATTAATCAAGAACCATTTTTAATTGCAGACACAGTAGGTTTTATCAGCAAATTACCTGCATACATGATTGATGCATTCAAATCAACATTAGAAGAACTAAAACACACAGACATTATCATTTTAGTTATCGATATCAATGATTCAGTATCAGAATTAAAAAAGAAATTCTCAAGTTGTATGAGAACATTGAGCGAATTGGGAGTTGAACAAGACAAGATTGTATACACATTAAATAAATCAGATTTGTTATCAAAAGAAGAGATCAAACGAAAGGTTGATTTTTTAAATTTAACCGAAAATAAAAAAATAATTTCAGTATCTGCAAAAACAGGAGAAAACATTACAGAATTAAAAGAATTGATCAAAGAAATTATTGAAAGTCAGAATTATAGTAAACCAAAAAAAACACAGGAAGCAGAAGAATTTGGTAATTGAAGTAGTCAGAATAGGACAGCGACTAGTAAGAGATGATAGAGTTACAACACATGTTGCTCTAGTTTCACGGGCTTTTGGGGCAAAGAGAATCTACATGACTGAAGTTAATCCTGAAATCAAAGACACAATAGAAAAAATCAATAAAACTTGGGGTAGTAATTTTGAGATTGTATTTATTGATAAATGGAAACCAATTTTAAAAAAGAAAAAAGATGAGAAATTCAAAATTATACATCTTTCAATGTATGGTGAAAATATCAACAGTNTGGAAGAGGATCTTAGAAAGGAAGAAGATCTTGTGATTGTGGTGGGAGCTGAAAAAGTTCCAAGAGAAATTTATGAATTAGCAGACTATAATGTAGGAGTTGGAAGTCAACCTCATTCAGAAATCAGTGCATTAGCAATTCTTTTAGATCGTATACAAAAAGGTAAACAGTTTGAGATGGAATTTCCAGGTGCGAAAAGAAAGATCATACCCACCAAGAATGGTAAAAATGTGCAGGTAAAAGAAACAAGGGATTAATAGTAGAAAATCAGGAGTGTTTAGAGTTGGTAGACAAATACGAAGATCCTTTTGTGAGAATAGCCTCAATGATTGGAGGAGATGAATACCTCAAAGTAGCAAGATCTCTTTTAAAAGCGGAAGATGCTACAGATGAAGAAATTGCAAGTTCTACAGGATTAAGAATCAACATGGTAAGAAGAGTGTTGTATGATCTATTTGGAAAATCTCTCATTACAGGAATTAGAGTTAAAGATGAAAGAAAAGGCTGGTTTGTTTACAGATGGAGAACAAGAAGGGAAGAAGTAGAACATTTTATTGAAAATCAAAAGAAGAAAATTGAAGAAAGATTACAGCAAAGATTAGATTATGAAAATGCTTCAGACTTTTATCATTGTGGAAATGAAGATTGTCCAAGAGTAACGTTTGAAAGTGCATTAGATGGAATGTTCAAATGCCCCTCATGTCAAAACGTATTGAATTTAAGAAAGAATGACAAATCTAAAAAAGCATATTCAAAGAAAATTGATGAAATAAAGAAAGATATGCAGCAAACATTCTGATTAAATTTAGAATAAAGTTAAGTAAAAAAAGCAATTTGTATGTATTTTGAATTAATCACTTGGTACTTTCATGAAAAAATCGAAAAATAAGTTACTAGATTAAATAGTAGAATTGAGTGGAGAGATCCTTGAGTCATATCACCACAACAAATCCATCTACGGGTGAAGAAATTGCAAAATATTTACCAATGGATAAAGAACAAGTATTTGGATTAGTCAAAAAGGCGAAAAGAGCATATCCAGAATGGAAAAAAGATTATGAAAAACGTAGAAGTTACATTTACAATTTAGTAGAATATTTGAAGAAGCATAAAACAGAACTTGCAAAGATAGCAACAGCTGAAATGGGTAAGCCACTCAAAGAGTCTATTGGTGAAGTGGAAAAATGTGCATGGGCCCTAGAATTTTATGCAGATCATGGAGATAGTTTTCTTTCCGATGAAGTGTTAAATACAGATGCCAGAAAAAGTTTTCTGACTTTTGAACCACTTGGGGTAATTGGATCCATTATGCCTTGGAATTTTCCTTATTGGCAGGCATTAAGATTTGCAGCTCCTTGTTTAATGGCAGGAAATGTAATTGTGATGAAACCTTCTAGAATAACGCTACAATCAGGAATTGAGATAGAAAAAGCATTTACTGAATCAGGAATGCCAGATGGAATTTTTCAGACAGCGGTAGGAAGCGTAGAATCTGCAAATTATCTAATTGATTCAGATGTCAACGCTGTAACTTTTACTGGAAGTACAAATGCAGGAGCGAAAGTAGGTGAGAGAGCTGCAAGAAATTTAAAAAAATGTGTATTAGAATTAGGCGGTAGTGATCCTTTCATAGTATTAGATGATGCAATTCTTGAAAAAGCTGCAGAAGGTGCAGTTAAAGGCAGATTCATTAATTGCGGTCAAAGTTGTGTGGCATCAAAAAGATTTTTTGTTGGCAAGAACATAGCAAAAGATTTCACTGAATTATTTATTAAAAAAGCATCACAACTAAAGGTAGGAGATCCAATGTCAATTGAAACAGATATTGGACCATTATCAAGTAAAGATGGATTAGATACTATATCTGGAATTGTTGAAGATGCAAAACAAAAAGGTGCAGAGATTCTTTTGGGTGGCTCTGAAATAGATGGAGACGGATACTTTTACAAACCAACAATTCTCACAAATGTAAAACCAGATATGAGAATTGCAAATGAAGAGACATTTGGACCAGTAGCCCCAATCACAATAGTTGAAAATGAAAGTGAGGCAGTAAAATTAGCTAATGAGAGTGAATTTGGTTTGGGTGCAAGTATTTGGACACAAGATCTAGCAAAAGCAGATAAAATGTCTAGACGTATTGAGTCAGGGATTGTTAGCGTCAACAACGTAGTAATTTCAGATCCTAGAATTCCATTTGGAGGAATAAAACACAGTGGGTTTGGGAGAGAATTATCAAGATATGGAATGTTAGAATTTGTAAATTTAAAATCAGTTAGATTTTATGACAATTTAACACATCATCACTACGTAGAATAATCATAAAATCTATGAAAGAAGATCAATCATCTTTGATATAGTCTTCGTCATCATCTGAATCTTCGTCATCTTCAAAATCATCATCCTCATCATCACATTCTTCCAGCTCTATGTGGGTAGGATTTCCATCATTGTCAAAGAAAATCTCAACACAGATATCTTTAGCTAGAGTAGATGCCATGGTTTCAATCAGATCTTTAGGAAAATTGCTTAATCTGCTTGAATCTGATGAATAACGATATGTGGTGGTGGTATCTTCATGATAAAAATCAACTTCGATATCCTGATTGACAAATTTACGAACCCCCAATATTTGACCAAATAAACTATGAGACAAATCTAGATACCCTGTTGAGAAACATCTTTTGTGAGATTTTCAGCTAATTGTTCATAATGTTCTCTAGTTTTTCCAAGTTTAGTAAGTTTAGATTTTTCAATTTCATTGAGTTCTTTGTCTACCTTTTCTGAAACATATTGTAATCGTGCTTCTGCCATCATGAACAATTTGTTATTCTCTTTCCAAAGATGTTCAGTAATATGTTCAACATATTGTTGCATATCATTAACTAATTTCTCAGAATTTCCAGATGAAAGATATTCTTGTGCAGATTCCTCCATATGAGTTCCAATTTCTCGTGAACGCTGATGATCAATTAACATCATGGCAATTGGTCCCATATTACTAGGTAAACCAGCTTGTTCTAGTGCAGGGAACAATGATTGTTCTTCTTTACTATGATGACACACATCTGTAAAGTTTTTTGAAAAATCAATTACAGGTAATAAAATAGATTCAGGGATTTTTTTACCATCATTTAGTAATTGAATTGTAGATTCCATTGCTTTGATAACTTTCTCTATTAATTCATGATCTCGTCTTAATGATACAGTTGACATAATTATTTCAAATAAAGTCTGATATCTATATCTTATCCATTTTAAAAAAATAATTAAAAGATAGAAATTAGTTAACGATTATTCGTTAACAAATGATCTTAACGATTAGAAAGGCTTTTTGATTTTACAAATGCCCAAATCTTTTTGGTCATTTCACTTGGTGCAATTGGTTTATTTCCAAATACTTGTTCTACAGTTTCTTTACGACCTGCAAAACTGATTGCATATCCACCAAATGCTGGTTTTCTAGATTTTGATTTGGTAACCTTCTTTTTTGGTGCTGCCTTCTTTTTTGGTGCTGCTTTCTTTTTTGTTATAGTTTTCTTTTTTACTGCCAATTTCTTGTAGTTTTATTTCAAGTAAACTATAATAACTTACACTTTTACATAATTCAAAACAAGATGGTTTTTGAGCCTCTTGAATGATTTAAGTCTCAGATTAGGTGATTCTGGAATTTTGGAAACCACACTACCTTGTACAAACGATACTGCATCATTTCCACCAATAAGATAAGGAGATATTGTTAGAACCAGTTCATCAAAAAGATTTTGTTTTATGAATTCCCAATTGNTAGAGCCTCCACCTTCTACCAAAATTGTTGTGATTTTTTTCTTTGAAAGTTTTTTTAAAAGTGATTTAATGTTAACAGAATTTTCTCCTGTAATGATCACTTCTATAGGGAACTTAGATAATTTTTCAAGGTTAGATTTAGAAATTTGTTTGGAAACTGCTATAACAGTTGGGAATTCATACGAGGTTTGTAATATTTTAGATTTTGATGAAATTTCTCCTTTAGAATCTAAAATAATTCTAATAGGGTTTTTGCCTTTTACATAACGTACAGTTAACAGAGGATCGTCTTTCATTACTGTATTTTTTCCAACAAGAATACCATCAACTGTTGAACGTAGTTTATGAAGTCTAATGAAATCTTGATGTGAAGAAAGTTTTGAATCTCCTGTTTTAGTAGCAATTTTTCCATCAAGAGATATTGCTGCACTTAGAATGATATATGGTTTAGATTTTTCCATGTACGAATTTACCTCCTATCATTACTGCTTTAATTGAAGTTTCTGATGCTCTATGAACTATCGATGCATGTGGATCATGCATTGGTTCTAAATCTAATGAATGTTTATCTAGAAAGATACAATCAGCTAATTTTCCAGATTCTATAACTCCGATATTTTTTTTTAGAATTTTTCCACCGTTTACAGTAGCCATCTTAAGAATTTCTTTTGGATTGATTCTTTTTTTGTGAATTCCCATTGTTACTTTCCAGATAAAATCCATTTCTCTAAACATGTCAGGAGAGTTGATCATCACATTATCTGTGCCTAAAGCTACGGTACAACCAGATTTTTGCATTAATTCTATATCAGGAATTCCTTCAGCTAAAGAGGAATTAGCTCGTGGACAGATCACTATTCCACGTGTTTGTTTAGATGCAATTTCAAGATCAGTTTTTGAAGCATGAGTCATGTGTACTAAAAAATCAGGTTTTAGTGAAAGAGCTCTGATTGTTTCGGATTTTCCAGTAATCTTCTTTGATTTGGCAACACTTTGTTTGGTTTCTGAAGAATGAATAGCTTTGAGTTTAGATATTTTTGAGTAATAGTTTAACACAGAGATACTGTTTTCATTAGCACCACTAATACCAATTCCGTCACATTTTTTGAGTAATGATGAAAATTCTAACGATTTTTCTTTGGGAAAGGACAGATTTTTTTTGATTTCTGGAATTCCTTGATAAAATTCTAAACGACCCAAAATGACTGAACGTAAAGGAATGTCGTTTAGTGTTTTTTTTAGTAAAATAACCCCCTCCAATCCACCTTCTCTAAAATCAACAAAAGTAGTGATGCCTTTTCTAATCATTGAATAACATGTATTCTTCATAAAAACACTCAAATTTTCTTTGGATGTATTTTTCAGAATTTTTGATTTGATACCAAACACAGGATGAATTTTTTCATCAACGGATTGATTTAAAGTAAAATCCTTACCGATAGAATCTCCAATATGTGTATGAGCATTTATGAATCCAGGAATCATTAAGAGTCCTTCACCATCAATAGATTCATCTTTTATATTGGATTTTATTTTTGGTTGAATTGTTTTGAAGATTTTATTTTCAATTCTAACATCAGTATTTGGAATAAAATCTAGTTCTGGTCCCAATAAGACACTGATATTTTTAATTAACATGATAATTCATAAACTTCAGGTTTTTCTTTTCCTGAATCTCGAATTTCTCGTATAGTATCAAGAGATTTCGTGGCTAGTTTCACCGCTTCTCTACCTGTGCGTGCATTACCTATACCACAATTCAAGGAAATTTTATCATTATTTTTAATCATGCCAATAAAACTATGCACAGATTTTTTTGCTTCATCATTTGATATCACCATAAAGTTATCACCACCCATAAAGAAGGCAAGAGAATTTTTTTCAAGGAAAAATTTTAACATTTTAGAATACAATTCAAAAATTATTGCAGATATTTCATATGGAGAGTTGATTCGTCTGCTGGAAGTAAGATCATTTACATCTAAATGCATGATTGAAACTTTTGAATCAGATCTCCATTAATAAAACCAAAAATATTATGTTCAGCATTTAGAACAATTTTATTTTTTTTCCCTTCATATGCCTTTAAATTTGCTTCAAATGGAGAAGAGCCATAACCAATTGAAATTGTTAATCGGATATCAAATAATTTTTCAAGTGTTTTTTGAATTTCAATATGATCTTCTAAGACCAATCCATTTGAAACTACAAAAAACTCATCAGATCTATTGAGAAAAACTATACAATTTTTTTCAGAAAATAACTTTTGTATTTCTTTGTAAAGCGAGGCTTGAAGCATTTGAAGTTCATGTTCTCTATCACTACCTAGTGTTAATGTCCAAGGACCATATCCAGTAATTTTCAAAATGCTGAGTTGAATCATTTTTCAATTCTCTTTAGCTCATTAGAAATTTTTACCACTGCTTCTACGGCACGCTCTGCAACAGGTCTAATTCTGGCATATGCATGTCTTTCCTGCATCCCAGGACCTGAAATTCCTAAAGAAACAGGTTTTTGGTATTTTAGCGATAATTCTGTAAGGGCTTTAGCTGTAGAGTGAGATATCACTTCATCGTGTTTGGTTTGTCCCTTTATGATAGCACCTAATGTAACTACTGCATCTACATCCTTTTTCTTCAATAATGAATCAACAATTATGGGCATGTCATAAGCTCCAGGAACCATACAGGTATAGGATATTTTCAACTTCATCAAATTTGCTTTTTCTTGTGCTACAGAAAGCATTCTAGATGTCACTTCCTCATTAAACTCCGAAACGACTATAGCAATATTCAAAATTAATGCACCTTAGCGTATTCTAAAAGTTCTTTTCCATCAATTAATGGAATTCCATTTTGTTTTGCAAATTTTTCTGCTTTATCTACTGATAATGCTGTATATGTTTCAGCATCCATCATTTCACATATAGCAGTGACAGGAGTCAGACCTGCGATTTGAGTCAAGTAAACAGACATCTCTGTATGTCCTTGACGTGCTGCTAACAAACCTTTGGATGCAATCAGTAATGGAACATGTCCCGGGGTTTTAAACGATGATGCAAATTTCTTTTGTTTATTTTCGACTTTATAGATTTTAGCCATTTCGCTAATCGTTAATGCCCTGTCTTTATCAGTAATTCCAGTATAAGTTTGATAGTGATTTATTGATAATGAGAAAGTGGGATGATCTCCATAAGGGGCTAATCCCATGATCATTTCTTTATTTGAGATTAATGCATCAGCAAGAATTTCATGCATATATTGTAATTCGAGNGATGTTGCAAAGTTATTATCAATTGCAATACATAATAATCCACCTGCATGTTGACGCATTCTAGCAACATGTTCAGGAGTAATGAATTCTGCAGCTACCACCATGTCAATTTCATTTTCTCTACCAGCTGAATCAAACAATAAAACGAATTCTCCACGTTTTAAAGATTGTAATGCAGATTCAAGGGACATATAAAAAATCTTTTTAATCTAATTATAAAGTTTACTAAAAAATTGGTAATTACCACTAAAATTGTAGTAGATTGGCTTTATTTTAGAATGTATTTCCCAAGAATGTCGGTTTCAATATTAACTTTATCACCCACTTTCTTGGTATGAAAATTTGTGACTTCCATAGTATGAGGAATCAATGAAACTGAAGCAAGAGTATTTTTCACATCAACAAGAGTCAAGCTAATACCGTCTATTGCAATGGAACCTTTTTTCACCACGTATTTTGATAGTTCTTTTGGAATTTCAAACCAAACTTGAACCTCTTTTGGTTTTTGTAGGATTTTTTTGATGATTGCTACTCCATCTACATGACCTAAAACAAAATGACCTTCTAATCTCTCACCAGCCTTTAAACTTCGTTCAACATTTACAATTCCACCTACTTTTAAATTTCCAAGATCAGTTTTTTTTGTTGTTTCTTCAATCATTTCAAAAATACAACTTGATTTNGAAAGTTTTGTGGCAGTAAGACAAACTCCATTTAGTGCAACACTTTGTCCAATTTTTAATCCCTTTGCATGTTTACCTAAATTTACAGTCATTTGAATAGCACTTCTATTTTTTGTATTTTTTGAAATTTTTTCTACCTTACCAATACCCTCAACAATTCCGGTAAACATTAAATTAATTACAGATAATATGTATAAAATTCTTCAGATTATTCAGTGTTAATTTTTTTGAATTCATCTTCACAAAACTGGTGAAAAACAGAACATCTGTTTTCTTTAGCATCATTTTTGATTTTTTCCATATCTTTGTTAAGAATACCCTGAGCAGCTAAAAATGCATCATCTTTCATATCTAATTTTTCATATAATCGAGATTTAGCCAACGATAGTTCTTTTAATGTAGGATCAACAGTTTGGGCTTTGTCATAATAAATGATTGAATGTCTGTAATTCCCTAGATGGCTAAGAGATATGGCTTTGTTCATTAAAGCCGTTACATCCGTAGGATCTATCAAAAGAGTTGTGTCATAGCATTCAAGGGCTTCTTGATGACGATCTAATTCATTTAAGGATAATCCCATACTGTTTATTGTCCAGATATCTTTTGGATTAACTGAAAGTATTTGTTTACACAATTCTAATACTTGTTCATATTGTTTTAGACTTTCAAGAGCATAAATCTTATTTTTAAGAGCATATGTATCAGAATGTTTTATTTTTAAAACTTGATCACAATAAACAATTACTTCATCATATTTTTTTAAATAAATCAAAGCCAATGAGATGTTCTGTAATGCAACCATATCATTAGGGGTTTTTTCTAACAATTTTTTGCAATAGTTATACATGTCCTCATATTTTGCCGCATTAAACATCCTAGTAATTACATTTGAGGGATCAAGTAGATCAACCATTTTACCGCAACCTAATTAGAAATTATCGTACCTTAATCTATTTGGGTTGAAAGTTGAAAATGAATCAGATTTATTTTAAAACTTTACGAAGCATTTCGTTTAACACCTTAGAATAGCTATATGATGACTGTTCTTGTTGAATCAGTTTTGCTTGTCGTAATCTAAGTTTCTTATCAAGATCCTCATCAATCATGATTGTAACACGTTTACTCATTTGTATCACAATATCTTATGAAGTTTACAATATAACATTATATGAAAAGTTCCAAAAATGGGAAAAATCAACCCTTAATAATTGAGATAACTTGATCCATTTTGAATGGCTTTTGAATAAGAGGAATGTTTAGCTTTTCTAATTTTTCTTCAGTTACAAAACTTGCATCTGCAGTGACAGCAATTACACGTGCTTTTGGATTAATATTCTGAATTTTTTTGATAGCATAAAATCCACTTCCATTTGGCATGTTTAGATCAATGAGTACAACATCAGGTTTAGTTTCTTTGAATAATTTAACAGCAGAAACTCCATCGAAACCATTACCAATTACATTGATACCATGTTCTTCAAGAAATTCACTGAATAATCTGACTGTGTCCTCATCATCATCTATTACTATTACTGATTTGGACATACTAGACAAGCATATAGAGCAGTGCTTTAATATTTTCTATTATTTCATTTATTACATGGGTGGTATTGATAGACTAATTGCATCTGCATTATCATCAGAAATTAAAAAACAACTTCCATTGTATGAATCAAGCACCTAGATGT
>Ga0051980_10001166_pt1 | contig 19721 bp, 12 predicted proteins | sample CryGey13umfilter_2_FD_55014 | JGI IMG/M metagenome (GOLD analysis project Ga0051980, IMG submission 55014) | Groundwater microbial communities from aquifer in Utah, USA - Crystal Geyser 4/9/14 3 um filter | ecosystem: Environmental > Aquatic > Deep subsurface > Groundwater | place: USA: Utah...
GGTTTTTCATTATTAATAGGATAAAAATTTATGGACCGCGCAACGCCTGAAAAAGTTGGCATATAATAGCCTCCGTAATCTCTTCCACAAACTTCTTGAAGAACTATTGCCATTTTCTCCTCGTCAATCAAATTCTTTGTTGCGGTAAGATATGTTTTTGAATCTTTGAAATATACAGAAGCATAAACGCTCTTAATTGCATAAGAAATATGGCGCAAGTTTGTTTCAATATCATCCTTTATAATTGGAATCATATAAGTAGAATAAATTCCAGCAAAAGGCTGATAATGTGAATCTTCGAGAAGACTCGAAGATCGCACAGCAATGGGATTTACAGCACCTTGCAAATATTTATGCAAATCGGCCAACAGGCTAACAGGCAGTTTGGAGTTACGAAATATTTCCAAAATTTCCTCGTCACTTTCAATTTTTAATGCTGTCTCATAGAGAGAATTCATCTCCATAAATTCATCAAAATAATCAGTAGCAATAACTACGGTTTTGGGTATTGAAATAAAAACTCCTGGATATTTGTTATGTGTAAAATTTTGTTTAAGCAATAAATCTATAAAAGCTAAGCCTCTGGCTTTTCCGCCAATATAGCCTTCACCAATGCGGGAGAACATAATATAATCATCAAAATTTCGACGATAATATTTTGCAATAACTCCCCTACCAGTATTTCGCCTATAGCCAGAAATAGATTCAAAAATGAAATTACGGACTTCCAAAATATTATTAAAATGCTCAGGTCGAATATATCGTAACATATTTGCAAGTCTAAATAATGCCCTGGCTCTTAACCATTTAGATATATGGTCTCGAGTAACATGAAATAGAAGAACTTCATCAGGAATCTCCATAACTTTTTCTTGAAGTTCTTTTAAATCTGCTGCCCTTCCAACCTCTTTTCTGGTTTTTGGATTAATAAATATAAAATCGCCAAAAGCCAGATGATCGAGTAAATAATTTTTTAAATCAACTAATAAAGTTTTCGAGTTTTTATGAATAAAACCAGCATGAAGTTTTTGAGCATGAACATTATTTTCCAGGATAGAAGATTGCAATAAAAATGGAATTGTTTTGTCATCTTTTCTAACCAATTTACATAAATTTAAACCAGCATAATCATCACGTTTGCCATTGTGGGCGTAGCTTATATCAGAAATAATTCCTAATAAGTTTTTGTTGTATTTTTTAAAAAGTTCAAGTGCTTCTTCAAAGTTTTTGGCAAATAAAATTTTTGGCCTACCGCGCATCCTCATAGTTTTCTGATGCTCGTTCAAACCTTCAGCCATAAACTTTTTTGCTTGAGTAATTATTATTCTGTAAATATTTGGTAAATAACTGGAATAGAATGGTATAGAATCTTCTACCAATACAATTGCATTAACTCCAATTTCATTTATATCATGGTCGGCGTTCCATCTATCCTCTATCAATTTCACTATTGCGAGAAGCAAATCAGCATTTCCCAACCAGCTAAAAATATAATCGACACCAGTCAAATCTTCTGTATTGAGTTTCATGGTTATTTCGCGCGACATTGGTGAAAGAATCACCAAAGGGATGTCTTTATACATTCTTTTCATTTTTCGCGATAACTCAAAAGGATCCATTCCTCGCACACTCAGCATATTGATTATCAAATTTATTTGTCCTTTTTCGAGAATTTCTAATGCTTCTTCGGCGGTGGTAACTTGAATAAATTGTGGTGGATATCGTAAATTTAACTGTACATATTCATTAAAAATTTGTTCGTCAATTCTGCCATCTTCTTCGAGCATAAATGCATCATATTTAGAGCATAACAACAATATTTTTCGAACTCTGAAAGCCATCAAATTATCGAAATCTACATCAGAATAATAAATATTTTGTGGGTCAGAAATTTGGTAATTCATATCAAATTATTTATTATTTAAAATCCATTCTCTGGCATTTACAAAAGCTTCTATCCAAGGAGTGATTTCATCCGAGGTTCTATTTTCTGGATAATTTGCCCATTGCCAGCTAAAAAGGGATCTTTCTAAATGAGGCATAATTGCCAGATGGCGGCCATCATCAGAACATATTGCCGCTGCATTGTATTCAGAACCATTTGGATTTGCGGGATATGTATCAAAGCCATACTTTACTGGTATATTATAAGATGATTCGTCAAATGGTAAGTCAAACTTTCCTTCGCCATGAGCCACCCAAATTCCTAATCTACTATTTTCCAATGTTTTGAGCATAATTGATGTAGATTCTTTTACTTCTACATTTATAAAAGCTGATTCAAATTTGTGAGAATCGTTGTGAAGCATTTTTGGTTTTATCTGGTGATTTGGAGTTATAAGTCCAAGTTCTACCATCAATTGACAACCGTTGCAAACTCCAAGACTTAGGGTATTTTCTCGTGAATAAAAATCGTAAAGAATTTTTTTGGCAATAGGATTATAGAGAAAAGCACCAGCCCAACCTTTTGCGCTTCCCAAAACGTCGGAATTAGAAAAACCACCCACAAATACAATTATACTAATTTCGGATAGGTTTTCACGTCCAGAAATCAGGTCGGTCATGTGAACATCTTTGACATCAAAACCAGCTAAAAATAATGAATATGCCATTTCTCTATCACCATTTACACCTTTCTCTCGAATTATTGCAGCTTTTGGTTTTTCAATATTTATTGGCTGATAATCAGCTAACTTACCACTAAAATTTGACGGAAACCTATAGTTGAGTTTCTGATTCATATAGTTGTTTAGCCTGCTTTTTGCAAAGCCAAATGCAGTTTGATAGGTGTCGAAGAGATAGGAAGTATTGTACCAAATCTCGCGCTTTTTATCAATGTCAATAGTTAAGTTATCTGAATTATGAATTATGTTCAAATCTCTATTGGATGTAATTTTTCCTATGTTTAGGAATTTTACATTACTGCTATGAAGAATCTCGCTAACTTTTTCTATTTCAGAAACTTGAATTACAATTGCTGGCTTTTCACTAAAAATAATCTTAATCAAGTCGGGTTCATCAAATGTATTAAAATCTAAATCTAAGCCAATTTTATCAGAGGCAAAAGTCATCTCCAAAAGAGTTGTAATTAAACCGCCAGCAGAAATGTCATGACCTGAAAGAATTAAATTTTCTTTGAGTAGTTTCTGTACAATTTCAAAACATTTTGCAAAATATTTTGCGTCATTTACATCTGGAATTGGACCACCAATTTGATCTAATGTTTGACTAAAACTACTGCCACCGAGATTAAATTTGCAATCGGAAAAAGGAATATAGATGAGTTTAGAAGAAAGTATATCTTTCAAAACTGGTTCTATTACATTCTTAATGTTTGAGACTTCAGCAGAAGCAGAAATTATAACAGTACCAGGTGAGTACACTAATCCGTCGTCATATTTCTGAACCATGGATAGAGAATCTTTACCTGTAGGAATGTTTATTCCGAGCTCAATAACAAATTCACTTAAGGCTTCTACCGCACGATAAAGGCGAGCATTTTCGCCGTCATTTTTTGCTGGCCACATCCAATTTGCACTTAGAGAAACCGATTTTAGACCATCTTTTAGCGGAGCCCAAATAATATTTGTCAAAGCTTCTGCAACTGACAATCTTGATCCAGCAGCTTCATCAATAAGAGCCAAAACTGGCGAATGTCCGATAGAAGTAGCAATTCCTTTTATACCTTTGTAGTCCAAAGCCATGACACCTAAATTATTGAGTGGCAGTTGGATAGCGCCTGCGCATTGCTGCTTAGCAACTTTGCCTGTAACTGATCTATCTACTTTATTGGTTAACCAATCTTTGCAAGCAACAGATTCTAATTTCAATAAATTTTTCAGGTATTCTTGAAAGTAATCAATTTGATATTTTGGTTCTTTATAAGTTACTTTATATTCTTTGTCAAATAAAACAGACTTCGGAGGTTTTCCAAAAAGATAAGACAAATTTAAATCTATTGGTTTTTCTCCTGAAGGGAGCACAAAACTAAAATTCATGTCGGAAGTTACCTCACCAACATTGTAAAGAGGAGCTCGTTCGCGAATTGCTACATCATGCAAGTATTTATAATTTTTTGTATTAATAATCAATCCCATTCGTTCTTGCGATTCATTTCCAATTATTTCTTTTGATGAAAGAGTTGGGTCACCAACAGGAAGCTTATCAATTTCAATTTTGCCTCCAGTAGCTTCAACGAGTTCGGAGAGTGAGTTAATATGACCTCCAGCACCATGGTCATGGATTGAAACTATTGGATTTTTGTCGCTTTCAACCATTGCACGAATTGCATTTGCGACTCTTTTTTGCATTTCTGGATTTGACCTCTGTACAGCATTTAATTCGATATTATTTTCAAATTCGCCTGTTGCCACAGATGAAACTGCGCCACCTCCCATACCAATGCGATAGTTGTCGCCGCCCATAACTATCAATCTATCACCTTTTTGAGGAATATCTTTTTCAGCATCTTGAGCGTTTGCATATCCTATTCCACCAGCTTGCATGATAACTTTATCGTATGCAAATCTTTTCCCATTTTCCTGATGTTCGAAAGTCAAAAGGCTACCGTTAATTAGAGGCTGTCCAAATTTATTTCCAAAATCGGAAGCTCCATTTGAAGCTTTTATTAATATTTCAAGAGGAGATTGGTACAGCCATTTTCTTTCATCCATTTTTTTATCCCATGGCCTTCCGAAGCCAATTCTTGGGTAAGAAGTCATATAAACCGCTGAACCAGAAAGAGGAAGACTTCCTTTTCCGCCAGCGAGCCGATCTCTTATTTCGCCCCCTGAGCCAGTGGCAGCCCCATTAAATGGTTCCACTGTTGTTGGAAAATTATGGGTTTCGGCTTTTAAGGAAATTAATGATTTGATTTTTTTTACTTCAAAAAAGCTTGAAGTGTCTTGTCTAAGTGGAGCAAATTGTTCAATTTCGGGACCTTCAACAAAAGCAACATTATCTTTGTATGCAGACACAATTGTGTTCGGATTTTCCTTTGCTGTTTTTTTTATTAATGAGAAAAGTGATTCTGGCATTTCCTTTCCGTCAATAATAAAAGTCCCATTAAATATTTTATGACGGCAGTGTTCTGAATTAACTTGAGCAAAACCATAAACTTCACTGTCGGTGAGTTTACGTCCTAATTTTGAACTCATCTCCTGCAAATATTCAATTTCATCTTCACTTAGAGCTAAACCTTCTTTTTGATTATATTTTATGAGGTCATCGATATATACAATTGGCTCTGGTTCAATGTCTATTTCAAAAATATTTTGATCGGGGCTGCTATAAAGAGACTGAAGCATTGCATCATATTCAGCAGTTATTGAGTCTTCAACAAGCTTTAATTCTTCAATCCTCAGTATTCCTGAGATGCCCATATTTTGGGTTATTTCTACTGCATTTGTGCTCCATGGCGTTACCATTTCTTTTCTGGGACCTATATAATTTCCCTCAATAGAATCTGCAGCAATGTATCTTGCATTACCAAAAAGCCAGCTTAATTTCTCAAGACTTATTATGTCTTGAAAAATAGTTGATTGAACTGCAAAGACATTTTCTAACTTATAAAATATTATCATAATCTTGAATTAAAAAAAATCCCAAAGATGGGAAATAAATTATCTTATTCTATCTGATTGTTTCACTAATGCTTCATCTTTTCGTATGCTTCTGTTAGCCATTACCAGCAAAAATACTGAAACAATAGGCAGATAAGAACCGAATTCATATTTATAAATATCTGAAACATTTTCCAGAGCTGCAATTTTATCACTGATAAAAAATATGGCAAGCAGAAGCCCAATATTGATAAGCATTGCTATCATATTAATTTTTATTTGCAATTTTCGATTCTTGAACTGCATTATATTTCCAATTGCTAAAATGCTTAAGATGGCTGATAAAATTCCAATTATACTTGGATTTGGTAATCCGATTATTCCTTTAGAGCTTTCAATGGAAAATATTTTCAATATAAAATCATGATTTTCAGAACTGAAGGATGCTATTGGAAAAAACATCATTAGAGTTGCCATCACAAAGACCAAAAATAGCCAGAGGGTTTGAATACGTTGAATCATAGAATTTCTTGTTTAGAATTTGTATTGCAAAGGTATAAAAGCCATAGATATAATTTTAGCAATTTATAATTATTTTTAAACCTATTTTAGCTTGGGTTTATATTGAAAAATATTCTTGCAAGGTAATAGTCTGCTTTGGTTAGATGATAATAATAAAATCTCAAAAGTTGAAATTTTTCTTTATCAATTATTTTTTCTCCCAAGTTACACTTTCAAATTTTGCATGCGAAAAATCTTCACAATTAATTATGGTATTGCCACTAATTCCGCCTAAAAAGCCAAGACTATTACAGTTATAATCAACAACTTCAGAGGTCATATCGGCACCACAAATTCCAGGATTAAAAACATAAACAATTTTGCCTTGGAAGCTGTATTTTTTAACATTTACGCTATCCATACAATTTTGGGAGTTGTCAAAATCTTTAATAAGGCTTGTAATGCATTTTGGAGTTCCCTTTTCTATATTTAGTTTCTGGCAACTTGAGATGTAAACTATCGAAAGACCAATTATCAAAATAATATATCTTTTCATTTATACTGTAATAAATAAAATCAATTATCCGATATCCTTTATTTTCAAAATCATCTTTTTGTTAAGGATTTCTACATGTTTACCTTTAAGGTTTATCAATCCATCTTGTCGAAATTCAGAGAGAATTCTTATTACATTTTCTGGAGTCATATCTATTAGTTCACCAATTTCTTTACGGCTAATTGGCATATCAAAAGTATCACTATTATAAATATTATCAGTGAAATCGGTAAGTACGAAGGCAATTCTTCCACGAAGGTTTTTGCTATTGATGGCGTAAGTTTTTCTGATAATATCATCAGAAATGGTACTAATATATTTCATTACTTCGAGTGCAAAAGTTCCATTTTCAGAGATATATCTTTTCATTAAGCTGGCATCTACAAAACTTATTGTGCTATCTTGCAAGGCTGTCATGCTATAATTATATTCAGTTTCAGAAAAAATAGTAAGCAAGCCAACAAAATCCATAGGTTTTGCAATAGATACAATTTGATCTTTGCCAAATCTATCCATTTTGTGCAATTTCACTAAGCCATTAACGAGGTAAACAAAGCTTGAGATTTTTTCATCTTCCCTAATAATCATTTCGCCTTTGGAAACAAATACAGTTTTTTTTGTCTTATAAATCTCTTCTGATTGAGCCTCAGTTAGTTTCTCAAACAATTGTGATTTATATTTACATGTAACACAATCTTTCATAATTAGTTAATATGTTTCGTTACAAAAATAATAAAATAACAATTAAAGCAAAGCATTAAAAAATAAATTATAATAAAATAACATTGCCATAAATATCATTTTAATTTTTGAATGATTTCTTAAAGGTTTAGATAAATAAAGTCGGTCATTCTTTTATATAAATGATATCTGGTGTAACGTCCATTGTGAATGCCATGGTCGTTATTTGGATAGAATTGCATTTCAAATTGTTTATTTTTATTTACCAAAGCCGTTACCAAGTCCATAGAATTTTGAACATGAACATTATCATCTTCTACGCCATGCACCAACAAAAATTTACCAGTAAATTTGTCCACATGAGTAATTGGTGAATTAACATCATAATTATCACCATTCTCTTGAGGAGTTCTCATAAATCTTTCAGTATAAATATTGTCGTAGTATCTCCAATTTGTAACTGGCGCTACAGCTATTCCAGCTTTAAAATAATTGGCACCATTTGTCATGCACAATGCCGACATATAACCGCCATAACTCCAGCCAAAAATGCCAATTCTTTTGCTATCAACATATCCCAGTGAAGATAAATATTTCGTTGCTTCAATTTGGTCTATTGTTTCTTGGCGGCCGAGATTTAGATATGTGCTTTTTTTGAACTCCTCTCCTCTTGCTCCAGTACCTCTTCCGTCCACAGAAACAATGATGTAACCATTTTGTGCCAACATTTCAAACCATATTAAATTGAACCATCCCCAATCGTTAAGGACAGTTTGGGAACCTGGGCCTCCATATACATATATCAAAACAGGATAACGTTTTGTAGAGTCAAAATCTAAAGGTTTAATCATCCAAGCATTCAAACTGATATTATCTTTAGTGTTGAATTTGAAAAAGTTAGCTGGCGAATATCCATTGATATTCATTTTTTTTATAAGTTTTGCATTATCTTTTAATACATAAATTTCTTTTCCATTTTCATCATTTACAGATATAAAAGGAGGTGTATTTAAATCGGTAAATGTATTTACAAAGTATTTGAATCCTTTGGAAAATTGAGGAGAATTTGTTCCTTCTTTATTTGAAATCTTTGTCGTTTTACCACTTTTGATATTCACCATCATAATATCCCTATTCATTGGCGCCGTTTGGGCAGAAATATAATAAAGATTGCCGCTTTTTGAATCCAAACCTTTAACTTCGATAACATCGAAATTGCCTTTTGTAAGTTGTTTAACTTGTTGACCTTTCATATCATACAGATAAATATGATTAAAACCAGATTGTTCGGAAGTGATGATAAATCCTTCGCCATTTTTTAGCCAAATTAGATTGTCAGTAATATCGATATAATATTTATTCTCTTCATTATAAGCAACTTGCGAATTTCCTGTTTCTCCATTGACTAACAATATTTCCCATTTATTTTGCAGTCTATTTAACCGCTGAACACTGAGAACATTATTAGAAGTTGTCCATGCAATTCTTGGTATATAGATATCTTCATTTCTGCCAATATCAACTTTTTTGCTGTTTCTTGAGCCCAAATCATAAATCAATACTGACACTTTTGAATTTGCTTCACCAGCTTTTGGATATTTATATTTTATGGTTTTGGGGTACAATTCGCCATATTTTGTTAAGTCAAATTCTTTTACTTCAGATTCATCAAATCTTATAAAAGCAATTTTGTTTCCGTCAGGCGACCATTCAAATGCTTTTGTAAATGAAAATTCTTCTTCATAAACCCAGTCTGGAGCGCCATTAATAATCTTATTGAGCTGGCCGTCAAAGGTAATTTGGATTTCTTCATTGCTAATTAAATCTCTATAAAACAGATTATTATCTCTTACAAAAGCTACTTTATCGCCATTAGGGGAAAATGTTGCCAATCGTTGAGCACCTTTATTGCTTAAAGTTTGTAGTGCTTTCGACTCCAAATTATAGACCCAATAATCTGCCGAAAATGAATTACGATAAATTGGTTTTGAGTTGGACGCTAATAAAATTCTCTTCTCATCAGAGCTAAATGAGTATTCGTCAAATTCAATTGCTTTTTTTTGATCTTTTGGAATAAATGAAACTGCATCAACTAAGGTCTTGGTCAATTTACCTGTTTTGTATGAATATATATCAATATTTCCTTGATTTGACAAACTGTATGTAATGCCATCATTCATAGAGTTATAACCCTCAACCGATTCAGGATAATAAGCATATTTAAGCCAAATGTCGTCAAGACTTATTTTTGTTTTAAGTGCTTCGCCATAATCTTTAGTTTTTTGGGCAAGCCCTGATATGCTTGTAGAAGTAAGAAGTATAAAAAGTAAATATTTGATTTTAAACATGATATAAATATTTGATGAATAATTTAAAAGATAGCCAAATGTATATTAAAATTTTAATTTCACTAAAATAATTTTGAAAGATATACAGTTAATATTCTGGCATTATTTCTTCCTGTCGATTTCCATAATTTTCATATCAGTAATATTGCCAGAATCGATATTAAATTTTATTGCAGTTTTAACTCTGTGAAAACCACTGTTGCCAGCAGCTCCAGGATTTATATGAAGCACATTGTATTTTGGGTCGTGCATAACTTTAAGAATATGGCTATGCCCACAGGCAAAAATATTTGGCTGTTGCTGATAAATTATCTGTCTAACTTTTGACTCGTATTTTCCAGGATAACCGCCAATATGAATCAATAAAACTCGCATACCACCGCTAACAAATACCTGATATTCTGGAAATTCCTGTCGAATATCCATTCCATCAATGTTTCCATAAACTCCTCTCACTGGAGCTATTTTTTTCAATTCGTTGACCACGCTAATATCACCCCAATCCCCACAATGCCAAATTTCATTACAATCTAAAAAGAAATCTTTAAATTTTTTTTCTAAACTTCCGTGGGTGTCTGATATTATTCCAATATGCATTATTTTTCTTTTTTAGCTATCAATCCCATTTCATTTCCAATTTTCAACATAAATTGATATGCACTATTGAAATCATTTTCCAATTTTCCATCAAGAATAGCTTCGCGGATATGGTTTTTAATATCGCCAACTTCTTTTGAAGGGCGAATATTAAAAGTATCTATTATAATTTCACCACTTATTGGAGGTTGCCAATTTCGAAGTTTGTCGTGCTCTTCTATTTCAATTAATTTCTGTTTAACAATCTCAAAATTTTTATGAAATTTATTTACTTTTTTTTCATTTTTAGAGGTAATATCTGCATGGCAAAGAGTCATTAAATCATCAATATCATTGCCAGCTTCAAACAGCAATCTTCTTACTGCTGAATCTGTTACCTTATCTTCTACTAATGAAATAGGTCGAAGATGAAGGTTGACTAATTTTTCTACATAATGCATTTCTTCATGGCTGGGTAGTTTCATTTTCAGGAATATCTTAGGTACCATTTTAGCACCGAAAAATTCATGACCATGAAAAGTCCAGCCCACCTTTTTTATGTATTTTTTTGTCGCGGGTTTAGCAATGTCGTGAAGCAAAGCCGCCCAGCGAAGCCATAGATTTTCTGTATGTTCGGAGATATTATCGACAACTTGCAAAGTATGGTAAAAGTTATCTTTATGGGAGTCTTTTCCAATAGTTTCAACTCCTTTTAATTCTGTCAATTCAGGTAGTATTTTTTTCAATATGCCTGATTTTTCTAAAAGAATAAATCCTTTAGAAGGTTTTTTAGACATCAAAATTTTATTTATCTCGTCAGTAATTCTTTCTTGGCTAACTATCTCAATTCTTGAGTTTTGAGACTTAAGTGCCTCAAAAGTATTTTCTTCAATTTCAAAGTTAAGCTGGCAAGCAAATCTTATGGCTCTAACCATTCTTAAAGGATCATCGGAAAATGTAATCGCTGGCTCAAGAGGAGTTCTAATTATCTTATTTTCAATGTCTTTAATTCCATTAAATGGGTCGATAAGCTCTCCAAAATGATTACTATTAAGATTAATTGCTAATGCATTTATTGTGAAATCGCGCCTATTTTGGTCATCGGCAATAGAACCATCTTCTACTATTGGTTTTCTGGAATTGCGTCTGTAGGATTCTTTGCGAGTTCCAACAAATTCCAATTTGTATTCCTTCCCATCAATTTTAGCTGAGACCATAGCGGTGCCAAAGTTTTTAAAGAATGAGAATTTTGAACCTTTAAACTTCTTAGAAACATTTTTTGCAAGCTCAATTCCAGAACCATGCACAGCAAAATCTATATCATCGCTTGCCCGATTGAGAAAAATATCACGCACCCAACCTCCAATCACGAAAACCTCTACCTCATGAAAATCAGCTGTTTGACCAACAATAGAAAATATTTTATTTTGTAATTTATCCTTTAAATTCATAAAATTTGTTATGCCGCAAAAGTATTAGTTTTTATTAGTGATTCACAATTTTATAAGATTTTTTGATGCTGGCAAAAAAGATTTATGTTTAATTTATATATTCAACAGCATAAAATCTTATGACAATTTATTTTAAAAAAACCTGATTTTAAGGTGACAATAATTTTCTACTTTTACGGATTAATAAATTTAAAGCCAAAATTATATTTTTTTAATGAGAAAATTGATATTTCCTTTTACCTTAATCATTTGTCTTCAGACTGTTACAGCCATCGCACAAGTTGATGACATCTCATATTCAAACCGAATAATATTTCCAAATGATATTAAAGTTGGTGCTGACAGAACTGAATTTTACCTTTTATCACTCGAAAATAAAAAAGTTGCCATCATGACTAATTTGACTGGTACAATTGGTAGAACTCATTTGGTTGATAGCCTTTTATCTCTTGACATTAATATTACAAAAGTTTTTAGTCCAGAGCATGGTTTTAGAGGTGAATCTGAAGCTGGAGCTGAAGTAAATTCAAATATTGATTTAAAAACAGGTATTTCGATAATTTCTCTCTATGGCTCACACAAAAAACCTACTGCCGAAGATTTTTCTGATGTTGACATTGTAGTGTTTGATATTCAGGATGTTGGAGCAAGATTTTATACTTATATTTCGAGTTTACATTATTTAATGGAAGCTTGTGCCGAAAACCAGAAAGATTTGATTGTGCTTGATAGGCCTAATCCAAATGGATTTTATGTTGACGGACCAATGCTCGATTCGAATTATAAATCATTTGTAGGAATGGATTCAATTCCAGTAGTTCATGGGCTTACTGTTGGCGAATTTGCCTTGATGCTTAACGGCGAAAATTGGTTAAAAAATGGTGAAAAATGCAAGCTGACAGTTATAAGTGTGAAAAATTATAGTCATAAAATGCTTTATCAGTTGCCCATTGCTCCTTCACCAAACCTCCCAAATATGGCATCAATATATTTATATCCAAGCCTTTGTCTTTTTGAAGGGACACCTATTTCTATTGGTCGTGGCACAGAAAAGGCTTTTCAAATTTATGGCCACCCAGATTTAAAAAATTTTGATACCTCTTTTATTCCAGTATCTATTGCAGGAAAATCGGCTAATCCAAAGCATGAAAATAAAATTTGCAAAGGTTTTGATGTAACAAATTTTGGTCTTAATGTTCTGCCAAATTATAGCAAACTTTATCTATTTTGGTTGATTGATTCTTATGATCAATTAGGTAAGCCAAATGATTTTTTTACTGGTTTTTTTAATAAACTTGCTGGTACTGATAAGTTGAAACAGCAAATTATTGATGGAAGGACAGAAGATGAAATTCGCGCCTTATGGCAAGATCAACTCACTAAATATAAACAACTTAGAAAAAAGTATTTGTTATATCCTGATTTTGAATAATTATGAAAACATCAAGTAAAAATTTCTTCGAATCTCATAAAATATTTATTCCAATTCTTCTATTTATTCTTGGTATAATCTTGTATTCCAATACTTTAAACAATGGTTTTGCATTGGATGATACCATGATGATAACAAAAAATAATTATACAAAAGGTGGCATCCAAGGTCTTAAAAAAATATTTACTCATGATGCTTTTGATGGTTTTTTGGGTGAAGGAAAAACTCTGCTNCCAGGTGGAAGATACAGACCGTTTTCGCAAGCAGTTTTTAATATTTACTTTTCAGCATTTGGACTCGAGGCTTTCGGGCTTCATCTTTTAAATATATTACTTTTTGCAATCAGTATTTTACTGGTTTACAAATTATTAAGTAAAATATTTGCTTTTCATAAGGAAGCTATTCTAAATGTTCCATTTATTGCAACTTTACTTTATGTGGTGCATCCTTTAAATACTGAAGTTGTGGCAAATATAAAGAGTATGGATCTTCTTTTTGCTGCAGTTTTTTCATTGTGGAGTGTCCTTTTTGCTATAAAATATATAGAAACCAAAAGAGCCTCAAATTTACTTTTTACTTCTGCTTTACTGTTTCTTGGAATGCTTTCAAAAGAAACAAGCATCACTTTTATAGCTTTAATTCCATTGATTTTAATTCTATTTAATAAAATTAATTTGAAGCAGTTTCTAAATGTTTTTGGTGCATTGATATTAACATTTTCATTATATTTTTATATAAGATTCCAAGCTATTGGAATTTCGAGTGATATAGCTGTGCAAGAGCTACTTAACAATCCATTTTTAAATTCATCTACTACCGAAAAATATGCAACGATTTTTTATACCTGGGCGATTTATATCAAACTACTGCTTTTCCCAATTTCGCTCACACACGATTATTACCCTTATGTTATTGAAATAGTAAACTTTACAAATATATGGGTTGTTTTATCTTTCATAATTTATTTGCTAACAACAATTTTATGCATAAGGCATTTATATAGGTTTTTTACAAAAAATGAAAATCCAAATGTTTATTATTTTGGATTTTTATATTTTATCATAATATTTTCAATCTCATCAAATTTGCTTTTTAATATTGGCGCTTTTATGAATGAGAGATTTATTTTTTTAGCCGATATAGGAATTTTTATAATCATAGCAAAAGCTTTTGTTGACCTTAATTCGGTATTTAAAAAGAATTCTAAACCTCTGATTATATTAGTTTTATCTATCATGGCATTAACATTTTCGATTAAAACTATTAGTAGAAATAACGTTTGGAAAGATGACTATACTTTATTCACAACTGATGTTAAAGTATCATTTAATTCTGCAAAATGCAATGTGTCTGCTGGGGGAATGATTTATGAAAAAGCTATTTTGAATTGTGGTATAGCTAAAAATAATATGCTCTTAGAGGCAAAAAAATATTTGTATCAAGGTATAAAAATTCATCCTACTTACTTTCAAGCATGGATGCTTTTGGGAAACGTAAATTATGAATTGCAACTTTGGGATGAATGCTTGCAAAGTTACCAAAATTGCCTTGTATTTTCGAAAAATAATAAAGATGTTCTATCAAATCTTAAAAATCTTGCAATCAAATCTGCGGAAGCGAAAGACTACAAAATTTCTAACAATGCACTTAATATTCTTTCAGAACATAATTATGATTTTAGCAATACAATGTATCTTAAAGCCACTAATATGCTATATAGCAATAAAATAGACTCCGCAATAAAATTGCTTAGAGATATTATTAAATATGATTCACTCTACCATGGAGCATATAATAAGTTGGGTGAAATCTATGGACGTTACAAAAAAGATATTAGAATTTCAGAGATTTATCTTATAAAAGCTTATGAGATAAAACCTTCAGATTATACAATTTTAGAAAATCTTGGAGTAGTTTATGGAACTCGAGGAGATTTCAAAAAATCATTATATTTTTTTAAGGAATCAGCTAAGTCAAATCCAAATAAACAACAGATATACAGCAATATAGCCCTAACTTATTACAAAATGAACGACTTAAAGAGCGGCAAGGAATGGGAGAATAAAGCTAAGATGGCGCAGGAATAAATTAATTATTTCTAATTCATTTTTCTGCTAAGAAGCACATTCTTTTCAATCATTCTATTTCTTTGATCTCTTTCTTCAATCTCCAAATCATCTATTATAAAATCTTGATAACCATTACGACGAAAAATTATCTTCCAAGTTCCGGGAGGCAAGATTACACAATAATTTGAAGTATCATTTCGCGCGGAAAAATTTCCATAATTTTCGCCAGTCTTAATATTGATTGCAAAAATTTTAACATCAATTTTTTCATAAGGAATTTTCTTGGCAAGCTCTGCATAAGCAGCAATACTATCTTTTTTCTTTAACAAAAGCCTTTTATATTCTCTGTTTATTGGAAAATTTAAAGTGTCAATGTGATTATTTACTTTGGTTAAAACACTTTCAAAACGAACTGAATCTTCGCTCAAAATAGCGCCATGGACAACCGAAAATTTAGGCTCAGCATCATTAAAAATAACACGATATATATCCAAATCGCCAAATCCACTTTCACGATATGAGCTAATATAAGCATATCTTCCTGATTTGCTAAGCGATATGGTCTGGTCGTCAAGTACTGTATTTATTGGGTACCCAATATTTTCTATTGATTTGATATGTATAGAATCTGAATTCCATCTACCCTTAAAAATGTCGTAACCTCCCATGCTCTTATGCCCTTCTGATGCAAAGAAAAATGTCTTGCCATCAGGAGAAAAATAAGGAAAGTCTTCATCATAAATGGTATTTACTGTTGAGTCTATAAGATGTGATTTGCTCCAATATCCATTTGGTAATCTGAAACTTAGATACAAATCTTTGCCTCCTACAGCACCTTTATGTGTTGCGGAAAATATTAAATAATTATTGTCTGGGCTGATAGTGAGTGAATGAATTTTTTCGTAATCTTCTTCTTGAATAAAAATAGGCTCAGGTTGACGATAAAATTTCCCTACCTTTTTTGAATAAAATATCTGCTTTTTCCCATCTAAATCTTCTTTAAGGATAAACATTTGTCCACCATTATTAGTAAGTCCGACAATTTTTTCAATATTAATTGAATTGACTGTACTACTCAAATGTTTAGCAGCTTTCCATTTTCCATTCTTAAAGAAAGTAACATAAATATCTGAAGGATAATAACCATCATAAAAAGCATAATTTCCCAAATTACTTTTCCTTTGAGCGTTGAACAAGATCATTGATTCATTGGAAGGAATAAATGGATTGAACTCAGGATATTCAGTATTAATAAATTTTCCAAGATTTGTAATATCCACATTCTTAGGTGTTTTTATGTATTCTTGAGCGTTTCTACACATCTCAATCATTCTCTGAGCTGGTATTCTATTTACATCCTTTTTTACTGAAGAAATGTATTTATTAAAACTTTTTATAGCATCATCCAACCTATTATTTTGAAAATATGCTAATCCTAAATCATAATATGCCTGCTCATCAAACTTATCTTGTTTTATAACCCATTCCAAAAGCTCAATAGCCTTTTTCTTATCTGTATTTAAATTCAAATAACAAACGGCGGCACCTTGTCTATAACTCACATTATCAGGTTGATCTGACATTAATAATTTAAATTCTTTAAGACCATCAACATAATTATGGAAAAGCAAACAATATTTTGCAAATTTTGGATCAGGTTTTACATCTTTTGTAAACTCTTGAGAATTAACGTTCAAAATGATAATAAAATCTAAAAATAATATAAGTAGCATTCTTTTCATAAGTTTTCAAAATTAGTACACACGAGCTTGCCGACTTATGAATTTTATTCAAACTTTTCAACAATTAATTGTTGTATAAATTTTGAAACCCAAAAAAAATTCATGCTAATAAAATGCCTTTTTACTAATTTTCGATAAGTATTTATGGCCTATATTTGCACAAGTTTAGAAAATATTTTTATGGCAAAGATTTTAATAATTGATGATGAAGCTCCTATACGCCGCACACTATCGGAAATATTAGAGTATGAAAAATACAAAGTTAGCAGTGCTGCCGAAGGAGCAGAAGGGCTTGATATGATGTTGAAAGATACATTTGATTTGATACTTTGTGATATTAAAATGCCACGCATGGACGGTATAGAAGTATTGCAGAAATCATTTGAAATATCTGATTGTCCTATAGTTATGATTTCTGGTCACGGAAATATTGAAACCGCTGTAGAATGCATAAAGCTTGGAGCATTCGATTTTATTACAAAACCTTTAGACTTAAATAGACTATTAATAACCGTCAGAAATGCACTCGATAAATCAAGATTGCTTACAGAGACAAAAGTTTTGAAAAAGAAAGTTAGCGACAAATATGAAATGATTGGTAACTCGCAAGCAATGAAGGATATTGAAGCTATTATAGAAAAGGTAGCTCCGACGAATGCTCGAGTGCTCATTACTGGGGCAAATGGCACAGGAAAAGAGCTTGTAGCGCATTGGTTACATCAGAAAAGCAATCGCTCTCATGCTCCATTGATAGAAGTCAATTGTGCAGCTATTCCTTCAGAACTTATTGAAAGCGAATTATTTGGCCATGAAAAAGGTTCTTTTACTTCAGCTATTAAACAAAGAAAAGGTGATTTTGAACTTGCTAATGGAGGTACAATTTTTCTCGATGAAATTGGTGATATGAGCCTTTCGGCCCAAGCGAAAGTCTTACGCGCTCTTCAAGAAAATAAAATAACGCGTGTCGGCGGCGAAAAAGAAATAAAAGTTGATGTAAGAGTAATTGCCGCCACTAATAAAAATCTAAAAGATGAAATTGAGCGTGGAAATTTCCGCGAAGATTTATATCACCGACTGAGCGTAATTTTAATTAATGTGCCATCACTTAGCGACAGGCCAGAAGATATTGAATTGCTGTCGCAATATTTTTTGCAAAGCTTTGCCACAGACAATGGGAAATCCAAATTAGTTCTTAATCAAGATGCCATAGATGCACTTAAGGAAATGCCTTGGACTGGAAATATTAGAGAATTGCGCAATGTAATAGAAAGACTTTCAATACTTTGTGAAAAAACAATCACTCGAAAATGTGTTGAAACTTTTGTTAAACCGCTAATGAATAATAACGGCATTTAAAATATTGCCCATATTGAATTTGTAAGATTTTCAATAATTTTATTCTACTTATTTTTGATTTGAAAATATGGGTTAATGTGATTTTGAAATATAAAATTGAAGCGCATATTATTTGAAAATGAAAGTTCTTAAAAATATTTTTCCAAGAAAAAGATTTACAATATTCAATTTAAAACTTTATCAATTAACAATTTATATATCTTTACAGTTCTGACAAATTTAGAATAATAATAATATATTTTTTTAAAAAATGTTTAAAATGAGATACTTAACAATATTTATTCTTTCGATCTTAAGCACAAGTCTAAGTGCTCAATTGCAAAGTAAATGGGATGAAACTTATGGGAGCACAGGAAATGATGTTGCAAATTCTGCAATTATTTTAAATGATGGCAATTATCTAATAGTAGGTTTTACCGACTCAAAAGGCTCTGGTAAAAAAGATGGCTGGGCAGTAAAAATCAATACTTCTGGCGAGTTAATATGGGACGAAGTTTATGGTGGCGCTCAAGATGATGAAATAATGGATGTTGTAGAAATGCCCAATGGCGATATAGCTTTTACAGGTTATACTCAAAGTATTGGTGCTGGAAAATCCGACTTTTGGCTAATATTAGCTGATGAAAATGGTAAGGAAAAATGGTCAAAAGCTTATGGCGGTAAGCAAGATGATATCGCATCAAAAATAACTCTTGGCATAGATGGCAAGTTAATGCTTTCTGGAAATACTAAATCTGTTGGAGCAGGAAATATGGATTTTTGGATGATAAAAATAGACCAAGATTCTCAAGGCAAAGAGCATGGTGCTTTGCTTTGGAAAAGAAATATTGGAGGTAAAAATGCTGATTTTATAGCAGATGTAAAGCAAAGTATAATCGATAGCACATACTATGTTTTAGGCACTACCACGAGTTTCGGAAATGGTTCTGGAGATGCATATTTAATAAGGGTTCTTGAAGATAGAGGCATGATTAAAGGCAATAAATTCTTCGGAGGCAATGAATACGAATATGGAAATTCTTTTTCGTTTACTTCCGAAAATGGATTTTTTATTGTTGGTGCCAGCATGAGCAATAGCAATGGCATTTTTGACGGATGGATTTTACGATTAAACTCTGAGTTCGATTCCTATTATAGTAAAAATTTCGGCGGTAAAAAAGACGATAAATTTACCTCGGTGATAAAAAGTGGAAATATCTATTATGTCGCTGGTTACACAGCTTCAAAAGGCGAAGGTGATTTTGATGGTTGGATTATGGCCATCACTGAACAAGGTATTCCCATTTGGGAAATGACACTTGGGGATTTGAAAACTGATAAGTTTGAAAAAATATTGGCAACCAAAGACGGCGGATTTCTCCTATGTGGCATTACAACTTCAAAAGGCAAAGGAAGGTCAGATATTTGGGTGGTAAACCTTAACAAATAAATTATGGAAATAATATACA
>Ga0051980_10001171_pt1 | contig 19683 bp, 9 predicted proteins | sample CryGey13umfilter_2_FD_55014 | JGI IMG/M metagenome (GOLD analysis project Ga0051980, IMG submission 55014) | Groundwater microbial communities from aquifer in Utah, USA - Crystal Geyser 4/9/14 3 um filter | ecosystem: Environmental > Aquatic > Deep subsurface > Groundwater | place: USA: Utah...
CGCTCGAGCTCTCGGCGGACGATCTCGACAAGCTCGTCGACATCGCCATCCCGAAGAAGCCCCCCCCCCCGCCGAGCTCCATCTCGGGCATTGTCACCGTGGTGGAACCTGTGGTCTCGGCCCAGGTTGCCCTCGAGGGTGTCGACGTCATCGTTGACGACGAGCAGGGCGAGGAGGTGACCCGTGCCGGTGAGGTTGTGGAGCAAGAGGGGCCCGCCCGAGACGAAGAGGCTGTGAAGCGAGCGGTTCCAGCCCAAGACGGCGAGAAGCGAGCGGTTCCAGCCCAAGACGGCGAGCCAGCGGAGCCAAACCGAGCCGAAGANGTTGTGGAGCAAGAGGAGCCCGCCCAACCTGCCAAGCCGGCGAGCGTTGCCAAAGACAAGTCGTCCACTCCCACGCCGCTGGCGGCAGAGGGCGTCCGGACGTCCAAGCCATCGAGTCCGAGCGCCCCGGCGGCCGTGCCTGAGAAGAGCCCACCGGTCTCGTCGACCAAGGCGACCGTTAAGGCGAAGTTCGAATCTGCCGAGTTCCTCAGGTCCCCGACCCCACCAGCGCCGGTTGCCGCACAGAGCAAGCAGATCGACCTCGATGCGCTTCCCAGCTCAGCCGCGGAGCGCTCCGACGACGATGATGACTCCGGTTCCGAGTTCAAACCTCCACCCCGCAACTACGCCATTTGGGGCATCGTCGCCGTGATCGTGCTGATCCTCGCGGTCGTGGTTTTCATCACGGTCACAAAGAAGGACGACAAGACCGAGAAACCTCCAGCCACTCAGGCGGCAACGTCCTCGTCGACAAAACATGACGTTGCCGAGGAGCTCGACATCAAGGAAGAGCAGGCGCTCGTGGGGGACGTGCAGGAAGAGGTCGCGGTTGCCGCAGCGCCAGATGGTGGGAGCGCCCAAGAGGAAGACGTCGCAGACACCACGACCACGGTTGCCATGGCCGACACCAATCCGACACAGCCAGAGGAAGACGTGTCCAAGCCGGTGGCCGACGCGGGGCTGACCCCACCGTCAACGACCGGACCCTGCGCTGGAGCCAGCGCGGAGGCGTGTATTGCGAAGGCTCGGAAGGCCTCCTCTGGGGTTTGGAGCGGCCGGGATGAGGCCAAGGCGACGTTGATGTTTGCCGCGGCCTGCGAGGCGGGCCTGCAGGACGCTTGCGCCGAAGTGGGGATGCGTCTCAGCAGTGGCAGAGGACAAGCAACCGCGAGCCCAGAGCGGGCCTACCCGTTGGTGTCTGCTGCGTGCGGAGCCGGCTCGCAGCTGGGTTGTCTCTATCAAGCGCAACTGCTGTACGCTGGCATCGGCGTCGCGCGCTCTCTGAAGGACGGTGCCAAGCTCTTCGCGACGACCTGCGACGCTGGGAGTAGCCGAGCGTGCGTGTGGCTGGGCATCGCCACCGATCGCGGCAAAGGGGTCAAGCGAGATCTCAAGAAGTCTGCACAGCTGCAGCAAACCGCCTGTGACGCAGGCGATGGCATGGGGTGTGGACAGCTCGGCGAGAAACATCGCAAAGGCCGCGGCGTCCCGAAGGACGCCGAGAAGCGGCTAGAGCTCCTGCAGCTCGGTTGCGACAAGCGCGACGGCGAGAGCTGCTATGAGCTTGCGGAGCAGTTCCGGAGTGACGGAAATACCGAGAAATCAGGCGAGTTCTGGGAGCGAGGGTGCGACGGCGACTTCGCAGAGGCTTGCACGAAGCTCTGCTACCTTCACCAATCCAGTGGCTTGCCTGGGACGAATCGAGAGACCGCCCTACCCATCTGTGAAGCGGCCTGTGAGCTGGGCGACGCCAAGGGCTGCTATCGAGCTGCCGTGTTTCTTAACGCGGGGGTCGGCGAAGGATCCGGGAAGGCCCACGAGTACTTGGTTAGGGCGTGTAATGGAGGCGAGGCCAAGGCCTGCGCCAAGGTTCACTGAGCACCAGACCACTCACCCGGCAGGGGCCCTCTCATTTTGAGGTGACCCCCTCGCCGACCGCGCAGGCAGTGCCCAAGAACCGCTCGAGTAGCACGCTCGCTTGGTTTTGCCCCACGATGTAGCGCTCGCGAACGCTCCGCGTGGCTTCGGCTGAGACGAAGCGACCTCGCTGCGCGCTGCCCAATCTGTGAGGTAAGGTCTCGTGTCCCTATTCGAAGTAGTGTTCTTCTGTGTTGCGGTGGAGCTCGCGGTGATTTGGGTGCTGCGTGAGCGGACCCATCTCTTGCGTCGCACCAAGCTCGAGCGTCTGCTCTATGTCTGCGGACTCGGCACGCTTCTTACGCAGCCCCTCGCGCTGATGTTGACGAAGGACCTCACGCCAGCCGCGGGCTACTGGGCCGCTTCGTTCGCCGGACTCGGCCTCGTGCTCGCGATCGAACTGCCGCTGTACCGCTTCCTCGGCCGGCTGGGTTGGCGCAAGGCGACGATCTTCGCCGGATGTGCGAACGCAGCGTCGTTTCTCGTTGTCCTGGCGCTGCACTACTTCGAGCGCCGCTGAGGCGACGGCACTTAGGGCGCTCGACGCGAGCAAGTGTCCCTGCGCTCGCGATCTGCGGGCTTGGGGATCGCCAAAGCATAGAGTACAACGGCCAGACGGCCCCGGCATTCTATGCGTGGTTGCCCCCTCATGAAGAGGTGGAGCAAAGACTTACGGTCGCCAACCTCGAGCAGGTGACAAGATGAGCAGCAGAACGATCTTGGTGACGGATGACGAAGCCAACATCCGCAAGGTCCTGACGGCAATGTTGAAACGTCAGAACTACCGGGTGGTGCAAGCGGTCGACGGAGCGGACGCGATGGCGCAGCTCAAGCTGCACGAGATCGCAGCGGTGATTACCGACCTGGCGATGCCCCACGTCGACGGCATGGCGCTGCTGCGCCACATCGTCAGTCATTATCCGGATATCCCCGTGATCATGCTGACCGCGCATGGGACTGTGGATGGAGCCGTAGAAGCGCTCAAGATCGGCGCGTTCGACTTCCTGACTAAGCCGTTCGAAGCCCAGAACATGAAAGAGACGGTGGAGAAGGCGGTCATGCAGTTCGACGCCAATCAGCGCGACGTCTCGCCAGAAGAGGGGCCCCAGAAGGAAGGGCGTTTCGGCATTGTCGGGGCGTCGGCTGCCATCCAGTCGATCTTCAAGATCGTCGAACGGATCGCGGATACGCCTTCGACCGTCTTGATTTCTGGAGAATCTGGAACAGGCAAAGAGCTCATCGCCAAGGCACTGCACGAAAACTCTTCGCGGGTGGGCAAGCCCTTCATCAAGATCAACTGCGCCGCGATCCCCGAGAACCTAGTCGAGAGCGAGCTGTTCGGCCATGAGAAGGGGGCCTTCACTGGTGCGGTTACGTCCAAGCCAGGACGATTGGAGTTGGCCAACGGCGGGACCCTTTTTCTCGACGAGATCGGCGAGATCCCACTGGAGATGCAGGTCAAACTGCTGCGCGCGCTGCAGGAGTCGGAGTTCGAGCGCGTCGGCGGGCTGAGCACCATTCAGGTCGACGTCCGGCTCATCGCTGCAACAAACCGCGACCTTCAAAAGGAGATCGAAGCCGGTCGCTTCAGAGAGGACCTTTACTACCGTCTCAACGTGGTCCCCATCATGCTGCCCGCGCTGCGAGACCGAGCCGAGGATCTGGGCGCCTTGACTGCCCATTTCGTGGCGAAGAACAACCGCCGCCTCAATCGCAGCGTGAAGAGCGTCTCAGAGGGGGCCTTGCGGGCTCTCAAGCGCTACCCTTGGCCAGGTAACATCCGCGAGCTCGAGAACCTCGTCGAGCGCACGATGCTGTTCATGGACGGAGATATTCTCGAGGAAGACGATCTGCCCGACGAGATCCTCGAATGGAGCCAGCACAGCGGCTCGTTACCAGTGGCGCCGATCCATCTTCCGGCACCGGAGAGCGTCGGCGGGCTCAAAGAGGCCGTGAAGGAGACGACCCTCATCCTGGAGAAACAGTACATCTCTCGCGCGCTCGAGGAGACGGGCGGGAACGTGACGCAGGCAGCCAAACGGCTTCAAATCAGTCGCAAGAGCCTGCAGAACAAGATGAAGGAGTTCGGCCTGCGAGACGACGGATAGGGTCGACTCAGGCTGGGTGAAGGCACCGTCCGGCGAACGGTCGGCAAAAGGCGAGCCGACCCACCGAAGCTCAGCTGGGTGTTTCTTCACCCATCGAAGCCCCCCTGCCTCACCACCATAAGCTCAGGTGTCATGACTGTATCAACCGAGATCCCGTAGCACAAGCAGAAAGTTGGACTTTATTCCCCAACGAAGACAGGGCTTGTCTGGGGGAGCCGTTGCACATAAACTCCACCGCGGCTGATGGATTCGCCACAGAGCCACAAGTGGAGTCAATCCCGTGGTTGGCCAGCGGTTCGCCAGCGAAGGACCTCGGGCAACCCTAGGTGACCAGTGCTTCGCTCAGGGGCTCATCGCACGGACTGGATGTGTCTAGTGGGCCTTGGCGAATTCGAAGAAGCCTTACGGCTGTGTCGTTCGTCGACCGAGTTCGAAGCAGAGGTGTAGACCATGAGAACCTTCAAGACCCCCGCACTCCAGCTCAGTTTTCTGCTGCCGGTCTGCCTTCTCTCGCTGAGCATTTCGGCCTGCGACGTCGAGCCGGGTGTGTCCACAACCGACACGCAGTCGGACTTCACCGTCCCCGACACCTCAGACGGCGAGGCCACGGACACCGTCGAAGAGGTCGTCGATGAGTGCGGCGGCTGCGGGGGTGTCACAGCCTGCGTCGCTGGTGTTTGTGTCTACGATCCCGCCGTGGTCGATGTGTGTGTGCCGGCTTGTCGGGGAGACATCGAGAAGTGCGTCGCGGGGGAGTGCGTACGCCTCGCCTCACGCCCGTGCTATCTCGACAGCCATTGCACGACCGTAGGCGAGACCTGCATTGGAGCCGATCCTAAGACGGCGACGCCAGGAGCCTGCACCTACACCCCTGCGCCGACCTCGGTTTGCCCAGGCGGCGNCGGCTGCGCGTCCGCCACCNCTGCGCTCATGGCCGGTGCCGCCAAACGCGCCATCACCACCGCTTGTGGGGATTGTGGGGTTGGCTTCGAGCTGCCGAACACCGATTACCTGACCGACTCCATCTGGATAGGCAGCCTATGGGATCCAGCCACCTACCTCGACTGTGGTCGCGATCAGCTCTGTCCTGGCGACGCCAACTACCCAGGGCCCGACAGCGGTGAGGATGACGGACAGTTCCAGGGTTACTGGATCGCAGGCTTTGACCACAGCCGCCCCGCCCTCGGCGTCCGTGACGAGTTGTGGGCGAGAGCCGTCGCGTTGCGCAAGGGAGACACCACCCTCGTCATCATCGGCGAAGATCTGGTCGGCCAGCACTATCACGACGCCAAGGTCGCCATGGACCGCATCACCGCTGAGCTAGACGTCGACTTGGTGATCACCTCCGCGACCCACACCCACGAAGGAGCCGACGTCGTCGGCCAATGGGGCCCAGGCGACATCGACGGCGATCTGCCCGCGGCGACTGGCCGCGATCCAGAGCACCTCGCCTTCATCCAAGAGCAGCTCTTCGAAGTCGCAGCCGAAGCAGTGGCAAACCTCAAAGAGGCGAAGGTCTCCGTCGGCCAAACGCGAACTGGGATCGAGGGCCTAGTCCATGACAGCCGCGATCCCGTCATCATCAACGACGAGATGGTCGTCGTGCACCTCACCTCGGTTGCCGACGACAGCACGATCGCGACGTTGGTGAATTGGCACTCGCACCCCGAGAGCTTGTGGAGCGAGAACCAGTACGTGAGCAGTGACTTCCCGCACTTCGTCCGCGAAGGCCTCGAACAGGGCTTGGCAGAAGCGACCGACAACACTTTGGCTCCGGCGGTGACCTACCCCGCACGGACGGGACTGGGCGGCGTCGCGATCTACTTTTCGGGCACGGTCGGTGGTCTCCTCGGGCCAGGAAACCTCGTTGCACACGATCGGGACGGCACGGACTATTCGGTTCGCGGCGATTATGCTCGTACGCGCGCCATGGGAGAGGTCCTGGCGGAGCATGCGTTTCAAGCCCTCGATAGCGCAGAGGTGCTGACCGACCCAGCGTTGACCTTTGCGTCGACCGAGTTCCTCGGTCGCACGGACAACGTGCAGTTCCACACCGCGATGTTCGGCCTGCAGCTCTTCGGTCGGCCCATCTACAACTTCGATGGGGCTCAATCCGTCGACCAAAACAACGTCCCCTACGTCTTGAGTCGAATGAGCATCGTCACGTTGGGCGACATCACCTTCTACACGCTGCCCGGCGAGGGGTTCAGCGAGACTGTTGTAGGTGGGTATGATGGGAGCTACTCGTTTGGCAACGCCATCGTCGAGAACCCCGAAGCTCCCTTTGCCCCCGACCTCAGCCTGGCTCCGCCGGGACCATTCATGAACGAACGCGTGCCCGGGCGCTACGCTTTCGTTCTGGGTCTTGGCCACGACGAGCTCGGCTACCTCGTGCCCAGCTACAACTACGTGCTGGACAGCGTCGCCCCCTACATCAACGAGGCCCCGGGCGACCACTACGAAGAGACGAACGGCATCGGTCCCACCATCGAGCCACAGGTCAACGCCCTCCTCGACGCGCTGATCGCCGCTCTGCCCTAATCGACACTCGTCGTCGGAACGAAAAACGCCCGGCCGCGTGAGCGGTCGGGCGTTTTTCCGTTTCTTGCGTGGGCTAGGCGATCAGGTGGCCGGGAGCGGCGATGTTGTCGCCACCGAGGACGGGACCCACAGGGACATAGGGGGGCGCAAACGTCGGGATGGGACCTTTGCCCATCACCAGCATGACCTGCTGGGCGGCCAGCCAAATCGTGAAAGCCAACGATGCGACCGTCGCGATCGACTCGAAGAGCGCCTCGTGCTGTTTGTCCTTGTCTTCCTTCTTCATGGATTGAGGCAAGGCATCGATCATGGCCGCCTTCATGTCATTGGGCATGATGATGGAGGTCATTTTCGAAGAGACACAGGTGATCAGAGGCATCGGGACGTTGGGCATCGGCGGGCCCTGCGGTCCTGGGAAGGCAGCAAAGGCAGGATACCAGGGAAGGCCAGGCACCATCACCTGGCCCTGCCAATCGGCGAAACATTTGCTCACGCCTTTGGCGACGGCATCCCGATATTTGGCGTAGTTTCCCGACAAGGCAGCCACGGAAGGGGCGTTTTTGATGTTGCTCTCCAGCTTCGGACCGTCGAGACAACCGGGACTCCCGATGGCGCAGACGGCCATGACCTTCAAGTCCTTGAACTTGGCCTGAAGCCGCCACATGTCCACGGCAAACGAGATGGCGTCGCAGCACTTGTCGTGGAGGTCTTTGAACTCTTTGCCAATCGTGTCGCATGAGTCCTGGTGGTGTTTCAACCCAGGGTGTTGCGGCGTAAAGAAGGGCATGAAAGTCGGGGTGAATCCCCAGTCGTTTTGCGTGCCCTTGATGTATTGCGGCTTGTCTTGCGGGTCCTTGAAGTCGGCTTTCGACGGAAGCTTGAGCATTTTGGACATGAAGACTGCCCACCCGAGGGGCTTGATCATGGTTAGGGACGGCATCTCGACACTCCTTCAGCGCCTGGGTTCATTCGCAGGCAACCTCACTTCGAGTGAAGTATAGGACCGACGCACTGGGACTCGCAAGCGCGGTGCAGGACATCCGCCTCCCGGTAGCAATCGGCATGCCCAGCTCAGAGACAACGCCAAGGGCAGTACGAACTTGGTCCTCTCGACATCGCCGAGCAAACCTCCAGCCTCACAATGCGCTCTCGAAAGGACAGCACGCTCCTGCCGGCGTCGGCACGTACCCTCCCGAATTCGGCCTGCTGCCAACGGATTTCAGGTTGAGCGACCCCAGCGGTGTGCGCTTCAGACACAGGAACGAGAACTCCACCGGATGCCTTGCGGCGGCGAACACACCCAGTCCCCATTGTCGCACCATGGAGGAGGTTTGCATACATGTGAGTTTCTTTGAAATAACAAATACTTGACGTTCTCCTGCTGAACTCCAACAATAGGAGACCTATGCACGACGAAGGGAGGTCTTCAGAAAACTGAAGACCTCCGTCGCCGAATCACCATTCCATGTCGTCAAGGGGATGACATGAAAAGTCGCCTGGCCCTATCACACCTCGTTCTCTGGCTCGCTTGCTCAGTCTGGCTCTTTGCTGGCTGCAACGACGCACCTGATAACGGGTCCAAGACCCAAGTCGCCGAGCAATCCCTCGAGCGCCATCACCGCACTGACACCGCCCACGCGGCTCGGACCCTCGTGGGGCGTCACGACCAAAATGAGACACCGTTCCATCGCGACGGTGCCCAGGTCGAGCCCCCTCGGGTCAACCTTGGGGACTCCGACAACGTGGCCCGCCGCCACAGCGGCGACGACGACCAAGCCGACGACCATCACGACGGTGACGATGGCGACGACCATCACGACGGTGATGACGACGACGACGGCGACGACGGTGACGACGGTGACGACGGTGACGATGGCGACGACGACGGCGACGAAAGCGACGACGACGGCCCGTTTGACGATTGCATGGAGCACCCCGAATCGGCGGCTTGCAATTCCACTTGGACGATTATCTACCAGATCGCCAGCGGCCACCCGCTCAACGACGTCTGGGGCCTCAGCGAGGGCGATGTCGGCGTGGTGGGTTGGCAGTCGCCTCTGCGCCCCTACGAAGCCGTCATCCTCAACTACGACGCTTTCAACTGGAGCGTCGAGAGCGGCGGGCCCGCGGCTACCCTCGAAGCGATCACGGGCAATGGCCTAGAGCTCCTCGTGGTTGGCTCCAATGGAGCGGTCGCACGCCGCACTACTGCGGGCGTCTGGGAGGTCATGTCGACGCCCACCCTCGAGACCCTGCGCGACATCTGGGCCGCACCAGGCACCGGGTCGGTCGCGGTCGGCGACAACGGAACCATCCTCGAGCTCATGGGGTCGATTTGGTCTCCAGTGACCAGCCCGACGAACGCCAACCTCAACGGCATTTGGGGGACTGGTGGCACGACCATTTGGGGCACTGGCGGCACGACCATCGCCGTCGGCGAGAATGGCACGATTCTCATGGGAGTGGGTGGTGTGTTCACCGCCATCCCGAGCCCGACCAACACCACCCTCAACGGAATTTGGGGCACCGGCGGCACGACCATCTGGGGCACCGGCGGCACCACCATCACCGTCGGCGACAACGGCACCGTGCTCAACTTGGTCAACGGCACCTTCGAGACCGTTCCCACCCTGAGCAACGTCAATCTGCAGGCGATTTGGGGTACTGGCGGCACGACCATCGCCGTCGGTGAGGCCGGGACGATCCTGATGAACAACGGCGGAGGCTGGACCATCTCGCAGCAGTCGCTCACCACCGAGACCCTCATGGGTGTCTGGGGAACCAGTCCCACCAACATCTTCGTGGTCGGCGACCAAGGAACCATCCTCCACTACGGTCCAGTGGTTCCCTAGTCGACCCACACGACAACACCGACCGCCCGCCTGGCCTAAGCCAGGCGGGCGGTCTGCTTTTGGCGCTTCGCGTGCACTGCGCCTCACGCCCGCCGAATTACTCTGTAGGCCGTTGCCGCTGCTCGATGAGCTCGAACAGTGCCGCGACTTCCTTCAAGCGCTCTACCGTGCCGATGGCTCGAAACTGTTGCTCAGAGATCGACAGCGCCTGCTTCGCCCGCTCGAACCAGCCCCTCTCCAGCGCCTGCTTTGTCGCCAACAGGGCTGGGAACGCGATGTCTGGGTCGACCATCTTGGACTCCAAGAGCAGCTTGGAGCCCAACACAAAGTACTTGTCGTACCGAGCGGCATCCCCGCGGTTGGCGCAGCACGGAAGCAGCATGAGGTAGACCATTCCAAGGAGGGCTTTGGAGCGCTGTCGCTCGAGCTCGATGCGAACCCGGTCGAGCAACACGTTCGCTTCTTCGAACTCCCCGCGCTCCAGCAACACCAGGGCGAGGTTGGCCTCACAGATGCTCACATAGAGTCCGCCTAGCGTCTCGTGGATCGCCAAGGCTTCCCGGTAGCCGCGCTCCGCCTGGGTCAATTCCCCCCGAAAACGCTTGACCTCCGCCAGTCCGTTGATGCAGTTCGCGACGCCCGTTCGGTTTCCGACCCTTTCGTACGCAAGGCGCCCTTGTTCGACCAAGTACTCGGCCTCGTCGAGCTCACCCATCATTCGGGCGATGCCGCCCAGCTGGTGATAGGAGTCCGCGATGAGGAGCGCGTAGCCCATCTTCTCGCTGGAGCTGCGCGCCTTCTCGAGGAGGCTTCGCGCTTCGGCGATCTCCCCCTTCGAGAGCGCGATGACCCCCAAGCCCCAGTAACAATCGACCTGACACTTGTTCTCGCCAGAGCCCTCGAAGTCCTCCAAGGCCTTGCGGTAGTAGTCGGTCGCCTTGGCCAACTCGCCGCTCTCTTTGGCGAGGTGTCCTAAGGACACCAGGGCCTCGCCGAGGGTCTGTGCGTCGCCGCAGGCGCGGGCGATGGCCGCGGCTTCCTCGGTGAGCTCAACGGCGCGGTCGAGCTCGCCGACGAGTCGATGGGCGACGCCCTCGACGATCAGGCCAGCGCTCCAGACGAGGTGCTGCCGAGGCACCCTCAGGCCGCCCAAGGCCTCGCGACGAATGGCGAGCAGCTCGAGCGCCTGCTTGTACTCACTGTGGGCGTTGCGCTCAGCGGCGCCTGTCAACAGCGGCTTGAGCGACGTACGCAGCTCGCCGGCCTCGATGAGGTGCCGACCGATGCGCTCTTCCCTCCCAGGTTGTCCTTCGGCGTGGAGGCTCGAGACCATCTTCGCGCAGTCGCGGTTCAGGCGACGCCAGCGGTCGTTCTCAACGGACAGCCGCTGCACACTCTCCCGGAGCATCCCGTGCTTGAACGCCCAGCCGTCGGGCGTCGGGACGCCCATACCCGTGGCGATCAGCTTGTGGACGAGGTCGTCGGGCCTCGTCGCGCCCGCGTGCTCACAAGTCAGCAACCACTCGTCAGTATGCACCTCACGGCCCAAGGCGGCGGCGATTTCCAAGGCCATGCGCCCACCTCCGCCGACGTCTTCGATGAGCTGCTCGATGCGCTTGGACCACAGGTCATGGATGTCGTCGGGGATGTGGAGTTTGGTGCCTTCTCGAAGCTTGAAACCGTTGGCGCCGACCTCCAACACGCCACGCTGGACCCAGTCGCCGACGAGCTGCACCGCGAAGAGTGGGTTGCCGGCGGTGCGCTCGCGCACCTGATTGGCCACGTCGCCTTCGAGCATGAGCAACTCGTGGATGAGGGCCTGGTGGTCCTCGGAGCTCATCGGACCGACATCGATGACGGCGACGTCGTCTCTCTCGAGCAGCTCCTGCACCAAGGCCTGCTCTAGGGGCCGATGTTGCAGCGCGTTGTCGCGCACGGTCGCCAACACCAGCACCGGCGACTCGATGCGCGTCTGGGCGTCGAGGAGGTGTTTGGCGAAAGCCAGAGAGTCGAGGCCCCACTGCACGTCGTCGAGGAGCACAAGGACGGGACGCTCTTTGGCCAGCAGCTCCAAGAAGCGCCGCGCCACGGTGTGTCGCTCCTCGGGCGACGCAAAGCGCACGACCCGCGCTCCAGCCGCGATGTCGTCCGGAGTCGCTGGCACCAAGAGCTCGGTCAGCGCGTCGTAGTCGTATTCTTCGGTGATGCCATAGTTGCGAAGGGTATGGGCGACGCGGACGCGGGTCTCGACACGGTTCAGCCCCAACGTGCGAATGGCGACGGAGATCATGCGCGGGACGCCCTCACCGCGACCCGCGACCGCNGCGCTGTGGGACGCCCGCAGCGTGCTGGCCGCGCCGAGCTCGTGGGCGCGGTCGGCCATCCACTCGGCGACTCTGCTCTTTCCTGTGCCGGGCTCGCCGCGCAAGAGGACAGCTCTCGCGCGGCCTGAGGCGTAGACTGCTTTGAGCTCGGTCCAGATGCGCTCGCGCTCTTGCTCGCGGCCGACCAAGGGGATGCTGCGCAGCCCGTAGAGCCCCAGGCCAACGCCGATCATCTGCGGCGGCGACTTGGGCGTCTCGCTGCGCTTCCACGTCGTCGGCAGGGGAGGGCCTTTGAAGCGCAGGCCAGTAGGAAGCGAAATCGTCTTGGACGCGGGCTCGCCCAGCCTCTGAAGCTCGAACGCCGCGTCGGCCGCCCACCGGAAACGATCCTTGGGCGCCTTGGCCAACAAGCGTTGCAACCAGCCTTCGAACCCGGCCGGCACTGCCAGCCGCGGCTCGAGCTTGGGTGGGTCCGCGGTAAACTGCTTGAGCACGACCTGCATGGGGTTCGAATCGTCGAAGGGCAGGTTCCCCGTCGCCATGGCGAACGCCACGCAACCGAGGCTGTAGAGGTCGGTCCAGGGCCCGTGNTCTCGCCACTGCCCGTCGCAGAGCTCNGGCGGCATGAAGGCCGGTGTGCCCGTCATCTTCTCCGAGTGCATGCGCTCACCGGCAGCCGCTAGGCCGAAGTCCGACAGCTTGAGCCCTGGGCGCTGGTCGTTCTTGCCGCACATGAGAATATTCGCGGGCTTGACGTCGCGGTGGATCACGCCACGGGCGTGGGCGTGGCCCAACGCGTCGAGGATCTCCAAAAGGAGCGCCCGTAAATCCGCCCACTGGCGCGGCGCGTAGAGATCCTCCAGCGTGCCCTCGCTGGCCATCTCCATGACCAGGTAGGGATTCCCCGCCTTCAACACACCACCAGACTGCTCGCTGGCCGACTCGGGGATCGTCCCGTAGTCCATCACCATCACGATGCCGGGATGGTGGAGCCGCGCGACGGCTTGGACCTCGGCCTCGAAGGCTTCGACGAAGAGTGGGTTGTTGGCGTAGTCGGCGCCGATGACCTTGATGGCCACCGGCATCATCTGTTCGACGTGGTGGCCAAACCAGACGATCCCCATGCCGCCGCGACCGATGGGCTCGAAGAGCTCGAATTGACCAATCTGAATTGGCGGCAGCGGTTCACTCAACAAGGGGACAGGCCTTTCGCCCTAACGCGAGTCGACGCGACTCCGCCGTGGGCTTACTTTCTATAGTCACGTGCAGCCTCGCGCGAGAGGGGAATTCTCCGAGCTGCACACACCTTCGCAGCCTAGAACAGCACAGAAGAGAGATCCAAGAACCGAGTTTCACCCTTGGAACGACGCAGTGAGGAGCTAGGAGGTTGGACTCTTTGGGTCTGGCGGGAGCGCCGAAGCAGGAACACAAAGCGAATCGAGAATTCTTCGCGCGTGGGCGGCCGCGACCAGGCCCGAGGTCGGCGCGCTCAGCGCTCGCAGCGCGCTCTCGAGGTCATCGCCGTCGAGGCCGCAGAGGACCGCGAGGTCGTCGACTTTGACGCTCTGCCCATCGGCGAGGTCGAGGCGGGTCTCAGCGAGCCTCCAGGCCAGCGCCCACGGGCGGTCGGCCATCTTGTTCCATGCGGGGATGGCCAGCACGCCGCTGCCCAGGCCCGCGAACATCAAGGTGAGCAAGTCCTCAATGAAGGAACGCACGATGAAGCCTGGGACGTCTTCTCCTCTGGCGCACCGAAACAGCGCGAGCATGCCCATCTCGAAGGGGCTGGCGCCGTCGTCGGCCGCTTGGGTGCGTTGGGTCGGGATGTTGAACCAGCCCTGTTCCTTCTCCCAGCGCGCCGCAGCCACGAGGGCGAGCCGCCTGGCTTCGGCGCGGGCGGCTGCGTCGTCGAGGGTGTCTAGTCTGCGAACGCTCAAACCTTCTCTCCCATTGCTCTTGCAGGTCGCTAGTCCGGCACCGCGGAGATTACCCATCCTGTGGGTCATGGAGACCGACGCAGCGCCCTGTGCACCCATTCCCAATACGGCTCGTAGGCGAGCCCACCATCGATGTCCCAACCCTCGAACCAGAGACCGCTGCGCCAGGCCACGACGATGGTCGAGCCGGGGTTCGGTCGGTCGTTCCACATGGACGAGAGGGCCTCGACGGAGTGCAGCACGCTGGCGAACTGTCGGTTCGGCGGGCTGGTGGACTCGGCCTCGAAGCGGCTGCGCAGCACCTCGAGCGAGACCTCACCGCTGGGCACTGGCGGCAGCGTCTCTGCGATACGGTCCAGCAGAGAGAGGTCGTCGTCGATCGCTTCGCCCTCGCGACCCCACCACCGGCTGAAGAGGGCCAAGGTCAAATCCGGGTCGTCGAGCAGCGGCAAAGGCACCAGCATGATGGCGAGGTCGTTCTGGTATTCGGCGCGCAGGTTGCGCAACGCCTTCAGGGTCGGTCTCCAGGAGGCGTCCCGCAGGCTCAATTTCCAGAAGATCTTGACCTTGGCGTCGATGGGACCGAGCCGTGGCAGAGAGCGCCAGTTGGCGATGAGGAAGCGGCGCGCCTCAGGCTCGGGCAGGCTCCAGGGCTTCGACATGCCGTCGTAGACGCGGACCAGTTCGTCTTTCGAGAGTCCCGCGTCTTCCAAGAGCTGCACGAGTTCGAGCTCCTCGCTCATTCCGAGGGCGAAAGTGGCGTCGTCGCCTCGAATCAGGCGGCCGTTGGCCAGCAGGACGTCTTTGCTGTCGCCGAGCAACTTTCCCTCTTGGCTTTGGGTCACGATACGGCTGCGAAAGAGCTCGGCCGCGGCGGTCCTCGAGGCCTTGGGCCAGGGCTTGCGGTGCAGGGTCTCCAGGACGTTCCAGAACTGGCCCGCGGCATGCTCCGAGAGCAAGGCGACAGCGAGGTCGAAGCCGATTTGGTCGACCAGCGCCGGGGCCAACTTCACCTGCAGATGAACGAGCTCCGGGTTCTTTTGGTAGAACGCCTTCATGGACTCGAGGAGCGTGACCCCTTCGGAGCGCGAGGGGTCGGTGTAGAGCAGCAGGTGCAGGGGGGCGTCGAACGCGCCAAGGCTCGGCAGCCCCTCGGCGCTCGGTCGGATGCGTCTGGCCATGAGGGGCGGGCTGCCGTCGATGCGAGAGGGCAACCCGAGCCAACGCTTGGCTGCAAGCCCTGTCGCCGTTCGCAGCAGTGCGACGTCTTCGGGAGCGACTGCGGCGAGGAGCAAGCGCTGCACCTCATCGAGCTCTGCGTCGATGACGCGCGCCAGGAGCGCGGCCGTCGGCAGCGCGCTCTCACCAGCGGTGAACTCGACTCCGCGGCCATTGAGCACGACCTCGCCGTTGCCCACGACCTCGAGAAAGTGGGCCATGCTCGCGTGGTGTTGCAGGACCTCGGAGCAGTAGTCGCTCTCCATGTCGTCGCGAAACTGCGCGACGTTCATCCCCAAAGTGCCGGCACTGACGACGAGCGCATCGGCGCCGTCGAGGTCAGGGGCGAGCAAGAGCAAGCGCGCAAACTCCCTGAACGCGCCCTGCATTTCAGCGGCCAAGGCGGCGCGTGCTCGTCGCTGCGCGGCCTCGTCGCGACCCGCGACCACCAGGAAAGCGATGCGCAGGTTGTCGCCGTAGCGCACAGAGAGCGGCTCCGAGAGGGTGAGCGCCAGCAGCGAGGTCAGCGCGCGGTCGAGGTCGACGACAAAGACGAGATCGGCCAGCGCCGGGGTGCTGCCGAGTTTGGGAAGCAGCTCCAGAGGCAGCGGCGAGAGAGCGGAGAACGCCGGGATCGCAGGACGCTGGCTCGCTACCCGGGGGGCATCGGCAGCAGGAAGGCGACGGCTGACGTCGTCGAAGAGGCCTTCGACGGCGGCGTCCCCTTCGTCGTTGGAGAGCAGGTGCGAGAGGTAGCCGATGAGCACCATGGCCAGCGCGATGGCCACGATGGAGGTGACGCTTCGACGGCGGCTCTTGCTCTGCGCTTGTGGCGTGCCGATGGGGAGCCCCTGCATCGAGGTCAGGATCCCCTCGTCGCTCCCCAGGGCGTTGCGCATCTCCTCGGCGCTCTGGAAGCGGTCGTCGGGCGAGGGCGAGAGCGCACGCAGGATGACGCGCTCGATCGTCAGGCTCAGCGTCGGGAGAACGGCTCGCAGGTTCAGCGCGCCCTCCTGCGGGAGCTCGCCGGTCAGCAACTCGTAAAGCAAGAGGCCGCAAGAGTAGACGTCGGTCCGCTCGTCGGTGACCGCGCCTTCGTGCTGTTCAGGGGCCCAATGGGTCTCGTCGATGGGCAGGTGGCGCGAGAAACCGAAGGCGTCGACGTAGACCTGCATGCGGTCTTGTTCGTCCTGTTGCAGCCAGACGCACTCGGGGCGCAGCCCGAGGTGGTGCAGGCCGCGGCGATGACAGGCCGAGAGGGCCGAGAGGACCTGCTTGAGGATCTCGGTGGCCTCGGCTTCGGGGAGGGCGCCACGGCTGTCGAGGTAGACCGACGCCGTCGGCCCGTCGACATAGTCCGTGACGATGGTGAGCTCGCCGTGCTCGGTCTCGAAGACGTCCCGCACGCCCAGCACGCTGCCGTGCGCCACGCGGCTCTGGGCGATGGCGCAGCTCTTGATCGCCGAGGACACCTCGGCCTTCGCGCACCACGCCGCGGTGAAGACCCGCGCGGAGCACAAATAGCCCAAGCGCTGGTTGCGCACTAGGTAGCTGTACGAGCCACCCGAGTCGCTCCGCAGCTCCTCGACCAAATGCTCGCTGCCCAACGAGTCGCCAGATTGCAGGGGGTGCCGGCTCTGCACTTGTGAGCAAACAGGGCAATGCCCTTCAAAGCTCTCAACGGTCTCTGCTTTACACTTGGGGCATTCCATGCGGACTCACCCGAGACCTGCTCGTGCGTCGGACTCTCCGGCGGGGCGAAGCGCCCTCCATGGCACCATGAGCGATCCATGCGAGGGGTTCTTGTAGCACAGACCGCGACAAAGCCGAAGTCACCCCGACCGCACTCGGAGCGACGAGAGGCAATCCCGCTTCACCACCCTTTCATGGGCCCCGCCCGACTCACAGCCGTGCGGTCTTGCCCGCGCATGGCTCACAAGAGAGGACGCCCCAACTCTACATCGACCTCGAGGCGGCTAAGCTGCGGCCGACCCCCGTGACCGTCGCGCTCTTCGTCGACGACGTGCAAGACCTCGTCTCGACACCCTGGCCCAGGTCGAGGTCCTCAAGCTCCGCTTCAGGGACGAGTCGCCTTTCCTGGCGGGTCGGATGCGCCTTGGCCAGCGAATCGCTCGTCAAACGAACCGGCTGAGCCCCTGAAGTGCAATAATGGAACTCCCGTTGAGGCGGGAAGCCTCCGGTTGCTGGCCAGACTGCACCAAAGAAAAAAGCAAAAGGGGGCCCGGGGGACAAAGTCCCCCGGCGGGTCAGGGCTTCAGCCCTGCCTCCGCAAAAAAGCACCCAAATGATTTTGTAGGGAAGCTCTTAATTAGTTAGAGTCCGTCTTGAAATTCGAAGTTCGGTCGCATTTTTCACCGACCTCAGCGAAACACGCAATCCATCCCAAAGGACATCGTTTGAGTGCCCGTTCGGAAATGCCCCAGGTGCAAGGAGCCGACGACCGAGCGACGCAGGCGCATGACCGGTACGCCGAGGAGCGAGGGAGGAAGGCGACGCCGATGGGGTATTTCCGGACGGGCACTCGTTAGTCGCGGCGTAAAGACGCCAACATTGTGGCGAGCCGTTTGTCACGTACTCGAGGCCAGCTCATGAAGTCGATCAACATCGTCCTCCTCTCCCTCTTCTGTGTCGCCCTGCTCGGCGGCTGCCAGCCCCAGCAACAGGGCAAAGAGCCCGTCGAGCACGGGGCCCTCGCCAAGAGGACCCAGGCGACAGGAGCTGAGACCCCAGACGCTCAGACTGCGGCCGAGCCGACGAAAACACCGGACGTCGCGACGCCGAACCCCGCCGACTCGCCCATAGAGGCCCAAGCCCCCAAGCTCACCCGCGCGGAGTTCAATCGCTTGGCCGTCCTCCAAAACCTGCCCCTCTACTGGCGAGACGACAGCAACGGCGATGGCGTCGCCGACCCCGATGAGCTCGCCACCTTGCTCTTCTACTCGTCGACCGCCACCTGGACCGCCGACGGCAAGCTCACCGACGCCTACCGCGCCGCGTTTGCCGCCCTCTCCGCGCCACCGGCCGACGAGAGCACGCTCTCCCAAGAGGAGCAGGAGCGCCGCAAGCTCGTGCGCGAAGACCTCAATCAGGGCATCCCGATCCTCGTCTACAACGACCTCACCAAGCTGAGCGACGCCGACCGCAAGTTCGCGGCGCTGATGTTGGAGGCCAGCGAGGAGATCGAGGAGCTCCACGCGGAGCAGCTCGGTTTGAACGACGCCGTCAAGAGGATTCCCGCCAGCGACCCCGCCAGCCGCGCGCTCTTCCAGCGCAACTGGGGCCCTCAGTGCGCTGCGCCGAAGACCGAGAAGAACCCCGCGTGCCTCGCCTTCCTCGGGGCCAAGAAGCCCCCGGTCAATGTCTATCCCGCCGAGCTCCAGTCCGACCCAGAGTTCTGCGCCAAGCTCGAGGCGGACCCTAACGCCAAAGAGCTGCTCTCGCCGTTCACCGCCGTCGTCAGAGACGGGGCCGCCCTCAAGGCCGTGCCCTACCCGCAGGTCTACCCTCAGATGGCCGAGGTCGCTTCGTTGCTCAAGGAGGCCGCCGCCGTCATGAGCGACCCCAGCGAGGCCGCCCTCAAGGCCTACCTCGAGGCCGACGCGCAGGCCTTCCTCGACAACAACTGGCAGCCCGCCGATGAGGCCTGGGCCAAGATGAACGCCGAGAACTCCAAGTGGTACCTGCGCCTGGCGCCGGACGAGACCTACTGGGAGCCCTGCAGCCAGAAGGCCGGCTTCCACATGACCTTGGCCCTCATCAACCGCGACTCCATCCGATGGCAGCAGAAGATCGACCCCATCAAGCAGAAGATGGAGGACACACTGGCCGCCCTCGCCGGTGCGCCCTACGTGGCCCACCCCGTCGGCTTCCATCTGCCCGACTTCATCGACATCGTGGCCAACGCCGGCGACGACCGCAGCCCGCACGGCGCCACCATCGGACAGAGCTTGCCCAATTGGGGCCCGGTCGCCAACGAGGGCCGTGGGCGCACCGTCGCCATGAGCAACCTCTACACCGACGTCGACAGCCTCAAGACCCGCCGCCGACAGGCCGAAACCCTCTTCGACGCCACCTCGCTCGGCGCCTACACCGACTCCGCCGACCCAGGCCTCCTCGCCACCATCCTGCACGAGGCCGCCCATAACCTCGGACCAGCCCACGAGTACACTGTCGACGGAAAGACCGACAACGAGGTCTTCGGCGGCCAGCTCGCCGCCGTCCTCGAGGAGCTCAAAGCCCAGACCGCCGCGCTCTGGTACACCAAACTCCTCGTCGACGACGGCGTCATCGACCAAAAACTCTCCGACGAGACCGTCAGCGACTCCATCTTCTGGGCCTTCGGCCACGTCTCCCGCGGCATGTATGACACCGACGGCCGCGCTAAGCCCTACGGCCAGCTCGCCGCCATCCAGCTCGGCTTCCTCCTCGACGAGGGCGCGCTGGAGTTCGTCCCCGATGCCATGGCCGCCAACGGCATCGACAAGGGCGCCTTCATCCTCCACCTCGACAAGACCACCGCCGCCTTCGAGAAGCTCATGCAGAGGGTGGCCAAGATCAAAGCCACCGGCGACAAGGCCGACGCCGAGGCCCTCGTCAAAGCCTACGTCGAAAGCGACCGCGTCCCCATGGCCTTCATCGCCGAGCGCCTCACCCGCGACCCCAAAGCCAGCTTCGTCTACGCCGTCGAGCTCTGACCTCTGCCCATTCACAAGGTCGCCCCT
>Ga0051980_10001211_pt1 | contig 19444 bp, 14 predicted proteins | sample CryGey13umfilter_2_FD_55014 | JGI IMG/M metagenome (GOLD analysis project Ga0051980, IMG submission 55014) | Groundwater microbial communities from aquifer in Utah, USA - Crystal Geyser 4/9/14 3 um filter | ecosystem: Environmental > Aquatic > Deep subsurface > Groundwater | place: USA: Utah...
GCCGGATAGTATTGAGTTCCTGAGCCATCTCATGTAAGCGCTCGGGCGGAACAGTAAGGGATCCGATCGTCTGTCCGATCGCCTCCTCGGCTGTGTAGCCGAACAGCTGTATGGCCGCCCGGTTCCAGCTCCCGATTACCCCGTTCAGGGTAGTGGAGATGATGGCATCGTCGGAGGATTCGACAATCAGCGCCAAACGCGCCCGTGTTTCGGCTGCAGCAATCACCTCGCTCAGATCGGCTGTGACGACGGAGATCACCTTGCCTTCGCTTTGCGGCAGTGGCGACATCGAGAAGAGGGTGGGTGTCTGCGTATCGTCAGCCGCCTGCAGCGTCAGCGCTGCCCTGATCTCCTTCTCTGCAGCCTGAACAAGCATGGCTTCGAAACGCTCCCGGTCCTGATCGGCGAGCATCTGCTGCAAGGATGTGCCGACGATCTGCCCTTGCTGTCTCTTGGCCCGTTCGGCGAAACGGCTGTTGCAGTAGAGAATGGTGCCATCCACCGCCAGCGTCAGTGCCCCCTCATTCATGGACTCGACCATAACGCGGTAAGGCTCCAGAGCACCTGCCAGTGCATGGATGTAATCGCCCTCCGATCCGGCTAACACAAGCGCGTCCACCTCACTGTTACGAATGGCGCGCAGTGTCTCTTCGGCTTCACCCAGCCGGTCGCGCAGCTCTTTATTTTCTGCCGTCAGCTGCTGTAGAGGTGTGGGTTTGTTTGTCATTAGGCTTTTTCTATATCCAGCCCCACCAGCACACGCTCGGTGTCCGACAGGTCACCGATGATGCGACGCAGCGGGGGTGGTAGTTTTCGTATCAGTGTCGGCAGGGCGACGATCTGATCGGCCTGTGCCAGTTCAGGGCGCTCGTAGAGGTCGATCACCTCCAGTTCATAACGCCCGTGCAGGTTCTCCCTGCATATCTTTTGAATGTTGGCGATGGCCTTGATCGATTTTGGCGATTGCCCGGCGACGTAGAGTTTCAGGATAAAGTGTTTCGGCGTCTGCTTCTCTTCCGGGTGTGCGTGAGGGGATGGGTTCGTTTTCATTGCGGGTCACTTTTTTTTTGTTTGTTCGGCATGGCATCCACTTTTCGACTGACACCCATATCGACACGTCCCTGTGCGAGCTGCGCTTTCTCGGCTGTTTCCTGACCGATGATTTTTATCGAGGCTATCTCCTGTACCGCAAACTCGGCGCGCAGCATGGCGATCTGCGCCTCCAGCGTTGTGCGTTTGCGTTCCAGCTCGATCTGCCTGAGCTCCACCTCCTGATTGCGTATTAACTTAGCGGCTTCATTTTCCGCCTCTTTGGTCAGCCTTGCCGAGCCGGTCAATACCCCCTCCGGTCCGACATAGACGTCGCGCAGCTCCACGCCGTGGTCGGTCAACAGAAATTCACGTATCTGATTCGAGTGCGGCATGCCGCGCGACTTCAGGATCGAGAGGCCGCGATTGCGTTCGCCGCCGCTGTCGATATCGCGCAGCAACAGCCAGGTATCGATCAGTGAGGAGATGGCAACCTCGGTTTGCTCGACCGGGTTACCGCCCGGGGCCAGGTTGGTGAACAGGCCGGTGATCTGTTCGGTCTTTAAAAAATCCACCAGTCGTATCAGCATCGCTTTGACTTCGATCTCATTGTCTCCGATGACGAAACTGTTCAGCGGATCCATAATGACAACCTGCGGCTTGAACGCACTGATCAGTTTGTGTTTCATGGCCAGGTGTGTCTCCAGACCCGCAGAGGATGGACGATGGGCATGGATCTGCAACAGCCCTGCCTTTACCCATGGCTGCAGGTCGATGCCGATCGAGCGCATATTGCGTATGATCTGATCCGGTGACTCCTCGAAGGAGAAGTAGAGTGCGCGCTCGCCGCGACGGCAGGCGGCATCGGCAAAGTGCGCGGCAAGACTGCTCTTGCCTGTCCCAGCCGTACCGGAGATCAACACGCTGCTGCCGCGGTAGTAGCCCCTGCCATCCAGCATCGCATCGAGTCGTGCAACGCCGCTGGAGATACGCTCCTCGGAGACCGTGTGTTTCAGGCCCAATGCCGTGACCGGCAGTACCGAAATGCCGTCCGCATTGATCAGAAACGGGTACTCGTTGGTGCCATGGGTTGAGCCGCGATACTTGACCACGCGCAGGCGCCGCGATGAGGTCTGCTCGCTGACGCGATGATCAAGCACGATCACGCAGTCGGAGACATACTCCTCCAGCCCCTGACGGGTCAGTGTTCCGTCGCCGCGTTCGCCGGTGATGATGGCCGTCACGCCTCTCTCTTTCAGCCAGCGGAACAGCCGGCGCAGTTCGGCACGCAGGATGATCGGATCGGGCAGACCGGAGAAGAGCGTTTCGATGGTATCGAGTACGACCCGTTTGGCGCCGATGGCATCAATGGCTGCGCCCAGGCGGATGAACAACCCTTCCAGATCATATTCGCCGTTGGCTTCGAGTTCACTGCGCTCGATATAGACAAAATCCAGCACGATCTGTTTGTGCGCGACCAGATCATTCAAGTCGAAACCGAGCGAGGCGACATTCTGGGTCAGATCCCGGGCTGTCTCTTCAAACGACATAAACACGCCCGGCTCGTTGAACCTGGTCGCACCGTGTACCAGAAATTCCATGGCCAGCAGTGTCTTGCCGCAGCCTGCACCGCCGCATATCAGCGTCGGCCGTCCACGGGGCAGGCCGNCGCCTGTAATCTGATCCAGCCCGGTGATGCCGGTGGGGCTCTTTTGCAGCCCGGCGCTCTGGTTTGTTTTAGCATGCTGTTTCGGTTTGACCATAAATACCTCTGCCATGGAAGCGTGGTTGAAAGTCAGTGTAGCACCTATTGCCAATTAACCCTAATATTACCGGATATACATCACATTGCGTATCGATCACTTCGGTCGACACTGCAGCATCGGCGATTGCGTGGATTGTGTTCCCGAAAGAGGGGCTCTGCCGCTGGCTCGTCCGTTTGTAATCTGGCCGAACCGGTCACATCGCCGGCGGCAAAGACTCCTTCACGTGGGCACTGAACCATCTTCAGTGCGCACCTATGCAACCACGACGCGATCACGACCCGCCTCCTTGGCCTGGTACATTGCCGCATCCACAGCACGGATCAAACTGTCCATCGTCTCGCCATTCTCGGGGAAGGCCGCCACGCCGAAGGAGGCGGTCATCTGTATAACGGCTGCTCCCAGCGTTATCCGTATCGCCGCAAGTCCCGTACGCAAGAGCTCGGCGCGTTGATATGCAACAGCCGGTGACATATCCGGAAGAAACATCACAAACTCCTCGCCGCCAAAACGACAAACGATATCGCTGGTGCGCGCATGTTTTTTCAACAGCCCGGCAAACACCCGCAATACCTCGTCGCCAGCCAGATGGCCGTGTGTATCGTTGACGAGCTTGAAATGATCAAGGTCGCACATCACGATCCCGACCGACTGGTTGTTGCGCGCCGCGCGGGCCAGTTCGCGTTTTATCGTTTCGTCGAGGTAGCGGCGATTATAGAGACCTGTCAGCGGATCGTGCATGGCCTGTTCGCGTAGTTGTTCCTGCAATTTTTGTACTTCCGCCTCGGCGCGCCTGCGCTCGGTGATGTCGCGTACGATGTTCAGTGCATAGGGTTTGTCGAGTTCGACCAGCTTGGCACTGACCTCCACCGGGAAGGTAGTATCGTCCTTGCGTCGGTGTATAGTTTCGAATCGCGTCTCTCCCGCTTGACGCATCCGTGCTAGGAGCTCTTTCATTTGGTCCGCAGTAAATACCGCTTCGATGTCCGTTATCTTCATGGACAGCAGTTCTTCCCGGCTGTAACCCAATGCGTTGCATTGGGTTAGGTTTACGTCTATCAACCGTAGAGTCACGGGGTCAATAACTTCGATAGCATCGCTGGAATTGTCGAGCAAGACGCGAAATAGCTTGAGTTCCAGTTCTGCCATCTTGAGGTCATGAATATCCGTGCAGGTACCAATCCATTTGAGGATGCTGCCGTCATCACCCAGTAGCGGCACGCCTCGGAGCAACCACCAGCGGTACGACCCATCGGCATGGCGCAAGCGGCTTTCGATCGAATAAATGCCGGTTTCCTCAATCGCTTTCTGCCATGCGTCCCATGCCTGCTGCTGGTCGTCGGGGTGAAACGGTTTGTTCCATCCGTGGCCCAAGCTTTCTTCAAGCGTGAGTCCTGTGTAATCCATCCAATGCTGGTTGAAATAAATACACCAGCCGTCTGCGCGTGTGGTCCAGACGATTTGCGGCATGGCTTCGGCCAGCGTGTGGAATTCCTCCTCGCTTTCACGCAGCTCGGTTTCCATTTGCTTGCGCTCGGTGATGTCGCGAACGCGTAACACGGCACCGAAGATTTCTCCTGCGGGTCCGCACAATGGGGCTATGACAGACTCGAAGAATCGCTCCGTTTCCTCTCCGGGGATGGGGTATGCAACCTCCCTGGGGCCGACGGCTTTCCCTTCAAGGCCTTCTCTGATCCTGTCGCCTTCGCCCGTTTCCCATATGAACGGGATCTCAGTCAACTCCTGTCCGATCATCTGTTCCAGGTTCTTGCCGCAGATCTGCTCCATAAGCGGATTCAATGCCGTGATGCGGAGATCAGGGTCCACGGCGATAACGCCATCCGGACTCGACCTGATCAGCGTGCTGGCGTATGCGAGCATCTGCGCAAGCCTCGGATCTTCACTGTCCTTGAGCTTATCGTTCATTCGAGCTGCATCCTGCCGCAGTCTGCGCCGCCGTCCCTAATCTGATCCGGACCGGTAATGCCGGTCGGACGCTTTTTCAGCACTGCGGGCGGGCTTGTTTGAGAGTTCTTTTTTACTTTGACCATAGTAGCCCCCGCCACAGAAGAATGCTTGAATGGTTTATTCTAGACCTATTGTCTGATGTGTGCGAATTAAAGAGCGGGGCAGGTATGCGTTATTGTCTGTGCTGCCGGGCATGAGTTATTGAGTTGCGTGGTGTTAATCAAAGGCCAGAGAGTTGTTGTAGAGGCGAGGCAGGAACAAAGGCGGACACACTTTTCTGGACAATGCTCAGGCTCACTGCTTATCGGCCATGAGATAATCCGCACGCCGTGAATGTGGACTAGCGGGGCCGATCTGCGCAGGTTTAGGCCATTATGTACCCGGAGCGTGTTGTGCCCCCAGTTTTTGGCCCCAAATGATGTCTGATCAGCTGATTCATATACTCTCGCCGCAGGTGGCGAACCAGATTGCCGCCGGTGAGGTGGTGGAGCGCCCGGCCTCGGCCATGAAAGAGCTGGTTGAAAACAGCATCGATGCCGGTGCCACGCGCGTTATTGTGCGCATTGCCGGTGCCGGCAAAAAGCGCATTGAGGTGGATGATAACGGCTACGGCATGAGTGCGGCGGATGCCAAGCTCTCCCTGCAGCGTCATGCCACCAGCAAGATTGAATCATCCGAAGACCTGCACCGGATTGCCAGCCACGGCTTTCGCGGTGAGGCGTTGCCATCAATTGCTTCGGTATCGCGCTTTCGTATGCAGACGGCAAATGGTGGCGAAGGTGTCGAGGTACGTGTGGACGGGGGCGGCGAGACGCTGGTTAAGCCCGCTGCCACGCGCAAGGGCACACGCATCGAAGTGCTGGATCTGTTTCTCAACACACCGGCCAGGCTCAATTTTATGCGCAGCGACAAGACCGAGGAGGCAGCGATTATCGATGCCTTCCGTGGGCTGGCGCTGGCCAATGCCCCGGTTTCCATGCAGCTGGAGATGGATGGGCGCCTGCGTTTCGATTTTGCCGCGCAGGATGTAAAGGCGCGCGTGCAGACTATAATGGGCAGAGAGTTTGCCGATAACAGTATCGAGCAGTGTATTGAGCATGAAGGCATGCAGATCACTGCCTGGCTGGGCTTGCCGACCTTTCATTACCGGGACTCCACGCGCATGATGTTTCTGGTCAACGGGCGGGTGATCCGCGACAAACAGCTGATAGCAGCCCTGCGCGCCGGCTACCGTGATGTGCTCTTTCATGACCGTTATCCGGTAGCGGTCGTGCGGCTGGAGATCGACCCGGCTGATGTTGATGTCAATGTACATCCGGCCAAGCGGGAGGTGCGTTTCAAATCGCCGCAAACCGTACGCTCGGGTGTCGTGGCCTGTGTACGCGCAGCCATTGAGCGCATGGGTCATTCGGTCTCATCCACCACAGGCGAGCCCGCTCTGCAGGCGATGCTGCGCTCGACCGGTACGGCCGGTTTTGGCGGCGGGCAGGGTAGCAGCATGCCGCGTTTTGCCTCCGGCGATTATAGGCCGGCTACGCAGCAGCAGATGCCGGCGGAGATTGCGCGCACGCTGTTCGCATCATCCGGGGTGCATGAGGCGCATGAGGCGGCAGGCTTATATGATACAACAGCACGTCTCGATCTGGGGCGGGCGCTGGCCCAGATTCACCGCTGTTATATTCTCGCCCAGACCGATAGCGGCGTGGTACTGATTGATCAGCATGCAGCCCATGAGCGCATGACCTATGAGAAGCTGAAGGCGCAACTTGCCGGTGGCGATATCGCCACCCAGATGCTGCTGACGCCGGAATCGTTGAGCGTGGGCAGCGAGACGGCTGCCTGGCTGCATGACCATGCAGGAGCCTTGCATCACTTCGGTGTGGAGCTGGAAGCGGCAGGTGACGAGTCGTTCCTGATTCGCTCTGTGCCGGCCATGCTCGGTAGTGAACCGCTGGTGGAGATGGTGGCTGAGCTGGTGGAGAGCTGTCGACTGATCGGTATCGATCATGAGGCAGGCAGCAGCGGCGGGGCGCGCGTACTCGAGCGCTGGCTGGGNAACCGCGCCTGTAAAGGNTCGATCAAGTCCGGTCGCCTGCTCTCGCATGAAGAACAGGAGTCGCTGCTGCGCGAGATGGAACGCACGCCCAATATCGCCCAGTGTAATCACGGTCGCCCGACCTATGTACGACTGTCGTTAAACGAGCTGGACCGCTTGTTCGGACGTCAGGAGTGAACGGGGGCGTGCAATGGAGATGAATGATGTGCTGTTGGCCCTGGTGGCCGTCATCGGCTGTGCGCTGACATTCGCCTTTACGCTGCGTGCACTGCGCATTCCTGCAGCCGTGGCCTATATCATCACCGGTATTGTTGCCGGACCTTCTGGCTTCGGTCTGGTGACCGATTATCAACTGCTGACCCATATGGGCGAGCTGGGTGTGATCATGCTGCTCTTTTTTGTCGGCATGGAGGTCTCCCTGCCACGCCTGATCGCCGGCTGGCGTATTGCGGTGGTTGGTACAACGGCCCAGATTATCCTCAGTGTCGGTGTCTGTATGGCCGGGGCCTGGATGTTCGGCTGGTCATGGAAGGCCGGCCTGCTGTTCGGGTTTCTGATCAGTATGAGTTCCACTGCCGTGGTGCTGACGTTGCTCAAGGATGCGGACGAGCTGGAGCTGCCTTTCGGGCAGAATGCACTGGGCATCCTGCTGGTGCAGGATATCGCCATTGTACCGATGATGATTATTCTCGGTGTCGTCGGCGGNGAAGGCGAAATCGATCTGATGAAGATCGGTATTCAGATCGGCGGCGGTGTACTGCTGCTGGCTCTGGTTGCGTGGCTGATGCGTCGGCCGAACTGGCGTTTTCCGCTGGCACTGAAGCAGTCGCTGGACAAGAAGATCNTGCTCGGACTGCTGCTCTGTTTTTCCGCGGCGGCCCTCACGGCCGAGATCGGGCTCTCGGCACCCTTCGGGGCATTTCTGGCCGGTATGGTCCTGCATGCATCCGATCAGGCTGAATGGGTTGAAGATCATCTGCGCTCACTCTATGTCGTGTTTGTGGCCATCTTCTTCATGTCTGTCGGCATGTTGGTCAGTCTGGACTTTGTATATGCCAACATGGGTGTGCTGGCGATGATTACGCTGGCGGTATTTCTGCTGAACTCGGGCATTAATGCCGTGATTCTGCGCCTGTTGGGTGAAACATGGACCATGGCGCTGCTCACCGGCGGCCTGCTCAGCCAGATTGGCGAGTTCTCCTTTCTGCTGGCGTCAATGGGGTTGGGGCTCGGTCTGTTGACACAGGATGGGCATCAGATGGTCATGGCTGTGATTGCGCTGAGCCTGATGCTCAGCCCGCTGTGGATGCTGGCGGTGCGTTTGACGTTGCATGAGGAGAGTCGGGNGATGGAAGACAGTGCACAGGAAGAGAGGATGCGTGAAAAGGCGTTACTGGCACAGCTGGAACATGAACAGAGGCATGAGGGCGAAACCTTGCAGCAGAGGAGTAAGTCATGAGCGGCCTGCATGCCGTGGCCCTGATGGGGGCGACCGGCACCGGTAAATCGGCTCTGGCACAGCCGCTTGCCGCAGCGCGTGATTGTATGATCATCGCCTGTGATTCGATGCAGGTTTACCGCGGGCTGGATATCGGTACGGCCAAGCCGACAGCGGCGGAGCTTGCGCTGGTGCCGCATGGCATGGTCAACTGTTGTGATCTGCCCGATCACTATTCGGCAGCGCGTTGGGCCGATGAGGCCAGAGAGTGCATCCGGGCCGAGAATGCGCGGGGTAAAACGCCGCTGATTGTCGGCGGTACCGGCCTCTACCTGCGTGCACTGCTGGAGGGCTTCGCCGATATACCGCCCGAGGATCCGCTTGTGCGCACACGTTTTGAATCGATGCACTGGCTGGACGGCACGGAGCCGCTCTATGCCCTGCTGCAGGAAAAAGACCCGGTGATTGCCGCACAACTCAAGCCTGCCGACAGCCAGCGCATTTTGCGCGCGCTGGTGGTGGAGGAGAGTACGGGCACGCCGTTGAGCAGCTGGCAGCAACAGGCGAGTAATGTGGAACCTGTAGCTTGTCCGGTGTTTGTACTGGATGTGGCCCGTGACTGCCTGCGCCAGCGCATTGCCGAGCGCTTCGATACCATGATGGCGCAGGGCTGGCTGGATGAAGTGCGCTGGCTGGCTTCGCTGGCGCTGCCGGAGACGCACCCGGCCATGCGGGCGGTTGGCTATCGCCATCTGCTCAATCACCTGCAGGGCGATTGCACGCTGGATGAAGCTGTACAGAGCGGTATCACGGCCACGCGCCGCTATGCCAAGCGGCAGGTGACCTGGTTTGTGCACCAGACGCCCACGGCTGTGCATGGCGATGCGGAGCATCTGGCCCCGTTGATCGGGAAGGTGCTGGATGGAAAGGGCTGATGGACAGGGATAATGGAGAACGATTTGAGTGATACGATAGTGACTGTCTTGTTGACAGGCAGGGTCGCGCCATGAGCGGCCTATGGGAGCTGGAAGAAGAGCCTGATCGGGCCATTACGGTGCACCCTGAGCTCGGCAGTCGCAGGCTCGGCGAGCATATGTGGAAAGCGCGCGCCGAAGAGTTCGACCTGCTGGTTGGTGCAGCCAATTGCAATATCGTTGCCTCACAGCGGCAGACCGTACGCAAAGCTGTCTCGGCCACACTGCTGGGGCAGGGGCAGACAGCCGAGATCGCCAGTCTGGTGGAGATTCACGAGGCAGATGTGGTGTTTGTCGATCATCCGCTCTCGCCCGTGCAGCAGCGTAATCTGGAAACGGCATGGGATGCCAAGGTGGTGGATCGGACCGGCCTGATTCTGGAGATCTTTGCCGCGCGGGCGCGCACCCGCGAAGGTGTGTTGCAGGTGGAGCTGGCCAGTCTTAATTATCAGCTGGGGCGACTGGTGCGCAGCTGGACGCATCTGGAGCGTCAGCGCGGTGGCTACGGTTTTATGGGCGGACCGGGCGAGCGCCAGCTGGAGCTTGATCGTCGTATGATCCGTAACAGCATCGGCGCACTTGAGCGGGATCTGGAGAAGGTCAAGCGCATGCGCGCAACACAGCGCTCGGGGCGTCAGCGCAAGGATATTCCGACCGTGGCGCTGGTCGGTTATACCAATGCCGGCAAGTCGACACTGTTTAACCGGCTGACCACATCCGATGTCTATGTGGCCGACCAGCTGTTTGCCACGCTGGATCCGACGCTGCGCCTGCTGGAGTTGCCGGGCGGACTGCGCCTGATGCTCTCCGATACCGTGGGTTTTGTGCAGGAGTTGCCGCATGAACTGGTGGATGCCTTTAAGGCAACACTGGAAGAGGTGATAGAGGCCGATCTGATTCTGCATGTCCGTGATGCCTCCGATCCGATGCAGACGCAACAGGCGAAAGTGGTGCATGACACCCTGCAGCAGCTGGGCGTGGTCGGTGATGATTCGCCGCCGGTTATTGAGGTGTTGAATAAAAAAGACAAGGTGGAGGGGCTGGCCTCCTTCCACGGCGAGGATATCACGACATCCAGGCTGGCTCTCTCAGCACTCACCGGTGACGGTCTGGATGAGCTGACCGCGCTGCTCGGCGAGTGGTTGCAGCGCGATATGCATGAGTTGCACCTGCGTCTGGCGATCAGTGATGGCCGCTCGCTGGCCTACTGCCACGCGCATGGCACAATCCTCTCCAGCAAGGCTGATGATGATCTGCTCGATCTGGTTGTGCGCATCGGGCCGGCTTACGCGTCCCGTTTCAATGTGGATGGAGATGTTCATTTTTTACGCTGACCTGTTTGCAGATGGCAAATCATGGATGACGTAGGCATCAGCTTTCGACATAATGCGCGCCTCCGATGTCCGGCACGGGCCGGCGGAGTACAGAGCGGGATAAATAAGGCTTTCCATTCCAGCTTTTTATATAGTTTTCAGGAGAATCCATGTCTGACCGCAGCCAATTTTTTGATGCACCCTTGAGTGATACACCCGTTGTAGAGGCGATTGCCGCCGAACTGGACCGTCAGCAGCATACGCTGGAGTTGATTGCCAGCGAAAATATCGTATCCAAAGCCGTGATGCAGGCCCAGGGATCGGTGATGACCAACAAGTATGCCGAAGGTTACCCCGGACGCCGCTATTACGGTGGTTGTGAGCATGTGGACAAGGTGGAGCGTCTGGCTCAGGAGCGAGCCTGCGAGCTCTTCGGTGTTAAACATGCCAATGTGCAGCCGCATTCCGGTTCGCAGGCCAATATGGCTGTGTTTATGGGTACGTTGAAGACCGGTGATACAATCATGGGTATGGATCTGTCGCATGGTGGTCACTTGACGCACGGATCGCCCGTGAACTTTTCCGGTCGCCTGTATGAGGTTGTGGCCTACGGTGTGCGCAAGGATAATGAGCATATCGATTATGATATCATGCAGAAGCAGGCTGAAGTACAGCGGCCGAAGCTGATCATCGGCGGTGCTTCCGCTTATGAGCGTCAGATCGATTTTGCCCGCATGCGTAAAATTGCCGATTCAATCGGTGCATTGCTGATGGTTGATATGGCGCATTATGCAGGCCTTATTGCTGCCGGTGCCTATCCCAGCCCTGTCGGACATGCGCACGTGATCACCACAACCACCCACAAGACCCTGCGCGGCCCGCGTGGCGGNATGATCCTGACCGATGATGATGAGATCGCCAAGAAGGTGAACTCGCGTATCTTCCCGGGTATTCAGGGCGGCCCGTTGATGCATGTGATTGCGGCCAAGGCTGTGGCTTTCGGCGAAGCGCTGGGTGATCAGTTCAAGGCAGATCAGCATCAGGTTGTGCTTAATGCACGTGCACTGGCGGAGACCCTCTCTGCCGGCGGTTTGCGTATTGTATCCGGTGGTACTGATTGTCATATGTTCCGCGTGGATGTGCGTCCGCAGGGAATTAACGGCAAACAGGCTGAAGAGGCGCTGGAAGCTGCGGGTATTACCGTTAACAAGAATACCATTCCGTTTGATCCGGAATCTCCTTTTGTTACCTCCGGCGTGCGTATCGGCGCATCGGTAATTACCTCGCGCGGCATGAAAGAAGCCGAAGCCAGACAGATCGGTGCGATGATTCTGACCGTGCTCAAGGCACCGGAAGATGCAGCGGTGCATACGGCTGTGAAAAATGAAGTGCGCACGCTGACGGACGGCTTCCCGATTTACTCAAGCTGATCAGGGCTGTTTAAATGTACTGTCCGTTCTGTGCCAATGACGATACGCGTGTGGTGGATTCGCGCGTGGTGGAAGAGGGTGCAGCCGTACGCCGCAGACGTGAATGCGAAGCTTGTGGCAAACGTTTCTCTACTTACGAGCGGGCTGAGCTGCGGCTGCCGCTGGTGGTGAAGAAGGATGGCACACGCCAGTCTTTTGATCTGGAAAAGATCCGCTCCGGTATGCTCAAGGCGCTGGAAAAAAGACCGGTCTCGGTGGTGCAGATCGAGCAGGGGTTGAATGCACTGGTACGCGCCGTGCAGGAGACAGGTGAAGCGGAAATTGCCGCGGATGTGCTCGGTGAGTTTGTCATGGAGCAGTTGCGCAGTCTCGACGGGGTGGCTTATGTGCGTTTTGCCTCGGTCTATCGAGAGTTCAAGGATGTAGAAGATTTTTTAACTGCGGTCAGGGCCGCTGTTGGCAAAAAGGAGTAGAAATGGCTGTCAGGATTGCTGTATTACCAGGTGATGGAATCGGACCGGAAATCGTACGTGAAGCGGTCAAGGTGTTGGAGGTGCTGAACAAGCGCTTCGATCTGGATGCAACATGGGAAGAGGCAGGCATCGGTGGTGCCGGTTTTGATGAAGCAGGGGATCCCTATCCTGAAGCTACCCGCGTGCTGGCACATGCATCAGACGCTGTACTGCTTGGTGCTGTCGGTGGCCCGCAGTGGGAAGCGCTGGACAAGCCGCTGCGTCCGGAGGCTGGCCTGCTGGGTATTCGTGCAGACCTCGGTCTGTTTGCCAACTACCGTCCAACCAAGGTGCACAGCCAGTTGCTGGATGCATCAACGCTAAAACCTGCCGTGATTGACGGCGTGGATATTCTGGTGGTGCGTGAGCTGGTTTCCGGCATCTATTTTGGTCAACCACGCGGTACTGATACCGTCGACGGCGAACGTCGTGGTTATAATACCATGGTTTATCGTGAGTCCGAGATCCGCAGAATCGCGCGCAAGGCATTCGAGGCGGCGCGTCTGCGCTCGAACAGGGTATGCAGCGTGGATAAGGCCAATGTGCTGGAGGTGTCGGAAGTATGGCGCAGTGTGGTGATCGAGGTGCATCAGGCGGAGTTCCCGGATGTCGAGCTCTCGCATATGTATGTCGATAACGCCGCCATGCAGTTGATTCGCAATCCCCGCCAGTTCGATGTGATTGTCACCGGAAATCTGTTCGGCGACATCCTCTCCGATGAGGCATCCATGCTGACCGGTTCGATCGGTATGTTGCCGTCGGCTTCTATTGGCGAGCAGTTTGCCATGTATGAACCGATTCACGGCTCAGCCCCCGACATTGCCGGGCAGGATATGGCCAACCCGCTGGCAACCATTCTCTCCGTCGCCATGATGTTGCGCTTCTCGTTGAACAGGAGCGATCTGGCGGAAATGGTTGAAAAGGCAGTCGAACATACGCTGGATGCGGGTGTGCGGACGGCAGATCTGGCCTTTGCCGGTGAGCCGGTGGTATCGTGTTCCGCCATGGGCGATGCTGTATGTAGTGCTCTGGAGGCATTGGCATGATTGGTGATCGTTTCCTGCCTGAAAAAGAAAAGGGTTATGTTGTTGCAGTAGTCGGAGCTACCGGTGCTGTGGGGCAGACCATGCTTGAGATCCTGGCTGAGCGTAAATTCCCTGTTGCCAAGCTGATACCGCTTGCTTCCAGTCGTAGTGCCGGCTCTGCGATCAGCTTCAAGGGGCGCGAATATATTGTTCAGGATCTGGAACAGTTTGATCCTGCCGGTGTCGATATTGCACTGTTCTCTGCCGGTGGTGGCACATCACTGACCCATGCACCGCGTTTTGCCGAGGCCGGTTGTTATGTGGTGGATAATTCCAGCGCATGGCGCATGGACCCGTCGATTGCGCTGGTGGTGCCGGAAGTGAATGCGCACGCGCTCGAGATGGCCAGACAAAACCGCATCATTGCCAATCCGAACTGCTCCACCATCCAGATGGTTGTGGCGCTCAAGCCTTTGCATGATGCCGTACCGATCCAGCGCGTGGTTGTATCGACCTATCAGGCCGTATCCGGGGCTGGCACGCGTGCCATTGAAGAGCTGGCCAAGCAGACCGCATGCCTGCTCAATGCCGGGAGTGCCGAGGTGGGTGTGTTCCCGGCCCGTATCGCATTTAATGTGATTCCGCAGATCGATGTCTTCATGGCTGATGGTTACACTAAAGAAGAGCGCAAAATGATCGATGAGACGATCAAGATACTGGAATCGGATATCGCTGTGACAGCCACAACCGTTCGCGTACCTGTCTTCTACGGTCACTCTGAATCGGTCAATGTTACCTTCACCGGCCCGATGGATGCCGCTACCGCACGCAGCCTGCTGGCCGATGCTGATGGCGTCTGTGTAGTGGATGATCCGACGGCTGAAGACTACCCTATGCCGAGCGAAGCAGCGGGCAGCGATCCTGTCTGGGTGGGTCGTATCCGCGATGATGCATCCTGCCCGAACTCCATACATCTGTGGGTTGTTGCAGATAATATACGTAAAGGTGCTGCGCTAAATGCAGTGCAGATAGCGGAAATTTTGATTTCCTGAAAATATTCACCTATGCTGCGCAGCATGGATGATGGAGGGTTTTCATGAGAGACTGGCTGAAGCGTGCAGTGATAGCTGCTTGTCTGGGCATAATGGTGCTAATACTGCCTTCGGTTGGGGCGGATGCTGCATCTCTCGGGAAAATCGAGGTGACAAGCCACCTTGGCGAAGCGTTCAATGCCGAGGTGCCGCTTGAACTGGATGCGGATGAGCTTGTATCCAAGGTGTTTATTGAGATTGCCGACGCAGGTGATTACCGCATTTTTGAGGTTTATCGTGACCCGATTCTCAAATCGATTCGCGCAGATATAGTCAGCGACCAGCGCGGTGTACGCGTGCAACTCTCTTCGCGCACGACCATTTCCACACCATTTTTCAATCTGGTACTGAAGATTCGTACCGGTCGGGTCTCCTATTTCCGTAAATACCCGGTCTTTCTGGATGCAGGCAAGCTCACACAGTCTGTGTCGACCAGAGCACCGCAACCGAGTGTAACTGCCGTTCAACAGATCGATAACGGCGCAACCGTTTCGCCTGCAACGCCGTCATCCGGGCAGGTTATTGCCACCGCACAGCCGGCAGCCGCCGCCACTGCAGTACCCGCGGACAACAAAAACTGGGCCAGAAATGCTAAATATGGCCCGATTGTGCGCGGAGACAGTCTCTCCACAGTAGCCAGGCGCCTGCGTGTCGATGACCGCTACAGTCTCAACCAGACCATGGTGGCCCTGTTCGATAAGAATAAGGATAGTTTTGACAAGCAGAATATGAACCTGCTCAAGGCCGGTAGCGTGCTGAAAGTGCCAACGGCCGCTGAAGTGGAGATGCATTCCAGGCAGGAGGCCAGAAGTATCCTTTCTGATCATAACCGTGCGTGGAAAAGCCTGACGACAGAGCCTCATTATGCTGCTGTTGCCGAAGAACAACGCACCCGTTACTCCCCGCGGGTCAGTGTCGGCAAACAGGCAGATGTGGTGCCGACTGCGGCACCGGCTGCTGTTGACGGAGAGGCTCAGGATGCAGCACAGGTGCAGGCTCAGTTGCAAGCGGGCGAGAGCGCTCAGCCGGCTGAATCGCAAGCTGTAGCAGAAGAGGCTTCACAGTCTGCTGCCAGTAACGCTGCATTGACCCAAACCAACGCGTTGCTGACCAGTATACAGGAAAAGAATGACCAGTTGCAGAAGCAGCTGGGCGAAACCAATCAGAGTATGAAGGCGCTGCAGGAGAAGATCGATACGCTGGCCGTTGAGTCATCCCAGGCACGTATTGAGAAGCTGGAAATCCTCATTGCCAGGCTGCAGGCCCAACAGGAACAGGAGCGTCAGCTGCCCGCCGCTCAGCCTATGGGCGCTGCTGACTGGATTGTCTGGCTGCTGGCCGGGCTTGTGCTGGTACTGATCGCTGTTGTGGTCGTACTGTTGCGCCGGGAGCCGGTGCATCCGGGTGCTGCCGCCAACCTGAACAATCAGGCAGATAACGCAGCTGCAGCGCCCGAAGTTGCACCATCAGCGTCAGATGCCCTGGCCGCCGCCATTGAGAATGAAGTCTCGGAAATTGAAGCGGAAGCCCTGAGCACCAGCGATAGTCTGGCAACTGATAACCTGCCCGATGCACTGAGTGATACAGATACTGCCGAGCTGGAACCCTTTAATGCTGCCCAGCAGCCGCTGGATCCAGAGATTGATTATGTGTCGGAAGCCGATGTTTATATCCGCTACGGCATGAATGAGGAAGCGCTGCAACAGCTGGATCTGGCGCTGCGTCTGCAGCCAAACAATGTGCAGGCGCACATCAAGAAAGCCGAGATCCTGTTGGGACAGAATGACAAGAAAGCGTTTGATGAAACGATTGCTGTTGCTACAATGGCTCTGGCCGCAGTGGATCTGGCTCGCTTCAGAAACTCTGTCACCCAGCTTGGCGGCGATGTCGATGATCTGGTACCGCTGTCGTCCGATGAAGAGCGTCCGGCTGGAGAGGACGTTATTGTCGAGGAAGAAACCGGTCGTCAAACGCTGCAGATTGATGATGCAGATATCGATGATCTGGATTTTGAACTGACCGATGCAGATGATGGTGACGCAACCCGCCAGTTTGAAACCCGTGATAACAATGCTGTTGCACCAGCCAGCGATCCGGCTGCCGAAGAGCTGGACTGGCTGTTTGATGATGCATTCGATCATGAGGATGATGCTTCTGCTGATGCGGATGCCGATACAGCGCAGGATTTCAATAAGCTGTCGGTTGATTCTCAGCCGCAGGAAACAGCTGCCCCGGCAGCTCGCCTCTTGCCGGAGCAGGAGGTCAATGCCACGCAGGAGCTGGACAACCTGTTGCAGGAATTTGCCGAACATGATGATGCTGCAGATATTGTCCCACCTGTCGTAGCCAAGCCAGATACAGCAGCGAAAGAGATCCCCGATGAAGTGGATATGGGTGCAACCATGCGTCTGGATCAGCTCTTCGGTGAATTCCAGGGTGAGGATGACGAGCCGATCACCTTTGATGATGTTCATACTACGGCAGACAAAGCGCCGGCAACAGCACCGGCTAATTTCGCCGACAAAGCTACGGACGATGATGCTGTCGGTGCAACCATGCGTCTGGATCAGCTGCTTGGTGAATTCGATGACGATGATGATCTGATCAGCTTTGATGATAATAGCGAGCTGGGTGCATCTGTGTTCGAGGCAACAGCTCCGGTATCCGAGAGCAGTGACAGCGATATCGATCATGGTGCAACACAGGAGCTGGATAGTCTGCTCGGCGCATTTGCTGATGATCATGATGATGAAGATGATGACCAGGCACTTGGTTTCAACAAGGGCTCGGATGAGCTGGGTGCATCCTTCTTTGAGGCTGGTGAGGCCGACAGTGAGTTTGATGAAACAGACATCGATATTGATCACGGCGCCACACAGGCGTTGGACAGTCTGCTCAGTGAGTTTGCTGATGAAGAGGATGATACACCGTTAGCATCCGATACCGGAGCAGGCATGGTTTCGGCTGACAGTATCGACAAGGCCCGGGCAGAAGATGAAGGCGATCTGACTGATGAAGGGGCTACCCAGGTGCTCGGTCATCTGTTTGATGAGTTCACTGATCCGGATAAAAACGACAAGAAGCGCTGAGTTGCACGGCACTGCCAGCGGCTGTAGTGGTCCGTTTTGCAGTCGATTTGAATACGCGGCAGCGTGCCGCTCTCCCGCTGTATGTTGATGAATAAAACCGCTTATCTGTTCACTTGCCATCCGCTCGCCCGCTTTCTGGCGGGCGGCGGCCTGATTGCGATAGCGATCAGCAGCAGGAGCATCCTGATGGCACTGCTGCTATCCATGCTGGCAGCGTGCCTGATCCGCTTTATCGATGGCAACTGGTTAACCACATATCGTTTGACGAAATTGCTGGGCTGGTTTGTTGCGCCCATTCTGCTATTGCATGGGTTGTTTTCTCCCGGCCAGTTGTTGTTTCCCGGTACGCTACTGCCGCTTACCCGCGAGGGGATGCAACACGGCATCTTCCTTAGTGTGCATCTTGCGGCCATGTTTACTGCCGCAATGGTTATGTTCCGCCTGCTCACTCAGCCGGAATGGTTGCGCGCCATTGTCTCACTGCCGCTGATCGGTAAACGCCTGTTGCCATTTGTCTGGATGATTGGACCGATGCATCAGCTGGTGGGCCAGCGTTTGCGTCTGATTCAGCGGCAGTACCGCTTGCGCAAGCATTGGCGCATGCTGCCGCAACTGCTGCTCGGCGCCTGTAGTCAGGCACTTGCGGCTGCCAGGCCGGTGTCGCAGGCGCTCTGGCTGCGCTGGCCGCTACAGATGGAGATGAGCGCACGTCACAGCTATAACGGCGGCACTGCACTGCTCTTGAGTCTGGCACTTGGCTTCTGTGGATTTGGCTGCATGATGCTGGCATGGATATGAATGTAGAGGCGCTACAGCGCATCGCTCTGGCGCTGGAATTCGATGGTCGACCGTTTCACGGCTGGCAGCAACAGGATCATGTCAGGACGGTTCAGGGCTGCCTGCAGGAAGCATTGGCCGCTGTCGAAGGGCGGGAGGTGTGCTCCATGGCCGCAGGCCGCACCGATGCCGGCGTACATGCAGAGGCACTGCTGGTGCATGCGGATGTCTGTGCCGCCCGCTGGCAGCGCTCACCGCTGGCTTACCTGCATGGTTGTAACAGCCGCTTGCCCGATGAGATAAGGGTGATTGGTGTGCGGGCTGTAGATGCCGATTTTCATGCCCGTTTTGCCTGCCGGGGCAGGGCGTACCGTTACCAGATATGGAACCGCAGCAGCGCTTCGGCCTTGCAGCGCTGGCGTCACTGGTGGATGCCCCGGGCGCTGGACGTAGAGCTGATGCAGGCTGCGGCCGTGCACTGCCTGGGCCGGCACGATTTCAGTGCACTACGGGCTGCCGGTTGCCAGGCGGCGAATGCGGAGAAGCATATCCGCTCACTGGAGATCAAACGCGATGGTCACTGTATCCATATCCATGTCGCTGCCGATGCCTTTCTCTACCATATGGTGCGCAATCTTGTAGGCAATCTGGTAGAGGTCGGCGCAGGCAAGCGCAGCCCGGAAGATTTCGCTCTCCTGCTGGCCAGTCGCAATCGCCAGCTGGGTGCCGCGACAGCACCCGCACACGGTCTCTATTTTATCGATGCGCTGTACGATGATTTTTGCTCACGGGATCTGATCGGCGTCAGCCGGGGTGCTGGCGACGCCCGTGCGTGAGCGATCACACCTGATCAGGGCGATTGCCATAGCCCTGCCTTATTTTTTCTGGCGCTTCACGAAGTTGTGTGGGCAGCACAAGTCGAACCTGCCTGATTGGGTGCCGGATACAGGTCCAAAGCACCCAAGTGAAAGTAGATCGC
>Ga0051980_10001215_pt1 | contig 19403 bp, 20 predicted proteins | sample CryGey13umfilter_2_FD_55014 | JGI IMG/M metagenome (GOLD analysis project Ga0051980, IMG submission 55014) | Groundwater microbial communities from aquifer in Utah, USA - Crystal Geyser 4/9/14 3 um filter | ecosystem: Environmental > Aquatic > Deep subsurface > Groundwater | place: USA: Utah...
GCCGACGCTTCCCCTTCTCCTTAATATAGGGAGAAGGTGCTCGAAGAGTGGATGAGGGTAAAACAAAAAACAATGCAAAACTACGCACAACGACTTAAAATTAATTCTCGCAATCTTCGCAAAAAATCCACACCGCACGAAATAAAACTTTGGTCAAAAATTAAAAACAGAAGTTTTCACAACCTAAAATTCAGACGCCAACATGTAATCGACAAATATATTGTCGATTTTATTTGTTTGGAAAAGAAAATAATTATTGAGCTTGATGGTTCGCAGCATAAGAGAGAAAAAGACCAAAAATATGATCGAAAAAGAAATGATTATTTAAAAAATCTAGGCTTTATTGTTTTAAGATTTTGGAACAATGAAGTGAATGATAATTTAAATGGAATAATGTTAAAGATTGAAGAATTTATCAATTAAAAAAGGCAGGGCTTTTATTTCCCTGCCTATTTATTTCTTATCAATAATCTGTAGACAAAACCTGAAACTAAGAGCCTCAGGGGAGAAACAGTGTCGAGGAATAAGAAAGCCGAAACCGTCTTACCCATATCTGGACATAAAAGTTTCCAAAATTGAGGATAAAAGATAGGAATCCCCAATTGCCTACAGTTTACTGCTAGCCACCAAAAATCCCTTATAAAAAGGATTTTTCCGATGACCCATCATATTAGCATAGCTTTTAAATTCTGTCAAATGCTGTTATAATCAAGAATATGATTACTACCTCAAATGAACAAATAAATCAAAAAGAGACGTCCGCTAGTGATAAAAGCGAAACTACTGAAGATCGTAATTTAGACGCCACTTTAAGGCCGCAAAATTTTCAAGAATACATCGGTCAGGAAAAAGTTAAAAAAAATTTAGGTATTTTATTGGAAGCTGCCCGCGCTAGAAAAGAATCAATTGAACATATTTTGCTCTATGGACCGGCTGGATTGGGCAAAACCACCTTAGCTCAAATTATTGCTAAGGAAATGGGAGTTAATATCAAAACTACTTCCGGTCCGGCCATTGAAAGAGTAGGAGACTTTGGTTCTATCCTCACTAATCTCCAAGACGGAGACATTCTTTTCATCGATGAAATCCATCGCCTAAACAAATCTATTGAAGAAATTCTTTACCCGGCTATGGAGGATTTCAAATTAGATATAATCATTGGAAAAGGACCTTCTGCCCGCACCATTCAATTAGACTTACCTCATTTTACTTTAATCGGCGCCACCACAAAATTAGGAGCTCTTTCTAATCCTCTACGAAATCGTTTTGGAGCCACTTATCGTTTGGAATTTTATCAAAACGATGAGATTAAAGAAATAATTAAACGTTCTGGGAGAATATTGAATGTCCCTATTGAAGATTCCGGATTAGAAAAAATTGCCAGTTGTTCCCGTTTTACTCCCCGCGTCGCTAACCGCCTTTTGAAAAGAGTGCGAGATTTTTCTCAAATAAAAAAGCATGCTTCTATCGATAGTGTCGTCGCTAAGAAAGCTCTGGATATGTTGGATGTCGATTCTCTTGGACTAGAACCGGCTGATCGCCAAATTATCAGAACCATTATTGAAAAATTTAGTGGTGGTCCAGTCGGGATAACCACTATCGCTGCCGCTGTTTCAGAAGAAATAAAAACCATAGAGGATGTTTATGAGCCTTATCTGATTCAAATAGGTTTTCTAGACAGAACCCCTCGTGGTCGGATGGTCACCAAGGAAGCTTACCGTCATCTAGAACTAGACTATTCCGATGACGATAAAAATAGGTTATTATAAAAGCATGGCTTACACTATTATATTATCTTTTTACGAACTTATCATATTAATCTATGTATTAACTGCTATTTTTGTGGTTTATCATTTATTAGCTTACTCCATTAATCTTCAGACTAAATTTGCAATGCTAATTTTATTCGTAGCCGTTTCTTCCACGCTACTTCTTTCTAATATAGCTCTCTTTTTTTCAGTTAATTGGAAAAGTTTTTTATCACAAACTTTTTTTTAATTTAAACTATGCGATCATTTAATACATTTCATTTTAAAGGTCAACGGGATGGCGAAGAAGTGCTTCAAATTTTACGTCGCCATTGGTTTGATATTTTTTTACAACTTTTTTGGGCTTTTTTAATACTGGCTTTTTTGACTTTCATTTCCACCGCACTACCATCCCTCTTCCCAGCCATTAGCAAGGCCCCCTACAAAAATCTATTCACTTTTTTAGAAAATTTATTTCTATTGTTAATCTGGATAATTTCTTTTGTCATCTGGGTAGATTATTATTTTGATGTTTGGATTGTCACCAATAAAAGAGTGGTCAATATCGAACAAAAGGGGCTTTTCTCTCGTAATGTAAGCGAGTTGGAGCTGGAAAAAATCCAAGACATTACCACTGAAGTTCACGGCTTAATTCCGACTTTTCTGAATTATGGAGATGTATTTATTCAAACCGCTGGAGAAAGAGAGCGTTTCCTTTTTCGTAAAATACCCAACCCTTATAAAGTTAAAAACATCTTGATGAATCTTCAGGAAAAGAAAGAACGAGAAGAAACTGACGAATTAGGAGAAATGATTAAAAAGAAAATCAACAACTAAACCTTTTTATAAAAAAATTACGTAATTAATTACGTAATTTTTATTAAAAACAAAAATACGGGTGAAACATAAAAATAAAACTGGTTTTTTTATTTTTTTTATCCTACTCGTTATGGTAGGATTTTTTGGTTTTGGAAATTTAACTCGAGCTGACTGTCAGGATTTAATCATTAGCGAAATCATGTATAATCCTAGCGGAGCTGACCCAAAAAATGAGTGGATTGAGCTCTATCATAATTCGCCTTCCAATTGGATCTTAGAAAAAAGCAGTAATAATATTAAAGATTTTGGAGTGAAAGTTAATTTTTCATCTGCAGGCCCTAACCGAGTAGTTTATCTTGAAGAAATACCCATAATATACCCAAAAGAATATTTTCTTTTAACTAATAATTACGACGGCCCTACTTTTTTAGACATCAAAACAAAATATAACATAAAAAATGATGTTAAAATTTTTCACTCTTCTTTTTCACTTACTAATTCTAATGATGATGCTAAAAACAGTTTAAAAATAAGCTGTGATACTGGAATAACGTGGCAAGATACCTTAAATTATTCTAACACTTGGGGAGGGAATGGTAATGATAAATCATTAGAAAAAATAAATATATTTAGTGAAAATGATCAAACTAATTGGCAAGAATCATTTGATACTTTTGGCAATACCCCCGGAAGAATTAATTCTACAAAAGTAGAAATTCCAAAAATTATTTATTCCTCTAAAATATCTCTCAATGAACTTTTGCCTAACCCAGAACAATCTCCAGAAAAAAATTATGAATATGTGGAAATTTTCAATTCAGGAGATGAAGCCGTTTCTTTAGACGGATGGAAAATAAAAGATAAAAAATCAGAATTTGATTTGTCAGGAACTATAAGTGCTTTGTCTTTTGCTCTTTTTTACAACACCGTTTCTCTGAATAATTCCAATGAAACTATTTCTCTGGAAAATCCCGACGGTGAAGTTGTTTCCTCTATTAGCTATACCAAAATCCAATCTGGAGCTTCTTACAATTTTGACGGAAAAAGCTGGAGATGGAGCCGTTTTTTGACACCCGGTGCAGTCAACCAGTTTAATAATTTACCAGAAGCTAAAATTAAATATGATAAAAAAATATACAAGAATGTTTATGCTGATTTTAAAATCAATGTTAGCGATAAAGACAACGACTCCCTGAAGATAACTTGGGATTTTGGAGATGGTCATAAAAGCTACAAAAAAACTACCCGCCATAAATATGAAAAAAGTGGAAAATACCAAGTTTCGGTGAAAGTTTTTGATGGAAGCGAGGAGGTCATAGAAACTTTTTCAATAGAGGTAAAAAACTTTTCCAAGAAAAAAAATAAGATAAAAATTATCTCAGTTAACCCTAATCCTAAGGGAAAAGATGCTGATTTAGAAACAATTTCAGTTATTAACAAATCAAAAAGGGCTGTTAACCTAAAAGGTTGGTCTATTGCGACTGGAAGTAAAAAATTGTATAACCATCCTATTCAAACTGAGCTAATCGTAAAACCTAAAAAAACTATCAAAATAACCAGGCAAGATGCTCTTTTTTCTCTTAACAATAAAGAATCAAAAATAGAGCTGAGGTATCCAGATGGAAAAGTAGCTAGCAAAACAAGCTACAATAATAAAAAAGGCATTAAAGAAGATGAATATTGGGAAAAAGTTTCTTCAAAATGGGTTTTGAAAAATGTTCCAAAACTGGAAACTAAAATTTTAGCCGCTTCAGAAAATATATTACCAGAAGAAACCACAATACCCTTAACTGTTAACTCAACTGAGGAAAATTTAACTTCACCTATTATTATTTTAACTAAAAACCATCTCCCAAAAATTGAAATTAAATTAGCTTTTCAAAAATATAATACCTTTTTGAAAAGTTTTAGATTATCTGACAATGAAATCAAGCCGAAAGATTCTTTTTACCACTTTACAAAAATAAAAAAAATCCAAAGAAAACATTATGCTTTGGTTTTTTTCGGCAAACTGCCTTCCGAAACTAATTTACTCCTTACTCGGTTGATAAATTCCCTTGAAAGTTAACCTTAAAAATGCTACGATTTAAATGCTCATAACTCATAACTCACAACACATAACTTAAATTTTTTAAGGATACGAGTTACGGGTTGCGAGTTTCGTGAATATTATGTCAGGACATTCACATTGGGCAGGTATAAAACATCGCAAAGGACTCAATGATGCCAAGCGCGCCAAGATTTTTACTAAATACGGAAAACTGATTACCATTGCCGCTCGAGAAGGTGGTGGCGATATGGAAACTAATTTTAAGCTACGCTTAGCCACTGACCGAGCCCGCGCTGAAAATATGCCGAAAGAAAACATTGAACGAGCTATTAAGCGTGGAACTGGAGAATTGAAAGACGGAGCGGAAATCGTAGAAGTTGTTTATGAAGCCTACGGCCCAGGTAACGTAGCCATGCTTATTAAGTGTGCTACTGATAATAAAAACAGAACACTAGGAGAAATTAAAACTATTTTGTCCAAGATGACTGGCAAAATGGTTCCAGCTGGATCAGTGAGTTTTCTTTTTAAATTAGTGGGAGCTATAAGTATTAGCCTCGAAAAAGATATTAATCAAGCTACCTTAGAAATGAAAGCCATAGAAGCCGGAGCCGAAGACACCCTTTTTGATGATAATCTGCTCACTGTTTACACTAAGATTGAAAATGTGCAAAAAGTTAAAGAAAATTTAGAAAAAGAAAATATCACCATTGATAATGCTGGATTAATTTATCTTCCGACTCAAAAACATACTTTTTCCGATAAAGATAAAGACACTTATGAAAAACTTCTGGAAGCCTTAGATGAACAAGACGACACAGAAGAAATATATGACAATCTTTAATCTCATAACTCGTAACACATAACTCGCAACTCCAAATGAATACTTTTCACGATAATTTAAGAACAACAATGGATAGGTATGTTCATTTTGTTTACAGAATAACTAAAAAATTTCCTAAGGATGAATTATACGGAGTAATTTCACAAATTAGACGCTCCTCGTTATCGGTTATTTTAAATTATATTGAAGGCTTTGCACGCACGGGAGAAAAGTCCAGAATTAGTTTTTATAAGATATCTTATGCTTCTCTGAAAGAATCAAAATATTTATTGCATTTTTCTTTGGTTGAAAAATATTTAAATCAAAAAGAATATAATAAAGCACTGGAGTTGGCTGATAAAATTGGAGCCATGCTTTTGGGTATTATAAGAAATGAAAAATAAGTTACGGGTTACGGGTTACGGGTTACGGGTACTGGGTATTGATCCCGGAACAGCTACTGTGGGCTGGGCAGTTTTAGAAGAAAAAAGGGGGCAAATTATTCCCTTAGGCTATGGTCATATTAGCACTCAATCAACCCGATCTATTGAAGAAAGGCTATGTGAAATTTCTGCTGATCTTGAAAAAATTATCAAGAAATACCACCCTCAAGAAGCCGCTGTAGAAGATCTGTTTTTTTTCAAAAACCAAAAAACGATTATTCGGGTTGGGGAAGCTAGGGGAGCCATTCTATTGACTGTCAAGCAAAAAAAGATCAATATTCATGGTTATACTCCTCTACAGGTAAAGCAAGCTCTGACTGGATATGGCCGCGCAGAAAAAAAACAAATTCAACTAATGTTAAAAAATATTTTAAAGTTAAAGTCGATTCCTAAGCCGAATGATACCGCAGACGCTATCGCTATCGCTATCTGTCATATTAATAGCCGTAAAATTAATCATTTAAATAAATAATTTTAAATCTATGACTAATTTAATCGATTCCTTTGTTTCTCAAGGCGTGCCTTTGGAAACCATCGCCCTCCTCCTTATGTTTCCCGTGATTGCTACCTTAATTGCCTTCCTTAGGCAGGTGGTCGGGATTAAGGCTTTTGGCATCTATACTCCTTCCATTATCACCTTCGCCTTTTTAGGCACCGGTATAAAATATGGTATGGCTATTTTTGTCAGTGTTATTTTAGTCGGCATGATTACCAGAATTATCATTCAAAAACTGCGCATCCTCTATCTTCCTAGAGTAGCTATAAATTTAACCGTGGTTTCATTGTCTATTCTTTTTATTCTAGTTATCGGAGGCTATTTTCAAAGAACTGGGCTAGCTTCTGTTTCTATTTTTCCTCTTTTAATTATGATAACCATCGTAGAAAAATTTGTCGCTACTCAAATTGAGAAAGGGAATAAAACCGCCTTTTTATTGGCTATAGAAACATTAATCATTGCTATTATTGGTTATTACCTTTTAAATTGGGATTTTTTTATAAATTCAGTCATAAGCTATCCCTGGATTATTCTTCTCACTTTGCCTATTAATATATTATTGGGTAAATGGACTGGCCTAAGATTGACTGAATATGTTCGCTTTCGAGAGGTGCTTAAAAAAATATAATTATGTTTGAAATTTTTAAAAAAGGAGAAAAAATTTTGGGTATGAATGCCCGAAATCTTACTTTTATTAGACCCTGCAATCTTAAGCAAGCCAAACGATTAGCCGATAATAAAATATTAAGTAAAAAACTTTTAAAAAAAAGTGGTCTGCCCGTTCCGGAACTTATTGCGCAGATCTCTTCTCAGGAGGAATTAGAAAATTTTAACTGGAATTCCCTTCCTGATAGTTTTGCTCTGAAGCCAAATGGAGGTTTTGGCGGAGAAGGTATTGTAGTTGTTTACGGTAGAAAAAAAACTTCTCCTAATGGCTTCAAAGATTCTGAAAAAAACCAAAACAATATTTGGATAAAAGCCGATGGATCATTAATTACAGCCGAAGACTTAAAAAGTCATATTCAAAATATTTTGGAAGGTTCTTTTTCTCTTTCAAATACACCCGATGTGGCTTTTTTTGAAGAACGATTACAACTACTAAAGCTTTTTAAACCCTACGCATTTAAGGGTATTCCAGATATTCGGGTCATTGTTTACAATAAGGTTCCAGTTATGGCTATGCTTCGTCTGCCCACAAAGGATTCCGAAGGAAAAGCCAATCTACAACAAGGCGCGATTGGCGTAGGTATTGACTTAGCCTCTGGCATAACCACCACAGCGGTATTAGGAAAGAGAAAAATAATTGAATACATACCAAAAACTAGAATGCTTCTCTCTGGAATAAAAATTCCCTATTGGAATCAAATTTTAACTTTATCTGTTAGAGCACAAGAGGTTTCTGGTTTGGGATTTTTAGGAGCAGATGTGGCTATTGATAAAGAGAAGGGACCAGTCTTTTTAGAGTTAAATGCTCGCCCAGGTCTCTCTATTCAAATCGCTAATCTTTCCGGATTAAAAGATCGCCTTCAGCGAGTCTTTGGCATTTCCATTAAATCAATTGAAAGAGGAGTGCGAGTAGGTATGAATCTTTTTGGAGGAGAAATAGAAGGTGAAATGGAGGAAATTTCTGGAAGAAAGTTGATTGGGACTATTGCTAAAGTAAAAATAAGTGGAAAGAATGGAAAAGAAATAGAAGTTGAAGCTAAAATAGACACTGGCGCCTACTCCTCTTCTATAGATATTGACTTGGCTAATGAGTTGGGATTTTCTGAAACATTAGAAAAATTTTCAGCTATAGATTTATCGTCTTATTCTGTGACTCCGGAAAATGAGCAACAGATAAAAAAAGAACTTGTGGCAAAATATAAAGATACTATCGCAGATTTGGAAGATGTGTCAGTTATCTTTTCTGCTAACGGTTCCTCTGTTCGTCCGGTAATTAGTCTGCCATTTATTTTAGACAAAATTTCCACTACCGCAAATGTTAATATTGCTGATAGAAAAAAAATGCGTTACCGAATGATTATCGGGAAGAAAAACCTGGGAAAATTCTTAATTGATGTTAATAAAAAATACTAATGAGGAATAGAAAAATAGTTTTAATCCTTTTCAAGCCCACTAAAAAAATTTCTCTTAATACCCAGTATAATGATTTTTACGCTTATGCTGAAAAAAAAGACATCCTTCTTTGCCGAGCACCTATAGATGCTTATAATTTAAAGGATAAAAATTTTCGTCAAGCGCAATTTTTTCATAATAAAAAATGGTTGTGGAAAAAAGATATAACGCCAGATCTTATTTATGATAAATCTCCTTTTTATTTACCAGAAAAACTGGCTAAAATCAGAAAAATCATCTCTTCTCATTATTTATTTATTAACAATCTTGCTTTTAGTAAATTATTAAGCGACAAATGGCTTACCTATAAAAAGTTACCTGCTTTTTCCCCTAAAACAATCTTGATTGAAAAAAAGTCTGATTTAAAAAAAATACAAACACTCTCCTCTGAAAAAATTATATTAAAACCCCTTTGGGGATCCGGTGGTAAGGGTATTTTTATATGCCTTAAAAATAAACCAAAGGAATTAAGACCTCCTTTTATTGCTCAAGAGTTAATTGAGGTTAAAAGAGGACTCAAAGGATTTGTTTCTGGAGTGCACGACCTCCGCATTATGATTATGGGAAAAACTCCTTTTTACTCTTATCTGCGTCTTCCTAAAAAAAATCACTTAATTTCTAACTTATCTCAAGGGGGAAAGATAAAAGTAATCCCTATAACAAAGCTACCAAAATTTATTTTTCCTTTCTTGAATAAAATTCAAAAAAAGCTTACTTCCTACGGAAAGAACCTTTATTCTGTTGATTTAATAATTGACGACGATAAAAAACCCTGGATTATCGAACTCAATTCTCGTCCTGGACTTATTTTAGAAAAAGAAGAACTGCCTTTCCGTGAATATTTTTATGATAATTTAATAAATTTTTTTAATAAAACCATATGATTCGAAAAAAAGACTTTTCCTTTTTTAGTACCTACCTTCTGGCCAGAGAAGCCGAAAAAAGAGGCGCCACTATCGAAAAATTTTATCCAAAAACCAAACAAAGTTTCCTTATTATTAAATATAAAAACAAAATTGAAACAATCATGGGACAGCGAATCAGCACTCTAAGTTATAACGCATCTTTTATTTGCAGTAATAAAGTTTTCTGTAAAATACTACTCAAAAGAAATGGAATAAAAACTTCCGAAGGAAAATATTTTTCCAAAACCAAGATTCCAGACAGTTTGGCTTATATACAAAAAATTGGTTTTCCGATTGTTATTAAGCCTCTTTATGGAACTTGGGGAGACGGTGTTTATACCGGGATAGCAGATATTGCAGCGGCGAAAAGAGCCATCAAAAAAATACTAGCTAGCGGAGAAAGAAAAAGATTTTTAGTGGAAAAACAATTCGTCGGAGAAGAATATCGTATCTTAGCTACCAAAAATAAACTTTTAGGAATTATCAATAGAATTCCAGCTAATGTTATTGGAGATGGAAAAAATAATATAAAAAATTTAATTTCCAAAAAAAATGATGATAAGCGCCGAGGAGAAGGACACAGCGAATCTTTAGTTAAAATAAAAATTGATTCTGAAATAATTGAGACTCTCAAAAAGAAACATTTAACATTAGCCTCTGTGCCAAAAAAAGGAGAACAAGTTTTTCTAAGAATAAAATCCAACCTTAGCGCTGGTGGAGATAGTATTGATGTAACTGATAAAGCTCATCCAAATATAAAAAAGCTCGCCACGAAGGTAATTCTTTCTATCCCTAATCTTCCTTACGCCGGATTTGATTTTATGACTAAGGATATAACCAAAGATCCGTTTAAAACAGATTATATTGTCATTGAAATAAATGAATCTCCAATGCTTAGCATGCATCACTTTCCTTTTAGAGGAAAGCGAAGAAATGTTGCTAAGGATATTATAGATCTAATATTTTAATTTTTTTAAAATTATTTTTATGAAAAAAGTTCTTATCCTTTTTGGTAGTAAAAGTTGGAAAACAAAAGGTCCTTTTAGTGATTTAAAATACCAAAGTTGTTATGAAAATCTTTATTCATTGGCTTCTAAAAATGGAGTGGCTCTCTATAGAGCCTCCTACCAATGGTACGACCACAAAAATAATATCTTTAAATATGCCTGGACATTCAAAAATGGCGTTTGGGAAAGAGCTTCCGAAATAAAGCCTGATTTAATTTATGACAAAACTAGTTTTAGAATGGAGACTAATTTATTTAAAGAAAAAATCTCCGAAAATTACCCTATTATCAATGATCCTCTTTTCACTTCAATCGCTGACAATAAATTTATAACTAGTTTACTTTTTCCAGAATATTCAAAAAGATGTTATTTATTAACTTCTTCCGCTGATTTGAAAAAATCCACTGCTTTAATAAAAGGAACCAGAATTGTGTTAAAACCATTGTCGGAAAGTGGTGGAAAAGGTGTTCAAATAATTCACAAAAAACAATTAGAATCCATTCTTATAAAGCAACCTCTTTTAGCCCAAGAATTTATTAATAGCTCCAATGGAATAGTTGGGATTATGAAGGGAACGCATGACTTAAGAACTGTTTTCATAAACAATAAACTTATTTACAGTTATATACGTCAACCTAAAAAAGATTCCCTGTTGGCTAATTTAGCTCAAGGAGGAACTATGTTTATTATAAAAAACAATCAGCTTCCTAAAAGCATTTTTCCTGTTTTTAAAAAGGTGGCTAGTACTTTTTCCCAATTTGAGAATACTGTTTATACTATTGATTTTATGTTTGATAAAAGTCAAAAACCATGGATAATTGAACTTAACTCAATGCCTGGAATGTATTTCCCTAAGGAAGAAGAAAAATGTATGGAGAAAACATATTTGGAACTTATAAAACTATTCAAAAATGCCTAACCAAAAAGCTCTTCGTGACTTCCAAAAAATTACTTACGCTGATTTAAATAGGATTGAAAAATAACCCATAATCAGTTATTATACAACTATTAAAATCCCCTATGATACCTAGAGTATTTTCTACAAATAATTTCAAAAAGTTTTTAAAAAGCCCTAAAAAGAAACTTTTTATCAAAATATTCCTCTATTTGGCTGGGGCTGGTTTATTGATTATTTCCGGTGTTTTTATTTATTTCGCTAAGGATCTTCCTAGTCCGGAAAAGGTTAGTAATCGCTTTGTAGTTGAATCCACTAAAATTTACGATCGCACCGGAGATCATATTCTTTATGAAATTCACGGAGAAGAAAAAAGAACAGTTATCCCTTTTTCCGAAATGCCAGACAGTATAAAATACGCCACCATCTCTCTGGAAGATCAAGATTTTTATTCTCACCAAGGCATTAAGTTAACCTCTATTTTAAGAGCTGTTTTTCAAGATATCTTAAATCGTGGCGCCTCCCAAGGTGGATCTACTATCACACAGCAATTTGTGAAAAATTCCATCTTAACCAGAGAAAAAACTTTTACTCGAAAAATTAAAGAAGTAGTTTTATCTTTAGAGATGGAACAAAAATTTTCCAAAGATGAAATTTTAGAAATGTATTTAAATGAAATTCCTTACGGCTCTAATTCTTATGGAATCGAAGCCGCTTCTCAAACATTTTTTAGCCACCCGGCGAAAGAACTTACACTGGAAGAAGCCACTCTTTTGGCCTCTTTACCTCAAGCGCCTACTCGCTACTCTCCCTTAGGTTCCAATACCGAAAAATTAAAACTAAGACAAGAGTACGCCTTAAATCAAATGGCTAAATTGGGCTATATAACCCAAGAACAAGCGGACACTGCCAAGGGAGTGGATGTTTTAGCTAAAATAAATCCTCGCCCAGAAAAAATCAGCGCCCCCCATTTTGTGATGTATATAAAAGATTATTTAGTTTCTAAATATGGAGAACAAACTATAGAGCAAGGCGGTTTAAGGGTTTATACCACCCTCGATTGGGATAAACAGCAGACTGCTGAAGAAGCGATTAAAATTGGTGCAGAAAAAAATGTAAAAAACTATAGAGCTTCTAACGCCGCTTTAGTAGCTATGGATCCAAAAACCGGACAAATTTTAGCTATGGTTGGCTCTAAAGATTACTTTGATAAAACTATTGATGGCCAAGTAAATGTAGCTACTAGGGAGCGACAACCAGGGTCATCTTTTAAACCTTACGTTTATCTTACTGCTTTTGAAAAAGGCTACACCCCAAACACCATAATTTGGGATGTGGATACTAATTTTGAAACTGACACTGGAAAAGATTATAATCCAAAAAATTATGATGAAAAAAATCGAGGGCCATTAAAAATTAAGGAAGCTTTGGGTATGTCTCTCAATGTTCCAGCAGTAAAAGTGCTTTATTTAGCTGGAATAAAAAATGCTATTGAAAGGGCTAAGTCTTTTGGTATAACTACCTTAAACCATCCTGAAAATTATGGTCTCTCTTTGGTTTTAGGAGGAGGAGAGGTAACCTTATTGGATCATGTCAACTCTTTTGGAACGTTGGCTACGGGAGGTATCAAACATTCAAAAACTGGCATTTTAAAAATTCAAGATTCTGAGGGGGAAATTTTAGAAGAATACAAATCAGAAGGAGAAGAAAGAGTGATTGAAGAAAAATATGTTGCTATGCTCGATCACATTCTTTCCACTAATGATTTTAGAGCGCCAGTTTTTGGATCCAATAGTCCACTTAACTTTCCAAATCGTCCTGTAGCTGCTAAAACAGGGACTACTAACGAATGGCGTGACGGATGGACACTTGGGTATACTCCTTCTCTGGTCGCTGGTGTATGGGCCGGAAACAATGATAACTCGCCTATGGCTGGAGGGGCTGATGGAGTTTTTGTGGCCGCTCCCATTTGGAGAGCCTTTATGGATAAGGCTTTAAAAAATTCTAACATTGAATCTTTTCCAAAATATGAAGAAGAAAAAACAGAAAAAGAATTTTTGGATGGCACACTTAAATACACTGACGAAATGAAGGTGTGCGAAATACCAGGAGAAAAAAATAAATATTGTTTAGCTTCCAGCGCTTGCCCAGATGATAAAGTTAAAAAGAAAAAGTTTTTTACTGGTCATTCTATTCTTTGGTATGTAAATAAAGATGACCCTATGGGAGATTCTCCAAAAAGTGCTGAAGATGATCCTCAATTTAAAAATTGGGAAAAAGGCGTTCAAGAATGGGCTAAAGGTAAAAAAGATTACGATAAAGGATCTGCTCCTAAGGATAGTTGCAAGGCGGATGATTTTAAAGATTATTTACCTTCTCTTTCTATTTCTAGCCCTTCGCCCGGTCAATTTATTACCACCTCTCCATTAGCTATTCGAGCTTCTATTTCTGCTGGTTATGGGATCAAAGATGTTTCTTTACAAATAAATGGGTCAACTATAACAACTCAACCATCTTCTTCTTTTGCCTATGATTATCCTATCCCAGATTCTCAAAAAAATACTTCTTTGGAAATAAAAATTACCGTTACGGACAAGAACGGTACTTCATCTTCTGAAAGCAAAACGGTTTCTATAGATATTCCTATTCCTTAATTAATTTTTTATTTTTATCTCTTTTATTTTTTTGATTCCCAACTTATTATTAACTTCCTTGATGATTTTTTCTTTAACCAACCAAAGCTCGGACGCTAAGTTCGAGCTTTTTGCTTCAATAAAAATTGTACCATTAGTAAAGTGTTTGGGTTGTATTTTTTCTTCTCCATAAGCTCCAAATTTTTCATTAATCACTCTTTTAAAAATAAAAAAAACCGTTTTATCATCAATTTCCATAACGGTAGGTTTTTTCATTTTCTCTCTTTTTTTGGCTAATATTTTTTTAAGAGTTTCCATTTTTTTTAAGATATTGAAAAACGCTTTGCGTAGCAATCGCCCCTTCTGCTGCCGCTGTAATCACTTGTTTAAATTTATTTGATCCAGTTGTTAAATCACCAGCTGCCCAAATTCCTAATTGATTAGTTTTTCCTTCGCCATCGGTTTTTATGTAGCCATCTTCATCGACTATAATTTTTATATCTTCATACATAAGGTCTCGTTTAGGCTGATGNCCAATTTCAATAAAAATTCCATCCATATTTAGTTCTTTAATTTTTTTATTTTTTTGGTTAATTATCTTTATTTTTTCTACCACCACATTTCCTTTAATTTCCTGGACTAAAGAGGAATAAATAATTTCTATTTTTTTATTTTCTTTTATTTTTTCTTGCCACCATGGCTCTGCTCGCAGTTTTTCTTTCCGATATATTAAATAAATTTTTTCTGCTATGTCTCCTAAAAATAAAGCGGCTCCAGCTGCACTATCGCCTCCACCCACAATAGCTACGGTTTTATTTTTGTAAAAAAATCCATCGCAAGTGGCACAATAGGAAACACCCTTACCTAAAAATTTTTCTTCTCCGTTAATCCCAGCTTGTTTTTTTTCCATCCCTGTCGCTAAAATAATCGCCTGCGAAAAAAAAGTATCCCCTCCTTCAATTTTTATTTCAAACCCTTCACCTTTTTTTTTAATATTTTTAACTTTTTTAGAAAAGATATTTATTCCATACTTTTTAACATGTTTGGTTATCTTTTGGCTAAATTCATTCCCGGATACATCTGGAATTCCAAGATAATTATCAATCAAGTGTGTTTCCGAAATTTGTCCCCCTTGTATTTCTCCTATGACCATATGGTTAATGCCATATCTAGAAGCATAAAGAGAGGCAGATAATCCTGCTGGACCAGCCCCGATAATAACCAATTCATAATTTCTATTCATTCCTCTGTCCATAACTATGTTTAGTTTTTAATCGGCATAACAATATAAATATAATCTTCTTTTATTTCTCCACTTTTTTCATCAACTTCTTTAAGGGCAACTGGGGTAGTTCCATCATTAATTAAAATAGCCACTTGGGAGGTATTGATATTATTTAAACCATCTATAATATATTTAGCATTTAAAACTACCATTTGATCCGGACCAATAATGTCCATTTTTATTTCTGAACTATTCTCGCCAGTCTCTGCGCTCCTCGCTTCAATCCGCATAATTTTTTTATCTTTTTCTGTCGTCAAATTTATTTCATTGGTTTTCCCAGANGAAAAAACACTAGCCATTTTTAGTAAGCTTTGTATTTTATTTTTTTCTCCCACACACCTAGTTTTAAATTCTTTAGGTATGATGTGTTTATATTCTGGATATTTTCCATTAATCAACCGGGATATCATTTTTACCCCATCAATTTCAAAAAAAACCTGTCCCTCGTCAATTGATATTTTTACCCATTCACTCCCAGTGTTCGCTATAATTCTCAATAACTCAATAAAGGCGCCTCCTGGAATTATAATATTGCTATTTTTCTTCACCAAGGCCTCGTAATTAGGGTTTGTTTTATTAAAAGCTACTTTGCTCTCTGAAAGTCTAAAACTATCTGTGGAAGCGAAGAAAATAGCCTTCTCCGTTAAATTCAAATTAACTCCTGTTAATTCTTGGCGGCTTTCATTAAAAGCTACTGAAACTAATATTTTCTCTAAAACCTCTTTTATTTCCTGCGTAGTAATTTCAATTTGCGTTTCCGTGCTTTTTTTAGGAATTAATGGAAAATCTTCTGCTGATAATCCCTTAATAACTACCCTCACATCTCCACTTTTTATTTTTAAACTCTGATCTATAGTTTCTAAAGCAATATTATCAGCGGCTTGAAGATTATTCATAAAGCTCCCTATGATTTTTGCTGGAATAGTGATTTTTCCCTCTTTTTCAATCTTAGCTCCAAATTTATTAGTAATACCTACCTCTAAATTAGTAGCTGAAACTCTTAGGCTATTTTTATCTGTTTCAATTAAAATATTATTTAAAATAGGTAGGGTATTTTGTTTTGAAACAATTCTTTCTGAATTTAAAATAGCTTTTCTAAAATTTTCTTGAGTACAAATAATTTTCATTTTAATTATAATTAATAATTATATATATAAATAATCTACTATTTATTATAGGGTCATATTTTAGAGGATAACTTCTATTTAAGGCTTAGTTAGGAGAAAAAAGACTTTAATAAAAAAAGGATAAGTGGTAAATAAATGGTAATTAAGTGTTTAATAAAAAAATAATTATTAAATAAGTAAATTTAACCACAACTTATTAACACTTAATAAAAATAACTAAACCAGAAAAATAAGTAAAAAAACAAGTTATCAACAACTTATACACTAATATTATATATTTTTTCCTTTAAATAATTAATATCTTCTACTAATCTTTTATTTTGAGCTAATTCTTTCTTTATTTTTTCATAAGCATGAATAGCGGTGGTATGATCCCGGCCACCTAATTTTTCACCAATACCTAGATAAGAGCATTGAAGCTCGCTCCGTAGCAAATACATAGCTACTTGTCTTGGTCTCACCACTTCTTTTTTTCTATTTTTAACAATAAGCTCATCATAAGAGATATCATAAAACTCAGCCACGGCCTTAATAATATGTTTATGATTAATTCCAGGTTTTTTACCGCTTAAAATAAGCCCAGATAGGGTATCTGAGACAAACTCCATAGTTATTTTTTTATTGCTTAATTCTGAAGAAACCATAACCTTATTAAAAGCCCCCTCTAACTCGCGTATATTATTTGTTATATTTGAAGCTATGAATTCTAACACATCAGTTTCTATTAAAAGGTTTTTTTCTAACGCTTTTTTGCTTAATATAGCCATTCTAGTCTCAAAATCAGCCTTTGAAACATCGGCGATCATTCCCCCTTCAAAACGAGATCTAAGTCTTTCTTCAAGGGTAGGAATCTCTTTAGGGGGACGATCACTACTAATAACTATTTGTCTATTTAATTGATAAAGAAAGTTAAAAATATGGAAAAACTCCTCTTGAGTCTTCTCTTTTCCGGCCAAAAATTGGATATCGTCTATAATTAAAAGGTCAATTTTCTGATAAAATGACTTAAAATCGTTTATTTTTTGGTTTTTAATAGAATCGATTAATTCGCTAGTAAAACGCTCAGAAGTGATGTATTTTACTGTTTTTTCAGGGTTTTTTCTTAAAACCTCATTCCCAAGAGACTGAAGAAGATGAGTCTTGCCTAATCCAACTCCTCCATAGATAAAAAGAGGATTATAAACCGAACCAAGGCTCTGTGAAGCCGCGAAACAAGCTGCTTTAGCTAATTCATTACTACCTCCCACCACAAAATTTTCAAAAGTATAGCGAGGATTTAAGTTGGATTCATGGCTTGTGTTAGCCATTTTTTTGGAAGGAACCGGAGAAAAGGATCTTTTTGGTGGCATAATAGCATCTATAGATCGTTCATTTCGGAAGGGATCTTGAGCCACGGTTATTGTGCAAGAAACCTGTTTAATATCATTTTTAAGGCTTCTTAGCGCCCTTAAAATGTATAAATTATACTTATTTTCCAGCCACTCCTTAGCAAATCCATTAGGAACACCAATAACAACTGTTCCACCTTCAATAGAAACAATAGAGGTATTTTTAAACCAAGTAATAAAATTAGCCTTTGAAATTGAAAGTTCAATTTCTCCTAAGGCCGATTGCCAAAGTTCCTCGTTAGTCATAAGTTATAAAATAAAGAAATAATCGTTTAGATAGTATAACAAAAAACAACTCCAACTGAAAGGTTAAAATAGCGAACAAGCTGTTAATAAGCTGTTGATATATAATATACACTATAAAAAAAAAGAAAAGGCAAATTTTTTATTCCCAGTAAAGGCTCTCGAGCTTACTAGGCGTTATTTTAAAAATTAATGAAAAAAGAGAGACAACACTATAATGTCCCCGCAAATTCAGACAGGTATAGTTGTTGCATGTGCTAGACTGCAAGTATGAAAAAAACATACACGCCAAAGCAAAAAGCCTCAATTGCCATTTCAGCCATTAAGGGTGAACCACTTTCGAAGTTATCCAGCATGCATGAAGTGCACGCGGTGCAAATCGGAAAGTGGAAAAAACTGATTGAAGATGAAGCGCCCGGACTTTTTGCGGACAAGCGAAAAAAAGAAAACTACAGTAAAGACCGGATCATTGAAGAATTGTACAAAACCATCGGACAACGGGATATTGAACTTTCCTGGCTCAAAAAAAAATCTGGCCTTGAGCTCCCAAGAGAAATTAATTTTGATTGAAAATGAAAGCTATTGATGAAATTTTTACCGAGTGCCCTTTCTATGGACATCGTCGGATACGCAATGATTTAAAAGACAAGGGCATCGAAATTGGCCGGAAAAGAACCATCTCTCTGATGAAAATTATGGGTCTGGAGGCCGTTTATCCCAAGAAAAAGCCCAATACCAGTCCGAGCAACAAAGAGCACAAGAAATTCCCATATTTGCTCAAAGGATTGGAAATCGCTTTTCCCAATCATGTCTGGGGCACTGACATCACCTACATCAGATTGAAATGCGGATTCATCTACCTCACGGTGATAATTGATTGGTTCAGCCGCTACATCATTTCTTGGAAACTCTCGATTACCATGGAAACCAGTTTCTGTATTGACGCATTAAACTGCGCGCTGGCTATCAATCTGCCCAACATCCACAACAGCGACCAGGGTGTGCAGTTTACGGACAAGGCTTACGTTGGTATACTGGAAGAAAAGCAGATACAAGTCAGCATGGATGGGCGCGGACGCTGCATGGATAATATTTTTACGGAAAGATTTTGGAGAACGCTAAAGTATGAAAATATTTATCTGAATGATTACGCGGATTATACAGAAGCTAAAATTGGCATCGGAAAATACATCGAGTTTTACAACCAGCGCAGAAAACACCAGTCGCTCGATTACAAAACCCCGGAGCAAATATATTTAACAAAGTAATTTTTAAAAAATCTAACAAATGCAACCTCTTTTACTGTCTTAACAAAGGAGGACACTTTATTATAGCAATTCCCCCTCATGAAGTTATTTGACCATAAGTAGAATATTTTATAATAGTTTTTTCTCCTATTATTAGCAGGGACAATCCAACGAGAATA
>Ga0051980_10001235_pt1 | contig 19265 bp, 14 predicted proteins | sample CryGey13umfilter_2_FD_55014 | JGI IMG/M metagenome (GOLD analysis project Ga0051980, IMG submission 55014) | Groundwater microbial communities from aquifer in Utah, USA - Crystal Geyser 4/9/14 3 um filter | ecosystem: Environmental > Aquatic > Deep subsurface > Groundwater | place: USA: Utah...
TTTATGACGTTTTTGATGCTCACGACTATATTGACGTGCGCCATGGTGTTTTGTCCGCTGGAATCTGCGCAAGCGGCTGAGCTAAAGCCCTGCCATCAAAGCGAAGAAGCGCAAAAGGACGGACAGAAAACAGACCCCATGTTTGCGCTGGATTGTATGGGTGTCGATCTGTTCCAGCAGGATGTACAAGCCGATGTGATGCAACCGGATCAGTCTCTGGATCAAATTTATTTCGCATGGGCTGACTTGATCTCGAATTATAACGCGCTTATTGGTAACAGTCATTTCATTCGCGGGCCACCTTTTGATGCAAGCCCTCTTCATATCAACGATCACGATCTTTATCTGACAACGCAGCGTCTGCGTATCTAAACACGCTCTTTTCTTGATGGTTTTTTGCCCCAAAGAAAGGAGCTTTATTTTGCGTATATTTTTATTCCTGTTATTATTATTTCCGATTTTTATGGCATCTGCCTTCGCAGCGGACGAAGGTGGCCGTAAAATTCTTTACTGGCATGACCCTATGTATCCGAAGACAAAATTCGACAAGCCGGGAAAATCACCGTTCATGGATATGGATCTGGTTCCCGTTTATGATGATGAGGTGAATGGNGGGCTGGATGCTCCTGAAAACGCCATAAAGATAGATCCCGTCTATATCCAGACTTTGGGTGTCAAGACTGCTGAAGTGACGCACTATGAGTTTGGCAGGAATATTCGCGCCTTTGGCAAAATTGCGCCCAGCACGCGGCTTGAATATGCTGTGGATGTACGCACCAGGGGATGGGTCGTTGATCTCGGCACGGATGCGGTGGGAGATATGGTTAAGAAAGGCGACCTGTTATTCACCTACTACAGCCCCGACCTGATGACCGCGCAATCAGATTTCATGATCGGATCCCGCATCGGCAATGCGGAGCAGCGCTTGCGCCTTTTCGGCATGGATGAAAAATCCATTGCCGCGCTTAAGAAAAGAGGCAGGTTTTTTGAAGAAACTCCTTTTTATGCCCCTGCCAACGGCACGGTAACGATGCTGAATGTGCGCAAAGGATCACATGTCAATGAAGGCGGCAGCATTATAAAATTGCAAGACTTTTCAAAACTCTGGGTTAATGTCGATGTGCCGGTGCGTAATGTGCAGTTTTTAACTGTAGGCACACCTGCCAAAGTGATAGTACCGGAAACGGGTGAGCACTATGAAACGGTGATTGACTTTATTCACCCGGTCAATGATCCACAAAATCGTACCGTCATGGTACGTCTTATCCTTGATAATGCGGACGGTGCATTAAAATCTGATACCTATGTTGATGCTGTGTTTAATGCCGATGTGCAATCCCGTCTGGCGGTTCCGGCAGAGGCCGTTTTATACGGTAGTAGGGGCGCGTATATTATGGAGAGTCTGGAGAATGGTTATTTCCATCCCGTCATGGTGGAAACCGGGATTACATCGCAAGGTTTAACCGAGATCAAAAGTGGTCTCTCTCACGGTCAGCGCATTGTGATTTCTGGACAGTTCATGCTTGATGCCGAAAGCAATCTGAAAGGCGGCATGGCAACGATGGGGCACGATCATGAAAATATAACAGAAACACAGGAGCCGCAGGGACATGGACAGCACTAATCATATCCACGACCCATCCAAAAGTTTTGCCGCCAAAATTATAGACTGGTCGGTGGCGAACAGGTTTTTCGTCATGCTGGGTGCTTTGGTATTGCTGGCTGCTGGCGTAGTCTCCATAACTAAAATCCCGCTGGACGCCATTCCGGATCTGTCCGATACGCAGGTGATTATTCGCACCGAGTTTCCGGGACAGGCTCCACAGGTGATTGAGGATCAGGTTACATTTCCTCTTTCCACGCAGATGCTCGGTCTTCCAAAAACAAAAGTCGTGCGCGGTTTTTCCATGTTTGGTACCAGCTTCGTTTATATCGTCTTTGAAGATAACGTGGATATGTACTGGGCGCGCAGCCGCGTTCTGGAATCGCTCTCACAGGTGAGAGGTCAATTGCCCGAAGGTGTTGATCCGCAATTGGGACCGGATGCAACAGGCGTGGGCTGGGTGTTTCAATACGCGCTGTTTGATAAAACAGGTCAGCATGATCTATCGGAATTACGCTCCTTGCAGGACTGGTTTGTGCGCTTTGAGCTGGCAACAATTGACGGTGTGGCGGAAGTGGCGAGTGTCGGCGGGTTTGTGAAGGAATATCAGGTGCTGGTTGATCCGAACAAGCTGCGCGCTTATGACATCATGCTGCAAACGGTGATTGATGCTGTGCGCAGCGCCAATCAGGAAACCGGAGGCCGGACGCTGGAAATGGCGGAAACGGAATATCTGATCCGCTCGTTTGGATATGTGAACAAGCCGGAAGACTTGCAGCAGGCTATTCTGAAAAGCGTAGAGGGTACCCCTATCACAGTGGGTGATGTCGCCCGTGTTGTCGAAGCGCCAGCCATAAGGCGTGGAATTACCGAGTTGAACGGCGCAGGAGAAGCTGTGGGGGGCATTGTCGTGATGCGCCCCGGTGCCAATGTGCTGGATGTCATCCATAACGTTAAAGCGCGTCTTGAAAATGTGAAACAGGGCTTTCCGGATGGTGTGGAACTGGAAATCGTTTACGACCGCAGCGTACTNATTGAAGGCTCTGTGGATTATCTCAAAGACAAGCTGATNGAGGAAAGCCTGATGGTGATGCTGGTGACATTTTTGTTCCTGCTCCATGCCCGCAGCGCCTTGGTAGCGATTATTACTATTCCGCTGGGCATTCTGGCCGCTTTTATCGTGATGAACGCGCAAGGGATTACCGCCAATATCATGTCGCTGGGTGGCATCGCCATCGCCATTGGCGCGATGGTGGATGCATCAATTGTAATGGTAGAAAACGCGCATAGGAAACTTTCCGGCATAGGGCTGGAGGCGAGTAAAGACGAAAAACAAAAAGCACTGGTGCAGGCCGCCAAGGAAGTCGGGCCTGGGCTGTTTTTCTCCCTGCTGATTATTACGGTTTCTTTCCTGCCGGTCTTTGCCTTGACCGGACAATCGGCAAAGCTCTTTACGCCGTTGGCTTTTACCAAGACTTACGCTATGGCTGCTGCCGCGCTGTTATCGGTGACAGTTGTGCCTGTGCTGATGCTCTGGCTGGTACGCGGTAAAATTAAGCGCGAGGATGAAAACCTGATCAATCGCTTTTTTATTGCTCTTTACCACCCGTTTCTCAATGCCGCTTTGAAATGGCGGAAGATAACGATTGCGTTGGCCATTATTATCCTTATCAGCACCGCATTTCCGGCCTCAAGGCTAGGTAGCGAATTTATGCCTCCGCTTTATGAGGGTGGACTGCTCTATATGCCGATGACTTTGCCCGGCGTATCTGTGACTAAAGCGCGGGAGATTTTGCAGGTCACAAACCGCCAGCTTATGAGCGTGCCAGAAGTCAAGCATGCCTTCGGCAAGGCAGGACGTTCCAATTCGGCCACCGATCCTGCACCGCTGTCAATGATTGAGACATGGGTTGAGCTTAAACCGCGCTCCGAATGGCGCGAGGGGATGACGCCACAAAAACTGATTGCCGATATGGATAAACGGGTGCGCCTGCCGGGGATGATGAACAGTTGGGGCTATCCGATCAAAATTCGCCTTGATATGCTGACCACAGGTATTCGTACACCCGTTGGTATTAAAGTAGCCGGATCGGATTTAAACACCATAGATAAGATTGCCAAGGATGTGGAGACTCTGGTGAAAGATGTACCGGGCACGCGCAGCGCCATTGCTGACCGCGTTGTTGGTGGCAAATATATCGAGATCATTCCTGATCGCCGTGAAATTGCCCGCTATGGCATTTCACTGGGTATGGTTCAGCGTGTTATTCAAACGGCGTTGGGCGGCATGCAGCTTGACGAGGCTGTGGAAGGACGGGAGCGTTACCCGATTATGCTGCGTTATGACCGCCGTTTTCGTGAACATGTTTCCGACCTCGACAATATTCTTGTTTCCACACTAAGCGGCACACAAATTCCTTTGGCGGATCTCGCCGAAATCCGCATTGCCGAAGGACCATCAATGATCAAGTCTGAGGATGCGCGCTTAAATGGCTGGGTGTTTGTCGATATTGAAGATCGCGATCTTGGTTCCTACATTACCGATTTACAAGGTGCACTGAAAACGCTGGATCTGCCCGCAGGCTACAGCCTGAAACTTTCTGGTCAGTTTGAGCAGATGCAAGAGGCCAATGAGCGGTTAAAGATAGCTATTCCGGCAACGCTGCTGATTATCCTGACGTTGCTGTACCTGCATTTTGGTCGCTGGGACCGTACCTTGCTCATTATGCTCTCTGTCCCATTCGGTGTGATTGGCGGCGTGTGGTGGCTCTGGCTGGTTGGGTACAACTTATCCGTAGCCGTGGCCATCGGCTTTATCGCGCTGGCCGGAATTGCTGTGGAAACCGCGATTGTTATGCTGATCTACATTGATCATGAAATGCGTGAACACTGGCCGGATACGTTTGAAAAACTGCTGGATAATGTCCGGCATGGCGCAATCCAGCGTGTGCGCCCGAAGCTGATGACTGTCTCTGTTATTATTCTCGGCCTGATCCCTATATTCCTGACCGAAGGGCCGGGATCGGATGTCATGCGGCGCATCGCCTTGCCGATGGTTGGCGGCATGGTCAGTACCACAATTTTGACGCTTATCCTGATTCCGGTTTTGTATGCTGCATATATGCAATGGAAACTGGAATTGCCTTTAGATAAGGAAAGGCCTGAGCCATGATGGACATGGAAATTATACCGAATTGACACCCGATCTTCGTGCATTTCATAATTGGATTGCTGAGTGTATTGGCGCTTTTGTATCTTGCCGGAAGCGTTTTCAAAAAAGAAAACCTGCTGAGTGGCTATCGTTATGGCCTCTAGCCTGTCAGGTTTTTTTTGATACTTTCTGGCTGTGGTTCGTTGGCTGAATAAACCTCTGTGAATGATTTGCATATTATGGTAGTGAAGGCGTAGAGGCAGAGTAATAATTTAAAAGGAGCCCATATGAATAAATTTCAAAATATATTGTATGTCAGCCATGGTCTTGGAGACGAGTCAGATGCACTGAAACAGGCGCTCAGTCTTTCCCGTAACAATAAAGCGGTGCTCAAGATCCTGATTACAGGCCCCAGACTTCCGGATAGTCTTGGTGATTACAGAAAAATCAATGAAGATGCTTTGGTTCGTCAACTTGAAGAATCCATAAAAGCGGCGCGAACCGCATTGAAAATGGATGAAGAGGCGGAAGATATAGCTATTGAAGTCGAAAGCGGTGAAATGCCCGGCATACGCATTATACGCCGCGTTTTGCGCGATGCGCACGACCTGGTTGTCAAAGAGGCAGAACCGAGGGAGGGCGGCAAAGGATTTAAAGCCATTGATATGGAACTTTTGCGCAAATGTCCCTGTCCTGTGTGGTTATGCCGCCCGATTGAGCATTCCCGAACCGAGATGCGGATCGCTGTAGCCATTGATCCGGAAAGCGAAGAAAAAGCGGGTTACNATCTGGCGCTCCGGCTGTTACAGACCGCCCGTTTTCTCGCCGATACGTGCAGCGGCAGGCTCGACATTATTTCTTGCTGGAATTTTGAGTATGAAGAGTATCTGCGGCACAACCCCTGGGCCAAAGTGCCGGAGAACCAGATTGCCGGGGCGGTTGTAAGCGCCAAATCCCGCAATTTCCGTGANCTGGATACTCTCATAAAAAAATCNGGTATTGACGGCGATGTTCAGAGTCATCATGTCAAGGGTCGACCGGAAGAGCTTATTCCTTCATTTGTTAAAAATGAAAAGATCGATATCCTCGTTATGGGTACGGTAGCGCGGACAGGCATTGCCGGATTCACCATGGGCAACACGGCGGAAAATATTTTGCAAAAACTGGAATGTTCTTTGCTGGCCATGAAGCCTAATGGTTTTGTTTCTCCGGTAAAGGCGTATTGAATATTTAATCATGTTGGAAAAAACTATAGAACAACAAAAAGAAAATTGGCACGCGCATTCAACTGAAAAAGTGCTGGAAACATTCGGGTCAGGATATGACGGCCTTGATCAATCCGAGGCGGAGAACCGCCTGACGCAATACGGAGCAAACCTTCTGCCCGCACCTTTAAAACGAAGCGCTTTTATGCGTTTTTTGCTGCAGTTCCACAATATCCTGATTTATGTGCTTGTAGGCTCGGCGCTGATTACTGCCGCACTGGGTCACTGGGTCGATACCGGCGTTATTATGGCCGTTGTGCTGGCCAATGCCGTGATCGGATATATACAGGAAGGAAAAGCGGAAAAAGCGATGGAGGCAATCCGTCATATGCTTGCTCCGTATGCTGCTGTGCTTCGAAACGGACAGCGGAACAGTGTTGAAGGTGAAAAAATTGTTCCCGGTGATATCGTACTACTGGAGGCAGGCGATAAAGTGCCTGCCGATCTTCGACTTTTAAAAGCGCATGGTCTGCAGATACAGGAAGCGATTTTGACAGGAGAATCCGTCCCTGTCGAAAAGCATGTCAAGCCGGTTGCCGTCGATGCCGTACTGGGAGACCGGAGCTGCATGGCATTTAGTGGCACGATGGTGACAAGCGGTCAGGGCATGGGCATGACTGTCGCGACCGGTGGCACGACCGAGATTGGTCGCATCAGCGCCCTGCTTTCCACAGTTGAAACCCTGACAACGCCGCTGGTCAGTCAGATGAACATGTTTTCCCGCTGGCTGACGGTCTTTATTCTTCTGGTCGCCGCTCTTCTTCTTGTTTTCGGTTACTTTGTAGAACATTACAGCTTTACCGATATATTCATGGTCGTTGTGGGTCTATCTGTCGCGGCAATCCCTGAGGGACTACCCGCCGTGTTGACAATCACGCTTGCCGTCGGTGTACAGGCCATGGCACGGCGCAATGTTATTGTTCGCCGTTTGCCAGCCATTGAGACGCTGGGATCGGTTTCGGTGATCTGCACCGATAAAACCGGAACGCTGACCCGTAATGAAATGATGGCATCTTCAGTGGTGACGGCGGAGCATTTATTTGCGCTTGAGGGCACAGGCTACGAGCCAGAAGGAACAATCCGCCTTGATGGAAAAATTGTAAATGGCATCGAACATGATGTCCTGACAGAACTCGCCCGCGCCGCCGCGCTATGCAACGATGCCGCCCTGCGCGAGCATGAAGGATTGTGGAGCGTTGAAGGCGATCCGATGGAAGGGGCGTTGCTGGCTTTTTCCGGGAAAGCCGGACGGGATATCCGGCAAGAGCAATCGGAATTTATGCGCACTGATGCGATCCCCTTTGATGCGCGGCACCGCTACATGGCGACACTTCATCATGATAGTGCTGGCAATGCTTTCATTTTTGTTAAAGGCGCGCCGGAACAAATCCTGTCCATGTGTGATAGCCAGCGCACCCTGATGGGTGGAAAGCAGCCGCTGGACAAAAAATACTGGCATAATCAGGCCGGGATAATCGCCGCGCAAGGCCAGCGTGTGCTGGCTTTTGCCGTTAGACCAGTCAAGCCGGAGCACAGGACGCTGGAAAAGAAAGATGTGCAGGGAACACTTACTCTACTCGGCCTGACAGGTCTGATTGATCCACCGCGCCCGGAAGCAATTCAAGCCGTGGCCGAATGTCATGGCGCGGGTATCCGTGTCAAGATGATAACCGGAGATCATGCCGCAACGGCTGCTGCTATTGGACGGCAGGTTGGTCTACAAAATCAGGATAAGGTGCTGACCGGCATTGATCTGGATCGTATGGACGATACTGCGCTGGCGCTGGCTGTGCTGGAAACGGACATTTTCGCCCGCACAAGTCCGGAGCATAAACTGCGTCTCGTAATGGCGCTGCAATCACACGGGATAACGGCGGCCATGACGGGGGACGGCGTCAATGATGCGCCTGCACTTAAACGCGCCGATGCCGGAATCGCAATGGGATGCAAAGGTAGCGAGGCGGCGAAGGAAGCCGCAGAATTGGTGCTGGCCGATGACAATTTTGCCTCTATCGCCGCCGCCGTACGTGAAGGTCGCACCGTGTACGATAATATTAAAAAAGTCATAATCTGGACGCTACCCACCAATGCGGGTGAAGCCATGACAATTATCGTGGCGCTTCTGTTTGGCATGACCCTGCCTGTTACGCCCGTGCAGATTTTATGGATCAATCTGGTTACGGCCTCTACACTTGGCATTGCACTGGCCTTTGAGCCGACCGAGGAAAATACGATGCGCCGTCCGCCGCGCCGGCGAAATGAACCGATCCTGACGGGCGATCTGATCTGGCATATCGTTCTGGTTTCCGGTCTGTTTCTGTGCGGCGTGTTCGGGATTTGCGCTTATGCCTTCGACAAGGGATATTCTATCGAATTGACCCGCACTCTGGCAGTCAATACACTGGTTGTCATGGAAATCTTTCACCTGTTTTTCATTCGCAACATTTATGGTACATCGCTGACATGGAAAGCAGTGCGGGGAACAAAAGTTGTATGGCTGACCGTTATCGTCGTGACGGTTGCACAATTTGCCATGACGTATGTTCCGTTTTTTCAGAGTATTTTTGCAACCGAATCCGTCTCGCTATTTGACGGCCTGATCATTATGAGCATAGGTGTCGCCCTTTTTGCCATAATTGAAACGGAAAAGCAAATCCGGCTGGCATTCCGGCAGAAGGGAGTGGAGACGGCATGAAAATTCTTGTTTTTAATGCGGGCAGTTCCAGTCTGAAGTTCGGTGTCTTCGATATGGCCATTGAAGATTGCCGGGTCATGAAGGGCGAGTTCGAGAACTTTAAAGACAGCGGTTGCACCCTGCATTACCGCGTTGGCGGTGAACAAAGTGAAACCCGGCAGCGCCATGAAAAGCCCGCAACGATTGAAGAGGCTATCCGGCACGTTCCGGCATTGCTACAGGAGTTCGGCTATGAACATTTCAACGCTATCGGCCACCGTGTAGCCCACGGCGGTGGTGAATTTGAAGAGGCAACCCTCATTGATGATGATACGGTGCGTTATATTGAAAGTTGCACACCGCTTGCGCCGCTCCATAACCCGGCCAACCTGAATGCGATAGCCGTCAGCCGCGCATTATGGCCTACCCTGCCGCAAGTGGCGGTGTTCGATACAGCCTTTCATCATACAATCCCTGCCCGTGCTTATACATATGCTGTTCCGAAAGAATGGCGCGATACAGGTTTACGCCGCTATGGTTTCCACGGTACCTCGCATAAATATATCGCCTTGCGCATTGCCAAAGAATTGAGCTGTCCGGTTACGGATTTGCAGATCATCAGTTGCCACCTCGGCAACGGAGCCAGCGTTTGTGCCGTCAATCGCGGTTTTTCTATTGATACCTCAATGGGCATGACGCCGCTCGAAGGATTGGTAATGGGAACGCGCTCCGGCGATGTCGACCCCGGCATGTTTGCCTATCTTGGCCGCGAATGTGGACTGGAGGTGCAAGCGATTGAAAACCGACTGTATAAGGATAGCGGACTAAAGGCACTGGCGGGCACGCATGACATGCGGGAGATTGAGCAAAAAGCGGCCGATGGTGATGAAGACGCCCAGCTTGCCATTAACGTTTATGCTTACCGTGCTAGGAAATATATCGGTGCCTATGCCGCTGCCATGGGCGGGCTTGATGTGATTGCTTTTACCGGTGGTATCGGCGAGAACTCTGCCTCCATGCGCCGCCGCATCTGTGATAAATTCGAATTTCTGGGATTGCATCTGGATGATGATAACAATCAGACCGTCTCCTTAAAAGGATTTGAAGCGCCGCAGGTTCAGACTTTTGACTCCCGCATCAAAGTGATCGTGACCCAGACTTGCGAGCAATATATGATTGCGCAGGAAACCCGGCATCTACTCTCACAGCGTAATATTATATCCGCGCAAAAATCGTGGCACATCCCGGTTGCCGTTTCCGCCCGTCACATGCATCTATCGCAGAAAGACGTAGAAAAACTGTTTGGTAAAGGGCATCAATTAACGCATCTGCGGGATCTGATCCAGACGGAAGGCTGGGCGACGGAAGAAAGAGTTGAAGTTGTCGGGCCGAAAGGGTCTCTGAAAAATGTACGCATTTTGGGGCCAGCGAGAGAGCGGACACAGATCGAAGTTTCGAAAACGGATACATTTACTCTTGGTATCGAAGCGCCGATCCGTCCGTCCGGTAAACTCGACAATACGCCCGTTGTCAAACTACGTGGTTCGACAGGTGAAATAGAGACAAACGGCCTGATTATCGCCGCTCGTCATATTCATATGAGTCCGGAAGATGCCATTCGTATGGGCTTGAAAGATGGCGATTATGTCGATGTCAGGTTGGGCGCGGGAGGACGCGGTACGGTATTCACCAACACGCTGATCCGCGTTAAAGAAGGTTATGTAACGGAAATGCATATTGACACCGATGAAGCCAATGCCGCTGGCATCGAAGTAAAAACCAGCGGCGAACTGGTAAAAAATGAAACGAGGCAGGATGTGGACATCATCGCCCGGAAAAATATGGAGCTGGATGGGAAAAACAATGACACGGTTACTTGAAGGAAAAAAAGGGCTTGTTGTCGGCATTGCCAATGACGAGTCAATAGCATGGGGTTGCGCCAGAATATTTCACGAGCAAGGGGCAGAGCTTGCCGTAACGTATCTGAATGACAAAGCTAAAACCTATGTTGAGCCACTGGCGAAAAAGCTGGATGCGCCGTTATGCCTGCCGCTTGATGTTACGGATCAAAACCAGCAGCAGGCGCTTTTCGATGCCATAAAGGCACAATGGGGAAGACTGGACTTTCTTTTACACTCCATTGCCTTTGCTCCAAAAGCTGATTTGCAGGGACGCGTCATTGACAGTTCGTCAAGCGGGTTTGTGACAGCAATGGATATTTCCTGCCATTCGCTGATGCGGCTTGCCAAAGCGGCTGAACCTCTTATGCCGGAAGGCGGGGCGATCCTGACCATGAGCTATTATGGTGCGGAAAAAGTCGTCAAAAACTATAATATTATGGGGCCTGTCAAAGCGGCACTTGAAACGAGTGTAAAATATCTTGCCGTTGAACTCGGTGTCCAAAATATCCGTGTCAATGCGCTTTCTACAGGTCCCGTGAAAACCCGCGCCGCTTCCGGTTTGACCGATTTCGACCGCCTGATGGAGGAAGCCGCGCATAAAGCACCATTACATCAACTGGTAACGCTGGAACAAATCGGAGAGATGGCAGCCTTTCTTGCCTCGGACAAAGCACACCAGATAACCGGACAGACGATATATATTGATGCCGGGTATAATATTACAAGTTAATACATAAACTCATTTGTCTTCATCATATGAGCGCGATATGAGCGCGCAGACAACATTTTAACATAACCAAATTATAATAAATGAAATAGCCGATATGGCGGTTTTCTTTTGTAAAATGGTTTTTAGAAGATGAATGGGCATATTTGTTCGATATCTCTGGAATTGAGACTTGCGAAAAAGATAGAGGCTGCTAAATTCTGAAGAGATTAAATTTTTTAAAAAAAGAAAGAGGAAAGTATGGCTGTTCTTGTCAATAAGGATACGAAAGTGATCTGTCAGGGTGTCACCGGTGCAACGGGAACCTTCCATACCGAGCAGGCTATTGCCTATGGCACAAAAATGGTGGGCGGGGTGACACCGGGGAAAGGCGGACAGACCCATCTGGGGCTGCCGATTTTTGATACGGTCGTGCAGGCGCGGAAACAGACAGGCGCAAATGCTTCGGTTATTTATGTACCGCCGCCATTTGCTGCCGATGCGATTCTGGAGGCGGCCGATGCAGGGATTGAGCTGATTATCTGTATTACCGAAGGCATTCCCGTTCTGGATATGGTCAAGGTCAAGCGCGGTTTGACAGGGACCAACAGTCGGTTGATCGGCCCTAATTGCCCCGGCGTGATAACCCCGGATGAATGTAAAATCGGGATCATGCCCGGTCATATCCATAAGCGCGGTAAGGTCGGAATTGTCTCCCGCTCCGGTACATTGACATACGAGGCCGTGGCGCAGACAACCGCGCCGGGGCTGGGGCAGTCAACCTGTATCGGGATTGGCGGTGATCCGGTCAATGGTACGAACTTTATTGATTGCCTGAAGCTGTTTATGGAGGATGATGAAACCGAAGTCATTCTGATGATCGGCGAAATTGGCGGAACGGCGGAAATCGAGGCGGCCGAATATTATAAAGCCCTGAAAAAGAAAAAACCGATTGCCGGATTTATTGCCGGTGTAACCGCCCCCCCGGGGAAACGGATGGGACACGCTGGCGCTATCATTTCCGGTGGTGATGATACGGCTGTGGCGAAAATGAAAGCGATGCGTGATGCCGGATTTGTTGTGTCTGATAGTCCTGCGGGTTTGGGTGATGCCGTACTGGAAGCGATTGCCGCTTAACATTTTTTCTGAAAAGGATATGCCATGACAAAACTTTCGGAGCTATCTCCTGAAGAGAGCAGTTTACTGGCCGGGTTGCTCTACCGTGCCGGAATATGGCTGAGTTATGCCGATGACGAACATGGTGAGACAGATGATATCCGCGAGATGAAAGCGCTGGAGCATATTATAGAGTCTCTTGCAAAGCTCGGGGATCGTTCTGATTTTGTACGGGAGATTGCGCAGGAGACAGTGAGCCGCCGGAAGGACTGGCCTCTGTGGGTGCAGCAGTCTTTTGATATTTTACCTGATTGCGAAGTGGCTTTGGCACTTTTGCAAAAGAAGGTCAATAGCAGGGAGAGAAAAGATTACTGCTATATGCTGGTTCATGTTGCAGAAACAGTCGCCGCTGCTTATGGGGAATTTGGCATGGAGGCCGAGAATGAAAATATACTATCCGGTTTTCTCGGAAAAATTTCTGATAAACTTAAAGGCAATACACAAAAAATTGATTTTATGAATATCAGTCCCGCTGAACAGGATGCCGTGGAGAATCTGCGCAACGCTTTACGAATGGATGAATGATANTTCTTTCTAACTGTTTAGTCCTGCGGTGTGAGGGAATGTGTTAATGCTACATCGTTCGGTTTTTTTGTCCATATTTTGTAGATATTTTTTCTCCGTCATTCTCGGGATTTTCGAAAGAAAATCCCGGAAGAATTCGTAACGCTCTTGGCTTCCTTCGTGGCAAAATTTATGGAAGGATGCTTTGGTATAATGATTTCTTTTTTGATCCGGTTTCAGAACTTTTTTCAAAGCTTGCGCGTATGGCGGGCGATAATGATTTGCTCATCAATCGCCAGCGCCAACGCCAATATTCTGGAATCCCTTAACCAGTGCAGTCTGGTGCAAAACTTATCCTGGACAGAATCATTNTCCTCCATCATGTTTGGAAAGATTTTTACCAAAACGTAATTTCTCCATATTCTATTATTTACAANATCTTCACGCTGATTCTGGTTACCAGATCATGCGGTGCGTTCAACAAGAATTTTCTTTCTTTTATCAGCCGCGCTTTTTTTCTTCGGCAGGGTAATGACTAAAGCTTCATCTTTGACTTCCGCTTTTGCTTTGTCTGCATCGGCATTACCCGGGATCATCACGGTGCGGCAGGCGCTGTGCTTTTGATAAAGTGTCTGCCCTTTTTCCGTCTGTTCCGATGCTTTTTCCGAACCGCATGTAATGGTCATCGCGTTATCATTAACAGAAATATCAATCTCATCCGGTTCCATACCCGGTACTTTCGTTTCCAGATAAAACGCCTTACTATCTTCCCAGACATCGACTTTGGGCATGACTTTTTCGAGTGAAGGAATCTCGGGCATGGATTGCTGAATGTGCGAAAAATTTTCCAACATATCCGCCATGATCCGGCTCATTTGTCTTTGCATGGTCAGGATGGGGTTGAAGAAAAATTCCTGTGCTTTCTGAACCTGTTGACTAGCCAGTTCCTGAGTTATTCTGTTTGCTTCGGACGCTTGATTTTGTACTGATTTCTCCATAGTATTTTCCTTTCATATTATATTGGTCATTACCTGCTTAAACGTGGCTCAATTTATCGCTATCAATATCCGCATGACTGAATGCAGACGGAAACACCGGACTGATTCCTGGAGCAGAGGTCGAGAGCAAGGTATAAAACTATGCTTTTTTTAACATTGCATTCTTCTTTCTTTCTGGGTTTCAGATCTTAGTGTCACTGTCCAACTGATGAATTCATGAAAGGTTCAGATTTTTTTCAATTTTTATAGCAGCGCCATAAAAATCCGAAGTTATAGAAACTATTCTGCTGTTAAAAGACGTTCAAAAAGAAAAAAGGGACGGAAATTTTTAGTCTCTCTTTATGGTTCTTGCTTTTGAATCATGGCTTGACATTTTCACTAGCCATGACAATTTTTAGTTGTCACTATGAAGGGTCTGTATTCGGGAAGTTTGTGATTATATCAAACATTTGTTTGGAAAAACTATTTTAAAAACATTATTCAAAGGCCGGATAAAGGAGGGTCGCATGGCGCAGAGCACGCAGAGTTTTTTCGTCATTGCGAGCGACTCCCCCCACCCATTGTCATTGCGAGCCGCCAACGGCGGCGTGGCAATCCAGAATCTTTCTTGTGGCCTCTGGGTTGCTTCGTCGCTAACGCTCCTCGCAATGACAATCTGCTCCACATCGTCATTCCGGCGAGAACTAGAGGCTAACATAAGTTGTTGATATTCAATAGATAAAATGGCCTGTTTTTGCCTGTGTAGGAACTGTGCAGGATATTTATTCGATTTGTGTAGAAAGTTGTTGGCTTGCCACACTGGATTCTGCGCTGTTTCTCTAATCTCATGGCTGTAAATTATTCCATATTCTGGTGGGTGTAAATGGCTGAATATAGCGTAACCAAAATTTGCTATCCGGGCAATAGCCCTCGGCTTTGCTTTTTGGCTATGACAAAAAGAATGGCCGGAATCCTTTTTAGGATTCCGGCCAGCCGGATCAGGCATCTGATACAACTATCTCAAAGGCGCGGTTATGTGCCTTGCGTAAGGCTTCGGCCAGCGTGAGAAGATCGCTCCGGCGGAATGAATTGCTGCTTTGCGGCTTGCCTTCCGCATCGGTGTAGGTGCGCTCAAGGCTAAAGCTGTGGAAGCTATCCCCTTCTTGGGATGTGTTTTCCCAGATTGTGACAGCCAGACGGCCAAAGCGGATTTTGTCGATTGGTTGGTTCTTGGACATGATATGCTCCTTTTCTGATTGAGGCTGCTTGATTGCCGCCTCTGCCATCACCCTCAAACCGCGCCAGAAGCGCATGAGGGCAAGCGGTCTTTTTGGAGCATCGCGGTCGCGCTGAATTGCCTCTTTGGGCAAGAGGAAAAAACTGCTTGCGCTCTGCGGGGCGGGGTTTAGATGTCAGGGATAAGGCGGCAATTTGCCAGCCCCATAAAAAATGAGCCTTAAATGAGAAACAGGCCAACTCACAAAAACCTCTTATTTTGTGAGTTACGCTCAAATAACATTCATAAAAGCTATAATCGGGCATCTATGCCTGAATAGATACCTGATTATGCCGGATTATCCATTGCCCCGGTGCGCCGGGGCAAAATTTTTCTGTGCGAGTACAAGTATATTGTGCTGCGCGGTTACAAGTTTATTCTGCTTTGCTTCCCAAAAAACAAAGAATGCCCGGCCTTCCGTGGAAGGCCGGGCCAGCTTGTCAGCCGCAACGATAAATCAGGTTGCGGCCTGCTATGCGGGTTTCACTGTAATCCATGCCCAGATCATAGGCGATGGCATCCATATCAAGATAATTGCGCAGATTTTCGGGGATTTCACCGAATAAGCCTTCATCTACAAATTGCTCTGCAAGTTCTTTGAGCGTGTCCAGCTCGTATATATCCAGATCAAAATCGTCCGGCTGCGTGTCGCGGTCGATGTTATAGCCGCATTCATTGCAGGCAATGATAACGCGGGTTTTTTCGTCTTCATCCCAATTTTCTACCGCCTCAAAAAACTGGCCGATATTGTTCTGATAAACGCCGATTGCCTTGAACAGATCGCAATCAATATCATCGCCATCTATGAATTGAATTTCAAATTCTTCTACTGGCTCGCCATAGCTGTCTGTCAGGCCTGCGGCCTTTGCCCGGTAATCTTCAACACTGTCAAAGTAAAAACCGATTGCGTCAATATTGTAAGGTTGTGCGTGTAACTCAGTCATTGCTCATTTCTCCTAAATTGTAAGCGGGGTTCATACCCGCGCATAACAGCGCGCGTATAACCCTTGCCTGCTGGCGAAGCTGGGGTGAGCAACTGCAAGGCCCATAAGGGTGGAGGGGCATCGCCCGGTCTGCACAAACGGAGCACAGCGGAGAGCGGAAGATTGGGGATACCGCTCTTATGGCTCGTGAGCGAAGCGAAGCCTTGCGGGCGCAAGGGGCAAAGCCCATAGAGCAATGCCGCCTATCGGCGGCCTAAAAAAACGGAATCAATAATTCGTGGAGACGCGCCCTCAGAAGCGGTGTAACAACAAGACTGGCGCAAGCCGCAATTTATTCTTACTCACGCTCATTGCTGTCAGTAGCACGACCGCCACGCTCATGCTTGCGGTTTTGGTCATCAATTTTCTGCTTGGCGCGGTTTTGTTTTTCCAGTGCTTCGAGGTCAAAGCCTTGCTCTTTTTTCTGACTGGTATTCTCGCGTTGCTTTTCTCGGTTTTGGCGTTCCAAGGCTTCCAGATCGAACGGCTCATTTTGCCTGTCATGATCCTTGGCTTTTTGTGGTTCGGGATCAGGTAGATCATCCCGCTGCAACTCTGGCGCGGTGATTTTTTGTACTGACTCCTGTTGCTGCATCTGCTGCGGCTGGGCAGTTCGCTCCGGCGCGGCAAGGCCGATGCTGCGCATAAAGCCTGTGACCTTCTGCTTGGCATCCTGCACTACGGCCTTAGCAGATTGATAGAGGCGGCTGTTATCCGTCACCTGTTCAATCTTGCTATTTATTAGCCCAATCACATTGCGGGTCAGGGCGCGAAGGCGTTTTTCTTTTTGATCGGGGTTTTCATCCCCACGTTTGAGGCCCGGCCCCTTTGTGGAATTTGGCGCGGTTTTATCCTGCGTCTTTTGTTGCTGCTGCTCTTTATCAGGATCAAGCTGCACGAATTTTTCTTCTCGCGCATCCATCTGCATGGCAAGTGCATCGGTGACATTCGGCAGTTTTTCCTTGTCGATATGATCCAGCCGCGCCTCAATCTCTTTGGTTTTTACCCCATTGATTTGCCGGGCAAGGGAATGTACCTCACCATGCTCATCAACAATCACCATGCCGCGCTTATCTCCACGCGCCAGAACATAGCCGTTTTCATTCAGGGCGGCGGTGAAGGCTTGGCCATTATCGCTGCGCTTCCAGAGGTCAGTCAGTTGGGCCTTGCGCTCGGCGGGTGACAAAGCGGCGCGTTCGCCTTGCTCAAGCTCTGCTGCGCTGTATGATTTATCATCCTTGGTTTTGCCTGTGTGTGGCCCTTCGATCCGCTCATGGCCAAACATATTTTCAAGCTGTCTTGCGGCGCGTTCATGCGCGGCATAATTATTGCTGTCAGAGATCAGGGTGAGGCTATCGGGATCAGTTCTTTGCCAGACAACATGCGCATGTATGCGGCCTTCCTTTTGATGTAAAACAAGTGCATGGGGCTGTGCCTCAAGCCCAAGCTCCTGCCCCAGCACCTTGACGCAATCCCGCCATTGATCCTCATTCATCTCATAGCCAATGGCCGGGCTGATTTGCGCGTGATAAAGACCTTTTGTTCCACGTTGCCCGGTATCGGTCATATCCTGCATATCGGCAAGCGCCTGATGCAGATTATCCCGATCAGGGTGATTGATGGCGAGAATATCAACCTGCTCATTCCGCTCGGCATCAAGCAGATACATGGCAAGCTGCACACCATTGCAACGTGGACGGCCCTTAATCACCATCTGAGCCTCCTTTCCCTCCGTCAAGAGGATCAGATTCCCCTGCACCGGGTCGGTGCTCATCGCGGAATCCCATAGCGTGACGGATCAACCCATTGATCTCGGCAAGCTCCGCGATGGCTGTCTCAAGCTCATTGGGCACTGGCTTTTCGCCAGTATTGAGGCAATAAGCAATCTGATTGATATTATTGCCGATCCTGCCCAATTCGCCCTTGAGACGGCGCAGTTCATCTCTGGGAGCCACAGGTTGGCGTTTGCTGCGGGGGCCGGGCTTGCCAATGGCCATTTTACGCGCATAGCCGCCAAGGCTGAGGCCGATCATATCGGCCCGCTCGCGCAACATGCGATGCTCATTCTCCGTCAGGCGAATGGTCAGCATTTTTTGACGCTGGCGGGTTTCCGAACCGGACATGATGAACTGCCTTTCCGGGGTCCGTGCCGGACTGGCGAACTTTTGGCCAGTCTGCCGTACCCCCAAGGGATGATCCTATATCAACCCCGGAAAGCGTATGGCCCTCTCATCCCACATGAGAGCCATACAGGGGTCGCAAGGGGCGAATCGCCCTTTGCCGGGATTTTCAAGGGCAGCGCCCTTGATATTGCAGCAAAGCTGCAAATAGCCGGGGTGCACGGGGGTGGTATTTGAACCCCCTGCCAAGCGTTGCGGTATTACCGCAACATGGCTTCAACACTACGGAACTATCCTAATGTAGCATGATTATGGAAATTTTTCAAGCGCTGAGTCTAGGCAAAATGCCAGTTTTCGCGTATTATTCTTTTCAGAACAAATAGCGAATATATGCGCGGCGGTCATTACAGGGAGTCTAGCCATGAACACGGAAAATGCAAGCATCAATTATCGCAAGGTTTTCACCTTACTTTATGTCGCTGCCGGGGCTATCGGTGCGGCTGTCTGGGCGTGGCTGTTCTGGGATACAGCCTTCATAGATGTGCTTATCGCCCAGCCACATGTCCAGCCAACGCCTGCGGAGATGGAGCTGGTGGCCTTGCTCAAAAGCCGCATCATCGTCTCGGCGGTCGCCTGCGTTGCAGGCGGCGTGGCGGCACTGGCTTTTGGCCAATGGCTGATACGCAGTATCGCCTATGCCAAATATCTTTGGCCGCATAGGGATCATCTGGAAGTCGTTCTGCGGCGGGATGATCGCACTTTTATCGAAACGCTCTGCCTGCTGACCTTTGGCTTGCCGATTGTGGTGCTGGTCAAAACTGTCTGGCTGACGATTATGATTATGCGCTACGCCTTCCTGCCCATCGCCGCCACGATTATCGTGTCTTTTATCCATGCGGAAGCAGGCTTTGTGCTTGGCGTGGTCACGG
>Ga0051980_10001244_pt1 | contig 19193 bp, 20 predicted proteins | sample CryGey13umfilter_2_FD_55014 | JGI IMG/M metagenome (GOLD analysis project Ga0051980, IMG submission 55014) | Groundwater microbial communities from aquifer in Utah, USA - Crystal Geyser 4/9/14 3 um filter | ecosystem: Environmental > Aquatic > Deep subsurface > Groundwater | place: USA: Utah...
TATAACGTTCCAGAATATGCGATGTTTGACAGCGGTATAATATGCCCGAAGGGCGACCGCTGGCAAATATGGGTGGAGCGAAGCGAAACCGCATATTCTGTGTTATATGATGTCGCGATTTTTTTCTTCTTTGTATTCAAGCAAAGGGTTGTACATCATCATTGCGTGATTCTCTGTGATAAATTCCTCGCTAACTTCATTATTGGTATTTTTATCAATTACTTTGCGAAAAATTTTGTTATTTCTTGAATATCCACCGAACCACTCGCTTTTAAACTCATGATCTTTATCAAAGATTTTATACTTAAAATGTATCGGTTTGTCAGAAAGCCATTTGCCAATTAAATATTCACCTGTCACTTCAAGCGCTAATTGAAATTTTTGCGATGTGTTGTTTTTAATTTGCAAATCAATGTTTGGATAAGCACAGGTCGCTCCACTGCCGAAGGGTTGATCTCTTTTTACATCTGGAAAAACATCATAGCCATGTCGCCAGCGTTCAATAACGGTTAATGGCGTGTGGAGCGTAATCCAGTAAAGTAAATTTGATAATTGACATAATCCACCACCAACACCCGCGATAACAGTTCCATTGTGTAACACCATGCCTTCAAGATAACCTTTCTTTCTTGTTGGTTTGCCGATTTGTCGCCAATAGGAAAATGTTTGTCCTGGTCTAACAACTAGTCCATCAAGCTTTTTTATGGCAATTTTCAGATTTGCGATTTTGTTTTCCTGCATCCACATATCAACATCTTTCAATTTCCTTCGTAACAAGGTCTTGTGAGCAAAAATTTCAATTGGCAAATGGCTTTCAAAATTTTTCGCAAAATTAATCCTTGAAAAATACCAATAAAGATACCTTCTTAAAGTAAAGTACATTATGCCAGCGAAAAGTCTTAGTTTTGATCTATAAATAGGTTTTTTCATCGGTAAGAAAAAAATCGCGATTTCATATAACGTACGCGGATATGAGAAGTTGCGACCAGCGGGAGCAATTTGGGTGAAGAAGTCTGCAAGACTTCGTAACCTCATATCCCTTGTTATATTCCCCGAAGGGCTGAAATTTAGTGCAACGTCCCGAAGGGAAATTTCAGAGTTTTGAAATAAGCCGTCATATGTAATTAGCAAAAATCCCTACTTATTTTTAACATCTGCTTTAATCATTTTTACTATTTCGGGAAATTCAGATATTTTAAAGTGTCCATTTTTACTTTCAAAAATTATAAAATTTGCATTTTTTAATTTCTTCTTGAATTTTTCAGCGTGAGAAACCGGAACAACATCATCGTCTTTAGAAAACATCAAATATAGATTTTTGGAATTTTTCTCAAGCAAAGATAAATCAGATTTCAACTTAAATCCGCCAACTAAATCTTCTTCAGACAAAGTATTATCATAAGGCGGACAAATTAAATAAGTTGAAAGTATTTTTTTGGGAAACTTATTTTCAGATAAATATTTTGCGAGAAAAATTCCGCCTAAAGATGAACCAATCAAGATGATGTTGTTCTGCAATTGAGGAAAAAAATTCTCAAAATGAATTTTCCAATCCCCATATTTTGCATTATCTTGCAAAGGCATACGAGGTTTTATAATCTCAAAATTTCTACCGAGATTTTTCTTTAAAAATTCATCAGTCCAACGAATTTTTTCCTCAATTGATACTTCTCTTGTTTTTAAAAAATGCAAATAATCTTTCTTGTTTTTGAAAGTCATTCCACCATGAATAACAAATATCTGAATTTTCTTTTCCATATTATTTATAAAAATGATTAAAGTTTATTAATTTATCGAAAGGGGCTTTTTGCTTCATTATTTTTTAGGCTTATTTCAAAATTGAATATAACTCGTTTCTATGTGAAAACATTTCATATAAATAATCAGATGGTGATTTTATACGAACTTATTTCACATCCCAATCTTACCACCCACCCGCGGGTGGGGCAATTGTGCACAACCACTCTTGAGCAATTGCTCTGGATGTGGTGAAATGTAAATAGACCAGGTGCGGTTCGTGTTCACGAGCTAATCTCGGGTGACGCAAAATCAACTCCCATTCATTTATTTGAATTGGGGGTATTTTGTTTTAAATATCTCGAGCAAAGACTCGGGCTCGTGGCAGTAATTGGTAACTGCACCTGGCTAGTCACCCGGGAATTGCCGGTTCAAATCCGGTCGAGTCCACCAGCTTGAGTCCAACCACCACCGCTCATCAGGCGGTGGTTTGGGTTAAAATCCCGAATTCTTGACCAATTTTACCAAATAAGCTACACTTTCGAGCGTTGAATAAAGTAACAAGGGTTATAAGGGCAAAAAGAGTAATAAGCACTTTTAACCCATATTACCCATTTACCCCAATTATAAATTATTATGTCAGTACCAGCATTTAGAAATTCAAGGTCTCGTGTAAGACGACGCCGATCTCATCACGCTTTGACAAAGACCGCTGTAGCGGAATGTCCAAAGTGCAGTGACCCAATCTTGCCACATCACGCTTGTAAATCATGCGGATCATACAGAGGCAGACAGGTAAAAGGTGGGATGGAAGCAGTCGAGAAGACACTTGCCAAGAAACCAACAAAAAAAGCAAAAACAGTTAAGGCAGACGCATAGTCTGCTTTTTGCTTTGGGTTTTTGATGATATTATATACGCTGTAGGGGCGACCCCATGTGGTCGCCCGAAACGATTTGGGCAAGCACATGGGCAGGCCCCTACGAAATTATTTATTATGTCGAATCGTCACCTCGCCCGCACAATGGCTATGCAATGCTTATTTGAATGGGATTTTAATAAGCAGGACAGTAGCCGACTACCAGAAATGATTGAGTATGTAAAAGAGGAGTTTGCTCCTGGTTTTGATGATGCCGGATATTTGAAATCCCAAGTCATGGGAGTAGCAGATCATATACAAGAAATAGATGAATTGCTCGAGCGCTTTGCGCCTGAGTGGAATATCGGTGAAATGACAAACACTGACAGGAATATTTTGCGACTTGGCGCATACGAACTCAAATATGATAAAAAAATTCCAGCCAAGGTATCAATAAATGAAGCTATTGAGTTAGGAAAAGCATTTTCCGGTGACGCTTCTGGTAAATTTATAAATGGAGTACTAGGCGCAATTTATAAAGACATGATCGAAAGCGGAGACATTAAAGAAATTGACAAAGCTAAAGAAAACAATGAAGATAAGTAGACTTTTAGAAATTAGACCAATAGAGTAGTAGATCTCAAATTCTATCAATCTAGTGGTCTAAGTCTCTAATTTCTAATAATAACTATGATAAAAAGAAAACCCATTAAAGATCTTGCTAAAAAGATCAAAGTAAAATTATTAAAGGATAGTCATTTGGAACAGGCTGTAGTACATCGGTCTTATCTAAATGAACATTCAGATTTTCCCCTAGGGCAAAACGAGCGTTTAGAATTTTTAGGTGATGCTGTGCTTGAACTTGTAGTAACAGAATATTTGTTTGAGAATTTTGAAAATCCAGAAGGAGAATTAACAAATTTTCGAGCCGCTTTAGTTAATGGTCAAAACTTGGCCTTGATTGGAAAGTCTTTGGAGATTGAAGATTATCTTTACCTATCAAAAGGAGAGTCAAAAGATAATAATACTAAGGCTAGGAATTATATTTTAGCCAANGCAATGGAGGCGATTATTGGTGCGATTTATTTAGACTTTGGTTGGGAAGAAGCAAAAAGGTTCGTAACAGAATATGTTATAGCAACTTTGCCGGGGATTTTAAAAAAGAAATTGTACATTGATCCTAAAAGTTTGTTTCAGGAAGAATCACAATCAAAAATGTCGCTCACTCCAAGCTATAAGGTGCTAGAAGAATCCGGACCAGATCACAATAAGAAGTTTAGAGTTGGCGCCTATTTGGGTAAAAATTTGATTGCTGAAGGAGAGGGAACGAGTAAGCAAGAAGCTCAAATTGATGCGGCTAAGAATGCGCTCGAGGAGCAAGGATGGTAATTTGGATCAGTGATTCGATAGCTCACACATGTTCACACCTTGCTGCCAACCCGCTTGCCCATCCGAAGTTCCATAGGAACGAAGGAGGGTTCGATCCCCACCCGAATTTTGAAACAATAAAACCGCTCGGAAGAACCGAACGGTTTTATTGGTGCAGTATTCTTGAATTAGTCCGAACGCATTTCGTCGCCTGCGGCGGCGAGGAAGCCCCCCGCAAAAATTCGGAAAGGCGGCGGAGCCGCACCGCTCAAAACCGCAAAATAACCCGGAGAAAAACATCGGCTCGAACCATATTTTGCGAAATCGTGAATTCGTTTTTACCCCCAAAATTGAATACAAATTAATCGCCGATCGAAGCGAGGCGAACCAAAACTCTTTGACTTTTCCTTTCTGGTGCGCCGGGTGGGGATCGAACCCACGACCAAGAGATTAAGAGTCTCCTGCTCTACCGCTGAGCTACCGGCACGTGCATGTTTTTGTCGAGCTGAGCTCGACTGTTCACCTCGCTTAGCTTTAGATAATGTTGTTTTAGCCAAAGCTGAGCTTTGGCTTCACCGAGTAACAACCGAGCTAAGCTCAGTGGTGCGGCGTGAGGGATTCGAACCCCCGGCCTTCTGGTCCGAAGCCAGACGCTCTATCCAGCTGAGCTAACGCCGCATCTTGCGATTGCGCCGAAATAATAGCTTAATTCGTTGCTTTCGTCAATGATTTAATTTATACTTTCAATATGTCAATTTTATTACTTTCAGGAATAGTGCTAACAGTCGTCCCTCTCATGATTTTAGAGGGATTTGCACTCTTCATGCTGTTTACTTTTACGCGCGATGACAATGACGCAAAAAGTGCTGTAAACCTGGCACTTATAGTTTTAGCGGTTGGAGTNCTCTGCTTGGTTGGTTACTTTCTAAGGTTTTTTATCTAAGTTTTTGCCTTACCAAGTAGAGAGGCTAAAAGAAAAAAGGCAGTTCCAACCAGTACGATAGACGCTCCCGATGGGAGGTCTTTTATATATGAGAGAAAAAGACCAAGCAATATTGTAATTTCAGAAATAATAATTGAAACTGTAAAATATGATTTAAATGATTTAGAAAGCAGTCTGCCTGTTGCTGCCGGCAAAATCAAAAGGGCAGAAACAAGAATTATTCCTAAAATTTTAACGCCCAGTACAGTTGCAATTGAAAGCGCAATATAAAACAGTAGAGTTTGAGTTTTTGTTTTGATCCCACTGACAGTTGCTGATTCCTCGCTTAAAGAAAGATATGTGAGCTGTTTTATAGACGGCACAAACCAAAGCATAATAATAAGCGCCAGGCCACCAATGATATAAAGATCGATAGATCTTATCGCCAGAATACTTCCAAACAAGAACGAGATAAGTTCTGGTTGGTATCCTGCAGTTTGGCTCATCAAAATTACACCAAAAGCCATGCTGGCAGTGAATAAAATTCCAATGACTGTGTCAGAATGAAGTTTTGTTGAGCGCTCTANCCAGTAAATGATTAGAGCAACCAATACTGACCAAATAATTGCAATTGGCAGTGGCGCTACATCTGCTAGCATGGCAACTGCGATCCCGGCCAGTGATGCATGGGCAACGCCTTCGCCAAAAAAAGACATTTTACGAAGTGTAGCAATTACTCCCAGGCTAGCTAAAAGAATTCCCAAAATCAAACCGGCGATAATGGCGCGTTGCATAAAAGAATAGAAGAGAATATCTGTGATCATATCTAATGCACTTAATGTTCGTGATGGGAGAGATTTACATCTTCGAAAACCTTTTTTAAGTTCTTTTCTGTCATGGCAATTTTTGGTGCGTCAGAACAAATTAAAGTTTTATTGATGCAGATTACCTGATCGACCACCTTGGAAACAAAAGCCATGTCATGGGAAACGATCAAAACTGTAGTATCATGGTCTTTGTTAATATGATCAATAATATCGTGGAACATTTTTTCCCCAGCAATATCAATACCAGCTGCCGGCTCATCTAAAATCAAAATTTTTGGTTCATTAAATAGCGCTTCAGCAATAAGTATTCGTTGTAATTGTCCGCCCGAAAGTTCGCCAAGTTGTTTTTGTAAAATCATCGGTGTTAAACCAACTTCTTTTATTTTTTCTTCGATCACTAGAGCCGGTTGGNTTTTTTTGCGGGCTAGTCCCATAAACTCTTCGACCGTAATCGGGAAGTTTAAATCAAATTCAAATTTTTGCGGAACATAACCAATGAGGTCGCGTTGTTTTTTCAGTTTGTTCCCAAATACGGAAATTGATCCTTGGTCAACATCAATTAGACCAAGAATAGCTTTCAAAAGAGTTGTTTTACCGGATCCGTTTGGTCCGATTATGGCCGCAACATTTCCAACTGGAATTTGAAAAGAAATATTATCAAGAACTTTATTTTCGCCATAGGAAACACTTAGATGATGAACATCTATTGCTGCTTTATTGGTTTTGCGCGATTGTTTGGGCATTGTAGAGCATTAGTTGAATGTAGGACTGTCGGCCTTCGACTCCACCGATTGGATCAAGAATCGCCAAAGTTAAATTGTTGTCTTTTATGAATGATTCAAGGGGCGCGTTATCAAGCTGCGGCTCGGAATAAAGTGTCTTTACCTCAGCTGATTTAATTGCATCAATCAGTTCGATTAAATACTGAGGTGTCGGCTCGCGGCCGGCAGTTGGTTCAAAAGCGCCGGCAACATTTAATCCGTATTCTTGTGCAAAATAATACCACGCATTATGCATTGTGATTAGGTTTTTGTTGGGCACAGAATCAAGTACGGATCTGATTTGCTCATCGGTGGCTGCCAGTTCCTGTGAATAGTCGGATAAATTTTTAGCAAAGTTATTGGCCGACTCCGGGTATCGTCTTGATAAATCAATTGTAATTGTCATCGCTATCTGTTGAGCATTAGCAATTGTTAGCCAGTAATGTGGATCAGCGTCATCTATTTTGTCAGTGTCGTGTGACAACATAAGTTCAATTGAGCTATCAAGCAGAACGATCTTGGCATCATTGCTTTGAGCAATGCTGTTTGCCCAGCCATCAAATTCATAGCTAACAGCGTAGACCACTTCAACATTGGAAAGTGATTGAACATCAGACGGAGTAGGCTCGTAAGTGTGAGGGCTAGCACCAGGTGGAAGAATTAAGGCGACATCCATTTCATTGCCAACAATGTTTTTAGTGATGTCATAAATTGGAAAAATTGTCGCTGCTACTTTGGCTTCAGATTCAACTTTTTGATTAGATGGTATCTGCCAAAATAGGAGACCTAGTCCAACCAAAACCGCTATTAAAATCAGGATTTTTATGAATTTGTTCATAGTGATTTTATCCTACATCAGTTTTGAGTTCTTATCAAAGGAGCAATTGATTGATAGAATAATGAAGCTATGAAAAAATTGATTCCAATTTTACTGATACTTTTCGCCTTACCGGCTTTTGTGGGTGCGCAAGCAACCAGTGAAATTGAGGCAGTGGTTATTGAGGTAATCAATGATCAACAAATTATTGCTCAAGATTTTTCAGGCAATGAATACGAAGCTCTGTTGTCATCAACAAAAACAGATGGCTATGATTATAATTTAAAAGCAGGGGATAAGGTGTATCTGCAAATTATAGAATTTAGTGACAACACGGAGCAGATTTATTTTGGTGATGTTAATCGCTTGGCCGGTCTGTGGTGGATTTTTATAATTTTTGCGATTTTAGCCATTGCTATTGGCAGACGGGGAGGATTATTTGCTCTAGTTGGATTAATGGTCACGATCGCAATTTTATTTGGCTGGGTTTTTCCAAAGATTATTGCTGGAGCTGATCCTGTTCTAATAGTTATCTTGGGCGCGGTGGTTATTTTGGGAGTTAATATGCACTTAACTCACGGTTTTAGAAAGGCGACCTTTATTGCTTTTTTAAGTACGGTCGTTGGCTTGGTTTTTGTTTTGATTTTTTCTTATCTGTTTGTCTCGCTTGGAAGTTTGACCGGACTGGCGACTGAAGATGCGGTCATGTTGTTTGCCGGTGCGAGCGGTTTGATAATTCCGAAAGGTATTTTGTTGGTCGGTATAATTTTAGGAGCGGTTGGTGTTTTGGATGATATTGCCATTACTCAACAGGAAACCGTTTTTGAAATTGGCTCGGCTGATCCGAGTTTGGATAAAAAAGAATTGTTTAAACGGGCAATGAATGTTGGCCGGCATCACATAGCTTCGGTTATAAATACGCTGGTGTTGGCATATGTTGGCGTGGCACTCCCGCTTTTTCTGATTTTTATGATGAATGACACGATTTCCATCACAAGATTTTTAAATGAAGAATTTGTGGCTGAAGAAATAATCAGAACTTTGGCTGGAACATNAGCTTTGATTCTGACTGTGCCGATTGCCACTTGGTTTGCAATTTTGATCAGAAAACGATAATCTTTCTACTATTATGAAACAATCACAGCTTTTTACGCGAACCTCAAAAGAGGCACCAGCTGACGCAGAATCAGCAAATGCTAAGTATTTAGTGCAGGCCGGATTTGTAGATCAGCTTACAGCCGGAGTTTATACCTATTTACCGCTTGGGCTTCGTGTTTTGCGCAAAATTCAAAATATTGTTCGAGAAGAAATAGACGCTATCGGCGGACAAGAGATTTTAATGCCGGGACTTACTCCAAAAAAAGTTTGGGAAGACACCGGGCGCTGGGATAGCATTGATGTTTTATTTCGGCTTGAAGGAGCGGGGAATAAAGAGTATGCGCTTGCAGCCACTGCCGAAGATATTGTAACACCACTTATAAAACAGTTTGCTCAGTCATATAAAGATTTTCCGGTTTTGGTTTATCAAATAAGTGACAAGTTTAGAAATGAACTTAGGGCAAAGTCCGGAATACTGCGAGGGCGCGAGTTTAACATGAAAGATCTTTACAGCTTTCATTTAACTCAGGAAGGTTTTGATGAATTTTACGAAGTTGCCAAAGGGGCTTATTTAAAAGTTTACGAAAGATGCGGTTTGCAGGCGATTGTTACCAAGGCGAGCGGTGGAGATTTTACTAAGAAGTTTAGTCACGAATTCCAGGTAGAAACTGAAGCAGGAGAGGATACAATTTATATTGATAAAGAAACCGGGGAGGCTTCAAACAAAGAAGTGGTAGAGGAGGCGGATTGGGATAATACGGATAAGTACGAAATCAAAAAGACAATTGAGGTTGGAAATATTTTTCCGCTTGAGTCTAGATTTTCAAATGCGATTGACTTTAAAGTGCCAGATGAAAATGATCATCAAACCGAAATTATCATGGGAAGTTACGGAATAGGTCCAAGTCGAGTGATGGGGTCAATTGTTGAAGTGATGCACGACGACCGAGGAATCATTTGGCCAAAGAGTGTGGCACCGTTTGCAGTTCATTTAATTTCTTTAAGTTCAAAGACTGACCAAAAGAAGATTGATGGTGAGGCTGAGAGGATTTATAAGGAACTGANAAAATCTAGAGTTGAGGTTTTGTGGGATGACCGAGCCGATGTTTCGGCAGGCGCTAAGTTTGCTGATTCTGATTTGATTGGAATCCCATTGCGATTGGTTGTATCTGATAAAACATTAGATCAAGATTCAGTTGAATGGAAGGAACGCGCTAGCACTGAAATGGAAATGGTGGGATTGGGTGACATTAAAGCAAAGGTTGAAGACTGGGCTCAGGCATAGGTCCCATTGGTCCTATACGATCTGTTAAGTAAACGACCACCGACCCTCAGGTCGGCGGTCGTTTACTTAACAAAAAAACACCAAAAAACACCGCCATCCTGACAGTGTTTTTTCTCTTGATCTTATTCAGCAGAAGTTGACGAGGCGCTTCCTTTAAGCTCATCTTTTAACTTTTTTCCTGCTTTGAACTTTGGNACCTTAACTGCCGGTACATCAATAATCTCATTTGGCTTACGCGGGTTAACGCCTTTGCGGGCATGACGAACTCTTGATGAAAAGGTTCCGAACCCGGCAATGGTCACCTCATCATTTTTCTTAAGAGCGTCAATTATCACATCTTGAAAAATGGCAATAAAATCTTCAGCTTCTTTTTTAGTAATACTTAGCTGTTCTGCTATTTTAAGTGCAAGAGTTGCTTTATTCATAGGAAGGTTTGATGTTCGATATTTTATCTAATGTTAGGAATTAAATCAAGCAGTTTTAGATTGTAGAAGTTTAGACCAGTAGACTGATAGAATTCGAGATCTGTAGCTCTATTGGTCTAATTTCTAATAATCTACCTTGCGTATTCCATTGTCCTGGTTTCTCGAATCACTGTTACTTTTACTTCACCCGGATATGTTAATTCGCTTTCAATCTTTTTGGCAATATTTTTTGCCAGTTCGTGAGCGCCGTAGTCATCAATTTGTCCAGGCTCAACAAATACTCGCACTTCGCGACCGGCTTGAATGGCATAGGCTTTTTCAACTCCTTCAAATCCCATGGCAGTATCTTCCAGGTTTTGTAGACGAGTAATGTACTCTTCAATTGTACTTCGTCTAGCCCCAGGGCGAGCGCCGCTGATTGCGTCGGCTGCTTTAACAATTACGCCGGAAAGAGTTTTTGGTTTATCTTCGTGATGGGCAACTGATTGGTAACACATTTCTTCTGGGAAGCCGAATTTTTTCATGATGTTATAACCAATTTGAGGGTGAGCGCCTTGCATATCGTGGTCAACTGCTTTTCCAATGTCGTGAAAAAGTCCACCTTTTTTACATTCAAAAGCGTCGGCCCCCAATTCGTCAGCCAGCATTCCGGAAATTCTGGCAACTTCAATTGAGTGTTGCAAAACATTTTGGCCATAGCTGGTTCTGAATTTTAGTCTTCCTAAAATAGAAACTAGCTTTGGATCAATTGATGAAACTGGAATTCCAAGCTCGTAAAGAGCATCTTCGCCAGCTTTTTTCATTTCTTTGGCTAATTCTTTTTTAGCTTGGTTAACAGCGTCTTCAATTCTAGCTGGTTGAATACGACCGTCTTTGATTAACATTTCCAATGATCGCTTAGCAACTTGCCGACGAACAGGTGAAAACCCGCTGATGGTAATCATCTCTGGAGTGTCGTCGATAATCAACTCACAACCGGTTAGCCTTTCTAAAGTTTTAATGTTTCGACCTTCTTTACCAATAATTCTTCCTTTCATTTCGTCGTTTGGAAGTTCAACCAAAGTTGTGGTGGTATCAACCACATGGCTTGAGGCAAATCTTTGAATGGCAAGCGAAAGCATTTTTTGTGCTTTTTTATCTAGCTCTTCTTCGCCGTCTTGTTCGAGTTTGTGAATTCGGTTAAGCAACACTTCTTTGCTGTTTTCTTCAACAGCTTTAAAAAGTTCTTCTCGAGCTTGGTCTTTTGACAGCCCAGCTACTTGTTGAAGTTTGGTTTTTTGTTCTTCTCGAATTGCTTCAATGTCGTCACGGACCTTGAGAACATCAGCTTTTTGTTGTTCTAGTTTTGTTTTAGTGTCTTCAAGCTCAAGTAATTTTTTATCAAATTTGTTTTCCCTGGCTTCTAATCTTTGCTGGGCACTGCGGATTTCTCGGCGGTCTTCCTCTGTTTCTCTTTTACTCTCTTCTAATGTTTTAAGAGCTTTTTCTTTAGCGCTGATTAGGACTTCTTGTTCTTTTTCTTTGGCATCTTTAAGGATTTTCTCGGCGCGGGCTTCAGCGGATTTGACTTTGCCTTTTACAAGTATCTTTCGGATAATTATTCCCAGAAGAACTCCTATAAAAAGACCCCCAAATCCTATGAGCACAGCTAAATATAGCGTTGGCATAGTTTATTGGAGTTCAGAAATGAAAACAGACAGGTATTACTACCTTAGTTTTGTGATTAGGTTGTCACGGAATTTCGTAAAGTTTCTTTGATTTGAGTCGCAGAGCACTTTGCACGAGTTTTGTTTATTGTAACAATCATATCCGGAATCTGTACCTGTCGCCATTCTGAACAGTTATTTTAATGAATGACACACCAAAGGTATCATTATATTGCTTTTTCGTCAATTGCCATTTCTTTTAAGGATTTTACCAATATCTGCCAATTATTAGCTGTCAGATCCTTTAGTTTGATGGCATTTTGAAGCTCAAATTTTCCAATTGAGGTTCGCTTTAAATTGCGCAGATAGCCAACAGTCCCAAGCTCTGCTGCTAGATCACGAGCTAAGGCTCGGACATAAGTTCCAGAGGAGCATTTAATATGTGCGCTTATGATTTGTGTTTTTTGCTCAACAGGTCTCCCGGAGACCTGCGGAATTTTGGGTTCGATCATGGTGAATTCTTTGACTCTAATTTTACGAGGCTCAACCCGGACTTCTTCACCTTTACGGGCTGACTTGTACAATCGTTTACCCCCGACTTTGATGGCGGAGTGCATTGGTGGTATTTGATCGATCTCGCCGGTGAGTTTTTTCATCGCGTTTTCGATTTCATCGCGCCGTAGGGGCGTATGACCATACGCCCCTACGCGATTAAAAATCACCTCGGTTTCTGTATCCAAACTTNCAGTGGTTGCACCAAGCACAATTTGCGCTTCGTAGGTTTTGTCCATTCCAACAAACTTTGAAATCTCTCTGGTGGTCTCACGACCAATGGCTATAATCAAAAGTCCGGTGGCAAATGGATCAAGCGTACCAGCGTGACCAATTTTTTTAATGCCTGTCAGTCTGCGCAAAACATCAACAACATCGTGGCTGGTAATCCTCGCCGGCTTGTCGATAAGAATAAAACCTGATTGTGGATCGGTCGTGTTTAACATATACTAGGAGAGTAACATATGCGATACCATTACGGCTATACAAATATCGATGTCATTGGCGCAGTAGTAATTGTGTTTACCGCGATGCTTATTGTGGCGATGTTTGCCAATCCTGTGCAAAAGTTTGAGTTTGAGCAAGACGAGGTGCTAGCAGACGGCGTGCGTGATTATATGGAAGCGATGCTGGAGCTAGAAGAAAATGATCCAGAAGTGTTTTGGGAGATTGCTTTCCAGGTTTATGAGAAAGAAGTCTCGGTTGGTGCTTGCACGCAGTGTGTTGATGTTAGCTCATATTTAGTTCCAGATTATATTGAGGCTTTGCCAACAGATCTGGATGGCGGATATACAGAGGATAAAACTGGTTATTACTTTTTATTTGAAGATGATGTTCTGGAAATCGGCGCAAATTCTCCGCACGGTGATTTGCCAATTAGGTTGCTGTGGTTTGTAAAAGAAATAGAGTAGGGGTGAAAGGGGCAATAGGGGCCGGAAGTCCATAATGGTAACTATTTCATTGACCAAAACTCGCTTCTGCGGTATTCTCGGGCCATGAACATTTCAGAACTCGCTCGAAAATTACGAGTTTCTACAGATGAGCTACGGGCAAAATTGCCGGAGCTTGGTTTTGACATTGGAGCTAAAGCTATCAAAATTCCAGATAGAGATGCCGGTAGAATCGAATATTCATGGCGTCAGTATAAAAAGCGTCAATTTTTAGATAAGAAACGAGCTGAGCAGAAAGCTAGAGCTGATCTTAAATTAAAGGTTCAAGAGGGAACGGCTGAAAAGATATTATTACCATCATCTATCAGTGTTCGTGATTTTGCAGAAAAATTAAATTTGCCGATCGCCAAAGTAATGCAGGAATTAATGCGGGCTGGAATTTTGGCGTCACTTAATGAAAGAATCGATTTTGAAAGTGCTTCAATTGTTGCTGAAGACTTAGGTTATATCGCCGAGTCAGAAGAAGAGGTAACTATTGAAGATCACGACTTGGAAGGTTTGGAAAAATTAGAAAAAGCTTTGGAGATGCATGAAAGTAAAAACATGCAACCACGCGCTCCGGTGATTGTGGTAATGGGGCATGTTGACCACGGTAAAACAAGAATTCTAGACTCAATCCGAAATACAAATGTTATTGATACAGAGCACGGTGGAATCACTCAGCATATTGGTGCCTACCAAGTTCGTCGCAAAGAGCATGAGTTATCATTTATTGATACTCCGGGTCACGAAGCTTTTACAGTGATGCGTTCTCGTGGCGCTAAAGTAGCTGACATTGCAATTTTAGTTGTAGCGGCCGACGATGGCGTTCAGCCTCAGACTCGCGAAGCCATCGATATTATCAAAGCGGCTAAAATTCCGTTTGTAGTGGCTATCAATAAAATCGACAAAGACAACGCCAATATTGAAAAAGTAAAAAATCAACTTTCAGCCGAAGCCGGACTTATTCCGGAAGATTGGGGAGGAAAGACAATTATGGTGCCAGTTTCTGCTAAGCAAGGAACAAATATTGATGATTTGCTTGATATGATTTTGCTGGTGGCTGATATGGAAAAGGATCATATTATTGCTGATCCTGACCGCTTAGCACTTGGAACAATCATTGAGTCAAATGTTGATAAAGCCGAAGGGCCGGTTGCAACTGTATTGGTTCAATCAGGAACTTTAAAGGTTGGAGATTCGTTGGGTCTACGGGGAGCTTTGTACGGAAAGGTAAGAGCCATGAGAACTTGGGATGGAAAGGATGTAAAAGTTGCACCACCATCAACTCCGGTTAAAATTTTAGGCTTTAAAGTAGCGCCGGCTATTGGAGATATTTTAGAAGTGCCGGAGAATCCAAAAGATTTGGAAAAACTTAAGTCTCAGCCAAATCGAAAATCAAGCGTTGACGAAATGACTGTTCGTAAGACTAAATCAGCTGACAATGGCGAGGAATCAGGATCATCAGAAAGAACTCAAAAAGTAATGCTTAACCTTATTGTTCGAGCTGATGTGCTTGGATCGCTAGAAGCTATTTTGGGAATGATGGAAAAAATCGACAGTCCTTATGTTGGTGTGAAGATCGTCTCAAAGGGGCTGGGCTATATTACTGAATCTGACATTTTAAACGCAGACGCTACTGGCGCAATGTTGATTGCTTTCAATGTTAAGCCATCTACTGCAGCCTCGGTTTTAGCTCGCGATAAAGGAGTGGACGTTTTTCAGTACAATGTTATTTACAAACTGTTTGAAGAAGTAGTTGAAAAGTTGCGAGTACTGATTCCGGCAGAATTGATTTACACAGAACTTGGTTCAATCAGCATTTTGGCGGTTTTTCAAAAGTCACCAAAGGGAATGATTGTTGGAGGCCAGGTTAACAAAGGAAGGGTAGAACTTGGAGCCACAGCTCGGGTTATGCGGGAAGATAAAATTATCGCTGAAGGAAAAATTGGTTCACTTCAAGAAGGAAAAATGGATGTTAAGTTTGTTGAACAAGGCAATCAATGCGGAATGGAGTTTGTCGGTAAGGCAAAAATTGAAGTAGGTGATATTTTGGAAATTTATAAAGAAGAAGAACACGCCCGCGTTTTGAATGTAGCTGGTGCGAAGTAGAAGGGTAAAAAGGGCGACACGAGTAATATGGGTAATATCGAGAAAGAGGGCTTTGCCCCTCTTTTTTGTTTGTGCTACAATCCCAGCGCTCGATAGCTATCAGTTATCCTGCTATTCCCTCTATTATCTATAACCTATAATCTTTTTATGGAACTCACAACCGATAATTTTGACTCAACAGTTTTACAAGCTAAAGAACCGGTGCTAGTTGATTTTTGGGCAAGTTGGTGCGGGCCATGCAAGGTAATGTCACCGATTGTTGAGGAATTAGCTGGCGAAATGGAAGGAGTGATTATTGGAAAAGTTAATGTTGATGAAAACCCGGACTTAGCTAGGCAATTCAATATTCTTTCAATCCCAACTTTTATTATCTTCAAAGGTGGGCAAGCAGTAGAACAGTTCTCGGGATCGATGAGCAAAGAGATGTTAAAAGAAAAAATGGAAGGACATCTGGGGTAAAAGTATTCAGGTGATCAAGTATTCGAGATAGAATTATTAATTTAATCTCCCCAGTTATGAGGAGTTAAGAGTGGCAAAAGGACGAGTCGTAGGGCTCGTCCTTTGATTTAACAATTTAAATATACCCCCCTGGGGGGTGTACGAAATATTTCGATAGGAGTACACTTAAATTTGAAAATCGGAGGAAGTAAAATTAACTAATTTACTTAGTTATGGAAATACGAAAAACTATAATTATTGGCTCGGGGCCGGCTGGGTACACGGCCGGAATTTACACGGCTAGAGCAGAGCTAAAACCTCTTTTGATATCCGGATCTGAGCCAGGCGGACAGCTTATGACAACGACCGAGGTTGAAAATTGGCCGGGTGAGCCTGAGGGAATTATGGGGCCAGATCTTATTGAAAATTTAAAAAAACAAGCAGTTAAGTTTGGGACAGAAATTTTAGCTGACACTGTGACTGAAGTTGATTTTTCAAGCAAACCGTTTGTTGTAAAAACATCGGACAAAGAATTTCAAACTGATTCGATAATTATTGCGACCGGCGCTTCGGCAATGTGGCTGGGTGTTCCAGGTGAAGAAAAACTAAAAGGCAAGGGAGTTTCTGCTTGTGCGACTTGCGACGGATTTTTCTTTCGCGACAAAAAAGTTGTGGTTGTGGGAGGAGGAGACGCCGCGCTTGAGGAAGCAACGTTTTTAACAAGGTTTGCGTCTGAAATAACGATCTTAGTTAGGCGAGATGAATTTAAAGCTTCTAAACCAATGCAAGAGCGGGCGCTCAATAATCCAAAAATCAAAGTGTTGTGGAACACTGAAGCGATTGAATTGATTGGGCAAGAAAAGTTAGAGCTAGTCAAGATTAAAAATAATCAAACCGGTGAAGAGTCGGAGCTTGAAGCTGAAGGTTATTTTGCCTCAATTGGTCATAAACCAAACACGAAAATTTTTGAAGGATTGCTAGAGCTTGACCACAAGGGCTACATTAAAGTGAAACCCAATACTACAAAAACAAATATCGAAGGCGTTTTTGCCTGTGGCGATGTGATTGATCCGTTTTATCGGCAAGCAATCACAGCCGCAGGGTCAGGGTGTATAGCTGCACTAGACGCCGAGCGTTATTTGTCGGCAAAAGAATAAATAGCCCCTAACCCCTGCGATAATTAATAAATATGAACAACCCATTCGAAAATGCCTTAAACCAAATCCGACGAGCAGCGAGTTTGGCTAGCATCAATCAAGAAGTGCTCGATGAGTTAAGTGTACCAATGCGCGAAGTGCGCGTTGCCATTCCTTTTGTTCGTGACAATGGTGAGTTACAAATTTTGGAGGGCTTTCGCGTGCAACACAATAACTGGCGCGGACCGTTTAAAGGGGGAATCCGCTATCATCAAAATGTTGATATTTTTGAGGTGAAAGCACTGGCCACTTGGATGACATTCAAGTGTGCAGTGGCNGGCATTCCAATGGGAGGTAGTAAGGGCGGCGTGACTTTTAATCCAAAAGAATATAGTGAGGCTGAGCTTGAAAAAATTACTCGCGGTTGGACCCGTGCCATGAAATCATTAATCGGACCGGAAATTGATGTACCAGCGCCAGACGTTAACACCACTCCCCAAGAGATGGCTTGGATTGCCGACGAATTTGGTAGCCCGGCTGTGGTAACCGGCAAGCCGATTGCCAACGGTGGCAGTGAGGGGCGGGGAACTGCGACAGCAACTGGCGGATTTTATGTTTTGGAAGCGCTAGTCGAAAAGCTTGGACTCGGAAGCGAGGACAAAAAAGTAATTGTTCAAGGTTTTGGAAACGCTGGCAGGATTATGACCGAGATTTTATTTGCCAAAGGCTGGAAGGTGATTGCCACTTCAGATTCAAAAGGCGCAATTTTCAACCCGGAGGGACTTGATATCAGCGCGCTTGGAGCTCACAAAGATGCAACGCGGAGCGTTCAGGATTTCAGCGGCGCTCAAAATCTGACAAATGAAGAAATGTTAGAGCTTGAGTGTGATGTGTTAATTCCAGCGGCTCTTGAAAATCAAATTACCGAAGCTAACGCCAGTAACATCAAAGCTAAGGCGATTATGGAACTAGCCAACGGCCCAACCACACCGGAAGCAGATGACATTTTGTTTGGTCGGGGCATTAATGTTATCCCTGACATTTTAGCCAACTCGGGTGGCGTNACCGTAAGTTATTTTGAGTGGGATCAGAATATGAAAGGCGAGCATTGGAGTGAAACCAAAGTTGATGATAGACTAAAGACAACGATGCGCGAGGCCGCCAGTGCTGTTTGGGAGCGCAAGGAAAAATATTCAACTGATTTGCGTCGCGGCGCATTTACTCTCGCGCTTGAGCGCTTGTCTGATGCTCATCCTAACAGCTAATAGCTATCCCGCTATAAGCTATTATCTACTAACATATGCAAATCATCACCCCCCAAAAATTAAAAGAGGAAATGGACCAAGAAACTCCTTGTTGCATTGTTGATCTTCAAGAGCCGGATAAATATGAACATTCTCACATTCCGGGCGCAGTTAACGTTCCGGTTGAGCAGTTTGATAATGGTTATCAGGAATATTTGAAAGATAAGGATATGGTGGTTGTGGTTTACGGTGAGTTTGATGAGCTGGGAAAAGGGANAAAAGCGGCCGAGACATTGGAGGCTGATGGTTATCAAAGGGTCGGCCGGCTTGAGGGTGGAGTGATGGGTTGGAAAGAGGCGGGTTTCCCGACCGAAGGGGGGATTGAGTCCTAAAATTAATTGATTGACAAAAAAGCGACTTCTTGCTAGTGTGAGGGGTCGTTTTTCGTTTTGGGGGACGACAATCTCAACCTGGAGCGAAGATGTCTGACAAGATCCGTGTGCGTGTGAAGGCCAACACCCATCGCAACCAACCCGTGGTCGTTGAAGTCGAGATCAGCGATTTCAATGATCCCCGACTCACCGAACTCGTTCAGGGCTCGAAGGTCAAGATCGAGATCGAGATCGAAGAGCCGACGGAGGCGCAGGCGTCGCTTCTCGGGCGGCTCATGTTCTTGAGCTCACCGGATGCCGTGGCCGACATTGGCAAGTCGGTTCCGCCCTCGACGCGCAAGACCGAGGATTTCCCGGTCGAAGTCATGATCCTGAACCTGCGCAAGCCGGTTTCAGTCCTCGAGCCCTCGGTGCGTGCTGCAAACAGAATCGAGGATCATTTTGATGGCATGCGAATCGACGAGATTCCGCTCTGGAGGGTCTGCGAGCTGGGCGAAGACGAGATTCTCAAGCTGAAGAACTTCGGTCGGTCGAGTTTCAAGCAAACGAAAGAGGCTCTCGACGAGCTCGGCCTCCGTCTCGGCATGAGGGATTTCATCGAGGAGCACAAGATCGAGATCCTTCGTCAGGAAACCGACCCCGACTGA
>Ga0051980_10001246_pt1 | contig 19181 bp, 19 predicted proteins | sample CryGey13umfilter_2_FD_55014 | JGI IMG/M metagenome (GOLD analysis project Ga0051980, IMG submission 55014) | Groundwater microbial communities from aquifer in Utah, USA - Crystal Geyser 4/9/14 3 um filter | ecosystem: Environmental > Aquatic > Deep subsurface > Groundwater | place: USA: Utah...
TTATGTGTATTACTACAATAATTTACGGATTCATAGTGCCTATGGTATGGCACCCAAACAGTATCTAGAAAAGTGTCTTAAAAAAACGGGTACTTGACAGTCTGGACAATTCCTCTCACCAATTTCACGGCTAAAGGCTAATATTGAAAAATTGCAGACGAAAGATCTGGGTGTTGCAATATCCTCTGACGATGATGATGAGGTTGGTGCTCTGATTGCGAGCTTTAACGACTTATCTTCAAGGTTACAAGAGGCATTTCATTCGCAGGAACAGTTTGTGCAAAACGCCTCACATGAATTGAGAACTCCCTTAACCATAATTCAAACTAATCTTGATACTGCACTTGATAATCCACAAATTAGCCAAGAGCAATTAAAGACAGCTGTTTCGCAAGCACTTGTAGGTGTTAATCAGCTTAAGCAACTAGTAAACTATCTACTGCAATTGACGTCATTACCACAGCAAAATATGCAGCAAATTAATTTGACTGAACTTGTCCGCAGTCAGATTACGTCTATGAAAGATTTAGCAAAGGCACAGGGTATTACCATTAAATTCGCCCATCCCGCCCACCTTGTGACGGCCATAAAAGGCGACCGTGCCTTGCTTGAACGAGTGATTGTTAATCTGCTAGAAAATGCAATTAAATATTCGGTACGCAATGATAATTCGCAAGCGACAGTAAAGGTGTTACTTCGAGTAAAACAAAACAACGTATATCTACATGTTTCAAATCCAAGTGAAGAAATTCCTTCAGAAAAACTTGTGAAGATCTTCGATAGATTTTATCAAGTGAATCCATCCAGAAATAAAAAGATTGGCGGGTATGGGTTAGGTCTTTCAATAGTAAAAAAGATTATTGAAGAGCACAATGGTACTATTCAGGCAAGTTACCAATTGGGAATTATAACGTTTATTGTGTCCTTTCCACGCTAGTATAAATATATTCTTCTTATCTTCACGACGTGTGTTATGGCTATAACTATCGTGTATCTACCTGGCGTTCAACTAATACTTATATTTTGCGTAAACCTTCTGGCTTTCGAGGAAACAGGCAATACGAGTTCCGCGGTTATCGGTATAATCGCAAAACTAAAGCAATGATTGGAGTATATTTGTATAATCCGAGCCCTACGTACCATGGCGTTGAATACTGGGTAACCGGGAAATTCCGAGATCAATGGAAAACATCAGGGTACAAAGCCGTTGTTGAAAAGAAGTAAGTCCTTTATTTTGGGCAAGAAGGCCTCGGAATATATACACCGTGATGGTGTTATTTGCAAAGCTGCTTATCTAAGGCCTCATTCACTAATTGGTCGGCTAATTGATTTTTATCTCGTAATACATGCTTGATTTGCCAGTCAGCAATGGTATCTAGCAACTCCCAAATAACTTCTGCAAATTTCCTGAGGTGAGGTTCTTTGATTTTATAGACTCTAAGCAGTTGCTTTACCATAAGCTCGCTGTCAGAATATATGGTCAGCTCTTTGCATGATGAATGAAAATTCTTAATATGTTGCAGAGCTGTTAGAAGCGCCTGATATTCTGCTTCGTTATTGGTGGCAATTCCAATATATTTTCCCATTTGATCAATAATTACGCCTTCAGGAGTCATTAATACAAATCCAATTCCGGCATTTCCTGGGTTGTTTCGTGAACCTCCGTCTGTAAATACTTGCAACTTTTGGAACTTCTTTTGTGTCATAATTGGTATAATAACACGTTCCTAATATGGTACGATAGAGGTGACATGAAGACGGTACGCTTTCTTATTATTGTAGGGGTAAACTGCTATACTGCTTCTTAGAATCGTTAATAAATTTAGCAAGTGAAAGTATGGAAGTTGAGAAGAAAGCATTGACCATAACCTTACCTAAACTTGATTCTTTCGATTTATTCGCGTTGCTATTGTGGTTCGGAATACTTATTCCGGCTGTTCAGTTGCCATCATCGGCTACGTATACTTTTGCTCGAAGTGTCTTTTTTATTATCTGGGTCGCACTTTTTTCGTTGTTTGTCGGAATAAGAATTATCAAAGAAAAACGATTGTTTTTTTATTCGGCAGGCGTAGTTAATTATTTAATGCTAGGATTAGGTGTTAGTTTTATTGTTTCGTTCCTACTTTCAGCATCACGACTTGATTCGCTCTTTGGGTATGATTTATCTTTTGGCTCTAGCTTTCTTGTATCGATATCATTGGTTGTGATGTACTTTTTATTGAAATTGGCAGGTTTGTCACTTGAGTATGCAGTATCACGATTACTCTCGGTCTTTCCTTTTGCATTGGTGGTCATCGATCTCCTTCAGGTGTTGTTGCTTGCTCTGTCAAAATGGGTACTTCGTGACGGCTCACTTAATACTGTCTTGGGAAATTACGGTCAATATTTTTCATTCCTCACATCAAATATTCTGGGTTTATCAGGAAATGTGCATCAAGCACTGGTACTTCATTTGGTTGCTGTTGTGATTATAGCTTGGCAAATTTCTGTTGCATATACGAGAGAGACCAAAGAGTCCTCCTCGCTATATAGAAGAATAGTTGCAGGTATTCTGTTGGGGATAGCGACTTCCTACTTGTTCGCATTAACATTGTCTTTAGCTAGTGTTTCAGTCCTTACGGTTACAACGGTTGCTGTTCTAGCAGTTTACGTTTTCGGTACAAACAATCAACTTAAAAAATTCGGCTATATTTACGGTGCACTACTGGTTGTGATGCTGTTAATTGTTGGTGTATGGTGGAAAATTGGCCTTATTGGGGAGGCAAAACAGGTAACCATTACATCATCCGAATCTTCCACCATTATTCAGAAGAGCTACCAAGATACCGGTATTCCTATGTGGCGTCAACTTGTGGGCTTTGGAACAGGTACGTTCCCGTATTTGTACATGAAATATAGAGGAATTGAATCTTCTCAGAAATACGGAAACGCTACTTACTTCTTTAAACCAGCCAACTTTGTTGGAGAACTGTTTATTGAAAACGGATTACTAAGTCTGCTAATGTTTTCTGCGGTGATTGGAGCGGTCGCAGTAGCATATAAAAAAGCTTCTTTGAAGAAAGCTCTTGGATTAGAAGTAACCTTGATGGTGTTGTTGATTACAACGTTGTTAACTGCGCCCTCCTCCTTACCGATTCTTGTTTTATTGTTTGTGATTTTTGCCTCCTTCTTTGACAAAGTCGAGACGTTACCAGAAATACTTCCATCTATAAGAGCAGTTGATATTAAAGAGTCTACGTATACTAATAAATCCGTTTCTCGTGTCGGTGTCGTGTTGCTTATTGCAAGTATCTTATATGCCGCAGCAATGTTGTTAGTACTTATTACCTCGACGATGACTATGGTAGGTTATGCAAGATCTCTTCAGCGATTTGCAGTAGCTCAAAGTCAGGTTTCGGACAAACCTGCAGATGCACTCAAGTCTTTCAGCGACTCATATTCGATGGCAACAAGCTACAGAAAGTATTGCAAAGAGTGTTCGCAGTTATCGTATCTTTCCCTAAGCGCGCTGTCAGGCACTAATGATCTGTATGGGAGATTGACAGAAGAGCAACAGGCGAATTCTACTGAGCTACGCCAAATTCGAAACCTACTTTTACAGGCAAGTACGGAATTGCTCGGAACAAGCACTATTCGTTACGATTACTGGCTTGCTGTATCACAATCCTTTCAAACCATTGCCAATGCAGAGAAGTCAACGTATTTCTACACGCAAACCCTACTAAGTATCAGAAACTCTTTGGCGGTAAATCCTTATTCAGTGGAAGCAAATTATTTGTATGTTGATACGTTGTTGCGACTTGGAAATGATGCCGAAACCAACAAATTGATTTACGAAAGATTAGCAATAATAAAAAGCCTAGTCGGTACGCCTTACCAAATACAGTTTCTTGACAGTATTATGCTAGCGAGAGAGAAGAAATATGATGATGCTATTGCTGCCTTCGAACAAATCAAAAAGGAAGTTAGCAAAGCTACCAATCTTTCTGCTGACGAAGTAAGGCAATTGTCCTCTCTGGCGGATGCACGTGCTGCTGAAGTTAAGAAGCTAAAGGAAACACCGGTTACAACACCCACAACCACGGTGAGACCTTCGATTACACCAACACCTTCGGCTACTCTATAATCAGTTTAAAGCAGTTCGTCACTTCGAAAAGTTGAAATGGTGGTTGCTCCGTTTTGTGCTACTCTAACTAAATGACACAAAAGTACCGCTGTTGGAAAACACAGCGCTATTCCAGTTAACAGGTGAATGATTTTTGATGGGGGGAAATACTCTGTTATTGGTTTATGTTGTTGCCGTGTGCCACGCACTTCGTGAATGTACGTATTCTCGGCGTGGGTGGATATAATATCGAACTCAAAACTGCGCCATCGAACGTTGGTTCCTGTAACTGTATGAAGCCTACGTTTTAGGTGCTGTACAACGGCATCTTCGGTTAACTTTTGTAGCTGTATTTTTTCGGTCAACACGACAGTTTAGCAAGGAACTCGTGATTCAATGAATGAAGGTTTTTCTGTGAATATTGCTTATGCCTAAGCGTGAAAGTGATTCGTAGTGTAGTTTTGTTCCATAGCCTTTGTGTTTGTCAAAACCGTAACCTGGTACTTGTTCCTCTAAAGCAATCATGTATTGATCACGCCAAACCTTTGCTAAAATTGACGCGGCTGCGATTGAGTAGTGGAGTAAATCGCCATAATTGTATTGAAACGTCTTGGAAAATATTGGGATTGTAGCGCTTTCTCCGTCCATCAAAACAATTTCGGGCTGAACCGTAAGCTGCCAGTAGGCTCTCAACATCGCTAAGTGGGTTGCTTTTCGTATTCCTAAACGGTCGATTTCTTCAGCAGAGGCCATACCAATGGCATAATCAGAAAGCAAAACTGCTAGTTGCTGCGAAACCGTCTCACGCTGTCTAAATGACAACGTTTTTGAATCCCTAACCAAAGAGGGGAGATAATCGTTTTCACTTGTAATTACTGCCATACAGGCCACAACAGGGCCAGCTAAACACCCTCGGCCAACTTCGTCAACGCCAGCAATTACGTGGTAACGCTTTAATAATTCGTATTCTAAAGCAAAGGTTGGATACTGCATTTATGCAGCAACTTCAACTGGGGTGTCTTTTGGAACAACAACAGTCTTTCGCTCTTTAACCTTGAGAGCACTTTTACCAACTCGGTGACGAAGGTAGAATAATTTTGCTCGTCTTGGTTTACCTTTGGCTACGATTTCTAATTTCTCTAAAACAGGTGAAAATAACGGAATAATTTTCTCTACTCCCACATTATCAGCTCCAATTTTTCTTACAACAAATTTCTTATTTGAACCATAACCCTTCATTGCTATAACAACCCCTCTGAATGGCTGCGATTTTAGGTTTTCCATCTGATTAAAAACCTTACCGGCATCCTGCGCTTTCTTCATCGATTGCTTTTCCGCGGTGGTTAAGGTCTTTTGTACTTTCCTAATCACAATGATTTTTGTATGAGCAATAACGGTATCACCGACCTTCATTGCCTTTCTTTGTTCGATATCTGGAAATTCTTTAGCAAATTGAGCAGCTACTTTTTTCATTACTTCGGTATTCATGCGCTAATAGTATCATATTGTATAGCTGTGGTCAACGCTTTCTGGGCAATTACGGCAATGTTTCGAATTTCTCGCATACTGAGATGCGGACCAAGAGGCAACAGAAATAGTTTTTGCTTTCTTGACCAAAGGCAATCATCTAATTGAGGTACAGTCAAAAATCCAGCAGAACGACAAATTTCACTGAACCCTTGTGCATACTTGACCTTAACAATAATTGGGTAGCCGCGAAGTTTGCTCAAGTTTTCTACTGCTAAGGCTGCAATCCACGTACGGTTTGTGTGTGAGAAGATTGGATCAAAGATTGTGTGATAGAAACTCGCTTGTTTTAACTTACAGGCTTCGATTTTTGGAATGTCCCAATGTTCTGTAAGATATAAAAGAAAGGGCAAAAATGGAGCTGAAAACGTTGCACCCCCGATTAAATCATCGTGTTTTTTCAAAAGCAACTCGGCTTTTACTGCAAGGCGCGAGCTATTAACTAGTTTAGCTATTTTTAATAAGGTAAGATATTTTATCCAAAGCAAAATCGCTGAAGATACATATTTTTGGGGGTTAGTATCGAGTGACCGCCTTGAGTTTCTTGAATACACAGCCATAGAGCCAAAGAATGGACTTACTTTTCGTGAGCTGGTTATAAGCAGATGGCGTTTGGAAAACATAAAGTTATCGATATGTGCCCCAATAACAGAATGCACTCGATCAAGCAGCAACAATGAATGAAAGGGAAGTTTTCGATAAATTTCTTCACCAAGTTGGGATTGAATGCCGACCGCAGCAAATTCAACAAATATATCCGGTTTATCCTTTTTAATCGCGGACACCACTTTTTCTAATGAGTAAGATAGATCATTGTTTAGTGGATATAATGCAACCTTGTATCCATGTTCCTTAATGTTATTAATTACATCCATACAATAAAAAGAAGGAACAAGTAATTTACTTCCCTTCTTGAAGCCGAGTCGTGGAAGTAAATCCCATAAGGCATCCTCAAATGAAAGGTAATACTCTCGTGTTATATCTTTTGGCCATTTTTGTCTCTCGAAAGTCAAAAATGGCCATATTTTATACGGTTGCAAAAAATAAGGTTTCACTGTGCCCATTTTACCATGATAGAATATGATTAATGCACGAGATTAAAAAGCTAGACACAAACGTAGTCAACCAAATCGCTGCTGGTGAAGTTGTCGAAAGACCAGCTTCAATTGTGAAAGAGCTGGTTGAAAATTCAATAGATGCTGGTGCAACGCAAATTGATGTTTCCATTGAAGGCGGTGGAATGACCAAAATTGAAGTAAAAGACAATGGAAAAGGAATATCCGAAGAGGATCTACCGGCAGCCTTTGAACGTTACGCCACAAGTAAATTGTCAACAGTTGATGATCTAAGCGAGTTAATGTCATATGGCTTTCGCGGAGAAGCCCTAGCTGCTATTAGCGCCGTTAGCAAAGCAACAATTCTCACAAAACATGATGACCTTGCCAGTTTGATTACATCTGATAATGGAAAACTTTCGAAGATTACACCTGGTTCTCGCTCTCAAGGAACGACGATAACGATAGAAAACTTATTTGGCTTGATTCCTGCTCGGCAAAAATTCCTAAAAGGAGCAGATACCGAGTATAAATACATAGTAAAAATCTTTACACAATTTGCTTTATTGAACGGAAGTATTCATTTTACCCTTGCAAACGAAGGTAAATCTATCTATAACTTTCCTGTTTCTGAATCAAAGCAGCTACCTGTTGAGCGTGTTGCGAAAGTTTATTCTGTTTCATCAAGTGATTTGCTACCTATTTCACACGAAGAATACGGTATCAAGGTATTTGGCTTTATATTGCATCCAAAACTGTTGGGAAACACTTCAAAATTCTTTTCTTCCTTCATTAATCAACGCCCCATCGAGGATAAGGGGATATTTAGATCAGTTCAGCAAGGTATAGCAGATTTTGTTCCAGACTTCTTTAAGCCTTCTGCAGTTATCTCTGTTGAGATTGCACCAGATCAAGTAGATGTTAATGTTCATCCTCGAAAAACAGAAGTAAAGTTGTTAAATCCTTTTCGTGTTTATGCTGCGATAACACATGCAATTAAAAACTCATTACAGCAGCAAATTTCTGAACCAGTAAGACAGGTTGGTAGAGATTCATTTTCTAGACAAACAACTGCGAATTCTTGGGATTCCAAGGAGGAAAATGCTTACTCGCGATTAAGAGGTGGTCAGCAGGCATTTTTTTATGACGGTACAGAAACAGCTATAGCAGAGCAAAACAAGTTGAGGCAAGATGGTGGTTATGTCTATCAACAACAGGAATCAAGCGAAAATGAGCCGGTTTTAGAAGCAAGAATTCCTGAATACTTAGTAGAGCAAGCGCGAACTATGATCTCCGAAGCCGAAGTAAGCACGCTGCTAGGAAGGTACCTTGTCGTCGGCTTTGTTGATGAAGTATGGATTGTCGATCAACATGCTGCTGCCGAACGAATAAGGTACGAACAATTTAAGCAGGCATATTTAGAGGGTAAAATTCTGTCAAAGCAACAAGTTCTAGTTCCAATCGAGCTGAATATAACCGAGGAGGAACAATTGGTTTTATCCAAAAACAGTACTGTCTTAACGAGACTCGGTTTTGATGTAACTATTTCGGGGAGCAATCTCCAAGTTACTGCGATTCCGACCTTTTTGCAATATGAAAACATTGAGAAGTTGCTTCGAGACACAATAAATGAGTTTGTGGAGCATGATGATATTTTTCTTTCTCCGATTATAGATGATTTCTCAAGCCAAAAGAACCTAAGCTTAGTAATTGCAACGATGGCCTGTCATAATTCTGTACGAATGAATGAAAAACTCTCACATACAGAAGCAAAGTCAATAATTGCCGATTTGTTGAGATGTAAAGTTCCGTATGCCTGTCCACATGGAAGAAGAATTGTGTGGCGATTGAGCAAGGAAGAAATTGACAGACAATTTATGAGAAATTGAGGGGCTTAACCTTGTATTCAGAATGTGTTTCCTAGTATAATAACAAGTTTCGTTGTAAATATTGCCGGGGTGGTGGAATGGCAGACACGCTACCTTGAGGTGGTAGTGCCAGTAATGGTGTGGAGGTTCGACTCCTCTCCTCGGCAGTTTATGTGCACATAGCAACAGAAATTCCCAGTCTGTAGCTTCATTAGAAAAGTGTTTCGGGGCGTAGTTCAGTTGGCAGAACGCTCGGTTTGGGACCGAGAGGTCGCGAGTTCGAGTCTCACCGCCCCGATTTTTGAAATTTACGAACGCTATAAACCCACATCATCATTTACATTTTGACTAATTCTCTTAACGCCGTACTTTCGCACCTAAATTCTTTAATATATAATCATAGAAATATTTATGATTAATATAAATGAACTACGATAATATCCCTACCGATCTAAAAAGCTTCTTGATGTATTTTATTGCTGAAATATCAGAACTATTCAAAGATAGCATTGTTGGAATATATTTATATGGATCTCTTTCATATGGAAATTTTGAATCTGGGAGAAGCGATGTCGATATAATCGTCTATACAAAGGCTTTATTAAGCACAGAAGAAATTAAAACATTAGAGACTTGGATAAATCAAAATAAAGATAAAAAATGGTTTTCATCTTTAGAGGTAGATTTTATTAAATCAGATGTTGTAAAGAATACGATTAATACAATTAGAATATCTGGTGGGAAACTAAATACAAAAGCCAAAATGTATGGGGCTTCAATTGATTTACAAAATGTAAGAGATAGTGGAATTTGTCTGTATGGTGAAAATCCAAAGAACATTATTCCATCGATATCAGATAAGCTAATTCGTAATGCACTTAGAGATAAATTATCTGAGCTGAAATTAACGTCCGAAGAAAGAAGTAAATCGGATCTTTGGAATCAAATGTTTTTAGTTATACAATTGTGTAGAGTTATTTATTCATTAAAAAATAACTTTGCCCCAATATCGAAAAGAAATGCTGCACTTTGGTGTATAGATAACTTACCAAATAAATTAGCTCCAATGGCTAGTATTGCACTTTCGAAAATTGACAATTTTTATGGCCCAGTTAATGAAGAAATTGCAATTAATTGTTACAAACTTATTGAATATGCGGAAGATCTATTATTGAATTGATAAGTTTCTTAAGAATTTCCAACTAGTTGCTAACTCAGAAATATGTGACCAAACTATTTCAAACAACTCATTAACCCGTTCGTAACTAGTCTCGTTACCCCGATTTCTAGTATAGAAAACTCTCCTTTTTAGGCATTTCTTGATAAACCTTGTACCAATCAGTTCTTACTTCCTCCTGTGCCTGCAGTAAATCATGTCCGTGGTGGCAAACTTGGTCTAAGAGATAGACCTCTACAACATCTTTTTCATGATACCCGGGTTTTGGTAAGGCTGGCTCTGGCCAAAGATTCTTAGCATCGTTACTGCCACCGAGTGCGAGCGGAATAAAGTGATCAAGTTCATAGGAACCAGTTGGCTGCGGAAATGAAATGTTGTACTTAGCGTAAACTTCTTTTTTTAACGATAGGGGAACATCTCTGACTGTTTTGGAATAACCGGAAACACAAATTACTTCTTTAGTTACCCCAGAGAAAACGTCACCCGGTGTAAGTGCCCGATTGGGATATATTTTGAGTTGATTTGAATTTTCTCCCTTAACAATCGGAGTCGCGGTCAAACTGGTCATGGAAACTTCCTGCACTAGTCGAAACCCTAGAACAACTGCAATTACCGCCAAAACGGTGAAAACCAACAAAGCCCAAAATAATATTCTGCGATTATACTTTACTTGGTCTTCTTCGATCATTTACTAGTATATCGCGAAATTATGAATGGACAAAACACTTCTCGATTCGCTAATTGCTTACGGACATTGGGTTTGTCGTAATGTTCACTTTTTTATTTCTGAGCAGCGTATATTCATTATAGGTTGTTGTTATTGCCATGGTTTTATGCGTCGGGTCTCCCACAACATCAGCAATGACTACTTGGCAACTTCCGTCTGGATAAGTTACAGACACTGTGCCCGTGTACGATGACAATTTGACCAATTTCCGCATGCCTTCTTCGATGCATGTTGATGTACGGATATCGGTCATTGTTCTATTAAAATATGATTTGGTGCTCATGGCTATGTCNATTGCGTTTGACAATACAGCCATTCCAGAAACTATTAATAAAGCTCCAACCAATATAACGGTAGTTAATGAAATATTCCCCTTTGCTCGCTTTTGTTTTTTATCTAAAGGCATAGTAGCTTTGGATTGTTTTAGTTTCTGTTGGGAATTTCTCGGCAACAAAAGTTACCGTAATTCTTGCACCAACAATGGTGTTTGGCTGCACAATTACTGGAGCAACAGTAAAGTTCGTAACATTAACGAATTTGTCTGTAAGAGCGAAGGTTGTTGTTTCGTTTGTCACTGTTAGCACCCCCCCATTACTTTGGTATTCAAAGTAACCGGTATCGAAAAGAATACGCACCTTACTTGAGGCACTATCAAAAATACTGTTGGCCGAGTCCACAGACAATCCTTTTTGGAATGAATCATTAATGTGTTCGCTCACTAAGATTGCGTTTTTTTCAACCGCGTTTTTATATTCAGCATCACGATTATTTTGCGACAAGGCAATGGCCCAGGTCATAACTGCAAAAAAGATAACATTGAACAATGCTAAATAGAGAAGTGTTTCAATTAATGTAAATGCTCGTAGCTTCATTTTTGGTAGGTTAGTTCAACTTGGTTAAAAATTGATGCATGGGCACCATCATCGGATTCGAAGAAAACTTTATATTGAACATACTGCTTGTTACTTACGACACTGGGAATAGACGTAGCTGCCTCAGCGGTAAAATATGTTGCATTCGTGCCATCAGGGCCCACCCATGTACTTCCTGTCATTGCTGGGATGTCACTGCTTCGGAGTTGTAACTTGATACCAGAACCACCAGCAAAGGTTGCGTTCCATTCTAGCGTGAAGTATTGCGAGGTTATTGATTGTGTGTCGAAAACTTTTGAGGTGTAGTCAGCAGTTGCTGGATATCCTATACCAGATTCACCTCCACCGCCTTCTCCACCTCGAATTGTTCTAAGTTCTGCTGAAGCATTTGTAGTGACTACATGGGAATACACATTCCCGTTCGACTCGGTAACTGCGGCAATGGCATTAACTCCGTTTGTTATTGCCAAGCCCCCGCAATATTGGGGGTTCGATTCGTTATCAAGGGTCACTACCTGATATTGCTCGACTCCGCCTTTACCTACAATAACCGCGCGGTTAGAATTGGCTGGAACAACAATATCGGTTGCAAGCATACCATTGGTATCGTAACCACCGATTGAAGTGTGATTACCAACCTTATTTGCCACATCTACGATAAAAAACTCTGGTTGATTTGCTACGACTGTGGTTGCCACGTAGGCTCTTGTTCCAGCTTCGTTCACATAAATTGTCACGGCAGCAGCACTGTTTATGTCATACCAACCAACGCTCTGTAACGACGCTGGATTGGTGAGGTCAATAATTTCAACTTCAGAGGTAGCGTTTGATAGGGTCAGGTAGGCAAAATTACCTCGAACGAACAAATCAGTTGCAGTACCATTCAGGTTTATTGATCCAATTACGGGGCGTGAACCTGTCTTTGAGCTTACGTCGAACGTATATAGTTTTGTAGCTGTTGCCATAATACCAACAGTACCATTAACAAATACTCCTTTACCAGCAGAATTAACTGGCGGGTTAAAGTATCCAATTTCAGTATAGGGGGTTGATGCAATGTTAAGTATAACAACTTCTTTACTGTTCGTTTGCGTTGCCAGATATGCATAGTCACCTTGACCAAAAATTGCATTCGTTTTATAACCATCAAAAATACCAACAATCCCCACAGTTGGCGGTTCAGAAGGAACAAAGGACATTCGCGCAAACGAAACACCAGAGGAATTTGAACCGGTTCCCATGTATACACTACCTGGCTCTGCACTAATGGATTTGGCGATCCCTTGCCCTGGCAAATCATAAGAGTATTGCGTTAGATATGGCTTGCACCAATCAGCATAAACTATTGACTCCATGGTTACTTCTCCTCCAGCATTATTTGTGGTGATTGTTGTGTTATTAGTTCCTAAATTAAATTCAGTTTGTGTCGTTTGTTGGAGGTTCAATGTGTTCCAATCACTTACATAGATTGTTGATACGGCTGAGTTAACAATCCCTAAAAAGTCGGTCCAAGTAGCAGTAAACGTTATTGCACGTGTATGAAGGTCTTGTGTACCGCCAGAAATAACGATATTACCAGAAGAATCGCGTTGAACATTTCCAATAGCTAGTTTTATCAATATTCCGACATCCGATACGGCGCCATCCTGAAAATAATAGGTGTTGTTCGAGTAAACCAGTGACTTATCGCCTGCTTCTGTATTGGCAACAATCGAAGACCAGAGGGCATCCTTATTTAACAACAGAGCATTTGAGAGTTCTTGTATTCTTTGAGCAGCAATTACCTTGGTGCTGGAGTTTCTTACCGCTCTTACCGCATCAACCGAAAATGAGGCTACTGAGGTCACTAGAAAGGCAAACAATGCCATGCCCAGCAACAATTCAGCAAGGCTAAATGCCTTTATTCTTTTCTGCTTACTCATTACTGTAATATGAAATTAAGCCTTCTGAACTAATGTCTATACGGTATGATTTTTGAGAGTCGGTAATAATTAGATAACCACTTGATTGAGGGCGAAATGATCCGCTAGGAAATACAATCTCACTACCATTGTTAAGTGAAATCGAAGACATTGATATGGGAGAGTTTAAGTAGAATGTATCCTGTGAGTCAGCCGTTGCTAAAGAAGCTCCGGTAAATACGATGTATCGGTTGCCGTACAGAGAAATACCATAGGGTTTATTATTTAGCCCCGAATAGGCATCTTGCTGTTGCCGAAAAATTATGTACGAAAGTGACTTCGCCTCTGCATCGGCCTTGGTTTGGTTAATCAATCGCAACGAAAAGGGAAATGTTAAAACAATAAGCATCGAAAAGATTGCTATTACGACTAAAACTTCTAGAAGACTAGTGCCCTTCATTAGTTAATTGCCGAACTTAGTGAATATATTGGCCCAATAATAATAATTGCCAGAAATCCAATCATTGCACCAATCAAAATAAGAAGAAGCGGCTCAATCAAAGAAGCCATATTATTGGTCAACTCCTGCAGGTCCTCAGAATAAAAGCCGTAAAGGTAGCGAAGGTTTTCTTCCAAGGAACCCGTAGATTCTCCGAGTTCAATCAATTTTATGAATGTTTCAGGAAAATACTTCTTCTCTTCTTCTAATGCTAACGCAAGAGCAGTCCCATTCTCAACTCTTGTGGCTACACTCGTTAGCACTTTGTGATAAACAGTATTAGAAGTTGTATCAGCAGTTATTCGAATAGCACGAACCAGGGGGATACCGTTGGACATAAGAACACCGATGGTTCTGGCAACAGACGTTAATATTTCTAGCTTAACGACCTTGTTAAGAATGGGAAATTTCAGGGAGATTTTGCTTAGTGCAATTTTGCCATTTGGTGTTTTAAAATAAAGAACTAACCCGAGTATTACAGCTAGAGCCACACCAAGTATATAGTACCAATTTAAGCGAATAAAACGAGCTCCCTTGATAATCATAATGGTGTATTCCGGCACCTTCTTGAAAGTTAGGAAAAGTGTTTCTAGTTTTGGCAGAACAAAAAATATAACTGCGGACATTTCCACCGTTGTGAGCATAAGAACGATCATTGGGTAGAGAAGTGCACCGTTAATCTTCTTTTGAAGATCATGTTTCTTTTTGAGATAGTCAGAAAGAAACAACAAGTTTTGGTCTAAGCCTCCACCCTGCTCGCCAATTTCAATTATTGAGGTAATAATTGGAGAAAAGACCTTGGGATATCTTCGCATAGATTCTGCCAAAGAAACGCCCTTTTGGATTGTTACATGAATAGCTGCAAATACTTTCCTTAATAGAGCATTTTCTGATTGTTCGGACATTATGTCTACTGTGGTTGCCAAGCTGATTCCGGAGCGAAGCATTACAGACATATGGCGAATTGACATAGCCACGTTTAATTCTGGTACTTTCTCTCCAAACCCGAGTTTAAAATCCTCAACTTTTACAGGTGATATTTCTTTTCTGTTTTTCTTGTCTGGGGCAGCCATACGGCAACATCATACCTCGTTTAGTCAAAAGATGGAAGACGCATCAAACTACTTTATGCTTTACACTTTAATCTTTACATTCTACTCTCGTATTGTGGAAACTCTCATTAACTCGTCAAAATCTATCATCCCGGCTTTAATCTTTTCTGAACCACTTTCAACAATTAGTTTCAAGCCGAGCTTTCTTGCTAGTGCAAATATATCATCAACCGTTGCTTTTTCAGAAATTAGTCGGCGGATTTTTTCAGTTAGTTCTAGCACTTCGTATAAGCCAACTCGCCCTTTATAGCCAGTATTGCTGCACGTTTCACATCCGTTTTTCTTAAACAGTGCCTCGTCTTCTTTGAAGAAATCCGCGATATCAGGACGCATTTTCTGAAGGTGCTCTAACTCTGTTTTCGAAAGCTTGTACTTCTGTTTACATTTCTCACAAAGTCGTCTGGTCAAGCGCTGTGCGATGATGACATTGACCGTTGATGCAACCAAGTAGTTTTCAATACCCATATCGACCAAACGTGGAATAGTGGTAACCGCATCATTAGTGTGCAACGTTGAGAGCACAAGGTGACCAGTCATAGCGGCGTTAATTGCTATACGTGCGGTTTCTGTATCACGAATTTCACCAACCATGACGATATCTGGATCTTGACGCAAAATTGCTCGCAACCCGTTTGCGAAAGTCATATCTGCCTTGGTATTCACTTGAATATGGTTAACGCCGTCTATATCGTATTCAACTGGATCTTCGATAGTTGTAATGTTGCGTTCACGAAGATTCAAAATTTTTAGTATTGTATACAGGGTGGTCGTTTTTCCTGAACCCGTTGGCCCAACGGCTAAAATCATACCGTATGGTTTCGTGTAGCTTTTATTCACCTTTTCTAAATCTGTACCTACAATACCTAATTCTTCAAGGGTTAGCCCTTTACCTTGCTGCACAAGCAATCGAATAACGACCTTTTCACCTTTTGTTGTGGGAACAATTGAAATACGGGCATCAATTGGAGTGCCGTCAATATTAAAACGAATCTTTCCATCTTGTGGTGCAAAATGCTCGTCTGTTCGAATCTGCGCCTCAACTTTAATCTTAAAAAGGAGAGCTTCTTCAAGTAATTTATCGAAAAAGAATGCTTCACGAAGCAATCCGTCAATTCGATAACGAACTACCAGCTTCTTTTCGGTTGGTTCAATGTGAATATCAGAAGATTTCGCCTCGTACGCCTTTGTAATGAGTATCTCAAGCAAATTGCCAATATCTTGCGTGTCAACTGCCGTTGTTGCCGGCGAAGTTGCATTCTGATCAGGTTTTACCGTTGATTCTTCTGGCATAGTAGTCTTTGAATTTATTCATTATAGCAAGATACACTAGGAGGCACAACGAAACGCTAACTGTTAACGGAAGTACTAGAATAGTTTTCCTGTTCGTGCTAGGTTAGCAACAATGAATTTCCTTCAAAGCAAGATTGAGAATTTGAAAACGCGCTATCACATAAATCTAAATCTTGTTGGATTGATGGTGGGTGCAGTGTTTTTCCTTTCGGTATTTGACTCAATAATGTCCTACATTGTACCGATTGTCATGACCGATTCAGGGCTAACAGATTTTCAAATGGGGCTGCTTTATGCTTCCTCTTCATTTTTTGGATTAATTTTTGATTTTCTTTTAGCGAGGTATCTAACTTCAACAAGNTATAAAAAGACGTTTGCAATTGTTCTTGTAACGGCATTATTATTTCCTATTTGTATGTTTATCAGTCCACAGTTTGTGCCCTTTCTTGTAGGAATGATGCTGTGGGGGTTATATTACAATTTATGGGGATTTGCTAGTTCTGATTTTACGGCTACCGAAACTAAAGTCGCGTTTCATGTAACTAGCGTGTCAATCTTATTTTTCTTTCATGACATTGGTTATGTTGTGGGAACACTCGGTGCAGAACCTCTGTTAGCTGCATTTACCTATAAACAGTTACTATGGATTTTGATTGGTTTAGTGCTAGTCGCGCTTTTGATGTTTATTCCTTTGGTTAAGAAAAGAAATGATGTTCATAAGCGCAGCGACGATGTGCCAAGAGGTAGGCCGGTTTCTTTTGCAACAGAACTGCTTAAGCTTCGNTATGTAGGAGTAAAGCTACTTCCTTTGTTAATTTTGGGGATTACAATGTCTACAATCGATGCGGTAACGTGGACGATAACCCCAATTATTGAACGAATCTTACCTGCCTTGGAAAACTTGGGTGGGATAATTTTAGCGGTAAACTTTCTCCCTTCATTTTTTGCATATGGAATGGCCGGGCCAATTTCTATCAGATTTGGAAAAAAGAAAACAGGCATTGTTACGTTCATACTTGGTTCAGTGGCAATTTCTCTGTTAGGCTTTACTCAATCAATTCCATTGTATCTGTTGATTTCATTCATTAGTGCCTTCTTTTATTCGATTGCTTACGCTGCAGTTGGAGGAGCATTTGCAGATTATCTTAAGGAGTCGTCCTCAAATGACAACGAAATACTGAGCACACACGATATGGCAACAAATCTAGGGTACGTTGTAGGCCCTATTTTAGGTGGTGGGCTGCTAACTTTATTGAATTCNGCAATACTGTTCACGTATATTGGCGTGGTCGCTGCAATCATTGGTTGTTATGTATTGGTGATGATGCCAAAGAAAATCTCATTCCTAGAACACAACAAAGGTTAGGCTTTTTCGTTTGTGTAAGGTAATAACCATTCTAGATACTTCATAAAAGTTGTCTTCAGTGACGGATTAAACATTGTTTTCCAACCATAATCGGAGGATGTCTCAAAATCTGCGGCAACATTTGAAAGCAATAATGAGCTTTTATATGCACGATGCGGGTCAATAGAAGCATCTAGCGCATCAGTCAATACAAGTATGTTTAACGCATCCCAATCTTCCCTGGTTATTGACGAAAAGTTTAAGTAGTTTTCTGCGGGTATGGGAAAGCTCATTTCCTTAGAAATAAATTCAATGGTCTTTATCAAATTGGCATCAATTTGAGGGTAGCCGTGCGACTGATCATAGGAAAGGTGATGAAACAGCCCACTCCAAGCAACAAAATTAGGGTATTTACATGCAGCCAAAATAATAAAGGAAACAACCGTATGTTGGTGAAGTTCAGAAAACTCATCGGGGGTTAACTTCCGAGGCAATGCGACCAATTCCTTAAAAAATATTTTTCCAATATCATGCAAAAGCGAACCATAATACATATCATCAAGCCTATCATCACTTACGCCATGAAACTTGCAGAAGTTGTACGTATGAGCAGCATGATTACTTGCGTGGAAATAGGCGTGTGTATCTGCTCCTTGTAGTGCCTCAATTAGAGCCAATGTTTCCTTAGTTGGATTGCTAATTTTTGTTGGTGGAGGACCATACAAAGGTACCGAGGTTGGAAATGGCAATTTATCGATAGTATGTTTTGAAAATATTGTGTTTAACTTACTTTTTTTATTTGTTGCCGCTGCAAAACCTAATATTGCATGTGCATGCAACATGGTTGAATCATAATCAATGAGGGTTTTTGGGGTAGGTGGCATCGTTTAAAGATAGTATCTAACTAATACAAAAAGTCAAGAAAGCCCAATATTGCATACAAGGACCTCCTTCTCGCACTTTTACCGTGCGTGGTTTCCTGCTTATATATTAAAGAGGGGCCGAAGCCCCTTTTTAATATAAATGAAACGAATCGTTATTTCTTAACGACGATCGTCTTACCATTTTCTGCATCTGGTGCAGCAATCTGTACACGTCCACCAGAAGTCTGGCAGATGGTATAGCCTACATCAGCAGTTGTGCCTGATGATGGATCTTTTGGAATGTCAGCGATGTAAGTATCAACCAACAATGTGTAAAGGTTGACCGTACCAGCTGGTGGTGTTCCTGAAGCTAATGCGCTAATAGGAGCGGCTGTTGCAGTACACAATGGAATTGTTCCAAGATCTGCTAAAGCATGTCCTTGTTCTGCGGCATATTGCCAAACAGCATTCAAGATTTGCTGAACATCAGCACTTCGCTGCGTGTTTCGTGTGTCAGCAAAGTTCTTTGCTGGATTGATCGCGACGATTGTGATTGCGGCCAAAATGGCAATCAAACCGACGACGACTAAAATTTCTATAAGGGTAAATCCCTTAAGTGTCGCCTTTTTCTGCATGGGACAGGTTTAGTTAAATTATACCTACCTTCAGTATAGAGCAGAACTTGGTGAAAATGCAAGAGGTACTACGTAGAAATTCATTGATATATAGATTTAGAGGCCAAATAACTTACTGAATTTCAGTCAAGATAAAGCCCTTTCCTTTAATCGTTAGTATCGAATATTGTGGAGCAATCTTTGCTTTCAATCGTTCGACGGCTTT
>Ga0051980_10001306_pt1 | contig 18815 bp, 16 predicted proteins | sample CryGey13umfilter_2_FD_55014 | JGI IMG/M metagenome (GOLD analysis project Ga0051980, IMG submission 55014) | Groundwater microbial communities from aquifer in Utah, USA - Crystal Geyser 4/9/14 3 um filter | ecosystem: Environmental > Aquatic > Deep subsurface > Groundwater | place: USA: Utah...
TCAGGCATACCGCCACTAGGTGGACCACCAGCAGATTTTTGGGTAGCAATCACATCATCAATTCTAAGAATCATACAAGCAGCTTCGGCGGCGGCAGAAACAATTTGTAGTTTTACCGCAAGAGGTTCAATAATATCACTTGATTTCATATTTGCAATCTTTCCTTTCATAACATCAATTCCAGTCCATTTTTCTCCCTTTTGTTGTTTTGAACGAAGAAGTGTGAGTGTGTCAATTGGATCCATGCCTGCATTTTCAGCAAGCGTAATTGGAATTTCTTCTAATGCATCAGCAAATTTTTCTGCTGCAAGTTGTTCTCTACCTTCTAAAGATTTAGCCCAACTTCTAAGTTTAGTTGCAGCAAATGTTTCAGGNGCACCNCCACCTGCCACAATTTGTGGTTTCAAAATAACATCTTTTACNACCATTAATGCATCATGAACAGAACGTTCAACTTCATCTACTACTCTTTGTGAACCACCACGAAGAAGTAATGTTACAGATTTTGGATGTTTACATCCTTCAACAAAAACCCATTTGTCTTCTTCAATTTTTCTTTCTTCAACAAGATCAGCTATTCCAAGATCTTTTTCAAAAAGATCATCAAGATTTGTAACTATTCTAGCACCTGTAGCTTTTGCAAGTTTGGTAAGATCACTTTCTTTAATTCGTCTAACAGCAATTATTCCAGCTTTTGCTAGATAATGTTGAGCCATATCGTCCAATCCTTTTTGGCACAAAACTACATTTGCGCCAGAGCCAATTACTTTATCAACCATTGTTTTTAACATTCTGTTTTCTTCATCAAGAAATGCTTTTAGTTGTTGAGGATTTGAAATATTAATTTTCGAATCAGTTTCAGTTTTACTGATTTCTAATGCAGTGTTAATTAATGCAATTTTTGCATCAATGATTTTTCTAGGCATGCCTCCATGAACAATTTCTTTATCAAGAACAATGCCTTGGATAATTGTAGAATCTTTAATTGATCCGCCTGCCTTTTTTTCTACTTTAATATCATCAATATCTATATCAAAAGTTTCTCCATCCTTCTCAGCAACAGCAAGAACTGATTTTACAATCATGTCTGCCAATTGATCAGAATCTTTTCTAACAAGTTTTGTTTGCATTGAAGTTTTTGCAATTTTAGTTAGAATGGTTTTGTCATTAGCTGAGATCGTATCTGCAATACTTTCAAGATATTCCTTTGCTTTTTTGGCAGCTTTTCTATAACCGTCAACAATAATGGTTGGATGAACATCTTGATCAATTAATGATTCAGCTTGTGAAAGTAATGCGCCTGCTAAAATAACAGCTGAAGTTGTACCGTCTCCAACTTCATTATCAGTAGTTTTAGAAATTTCAACTAGCATTTTTGCTGCTGGGTGTTGGACATCAATTTCTTTTAAGATGGTAGCACCATCATTTGTAATTGTAACGTCGCCTAATGAGTCAACTAACATTTTATCCATTCCTCTAGGACCTAGACTGGTATGAACAATTTCAGCAATGATTTTAGCTGCTGCAATGTTATTTTTTTGTGCTTCTCGTCCTTTAGTTTCTGTACCGCCTTCTTTTAGTAATACAACAGGCATAGTTCCTTTAGAAGTAGCTTGCATACCCATAGATGCAAAAACCTTCAATTCCCCTTTTATACCTTCCAGATCAAGAGGGAAGTTTTGATATTTATCGGTGTTTTTAAATTGGGAGTACAGAGTGGCAAATTATGGCCAAATCACAAAATAGGAAATCTTACGATAACATTTTCATGAAATTAAAAGAACATCATAAATGGTTTGAAAATTCAATTCCCCTAATTGCAAGTGAAAATATTCCTAGTCCAGCAGTTAGAGAAGCAATAATTTCTGATTTTGGAAATAGATATGCAGAAGGATGGCCAGGTGAGAGAGTTTACGCCGGTTGTGTATACATCGATGATGTTGAGTTTGAATGTATGAAATTAGCCAAGAAATTATACAAAGCTAAATTTGTTGATGTAAGACCAATTTCAGGAGTAGTTGCAAATTTAGCAGTATATTCTGCATTTACGAATCCAGGTGATGTAATGTTAGCACCATCAATTCCAGCTGGTGGACATATTTCTCATGGTAAAAAAGAACACTCTGGAACTGCGGGTTTAGTTCATGGATTAGAAATTGAGTTCTATCCATTTGACGCAGAAGAAATGACAATTGATATAGATAAGACTAAACAAAAAGTAGAGGAACTCAATAAAACCAATCGTCTTCCAAAGATGGCAATGTTTGGTGGTTCATTATTTTTATTTCCACATCCTGTTAAAGAATTATCAGATTTTCTAAAGAATTACGGTATGCATATCAATTATGATGCAGCTCATGTTGCAGGATTGATTGCTGGTGGAAAATTCCAAGATCCACTACGTGAAGGTGCAGATACAATGACTATGAGCACTCATAAGACATTATTTGGACCTCAAGGAGGACTTGTGTTAGGTTCTGAACAACATGAAGAAGTAATTAAAAAAGCAACTTTTCCTGGTCTTACAAGTAGCCACCATATTCATCATATGGCTGGAAAAGCTGTTGCCTTTGCTGAAGCTTTAGAGTTTGGAAAAGATTATGCAATTGAAGTAATAAAAAATGCCAAAATATTTGCAGAAGCCTTGAACAAAATGGGATTCAAAGTGTTAGGAGAGAGTAGAGGATTTACAGAGTCGCACCAAATTGCGGTAAATGTTTTAGACTATTCAGATGGTGGAAAGGTAGAAGCTGATTTAGAAAAAGCAAACATCATTGTAAATAGACAACTAATTCCTGGCGATATTAAAGCTGGAAGAAATTATTTCCATCCTGGTGGAATAAGATTAGGAGTTTCTGAAATAACACGACTTGGAATGAAAAAGAATGAGATGGAAGAAATTGCATCATACATAAAACAAGTTGTAATTGACAAAAAAGATCCAAAGAAAATACTTTCAAAAGTAAAAGCTTTCAGAAAAGATTATCAAAAAGTCAAATTCTGTTTTGATAATAAATTAGGGGCTTACGAATACGTAAAATTGAGATAAATCTTAAGCATAATCAGTAAGTAGAGATTGATCTCCTTGATTTTTTCCAAATACTAATTCAATTTCATCAGATAGAGCGTGAATTCTTCCTCTTTGATATTCACCTACATCATATTTTTCAACTAATCTTTTTGCAAGTTTTAGATATTTCTCTACTGAACCCCTTGTAATTGTTGGAATTAATTTATGCCCACAAACACATGTTTGGATAAGAGGCATNCGACGAAATGATTTTCCACATCCTGTACACCTNAAGTTTTGTCTAGCATAAGCTCTAAGATTCCCCATAATATCAGGAACAAGATGTGTTGAAATTACGTTTGAAACAATTTCTGAAGTATCTACAGCATCAATCAATTCAGCATTTTTAACCTGCATATCAAATTTGTCAAGCATAGAACCAAGAGTAGAATATGCACTACGTGATTTTGAAGTAGTTAGAGATGATGTCGAATGTGTAAAGTAATAATCGTAAAATTGTCTTTCAGTTTCTAAACGAGATTTAATAATCTCTATAGATGTTATGTCTGATGCTTCAACCTCTTTGAATGTTGATTCAAAAAATTCTAAGGGTAAAATTTTTGTAACTTCAAGATTATGTGCTTGAGGTTGGGACTCGTGTGGTAAAACAAGGGGTTGAATAAGTAATGGTGCATCCATTAATCCGCCTATTCTGTCTGACAAAAACTGTCTTGAGAAATTTAGTAGACTGTCCATCAAAAGCATTATAGAATCAGCATCCCCATCAGCGTCTCTTCTTTTAGCAGAATGCCAATTTGGTGTTGCAAAACAAACATGAGTTTCAGTGTATCCAATAATTCGTCCAACTATTCCAACAGAGGTGTGAGGAGCTAAACCAATTATTAGATGTCCAATAAGATCTTTAGAGTTTTTTACGTTGTAAAATGATGACTTGCCATAGAATTTTTCTAAAAGAACATCTACGTATTTGCAGATAGAAACAAGATAATTCCCACTTTCATATGGAATAACCACATCTTGCATACGAAGTTCAACTACTTGATCTAAAGATTCAAGTGGATTTCCATCTATGTCATGAGAATATCCAAGAGTTCGTAGTTTTTCAATAGATGTACCAATCCATGATGGTTTGAATTGAGTTAACGGAGAATTTGTTGCGTCAAATCTTACAGTTCCGTCTTTGAAGGTAGTTAAACCAAAGCTTTGTCTTGCGAGACCCTTTTCAAGAGGTTCTGCAATTTTATCCTGATTGATTAATTCCTTTACTCCTTTGAATGGTTCCTTTGCTCTAAGTCCCATCTTTTCTTGAGCTAAAAGTAATCTTGTTTTTAATGGAAATTCTTTATGTGAATATGATGGGGCTTTACGCTTACATTTATCACAAAATGGTTCATTGAGTGTGTCTCGACAGTTAGTGCATCTGTAAGTAATTGATGTCTTGTTACCACACATAGAACATTTTATGCCAATAGAAGGTTGGTTGCATTGAGTGCAATGACGATTAAAAATATTAGCAAAGAAATGCTCGTTTCTGGATGCTTTAAGAAGATCTCTGGTTGGTCCTCCTTTATCACTAATTGGGAATAGTACGTGTGTTGGAGGTTTCATTTGTCTGGCGGCAGCCTTTTCAGGTCTCCCTATTCTAACTCCAATGCTTGTTGAGAATTTATTATTGATTTGAATTCTAGATGATTTTGTTAAAATTTTTGGAACAGATAAATCATTGATGGTTGGTTTTTCTCTAAATAACAGATTGAAGAATATTTTTGCCTCTAGATGTTCTAAAATTATTTTATCATTTTCAATTTTATGTGGAGTTCCTAAATTTTCAAGTATTTTTTTGATTTGGGTTGAGTATTCAATATACTCTTCGTGAATTTTATTTGGTTCTAAAAGTTTAACAAGATCTTCTGAGGATATTTTATCCCAGAAATACAAATAAGTGGGATGCAGTGGGATTTTAAAATCAAGTGAAATTTTTAATGCTTCATCAATTGTAGGGATCCTACTCAAAAATTGATTCAAATATTGATTTTCTGACTTGTGGAGTTTTTGTTTTAATTCTTCTAGCCAAAATTCTTCAACATATCCTGAAGGTATCAATTGAGCATTGTTTTCAAGAAAATCTCCAAATGAGATCAGAATATCGCCCAAATGCAATATTTTTTCTATATTATTTTTAATTTCTAATCCATGTTTAACGTCTCGAATTTTTACTACATTACCATTATTCAGACGTACTGTTGGAGTATCAATTGAATCAACAAAGGCCACAGTTGCCCCTTTACCTGGAATATCAATTTTGATTTGGGTTCCCACAGCTATTGTATGATCAAGAATTTCAGCAACTACTGGATGTATCCCAACTGCTGCAAATCCAGTATTGCATGCTCTTCCGTACCTTAATCGAAACCCACCCAATTTGTTAGGCATAGACAGGACTGATCTGCCTGTAATTACTTCACGCATTCTTTTGGCAGCAGCGTCTTCTTGATTATCACCAGTTTGGACTGCTCCTTTAAGATCATTGAGCCATTCCCAACCATCAAGATTATACAATTCGATTCTTTTAAGGAGTTTTTTGGATCTCCCAATCAATCCGTCGTTTAAAACACGTAAGGCTCCGCCTCTAACTCTATCAGTTTGAATACGAACCATTGATTTGTGATTTACAACCTCAAATGGATCTGTGTCTACTCCAGCTAATTCAACTGGAAGATTAGCGATGACATGTTCAATATCTTCATCTAATATGTGAAATTGAAAACTACTGGCCTCTCTTTCATAAATTCGTAATTCCTCAACAAATCTACCTGTTTCGTCATCAAACGAATTGGCTTGAAATTTTGATAAACCCGCAATTTTTCTTACATGATCTGCTATTAGTAAGGTTACTGCAGATTCTGTTCCACCTGCTGAACGCATTGGTCCTGCAATAGATACCGAAAGATATTCTGTACCATCTTTATTTTTCTTAATTTTTACTTCACTAATACCTTGGAGTGGTGCAATAGTAACTCCTTCTGTAATAATTGCCAGACCCACCCTAACTGCAAGATCTAATTTGGTTTCCAAGGAGGCATCAGGAAGAGAATACTTCCCCAAGGCAATTTCTTTTGCCAAGATTAATGCTGAAAGCTCTTTTCCATTAATCTTTAAAATCTCTCTTAAATGATCAGCAATATCGATTTCGTGCATTTTTGCAACTCGATCAGCCAAATCAAATGCAATTTTTGGTTCAATTATACCAGAAGAATCNACTAGACTTGATTTTGCAAATGCTGCNTGCTCAAATATTGAATATGTGTCAGTTGAGAGATTAGAATAGTAATCAAGATAATAATCAGGCATTGCAATATGACTAATTCTAGAAATTGCATCGTTTTCAGACATGATATATGGTCTATTACTTGCTTCTTTGAATTACTTTTGCTATTTCTTGGAGTTTTTTGATACTTCCACCCTTTTCTAAGAAAGTTCCAATGACCAAAGCGTCAGCGCCTGCTTTGACTAAAGATTGAGCAGTCTTTACATCTTTAATTCCCCCCCCTACTATAAGAAATCCATTAAATGCACGTCTAACAGTTTGAACCATTTCTGGAGTAACATTGGTTTTTGCCCCTGAACCTGCTTCCAAATACACGAATCTCATTCCTAGAAATTGTGCTGCTAAAGCATATGCAGCAGCAATTTTTGGTTTTTCAAATGGAATTCCTCTAGCAGAACCAACAAACCAAGCAGATGTTCCTTCCCCAATCACCAAATAAGCAGTTGGTAGAGGTTCTAATCCAAATTTAAGAACGCTTGGGGCACCTAAAGCCTGTGCCTGAGTGATAAAATATGGATTTTCTGAGTTCATTAAAGAGCTAAACAGAATTGCATCAGCATCAGGTACAACACCTGTAACATTACCTGGAAATAATATAATTGGAATTTTAAGATCTTTCTTAATGCCTTTTACTACCTGAGCCATCTCAATCTGATCAGTAGCTGACGAGCCTCCGACTAAGATTGCAGAGGCTCCTATCTTTTCAACATCTTTAGCAAGCTTGCTTGATGCCTCTAAGTTTGATACTTCTGAATCAATTAACACAAACAACAATGCACTTTTCTTTTTTAATTCTGATTTTAGGAATGTTTCAACTTTGTTTCCAGCCATAATGAAGGATTGTGTATGTCTCTTTAAAGTTTAATTGGGATGTAGAATACAGATTTGTATAGCTATGGATAAGTTAGAAGAATCTAATTTTAACAATATTATTCGTAAAATTATCAAAAAATCACTGTTTACAGAGCGACAAATTGAAATTATTTTAAATCAAAAGAATCTTCTTGAAGTTGATTTTACCATAACAAAAGGTGCGTACTACAGGCAAGTTAAACAATCTAAAGAGAAATTAATTGGATTATTCTATTCAATCATACTTTTTCGTGGTCTAGGCATACTTTTACCTGATGATATTGACGTGATATCCAAACTTTCAGAACAAATTAGTGTGATAAACGAGAGTGATATATTTCCTGAAAGAGAAGATGAAGTGATTAGTGTGATAGACAGGCTCATTCGTCAGGCATGTAATATGTGATGCTTGTGATGTTTGTAGTTTGTTATTCATTGAGTTTGTTGTGATAACATATGTGAGATTGTTAATCTAAAGTGTGAAATAATATTGTTCAATCACGATAAATCACAACATAGGCGTAAAGTTTGTGATGTTAGTAGAGATCCCTGAGCCCGAGGTAATTTTAAGTGTGATTTTAGCATTCATAGGTGGTTTGGTTGGATTGTATCTATACTTCAAAATACGTCCATTTATGAAAACTAGAAGTGAAGTGTTTGATGCATCACAAGCTGAACGTCTAGAATATTATGAAAGACAGTTAATTGATATGAAAATACGCCTAGATGCTTTAGAAATTCAAGGAATTGAACAAAAAATAGAAGATCCTAATCTAGAATTGAAACAATTTCTAGAGAAATTGGCTAAGAATGAGGGTAAAGAGAAGCAGGTTGAACAAACTGTAGTACATGAAGTTGTTCCTGAAAAGCCTATTTCTATGCCTAATACATTTAATATTGAACACATAAACCCAATCGATTATGTATTGCATCTCATCACAAGCAAAGCTATGACATCACGTGACATACAAATCACATTAAAGAAGAGTAGAGAACATACNTCACGACTAATGAAAAAGTTGTTTGAAGAGGGTTATGTTCAAAGAAATACTGATTCTAAACCATATACTTATTCAATAACTGAAAAGGGATTAAATAAGGTAGAGCAAATTCAAACTAGTTCTACAGTAACATAAGAAAATTTTAGGTGTTTTTAGAATTATTTTACACGTGTTTTATTCTAAAACATGAGTATTTTATATTAATTAATTAATTATATAATTTATTAAATTATATATATTATTAAATTATAATAATAATATGTCAGTTCAAGAGAATGAAGTGTTGGTTAAAATCACCTCAGCAGGGACAATTTCAATTCCTAAACAATTTAGAAAATATATGGATTTTCAAAAAGGTGAATATGTTAAAGTAATTCTTGGAAAAGATAGGTTATTGATAAGAAAAGTTACCATTTCTTAATAGATTATTGTTGTTTTTGCCCTACCTTTATGGCNTGATACGTCCATTCTCTGCCAGTTCTAGNCCTATCTATTCTACCTTTAGTAGAAAATCGTGACAAATATGTGGAAATTATACTAAGTTTTACAGGCTCATTGTATTCATCTTCATATTTTTCAAGAATATTAGTGGAAGTGAATTTGCCCATAGGGAAGAACTTATCTACAATATGCCAAATTTTAGAACCTATTGAATCCATGTTTGTGGGTTCTTGTTCTTCTTCAATATTCATCAAATCCATCATTTCNAATATTTTTAGGACTTTTTCTCTTGTAACATTACCCTCTAATTTGATATCATAACGGGCACCGTCTGAATCTTCCATATCTATTCGAATACGTTTCTTAGCCATCTTTAAGATCTAAAGGATCAGGGGTTAACAATTCAAATGATCCAAGAATATTTGTTAACTAACTGGTTTGTTAACATTGACTGCCTAGGNTACGCCTAGGGTATTTTTTGTTATTAACAATTATTTTTTTAATTTTAATAGAGATTTGGAAAATATCATGCCTGGAGTGGAAATTATGGGGTTATTTTGAGATATTAACAGTGTTAACACCAATCTTAACGCCTGGAATGGAAATAAAGGGGTCAAAACAGGGTTTTTAGGGTAATTTCTTAACATGACTTTAACANATTGTTAACTTCACCTAAACTAGGATTAACCCACACACCAATATTTCCACTCTATGTTTTTTTTAATTTTTTTTNAAAAAGAAAATCTAAATCTAACTAAAAATAATTAATTACAAACTAAACTACAATTATTATTCTATACTATACTCTCTTAATTCAGATATGGTTGTGTTAGTATTGAGAAGAAATGAAGGTGTGTGAGTATGTCAGATCCAATAGATAGATTACTTGATGCAGCTGAGTCTGGAAAATCAATTATTAAAAACAGAGATATTCTTCATTTTACTTACATTCCAAATATTATCTTACATAGAGATTCCGAACAAGAACAAGTTACTCAATCATTATTACCCATTCTAAAAAAATCAAGACCATCTAATCTTCTAGTTTATGGAAAACCTGGAACAGGTAAAACATTAGTAGTAAAAAAAATACTGTCAAAAATTCAAGAGAGAGTCGAAAAATCAAATTTCTCAATTAAACTAGTATATTCCAACTCAAAAGATGAGACTACCCTTTATGGATTATTAGTCAGTATAGGTAGGCAATTAGACCTAAATGAGAAGGAATTACCCACGACTGGTTTGGCAACAAGTGAGGTTTTTAAGAGAATATTAAACAAAATCGACGAAGAAAAACTCAATGTCATTATAGTGATAGATGAGATAGACTATCTAGCTCAATTAGTAGCAAAAACAGGTAAAGACATTCTATATCAATTAACTAGAGCAAATGAGCGTCTAAAACAAGGTTCGTTGACTTTGGTGGGAATTTCAAATGATCTTACGTTTAAAGAAAAACTCGATCCTAGAGTAATTAGTAGTCTAGGTGAAGAAGAAATTGTCTTTACAAATTATAATGTTGAACAAATTAAAAAAATACTTGAAGAGAGAATCAACGAATCTTTCGTTAAGGACTCAGTAGATGATCCTGCCCTAAATCTCTGTGCAGCCCTTGCGGGAGGAGAACATGGCGACGCACGTAGAGCAATTGACCTGATTCGTGTAGCAGGCGAAATTGCTGAACGACAACAATCAGATAAAGTTACAACTGATCATGTTAGAGAAGCATCTCAAAAAATTGAAGAAAATAAAGAAGAAACCTCACTTAAATCATTTCCACTACACGAGAAACTNGTACTTATTGCAATAATGAAAGCAAATGGTTCTTCAACTGGCGAGATTTACTCTTCATACAAAAACCTCTGTAAGGCAGTAGGAAAAGATGAGCTTACCCAAAGAAGAATCACACAAATGCTTAGCGAAATTGAATTGTCTGGAATTATCTCTGGAAGATTAATTCATCAAGGAATCCATGGCAGAACAAAGAAATACAAACTTACAATCTCATCAGAAATGATAAAAAAATCATTCAAAGACGAATTAACTTTGCAAGACATTATCTAAATTTGAACTATAATTTTGATGATAAACTTGAAAAGTTTTTAGATTTACCATGATTGCTATTCCTGGATTTGGAGTCATTCCTACACTAGCCTGAAAAGGTGTTTGTTTCTGCCATGAACCAGAATTAACCAATAAAATTCCCTTGTACATATCCAATTGTGCTCTATGAACATGCCCTACATGAAAAATGTCTGGAATATCTTCAATTACCAAAAGATCCTCCATTTCAGGAGCAATAGGTGTCTGACTACCATAAATTGGACTAAGATGTCTTGCTCTAAGTAGATGTTTCATCACATTAGTTGGGTGATCATAGCTTAAGCCTGGTGTTGTCTTTACAATATCATCTATGCTTTGTCCATGAAACATTGTCACCTTGACCCCATTTAATGAAACTACGGCCGGATTTCCAACCATTATCACATTATCTCTTTCCCACAAACCTGAATTGTATTTTTTTGGTATGGCTGGTTGTGGTAGAGCTCTTCTTCCTGGATCGTGATTTCCAGGCATTATGATGATCTTTACATTTTTTGGAATTTTATCAATCAAGTCCTCTGCTTTTTTTAATTGCTCTTGTATGGTCTGACAAACCAATTCTTTATTCTGGTTTGGATATATTCCAACCCCATCAACCACATCTCCACCAATTAATACAAAACGAATTTTTCTTGCAACTGGATCTGGGCTAGATAGCCATAATACAAATTCNGTAAGTTCCTCTTCCATGAAATATTTACTNCCTATGTGTAGATCAGATAGAAAAACTGCATATGCCTCAGTTTCTGATTTATTTTTGGCTTGTTCTGGGATATCAGGAAGAATTAGATCTTTGATAATATACCCTGAATTTTTTGATGAACCTACTCTGGCCATTACAAACTGGTCAATTAGCAGAGTCCCTGCTGTTTTTTGCAATTCCTCATCAAAAATAATGCCCTCAAATGAGCCTGATGGATCTTCTAATACTATTTTTGTTATGTTTCTCTCAGAATTTCTTTCAGTAACAAGACCGCAGACATATGTGTCCTCTTCAATCTTTGCATTTTTTATAGAAGCAGCAGATTTTAATAATTTTGATTCTGGTCTATCTGAAATTATTCGTTTAAGTTTGTTAAACCTGCTAGAAAATAATGCATTATATCCTTTAACACCCTCCCCAGATGTTATCTTGTTAGTAGGCTCAGATAATACTTTGACGTTACTTTGTATTGTTGGGTCATCTTTAATCCCAAGATATGTTTCTAAATCATCTTGATTAATTTGAAATAATTTTTGCTTTGTCTTTTCTCTTACAATTTCTCTTANAATCTTCTCTAATTTTCCCACATCAATATTTTCTAATATTTTAAAAGCATCTGGATGAATTTGGAANCCTTTGTTTAATGCATAGTTTAATGCAAANGAGAGTTCCTTTTTCATATCAAAAAATATAATTTGGTTTAATTAAATCTGCGCCTACACCAACCCTCAAATAATGTTCGTGAGGAACATTAATGTGAATAAAATAAGGGTAATTATTTTTTTTGTATTCTTGGGACTTTTTGCAGTTTCATACCAAATCGGTTCAATGTCTACGGTTAGTGAAGAAGAAGCAAATGCCTTCATGGCAGAATTTAAAGAACTTGTTTTAGACATAGACGCGTTTGGAATATTTCTTCATAACACAACTATTGCATTACCGATGTTTATTCCTGGGTTTGGAGTTGCATGGGGACTTTTTGCTGCTTGGTCAACAGGATTTGCTTTTGCCTCCATTGGTGTTACTGCGCCTCAATTAGGTAATGTTCCACCACTTTCGATTCTTTTCTTATCTCCATTTGGGTTGATGGAGTTAGTTGCATATTCTTTTGGAATTTCTAGAAGTTTTATTTTGATTAGAGCAATTAGCAAGAAGATGGATTTGATACCACTTATCAAACCAACGATGATTGAAATTGGAATTGTAGTGGGTCTTCTTTTAGCAGGTGGCTATCTTGAATTTTACATGATAGAATTGGCTCAAAAAGAAGGGTTAATGGATATGCCTGGATTTTAATTTCAANCCTCGCCTACGAATTTGCCTATTCAGTCTAAAATAATTCAGTAGTAAATTATAAACCAAATTCGAGGAGTAATTAAGCATGAGAACAAGTATTATTCTATTAGCATTATTTGTTGCTTCATCAGGATATTTTGCTAATGAATCATTTGCTGAAATTTCTGAGAATCAAGCATATCTTTTAGAAGGTTCTGGATTTGCTGTAACTGAGGAACTTATTGTAACATCTGAAATCGATATTGGTGTATATTCTCAGAACAAACAAGGAAGCATGATTAAGTTTCTAACAGAAGATGGTTTTATTACGTTAGGTGAAGAAGAATTCATAATTTCTAATTTAGAAGGAAGTTTCTTACGTGAAGGCCGTTATGTTAGAATTAATGGAGATGTTGAAAGTACAAATGGATTTGATACTTCAATTAGTTTTTTTGGAAGACTAGTCAGTGAAAGTAAAGATGCTGCAGTTTATGGTTTTACAGGTAGAATTACAACTCCTGATGATACATTCAAAGTAATTTACACAACAAAATTATCAACATTATCTAAACTTGATTCAGTTTCCACAAAATCCACAACTCCTGATGCTTCTTCAATTCACATTCTAAAATATTCCTCTACTAAAGGAATTAACCCTGATGCGGCTCCTGGACAACAATCAAGTTCAACAAGATTAGGATTTTTTTCACATGATAGAGTTTCAATTGAACCCAATACTACTATTACAATAATAAATGACGATCTAGCATCTCACACTCTTATCAGTGGAATAGAAAACTACAATGATCGACATAATCCATTTACTCCTGATGGAAAAATTTCAACTGATGTGATTAAACCAGGAGCATCAGTTATGATAACATTTGATGATGCAGGATTTTATAGATTATATGATCCTGATTACCCATGGATGAAAATTGTAGTTTATGTATTTCCAAATACAAATAGTCTGGTTTTAGGTCAAGGACAAAATCCAGGCAACTAGTTTTCCCACTGCCATCTATAATTCATGTATGAATCAAGACTTGCTTGGTTAAACACCATTACAGATAAATCAGAAAATTCTTTCCCTTCCAAATCTTTTACAGTACCCATAAAACTTGTTTCATTTTCAGTAGTTATTGCCTCAAAAACATGAACTTTCATCTTAGATGTGTCAAAATTATTCTCACGAAGATACACTGCTATTTCAGATGGCATGAAATGTTTGTCTGGTTGTTTTGGCCAAGGCCTTGGTACCAAAATCACACTAAAACCATCAANCAATGCTTTTTGNAGTTCTAATTTTTTATCTTCAATTGGTGTTGTAACATGCATTGTAATTGTTTTAGACTTATCAAGAGGTACTTTTGCTCTTGATGCAGCAACTTGAATTGAACTTATCCCAGGAATGATCTCCACCTCNCCAAAAATTTCTATTAATCTATCAACAACTTCTGATTCTGAAAAATTCACATCACCAGTAAAAGGAATTACTAGTGTTCTGGTACCAAGTTCTGGAAGAATTTTTTGATAAGACTCTTCTTGATTGTTCATAGTAATCTCATAGATCTCTTTTCCTTTAATCAAATCTTCAATTGTTTTGAGTGTGTATTTGTAACCAATTATGATATCACAATTCTGGATAATTTCTTTTACAATTTCTGTTACNTATTTTGGAGAACCAGGTCCAACACCTACAGCGAAAACTTTTCCCAATTTTACTTCGTAAAGTTTTGTCTGTCTTTAATATATTGCACAAAAGGCTCCCAATCNACTTTCATGTATTTTGTAGGCTCTTTTGCAGGATATTTTACCCAATTTTGGGCTATTGAATATTGAAATTTTTCTTCTTTTCCGTCTTTTTGATACTCTAATTGTAATGAACTTCCCCAATCCTTTTCGATATGACTAATACTGGAAATATCATTAAATGACAATTCTATATTTCTATCATCTTCCATATCATTCATTAAATCTTCTTCATCGTAACCATCATGGCGAATCATTGTATTTTTTGATTTAAGGAAATTAACTACTTGTCTTTGTGTAATTGCCTTCCACCAATTTATTTTAGATTCTGTTTTATGTATAAACATCAAGTGTTTGTCAGTTAATACCAACATGCCTTCTTTTCCACCAATAGAAAAGAATTTTTTAGATTCTCTCCACACTGAAACTAAATGTGCCTGAATCTTTTCATCAGGTTGCATATTGGTTGTTTTAATTGACTTTGTTAAAAACTAATACAATTAGCTTTTAAGTAACTATTCTAGAGAAAAATTATTGAATAAAATAATACTAGCTGTAATTGCCTCATTGGTTTTGGTTAGTTTTGGAAATTATTCATTTGCTCAATATGATGATAAATTAGTTGTGTTAGAAACAAATCTTGGAGATTTGGTAATAGAATTTTTCCCTGATGATGCTCCAAATCATGTTGCTAATTTCATAAATTTAACTGAATCAGGATTTTATGATGGAGTACTTTTTCATCGAATTATACCTGGATTTATGATTCAAGGAGGAGATCCAAATACGATTAATGGAGATCCAAATACTTGGGGGACTGGTGGTCCAAGTACAAATGTAAATGCAGAATTTAACACGATTAAGCATAATCGTGGAATTGTTTCAATGGCACGATCACAAGATCCTAACAGCGGAGGATCTCAATTTTTTATTGTACATGGTGATTCTAATTTTCTTGATGAACAATACACTGTATTTGGNAGAATTGTAACTGANGAAAGTTTTGTAACACTTGATAAAATTGCATCAGTGGATACAAAAAACAAAGGTGTTAAAGACAATCCAGTAGATCCTGAACAAGTCAGAATTACAAAAGCTACAGTAGTTAATCGTTCTGAAATTCCAAATCTTCTTGAATTGCAAGAACCTGAGCGTACTGAATCACCAACAATCACATCTCTAGGTAATCAAAAATATGAAAGTCCAGAACATGAAATTGGGTTTAGTGTACCTGAAGGTTGGTTGTTACAAACACCTAATAAAACAGATTTCAATTCTCCTGATGTAGTTGCAGTTGGACCAAAAACAGGAATAATGAACCCTGTAATCTCTTTAACAGTACAAGAAACTGGTCAAAGAACATTAGATGATCTTATTTCTGAAAAACTCGAAACACTAAAACCTGTAGTTGAAGCAGGAAATCTTAAGATTAGTTCACAAGAAAAAACATCTGTTAATGGTTATGAAGCATATGTAACTGATGCTCAAGGATACTTTTCATCAAATGGAGAAAATTTCAATGTCAGATTCAAAGAAGTTATGATTTATGATACTGAAAAATTCTATACTCTTGCATATAGCAACGGATTAGGAGATTTTAATTCACAACTACCAAGATTTGAAGAAACACTTGATTCTTTTGAAATCTTATCTAAGAATAAACCAAATGATACGTCAACTGAGGGCGGCGGCTGTTTGATTGCTACTGCCACATTTGGTTCGGAACTTGCGCCACAAGTACAACAACTAAGAGAGATCCGAGATAATACAATTTTGTCAACTGAATCTGGAACTGCTTTTATGAGTGGATTTAACCAATTTTATTACTCNTTCTCTCCAATTATAGCTGATTTAGAGCGTGAAAATCCTATTTTTAAAGAAGCAGTAAAAATCTCAATTNCTCCAATGTTATCATCATTATCTATTCTGAATTTTGTTGATATTAATTCTGAAACAGATATGNTATCTTATGGAATTGGAATAATTTTGATGAATGTTGGAATGTATTTTGCAGTACCGGCAATAATCATCTATAAAATTCGAAAATAATTACCAAACATCATCAACCTCGTCAAGCAATTTGTATTCTTTTTCAGTCTCACGTTTCATTAGTTTTAGTCTTGAGACATCTCTATCGAAAAACATGTCTATTGTCCAATCTAAAAATATACGTGTTTTTTTCTCAAACGTTGTAATTTTTGAAAGATATACATTTCTCCAAATTAACCATGCCCAAAATCCAGAAATATTCATTCCCAAAAATGTAGCAATCCCTGATCTTTTTCCAATAATTGCCATCTGTCCTTTTGAATGATAAACAAATTTTTCTTTCTCAGAATTTTTAATTAACGCTATTAGATTTTTAGCTGCAATTTTTGCTTGCGCCTCAGCAATTTGTGCAGTTGGTGGTATTGGTCTTTGTGTTAAAGGATCTATGTGTAATGCACAATCCCCAATTGCAAATACTCCAGGAAACTCTGAAACCTCAAGATAATCATTTACTATGACTTTTCCTTTATCCGTTTTGAACATTGATCTCTTAATTGTGTTAACTGGGGTAACGCCTGCAGTCCAAATCAAAGTTTTTGTAATTATTGAATCAATTTTTGATTCATCAATAGGATTTTTTTGGTTTTCATCAAGTGATTTTATAGTTACTTCGTTTCCGTCAAAACTAGTTACTGCCNTTTTTAGTCTAATGTCAATTCCTCTTTCTATCATTTTGTCTTTAGCAAAATCTGCAAGTTTTTTATTAAATCCTGGTAAAATCATTCCTAATGCTTCTAAAACAATTACTTTGAGATCTTCTTTGTGAATTGTAGGATAGTGTTTTCTTGCATCTAAAAGTAGATCCATTAATTCACCTGCAGTTTCAATTCCTGCAAAACCGCCTCCTACTACAACAAAATTCAGAAAGCTTTTACGAAGAATAGGATTGGTTTCATTTTCTGCTTGTTCTAACATATCGATAACTCTATTTCTTAACATAACGGCATCGTTGAGTGTCTTCATAGTGTAAGCATTTTTTTCAACGTCAGCCATTCCAAAAAAGTTAGTTTCACTACCAAGTGCAATAATTAAAAAATCATAATGTATTGAAATGCCTCTCTTCTCTCCAGTTCCCCATAATGTTACTAATTTTCCCCAAGGATCGATATTTTTGATTCTTCCTTCATAGAATTTTGTTTTTTTACAAATAGTTCTAATGGGCAAAACAATATGCCTAGTTTCTAGCATTCCAGATGCTACCTGGGGTAACATTGGCGTAAATAATAGAAAATTATCCTCACTTACCATTACTATTTCGATCTCAGAATCATTTCCAAATTTTGATTCTAGTTGCCTAGCACATTCTACCCCTGCAAAACCACCTCCTAGAATCACAATTTTTTTCTTATTTCGCGCCAAACGTGTCCTTTCAACAAACTGGGTGAATATATGCTATAAGAATAACTTTCACTAACATCCTTAGGTTCTCATAATATCTGAATGTAAAATATCATATGCCCTTGATGAATCCTTTTCATTTAAAATTATAATGATATTATCCTGACTGAAAAATGCGTTAACTAATTCAATTCCATTTGCATGTAATACTTCAGCAACATAGGATACTACATCTGATTGATTTTGGGAGGTAGGTATTGAAATTCTAATCTTTGCAAGACCAGTGCTAAATAGATCATCTCGTTCTGAAATACTACTGAATATCTGTCTAATGTCTTCCATATCTTCAGTAAGAAATCTAAACGAATCAGACACTCTAAAAAATTCATAGTTACTAGTAATCTTGGAAAATTTATCTAAAATTACCATTGGATCCATTTCATTTGAATCCTTTATAGAAAATCTAATGTCCATAATTCCATCTGTTAAAGACAACCTTGCATTTTTCAAAACTGATTCCTCTTTGACTTGNTCTTTAATTTCAAATGAATCAGCAAATCTTTTGATCGCAACTACTACAGTATTGAGATTGACAGAATTTCCCAAAATCCTTTCTATTTCAGGCTGAATCTTTACAGCTAATGCTGTATAGTTTATCAAATCCATTTTCATGCAATCATAAATTGAACGATTTCTAGTAATGATCTCCCTTACAACTTCAGGAATAGACATACTTGCAAGCCTCATTAAGACTATTATACTGTGTCAGTTATAATAGGATTATGTAAAAATTAATATAATTATCCATAATCTTTATATAATGTCATACCTATTACATACAATAGGTGAATATGACAATGTTCTTTGATAGCGAATTTGATAGAATCTTCAAGCGAATGTCAAACTCTTTTTTCGACATAGATGACATTCTTGAGGAATTCA
>Ga0051980_10001326_pt1 | contig 18679 bp, 10 predicted proteins | sample CryGey13umfilter_2_FD_55014 | JGI IMG/M metagenome (GOLD analysis project Ga0051980, IMG submission 55014) | Groundwater microbial communities from aquifer in Utah, USA - Crystal Geyser 4/9/14 3 um filter | ecosystem: Environmental > Aquatic > Deep subsurface > Groundwater | place: USA: Utah...
GTTTTTTGAACTGACTGCGGGCAGCTGGAAGTCAGAAATTCCTAGCACCGAGGCAATAGAAATCGCCTCTTTTAGCTGGGCTATTCTGTTTTGTTTTTCGTGAGTCTCCTGAGTGAGCAATGCGTCAATCTTCGACTGGGTAATTAATTTCTGGCTTTCAAGAAAAGCCTGGAGGTCTCCAACCATGTTTTGTCTACCCATTCGAGCGACTTGGGTAACTATATCATTCAGCGTAGTGGTAATATTAACGGGGTCTGATCCCGTTATACTTAGTACGCCATCTTTCCAACTCAGTGTTTGGTTAAAGGCATTGAAAGAATCGTGTAGCTCACGCTCTGATCGGGCAGTTGGATAAAACTTTTCCCTTATTCCGTGGTTCATGAAGTAATCGCGTCGTATAGACTTTAAATTGATCGTCTGGGAGAAATATTTAAATGCAGTTGTTGGGGTATAGGAGGTATCGGTTAAACCAATGGCATTTGCAAAACGCTCAATCTCGGCGACATCCTTATGGCTTGGTGGTACAAGGGTTGTACTCACGGTGTAAACAGAGGGAGAAAGCAATGCATAAGATAGTCCGATGATGGTGATGATTGAACAGAGGGCGGCGATCAGAAATTTATGTTTGGTCATAGTTTGCCATAGGTCAAACAAACTGATTTGATCCTGTTCTATAGGCTGGGCCACCAACATAACAGGGGTGCCTTGTTTGGCTAGTTGAAGGTTGTTACTTTGTTGATCCATACTCCGCGCTCCCATGAGTTATATCCGGTTGGTAAAACTACAAATCTTTCTCTGCGTTGCCAATAACCACATCGCGTGACGCGGCGGTAGGGAGAAGAGCCCACTTTGCCTGATGAACGGGAATGGTATTAAGCTGTTTACACGACGCGACCGGATAGCAGGTTAAGCGAATGGGCCTTCGTCCAGATGGAATTCTGTATCACGTTTCTCTGCATACGCCACTGCCAGTTGCCGTGCAGGGTTCCGGGCGTGTTGAGGCGCGCCTCTGAGCCCAGTGACAGCAGATCCTGCATCGGAATCATGGCCAGCCTTGCATCGGATTCGATACACACGCGGATCAGCGGCCATGGCATGGCATCACCGCTTAAGTCGGCATGCTCGGCCATGCGGTCGATTTCATCTTTGCCAAGTCCGGCATACCAGCCCATCGTGGTGTCGTTGTCATGTGTGCCGGTGTAGATCACGCTGTTGGCGTCGAAGTTGCCGGGCAGATAGGGGTTGTCCTGCGAACCGTCAAAGGCGAACTGCAGCACCTTCATGCCCGGAAGATCGAAATCGTCCAGCAGGGCCGTGACCTCCGGGGTGATCAGGCCGAGGTCCTCGGCGGCGATCGGCAGGCGACCGAGCTTATCTTTCAGTGCCTGCAGCAGTTGCTTGCCCGGAGCCTTGATCCATTCGCCGATCTTGCCGTCTTCCCTGTCGCCGGGGATCGACCAGAAGGCCTCCAGACCACGGAAGTGATCGATGCGCAGCAGATGCATGCGCTTCATCTGCGCCTCGATACGCATCAGCCACCAGTCGAATTCGCTGGCTTCATGTGCTTCCCAGCGGTACAAGGGGTTGCCCCAGCGCTGACCGTTCTCGGCGAAGTAGTCCGGCGGAACGCCGGCAACATCGTCGCACAGTCCCTTTTCATTGACGGTGAACAGCGACTGGTTGGCCCATACATCGACCGAATCGTGCGCCACATAGATGGGCAGGTCGCCGAACAGGATGATACCACGTGATTCAGCGTGCTGTTTCAATGCATGCCATTGTCGATCGAAGGCGAACTGTTCGAATACCACCTGCTGGATGGCAGCCTCGCATTGCGCGGCGACCGCACTCAGTGCAGCTGCTTCGTGTCTGGCCAGCGGGGTATCCCACTGCCACCAGGGACCACCGTTATGACGCTGTTTGAGAGCAGTGAACAGGGCGTAATCTTCCAGCCATGATGCATTGGCCAGTCGGAATGCCTGCACCTCGGCAGCCAGCGCATCGTCGCGCGCTACCGCATGCCAGAAGCCGTGCCCGGCGCGCAGCAACGGCTTGTCGCCTGCGGTATCGGCCAGCCAGCCTTCGGCGACGCAGGCTCGCAGATCGATGAGGTCCGGATTTCCCGCGAAGGTGGATAATGATTCATAGGGAGAGCCATGTCCGTGCGTGGGGCCGAGCGGCAGGAACTGCCAGACGGAGAAGCCACCCTTGCAGATGCTGTCCACAAAGGCATGCGCCTCACTGCCCAGCGTGCCGACGGCCTGCGGGCCGGGAAGGGAGGTGATGTGCAGCAGTACGCCGGCGCGGCGTCGATCCAGCCAGGGTTTCATATGTTGGTTGCCTTTTTTTGCTATCGCTCGCTGGAGCCGGGATATCAGTTGCCGCGGCGCATGGTGCCGCCGCCTTCAGCATTGCCGCCACCTGCCGAGATCGGAGCCTCAAGCGAGGCCGGTACGTTGACTTCAATCAGCTGATAAAGCTTGCGCAGATGGTTGCGGTACAATCGGTCGAAATCGCGCACCGCAGGCCCCGGATTGTAGTCGCCGAACCACCAGCACCAGTCCGAACCTTCGCAGATGCGCAGCTGTTCAGCAGCGGCTGCCATCTTTTCATCACTCAGCTTGCCGGCCTTCTGTACCGTATCAAAGGCCTTCTTGGCCTCGATCAGTAATTCCCAGCCGCGTGTCTTGGCCGCGTCGCCGATCCAGGTCGAAAGATTTCCGTACACCCATGAGCCTGCAGCCATGCGCTTCAGGCGCGGCTGTTCAGCATGTGTATTGAGGTATTCGGAGAAGGTGGTCAGCTCGAATTCCTTGTGTTCGGAAATAGCCTGATACAGCGAGGTCAGGAAGGGGACGCCATTCTCATGGAAATGCTCCCAGGCGTTTTCGCCGTCCATGATGATGGCAGCCACGGGGGCCGTTTCCGACAGTGTGCGCTGATGGATGCCGTTCAGTTCATGGATGAAGTTGGCGACCGCATCGCGGGTATCCCAGCTCTGGTACTCGAAGCCGATCAGGTCCGACAGACGATCGTCACGGAAGAAGCAGGAGATCTTGCCGTCCTTGCCGGTACGCCATGGATGGTACAGGTCACGTCCGCCCTGATGTTCACGGATGTTGTAGCCCAGAGAGTTGTGCAGCACGCCTTCGCCTGTTGCGCACCAGTCAAAACCGCTTTGTCCGAGCATCTCGACGGTTGCCTGCGAAACCGCACCCTCAGCCGGCCAGCAGCCGCGCGCCGGGGTTCCGAAGCTCGCTGCATGCGCCCGTCTGGCCAGATCGATATGTTCCTGAGCACGCTCTTTGCCGCCCGGATACTGCGTGGCCGGAATCAATGCATCAGGCACCGTTTCATGGGCCGAATTGAAATCCAGCTGCAGGGGGATAATCGGATGGGCGTAGGGGGTGGTGGAAACCTCGATCTTGCCGAGTTCTGCAAGCTTGCGGTAACGCGGCGCAATGTCGGCCAGCAGGCTGGCGATCAGCGTCATCAGGTCTCGCCTGTCCTGATAGGAGAAGTTACCGGCCTTTTCGATCAGGCGGCGGGCGATGAAATGCGTGTTGCGCACCGTTTCGCCCAGCCAAGCCAGATGATACCAGGTGACCAGATCGGTGAAGTAGTTGTCGCCGAGATAATCCAGACCGTTGTGGTGACGACATTGTTCAGCAAGGTTCCACAGGCGGCTGTAGGCAGGGTAGCGATGCATGTTCCGCCCGTGGTTCAGGCGGAAGCAGGTCTCCAGCAGCCAGTCGCGTTCGCTGTCGCTGAAGCAGCCGTCTTCGTGTACCAGCGCGCTAAGCAGCGGATCCGGCAGCTGGCCTTCATGATTCAGCCAGTGACGGATGCGCTCGGCATAGTCCTCGATCTGCGCGGTCAGCGACGGCACGAAATTGACCACCGCACGTGCGCCGGGCACCTGTTCCAGGATCGCTGCCATGTCGGTGTAATCCTTCATGGCATGCAGATAGACCCAGGGCAGGGCATAGGTGCCTGATTCCGCGTCCCGGTAGAACGGTTGGTGCATATGCCAGCAGAAAACCACCGACAGCTTATGAGGCGCTGCTTTTTTCATGAAGCCTTCCTGTACTTGAAGCTCTTGTTAATATCAGACCGAGTGCAAACTCTGCCCCAGCATGTCTGGCGTGACCAGAACAATCCCGCCCTCGCTGACATAAAATCGCTTGGCATCTTCCACTGCATTCTCACCGATGATGGTGCCCTCAGGGATCACGGTGCCTTTGTCGATGACGCAACGCCTGATACGGCAGCCGCGGCGGATCTCCACATCCGGCAGGATCACGCTATCGGTCACCTCGGAAAAGGAATGGATACGTACATTCGAGAACAGTACCGAATGACGCACGATAGAGCCTGTGATCAGGCAGCCGCCGGAGATCATGGTGTCCACTGCCATACCGCGACGCTCTTCATCATCGAAGGCGAACTTGGCCGGAGGCAGTTGCTCCTGATGTGTCCATACCGGCCAGTTCTGGTCGTAGAGATCGAGATCCGGCTGGATGTTGGCCAGATTGATGTTGGCATCCCAGTAGGCATCGATGGTGCCGACATCACGCCAGTAGCCGGGCCCGCCGGTATTGCCGTTGATGAACGGGAAGGCGAAGATGTTCGCATTCTTGATGGCATCCGGAATGATGTCTTTACCGAAATCGTGGCTGGAACTTTTGTCCTGGGCATCGGCGATCAGACGGTTGCGCAGATATTCGGCGCTGAACACATAGATGCCCATCGAGGCCAGAGCCTGGTTCGGATCATCCGCCATTGCTTTCGGGTTGGCCGGCTTCTCGGCGAATTCGACGATGCGGTTGTCTGCATCGACCTCCATCACGCCGAATTCGGTGGCTTCTTTCAGCGGGACAGGGATGCAGCCGACGGTGATGTCGGCGCCGGTGGCGGCATGCGCCGCAACCATCTTGCCGTAGTCCATCTTGTAGATGTGGTCGCCGGCCAGCACCAGCACGTAGCCGAAGTTGTAGTGCCGCATGATGTCGAGGTTCTGGTAGATGGCATCGGCGGTCCCTTCATACCAGCCCTCGCCGGTACGCTGCTGCGCGGGCAGCACTTCAAGGAATTCACCGAACTGGCCGGACAGGAAGCCCCAGCCGCGTTGCAGATGGCGCTGCAGGGAATGCGATTTGTACTGCGTGAGCACCGAGATGTGGCGGATGCCGGAGTTGATGCAGTTGGAAAGCGGGAAATCAATGATGCGGAACTTGCCTCCGAATGGTACGGCCGGTTTGGCCCGCCAGTCGGTGAGAGCCTTCAGGCGCGAACCGCGACCGCCCGCGAGTACGATGGCCAGTGTTTCGCTGGTCAGCTTGCTGATGTGGCGTTGCATAGTGATTTCAGACATGTCCCTTCCCTCGTGTTTGATATAAAGCGAGTCGCATCATAGCAATGTGAGGCTGCAATAACCACCGTCGGGTTTGGCTAATGCGCGGATTGTTTTGTGTGCGGTGGCCGCTAGTCTGCGTATCTGCTAACATCCAGATTTTCGAGGGGAATCGTATGTCAGTCAGTATTGTTTCTACCCGTCCGTTTGACGACCAGAAGCCGGGCACATCGGGATTGCGCAAAAAAGTGAAGGTATTCCAGAGGTTGAACTATCTGGAAAACTTCGTGCAATCGACCTTTGATGTGATCGGTGATTTCGCCGGTCAGACGCTGGTGGTCGGTGGCGATGGCCGCTACTTCAATCGCGAGGCGATTCAGATCATCCTCAAGATGGCTGCGGCGAATGGCTTCGGTCGCGTGCTGGTCGGACAGGGCGGTATTCTGTCCACGCCGGCGGCCTCGCATATCATCCGTAAGAACAAGGCGTTCGGTGGTCTGATTCTTTCCGCCAGCCACAATCCGGCAGGCCCCGATGAAGATTTCGGTATCAAGTATAATATTAGCAACGGCGGCCCTGCGCCCGAAGGTGTGACCGAGGCGATGTTCGCCCGCACCCTTGAAATCAGCGAATATAAAATCCTTCAGGCCGGCAACATCCCGTTGGATACCGTCGGCACCTTCCAGTTGGGTGAGATGCAGGTCGAGGTGATCGATTCGGTGCATGATTATGCCGAGCTGATGAAATCGTTGTTTGATTTTCCTGCGATCCGCGAACTGCTGGCCGGTGGTTTTGCGATGAAGTTCGACGCCATGCACGCGGTGACCGGACCTTATGCGCTGCGTATCTTCGAAGGCATGCTGGGTGCGCCGCTCGGCACGGTGATGAATGGCGCAGCCTCCGAGGATTTCGGAGGGGGTCATCCCGATCCGAATCTGACCTATGCGCATGATCTGGTGGATATCATGTACGGCGAGTACGCCCCCGAATTCGGTGCTGCATCGGATGGTGACGGTGATCGCAATATGATTCTGGGCAATCATTTCTTTGTCACACCGAGTGATTCTCTGGCCGTGCTCGCGGCCAACGCGGATAAGGTCAAGGGCTATCGTGGCGGCATTGCCGGCATCGCGCGCTCCATGCCGACCTCGGCTGCAGCTGACCGGGTGGCCGAGTCCATGGGGCTGGATTGCTATGAGACCCCGACCGGCTGGAAGTTCTTCGGCAACCTGATGGACGATGGTCGCGTCACGCTGTGCGGTGAGGAGTCATTCGGCACCGGTTCCAATCATGTGCGCGAGAAAGACGGCCTGTGGGCGGTTCTTTTCTGGCTCAATATTCTGGCCGTGCGCAAACAATCCGTGGCTGCCATCGTGCAGGAGCACTGGAAGCGCTTCGGACGCAACTACTACTCGCGGCACGATTATGAAGGCGTGGATTCCTCGGCTGCGAGCAGGGCGCTGCAGAATGTGCGCGACAAATCCCCGGAGCTTCCCGGCACTCAACTGGCCGGACGCACCGTCTCGACCTGCGATGATTTTGCCTATACCGATCCGGTGGATGGCAGTGTGAGCCGCAATCAGGGCGTGCGCGTGCTATTCGAGGATGGTTCGCGTATCATTTTCCGGCTGTCCGGCACCGGCACCNGTGGTGCCACCATCCGTATCTACCTTGAATCCTATGAGGCCGATGCAAGCAAGCATGATCTGGATGCGCAGGATGCGCTGGCCGAGATGATCCATGCAGCCGGCGAAATATCCGGACTACGTAAGCTGACAGGGCGTGATGCGCCTACCGTCATCACTTGAGGACTGAGACCATGAGCAATAAAGAACTGATGTACCAGATTGTCGAGGCCAGGTGTCATGATCCCTTTGCCTATCTCGGGCGCCATGAGGCGGGTGGAAAGAGTACAGGCGTGGTGGTGCGTAGTTTTGCGCCGCGCGTGGAAAGTGCATGGGTAGTGGATGCAGCAGGTACGGCTACGCCGATGAAGCGTATCCATGCGGACGGTTTGTTCGAGGCCAAACTGCCCAAGCTGGGCTTTGACGACACCTACAGGCTGCGTTACGAGAACCATGAAGGACACAGCTGGGAGATCGAAGATCCGTACCGCTTCCCGCCAGTGCTCGGCGATATGGACTTGCACCTGATCGGCGAGGGACAGCATTTCGAGAAATACAGCCTGCTCGGTGCCCATGTGCGCGAGATCGAGGGCGTATCCGGCGTGTCGTTCGCCGTCTGGGCACCGAATGCCAGCCGCGTGTCGGTGGTGGGTAACTTCAACCACTGGGACGGGCGCGAGCATCCGATGCGCGCACGCGGCGGTTCCGGTGTCTGGGAAGTTTTCATCCCGAGCCTGTGCGACGGCGAGCTGTACAAGTTCGAGATCCGTACTCAGTCGGCGGATATCCTGCTCAAGGTCGATCCCTATGCGCAGCAGATGGAGGTTCGCCCGGCCACGGCCTGCGTGGTACACAACCCGAAGCAGTACAAGTGGAATGACAAGAAGTGGATGGATGCCCGCCGTGCCTACGGCCCGCCGATGGACAAACCGATGACCATCTACGAGGTGCATCTCGGTTCATGGCGCCGCGAAGACGGCGAGTACATGAGCTACCGTGAACTGGCCCACCAGATGGTGGAATACTGTTTGTGGATGGGTTATACGCATATCGAGCTGATGCCGATCACCGAGCATCCTTTCGACGGTTCGTGGGGCTACCAGACCGTCGGCTATTTCGCACCGACCAGCCGCTTCGGATCTCCCGACGAATTCCGTTATTTCGTGGATCACTGCCATGCCAATGGTATCGGTGTGTTCCTTGACTGGGTGCCGGCGCATTTCCCCAAGGATTCTCACGGTCTGGCCCGTTTCGACGGTACGCCGCTGTATGAGCATGCAGATCCGCGTCTCGGCGAGCACAAGGACTGGGGCACCTATATCTTCAACTTCGGTCGCAACGAGGTGCGCAACTTCCTGATCGCCTCGGCGCTGTTCTGGCTGGACCAGTATCATATCGACGGCCTGCGCGTGGATGCCGTGGCCTCGATGCTGTATCTGGACTATTCGCGCAATGAAGGCGAATGGATCCCGAACAAGTACGGCGGCCGCGAGAATCTCGAGGCCATCGAGTTCCTCAAGCAGTTCAACCATCTGGTGCACGAGCGCTTCCCGGGTGCCGTGACCATGGCCGAGGAGTCCACCTCCTTCCCGATGGTGTCGCGTCCGACCTGGCTCGGCGGTCTGGGCTTCACCATGAAGTGGAACATGGGCTGGATGAACGACACCCTGAGCTATATGGAACAGAACCCGGTGCATCGCAGCTATCACCACGGCGAGATGACCTTCTCGCAGATCTATGCCTACACCGAGAACTTCATCCTGCCCTTCTCGCATGACGAAGTGGTGCACGGCAAGGGCTCGATGCCACAGAAGATGCCCGGCGACGACNGGCAGAAGTTCGCCAACCTGCGTGCGCTGTATGCCTATATGTACACCCATCCGGGCAAGAAGCTGTTGTTCCAGGGTCTGGAATGGGGTCAGTGGAGCGAATGGAAGGATGCGGTCAGTCTCGACTGGGGGCAGGCGCAGTATATGCCGCATCGCGGCCTGCAACTGTTGGTACGCGATCTGAACAGGCTTGTGTGTGATGTTCCGGCGCTGCACGAGGTGGATTTCGAGCATACCGGCTTCCAGTGGATCGATTGCAACGATGCATCACAATCCACGCTGAGCTATATCCGTCGCGACAAGAGCGGTGCTGAGGTGGTGGTGATTCTCAATCTGACGCCTGTGCCGCGTTATGATTATCGTCTGGGTGTGCCGCGGGATGGTTTCTATAAGGAAATCATGAATACCGACGCGCGGATGTACGATGGTTCGAACATGGGCAACGGGGGCGGTGTGTCCTCCGAAGATGTGGCCTGGATGGGGCAGTATCATTCGATGCGCATCACGCTGCCGCCGCTGTCCTGTCTGGTGTTCCGCCGCGAACCTTAATGTCAGGAAATCGCATGCTCTGATAGCCGACTGAGTTTGAAAGGGTGGGATAATATGAAGTTATTCCGTAGTTTTTTTTGTGGGCTGGTGTTCTTTGCGAGCCTTCCTATGGCTCACGCCAATTTGTGTGATTCCGGCCAGGTCTTGCCTAGGCATCATGAAGAGGCTGCAGCGCTAGCTGCTGAGGGCTTTTCCATCGGCTATGCGAATCGTAACGAGAGTTACGATGCTCGCGTTATCGGATGCAACCGGCAAAGGGATTCAAACGGGTATGATTTTTCGAATATCCTGCCGAGTAACGAAAATATTGAGAATGCCATTACGGCGACGCATACCTTTGACGACAATCTGCCCAACAAGATTGTCAGGGGGCACTACAGCTACTTCGGGTTGGGTGTTTTTTCACGCATGCGCTACGGATATCAGATAGCCAGAGACCACGGCACTTGGATGGTGACCGTTCCAATCGAGCTTCACTGGCCGACATCCCAAATGACAGATATGATTGATATACCCTTCAAATTGGCCCATCAATTAGGGCTGGATTCGGCGGGTGGNATATGTAATCCCGGAGCCACAAGTTTTCTGTCGTCCGATCAACGGAAGGTTGAACGTGGATTTATCACGTGGGAACTTCGTGGACCCCAACTGGATTATTTCCGGCAGGTTCAAATCGGCGCGCATCAACAGCAGGTGGACAGACATGTAAGTAATATTCCACCGCTCGTGCTGATCTCGAGTCGAGTGGATATTCCAGGCAATGACTCGGCTGCCAATATTCTTGATGAGGAATACGATGTCACTTTCAGTCAGAATGAAGATGCCTGTCGGGTGCCCCGCAACCTGCAGGTATCAGCTTCCGGGGTGAATGTATCCATTCGAAAGCACTTGCGTGATTTCTGGAAGACAGAGATCACTGCGATTTGGAATCGTAACGGATTTGTTATCAATCCCGTGTTTGTCGGTTGTGATACTGCCAGCCATTGCGATTCGGTTACCCAGACTGAGATGACGGTGTGGAATAAGGATGAAACGATCTGGCAGGTGCATTTGAACCTGAAGCCGTATCATCGTGCTGCCTACAAACGGATGGCGGGAAAGTGGAATAATATGTATTCGGGAACGGCTGCAAAAGTCATAGGCCATGAGATTGGGCACGAACTCGGATTGGATGATGAATATGGGGAGTTATCGACTTCTCCCAAGCACTGTACGAGTGTATATTCACTAGCAGGAAGCTCTTACATCATGTGTAACCAGAATGCCGGAGCTGCGGGGGCGCAAGGAGTCTATGCCTGGATTATCACCCGGCGATATGCAGTAGCAAATGACTTCCAGTGTGCGCAGACCTCAGATTGCGACGATAATGAGTTCTGCGCCAAGCAAGGCCTGAAGCGCAACGTATGTGAAGTCCGCCGGGGTGCTGGAGAGGCCTGCGGCGCCGATGATGATAAATGTGCGCGGGGTTTGATTTGTGCGGGTAAGCCGGCCGGTAAATGTGTGGCTGAGCGCTCGACGGCACTGGGGCAATCATGTGATCGCGATGCGCAGTGTACAACCGGATTTTGCGGCTCGGATAAGCGTTGCCAATGCAAGTTGGATACGGATTGCATCGACGGATATTGTGATAAGGGGACGCTTACAGTCGGTAAAAATAGATGCATTTCCTATAAACAGTATGGGGACAACTGTTCTGCAGATCGGCAATGCCGTGTGCCCAACCTTTGCTTAGGCAAGCCGCTTGGGCGTTGTGCAGCTCCCGCGTCGCGCAATATCGGTCAGGCGTGTGTCCGGGATGGCCAATGTCGTCTAGGGAAGTGCGGTTCCAACAATGTTTGCGTCTGCACGCAGGATTTACATTGCGGTAGCGGGCAGTGCAAAAAGCCGGTCGGTGGAAACAACTATTGTCGCCCATAGTGATGCTGGCAGGATTCTAATGGCATTGGATTTACACCATGCCAAGAGGGGCGCATCAAGCGCGCCGCATTACAGGATATAGCGCGATAGATCCTCGTCCTGGACCAAGCTGGTCAGTCGGTCCCGCACATATCCGGCATCGATGGTCAGATGCTTGTCCTGTCTGTCGGGGGCATCGAAGCTGGCTTCTTCCAGTACGCGCTCGAGCATGGTGTGCAGGCGGCGTGCTCCGATGTTCTCGGTTTGCTCGTTAAGGGTGACGGCCAGTCGGGCAATTTCGCCGATGCCGTCCTCTGTGAATTCGACCTGCATGCCCTCGGTAGCCATCAATGCGACGTATTGCTTGCTCAGCGCATTCTCCGGCTCCGTCAGGATGCGCCTGAATTCCTCCTCTCCCAGCGCATCAAGACTCACGCGAATCGGAAAGCGACCCTGCAACTCGGGTATCAGATCGGATGGCTTGGCCAGATGGAAGGCGCCGGAGGCGATGAACAGGATGTGGTCGGTGTTGACCTGACCATTGCGGGTGTTGACCGTCGTTCCTTCGACCAGCGGCAGCAGGTCGCGCTGCACTCCCTCGCGGGACACGTCGGCATTCTTGCCATCGAGATGCGTGACCTTGTCCATCTCGTCGAGAAACACGATGCCGTCGTTTTCGGCCCGATCCACCGCTTCTTCCCGGATGCGATCCATATCCAGCAGGCGATCCGCTTCCTCCTGTTGCAGATAGGCCAGTGCATCGCGAATGGACATGCGCCGCCGCTTGCTCTGCGAGTTCATCAGGCCGTCGAGCATGTCCCTGATATCCATGCTGTCGCTGCCCTGGTTGCCCATCACCTGCNCCATCGGCATCGGCGCATTGCCGCGCNCCTCGATCTCCACCTGCCGTTCGTCCATCTCACCCGAGCGTAGTTTGCGCCGCATCTTGGCGCGCGAATCACTGCCGGTCTTGCCCGCATCGGCGGATACCGGGCCGCTGGGTTTGACCGGATGCGGAATCAGGATGTCCAGCAAGCGGTCTTCGGCGGCTTCCTCGGCGCGCATCCGCACGCGGGCCAGATGCTCTTCACGCACGATCTTGATGGCTGTGTCCACCAGATCGCGCACGATGGATTCGACATCGCGACCCACATAGCCGACCTCGGTATATTTGGTGGCCTCGACCTTGACGAAGGGGGCGTGGACAAGTCTGGCCAGACGCCGCGCGATTTCGGTCTTGCCCACACCCGTCGGTCCGATCATCAGGATATTCTTCGGGGTGATCTCCTCGCGCATGGGGCCGGCCACCTGTCGCCTGCGCCAGCGGTTGCGCAGTGCGATGGCAACCGAACGTTTGGCGGCCGATTGGCCGATGATGTAGCGATCGAGTTCCGACTCGATTTCGCGCGGCGTCATGGTATCGCTCATGCTTTTCTCCCGCCGACGCTTTCGATGCGCACTTCGCTGTTGGTATAGACGCAGATCTCTGCGGCGACGACCATCGCTTCGCGTACGATCTCTGTAGCGGAAAGACCGGAATGACGCAGCAGCGCGGTAGCTGCCGAGCGGGCGTAGGCCCCGCCGGAGCCTATGGCGCAGATGGCTTCGTCGGGTTCCAGTACATCGCCGTTGCCCGAGATCATCAGGATACGTTCGTCATCTGCCACGATCATCATGGCTTCGAGTTTGCGGAGATGGCGGTCGGTCCGCCAGTCCTTGGCCAGCGCGACAGCAGCGCGTGTCAGATTGCCTCCGTGTTCGTCGAGTTTGGCCTCGAAGCGTTCGAAGAGGTTCATGGCATCGGCGGTGGAACCGGCAAAACCGGCCAGAATGGCACCGTCGCGGATGGTTCGCACCTTGCGGGCGCCATGCTTGATGACGGTATCACCGAGCGTGACCTGACCGTCACCGGCGATGGCGGTTATGCCGTCTTTTCTGACGCAGCAAATGGTGGTGCCGCGCATATTGATTGCTGACATTGCTTCCTCCCGTTCGGGGTGGCCGCAGGGCCGGTTACTGTTTGTATGTGCTATCGGTGATGCCGCATGAACACTACGCATGCCGCCCTCACAATGCCAAGCAGCGCATGCGGAAATTGCCTGCCGTGGTGCTGCCCGATACCATGCTCGGCGCTGGGGATCGAGGAGGAGGGTTACATGCAGCATATCGCATCAGGCTTACAACACCGGGGATACAGGATCTGCATGGGATTTGCGGCAGGCTTGTTTTGCCTGTCGCAGGCTTATGCCCAGACCTCGATGGATATGCTGTTCGATGAACAGGACACCGTGATCTCCGCGACCGAGTCGCGCCGTGCCCTGGATCAGTCACCGGCCATCGTCACGGTAATCACCGAAAAGCAGATCAAGGACATGGGTGTACACACGCTGATCGAGGTGCTGGAGGCGGTGCCCGGTTTCAAGGTCAGCTACGCTGCAGGCGTGGTCAACGGTTTTTCCCTGAGTGTGCGTGGCCTGAAAAGCGGCGAGTCCGAGAATACCCTGCTGATGATCAACGGGCATCGCGTGAACAACCCCTATTCGGGCTCGTGGACCTTTATGTTCGACGAGTTCCCGCTGGCCGATGTGCGCCGTATTGAGATCATTCGCGGACCCGGTTCCGCCTTGTACGGTTCCAATGCGGTTGTCGCGGTCATTTCCATTATCACGCGCGAGGCCGGTGATTTTCATGAGGCTGAGGCTTCGGTCTCGGCGGGAAACAGGTCCACGCAGCGCGGGCATGTCAGTCTGGGTTCGGGAAGCATCGGCAACAACTATTTGCTCAGTCTCGATGAATCCACCACCGATGGAGGCGGGGATACGGTATTAAGGGACAGCGCCGGCGTGAGCGGTCAGACGAATTTCTGGCGCAGGCAGAGAAGCGGTTATCTGTCGGTGACCAGTGGCGACTGGAATCTTTTTGCCATGCATCTGAATAAGCGGCGCGGCAGCCTGCTGGATGCCACCAACCGTATTGATACGAGTACCGATATCGCCATACGGCAGAGCTTCGCCGGACTCTCATGGAAACATGATGGCGGTGAATGGGATATGGAATGGCGTAACGATGCCGACTGGTTCGATCTCGATCCGAGATGGCAGACCTTTGGCGGCCCCAGCTATCAGCGTTCTCCGGTGAAAAACCTGACCTTGTCCGGGCAGGGTTTGCTGCGCTGGCGCGGCTGGCGGAACCATGAGTGGACGGCCAGTTTGAGTTATGAACATATCCGCCAGTTTGATGTGCGAAATGTGGTCAGCGGCGTCGATGTCACCGCGACGGTCAACCATAATCGCAATGCCACGCGCGGCGTTCCGTCTCTGGTGTTGCAGGACGAGTGGCGACCGGTGGATGAAGTGGCGCTGACTGCCGGTTTGCGGCTGGAGCGCTATTCCGATGTCGGCAGTAGCGCATCGCCAAGGCTGGCTGCCATCTGGCACGCATCCCCGCGTCTGGATTTCAAGGCCATGTTTGCACGCGCCTTCCGCGCGCCGAACTTCATCGAACTGTATTCGGCGAACAATCCATCGATCATAGGCAACAGCAATGTGAAACCGGAGATCATGGATACTGCCGAAGCCGGTGTTTCCTTGCATGACGGTATATGGCGTCTGGACGGAAATGTGTTTTACAGCCGTTTTCATCAGCGCATCACCCGTGTTGCTCCCAGCCCGCTGACCATCAATATCGGACGCACCGACCTGCAGGGCTTTGAAATCGAGTTGCGCGCGGATGTGCAGAAGGATCTGTACGGGTCCATGACCTATTCGTTTCAACGCGGCGAATCGCGTAATGCCGGGGTGAGAACGCTCCTGGCCGATGTGCCTGCACAGTTGCTGCGCGTCAGCGGTGATATGCCCCTTCCTGTGTTCGGACAGGATATTCACCTGCATGGTGATGTGCATTGGATCGGTCCGCAAAGGCGAGCCTCCGGGGATACAAGGCCGATGCTCGGTTCGGCCACCCTCGCGGATGTCTCCGTGCGTATGGGCAGTCTCGTTGCAGGGCTCAGTGCCAGTCTTGTTGTCGAGAATGTTTTCAACCAGAAAACCTACAGCCCTGTGACCAATCCGCTGATGTCGGATCTGCGAATTTTTGAACGTGACTGGATGTTGCAGATGTCCTATGAATTCTAGACCGGATCTGCTGCGGCTGATGCAGATATACTTTGCGTGCCCGATGGCGTTTGTCGCCATCTTGCTTGGCTTTGCGGCCGGGCTTGATGCGCATGAGGTGGATATCGTGTTTTCCGACAGGCATCGGCCGCATGTCGAGACGGTGCGGGTATTGCAACAGGCGTTGCGTGCCGAGGATGTACGCCTTTTCGAGGTGTTGGAGAATGGCGATACAGGTGAGGAAATACGGGCGCTGAACACCGTTGTGCGAAGGAAACCGGACTTGATCGTGCTGGTGGGGGACGATGCCTTGCGCGCCGCTCTCAGTATGAAGNTGCGCATTCCGATGGTGTCGCTGTTGGCCGTTCGCCTGCATCGCGGGTTTGCCGCCGATATCCCGCTGACCGGGGTGGATCTGCGGCCTGATCCACATGAAGTCACCGTTGAGCTGTTGCGTCTGGTACCCGGCGGTGCATCGGTTCTTACCTATTTCTCTCCGGATTTATCCGGCAGCTATATCAGGGAAGCCGAACAGGCCTTTCGCGAATGCAGTATGACGCTATCGGCACGGGTCTGGCCGGATCACGATGTGGTGACTGCTTTGAACCGTGAAATCGCCGCCTACGATATCTACTGGATGCAACTGGAAGAGCGCAGCGCCCGGCCGGATATGTTACGGCTGCTTTTTTCCGTGGCCGCCAGACATGACAAGGGACTGATCGGGCTATCCGAGAAATATGTGCGTACCGGGGCCATGATCGCCTGGACACCGATGCCGGAAAATGTCGGCTTTCAGGGGGGGGTGCTCGCCAACCGCGTTCTGGCCGGAGAGTCGCCGCAGGCGATGCCTGTCGAGCATCCGACGCAAATGAAGGTTAGTATTAATCATGATGTGCATCTGCAAGGCAGGCATGATGAGTCTCTGAATGGCGAAGCGACCCTGTCGGTCATGGTGGACGGTTCGTGACTGAGCATACCCCTTACCGGCTGCCGTTCGTCGGTCGTTTGTATCTTGCGCTGGCGGCTGCTGCTGTGCCGGTGTTTGCCATTCTGCTGGTCAGCGTGTGGTGGAATGAAAGCCGTTCGCTTGAGGAGATGCTGCAGCGCTACGGCCAGTCCCTGACAGCCGGCTTTGCCGAGAGTGCCCGCCTGGGTGTGCAACTCGGAGACAGGGATTTCATCAGGGATTCGACATCCGGTGTGCAGGCGATGCCGGATGTGATCCGGCTGGATATCTACGATGCGGAGGGTGAACGCCTGCTGGTTGCCAAATCCAGCATCCCCCCGCTCGATCTGAGTCTGCTTGTGAGGGCGAAGGATCAGGGCCAGTCGCACGCCAGGGTCGGCATGAATGAACGATTCATCGATGCCATCCATGCTCCGGACGGCAAGGTGGCGGGTTATATCGTGATTGATGTGTCGCGCGCCAATGTACGGCGGGCTCTGGACGGGGCGCTGATGATCACCGTTGTCGTCTGCCTGCTTCTGCTGTTGCTGTTCGCCATGCTTACCTGGCTGGAGGTGCGCCGGGCCAGCCGCCCCTTGTTTGAGATAGATGATGCGGTGGCCAGAGTGACAGGCGGTGATTTGAATGTTGCGGTCAATGAAGACGTCGGTGAACCGTTTGCGCGTGTGGCGCGTGGTTTCAATGGCATGGTGCGTACCCTCTCTCTGGTGCAGGAGGAGGATCGAAGAAAACGGCGCATCCTGCAGGAATCGGAGAGGCGTTTCAGGGAATTGTTCATGCATTTGCCGGTGCCGATGTATATCGCCGATATGGACGGGCAGTTGCGCGAGTGTAATCCGGCCATGTTAAATCTGTTCGCCTATGTGTCGGCCAAGGCAATGACCAAGGGTGGCGGATTCGAGGAGCGCTTGTTCGATTCTCCGGAAGATTATCGCCGGATGCGGGAGGAGTTGCTGTCGTCGGGACGGATCGCGGGCAGGGAGGTGCGTTGCATTTCGTCCCGGGGTGAGTTGCTGCACTGCCTGATGCATATGTCGCTGATGCGCGATGCGGCCAACCGGCCCGTCGGTGTGGAGGGGATGCTGCAGGATGTCACCCAGTTGCGCCTTCTCGAACAGAATCTGGTACAGGCCCAGAAAATGGAGGCCCTTGGTCAGCTGGCAGGCGGCGTTGCGCATGATTTCAACAATCTGCTGACCGTGATTCAGGCCAATGCCGACTGGCTGGAAGATGAAACTGCGGGGAACGAGAAATTGCGCCCCCATGCCAAACGCATCAGCGATGCCACTGGCCGCGCCACGGAACTGACCCGCAATATGCTCGGATTCGCCCGCAAGGGTGAGATGCGGCGCGAGGCTGTGGCGGTGTTTCCGCTGTTGCAGGAAGTGGTCATGATGTTCGGTGAAACAGGCGACCGGCGCATCCGTGTCAGTCTGCGCGGCGATACCGCAGGCAGGGGGCTGGGCGATCCCGGGCAGCTGCATCAGGTGTTCATGAATCTGTGCATCAATGCCATGCAGGCCATGCCACAGGGCGGGGATCTGCTTTTTGATGTGCAATGTGACCCCGCACGGGTCGTGATCCGTGTCAGCGATACCGGTTGCGGTATGAGCGAGACAGTGCGGGAACATATCTTCGAACCGTTTTTCACCACCAAAGAGGTGGGTGCGGGGACGGGGCTGGGTCTGGCGATGGTGTACGGCATTGTGCAGAAGCTTGGTGGCAGTATCAGTGTGGAATCCGTTGTGGGTGAGGGGACCACCTTTGAAGTGCTTCTGCCGCGCTTGCAGGAATATGACGAGCATGCAGTCCGGGTTGAGAAAGCTGCAACCGTACCTGCTCCGGGCTTGTTGTCCGGAACCGTGTTGCTGGTGGATGACGAACAGCCGCTGCTGGAGATCGGCGAGAAATTTCTGGTACGCGAAGGATTGACAGTGATCACGGCGGCCAGCGGCGAAGAGGCTCTGCAACTGCTGGGTGGAATGCAGAGCCTGCCGGATGTGATTCTGCTGGATCTGAATATGCCGGGCATGGGCGGGGTCGAGACGTTGTCGAGAATCCGCCAGACCTATGAGAATCAGAAGGTGATTGTGGTCAGCGGCTATAGCGAGACCACTCTGGATGGGACTGTGAAAGACCTGCTCTACGACGGCTTCGTCAGCAAGCCCTACAAACGCAAGGATCTGAGACATGCTCTCGCATGTGTGCTGGCAGGTTGAATATGGGATGTCGCGCCTGCATCGGGGGATTGACGAAAAGGCTCTCTGTGCATAAGGTCCGCCGCCTTTCGCGAGCAGAATGATTTTGGCGGTTCTTTGCAGCAGCTGAGTGCAGGACAGGCTTGCAAG